>SPKZ01003542.1_pt1 | contig 32742 bp, 30 predicted proteins | sample 2456571 | NCBI WGS metagenome assembly SPKZ01 (sample SAMN11192286, study PRJNA482655) | marine metagenome | biome: ENVO:00000447; feature: ENVO:00000244|ENVO:00000211|ENVO:00000569|ENVO:00002023; material: ENVO:00002151; isolation source: ocean water from marine abyssalpelagic zone ...
CCCTCCGACGGCGTCATGCTGAACAATCGTACGGTACGGTTGACAAGCCAGGGTCGTTCCCCCATAGTCCGCGTCCCCAACGCCCGAAATACGGCGTTTCACGAGGAAATTCTAATGGTTTCAGCAACCGCCCAGACCGAAGCTCGACGAGATCGTAACCACTCAAACGGTGGTCGCCGTCGTAAGAAGCTTGCCGCAAAAAACGGCACCCCCAAGTTCCCCATTCATCTCGATGGCAAGCCCTCGAGTAAGACCACCAAGTCGGGCTGAGCCCGGAGCAATAAGACATGGCCAATCATCCCTCAGCCCAGAAGCGTCACCGCCAAATCCTCAAGCGGGAACTGCGCAACAAGAACATCCGCACCGCCATGCGCACCAAGGTCAAAAAAGCCCGTGCCGCCATCGAAGCTGGAGACTTTGCGGCCGCGAAAGACGGCGTTCATGCGGCGATCCTCGCGATTGCCCGCTCGGTCACCCAGGGCGTGCTCAAGAAGAACACCGCCGCTCGCAGCATCTCGCGCATCCAACTTGCGCTGAACAAGATCGCTAGCTAGCTAGCTACCTACCACTGTCCGCGCTTCGGCACGGATACAAAGCGCCACTCCTACGGGACGTGGCGTTTTTTTATGCGCCGTCCACCTACTGGGGGCTTTCGAAGATGTGCGCGCTTTCGCTCATGCCATGCGCGGCAGCAACTCGCACAGGATCTGAAAGCCCTGCCGAAAATGATCGAGGGACGCTTGCTCGTTGGGCGCGTGGTAATAGCGGCTATTGCCGAAGCCCGTAATTTGCACATCAAAACCGCGCCGCTGTAGATCGCGCACAAGAGGGAGCGAGCCGGTCATCGAAAACTGACTCACTCCGCCCTCGCCGACCACATCGGTCATCGCCGCTTTCAAGGACGCCAAACCCGTGGAATCCAGATCGCAAGCGATGCCCTCCATAAATCGCCCATTGGCCGAAAATCGAACCACACCGGCCTCCCCGTCCGCCGTTTGAACGCTTGGAAATCCAACAGGTGCCTCTCCCTTAGCGAATCCATCGTTGAGGCGTTCGACAAATGCTGCCGCCTCTGCCAAGGCATCTTTGACGTCATAGAAGGGTGTGAGGCGGATATCGCCGCCGAGCGTGACCGCACCTGGAATCTTCGTCACCTTGGTGTTGTCTGCGACAATCGTAGTCGCCTTCAGTGTGGAGCTACTCAGAAAACCCCACTTGGGCTCGTCGGCGTGCGGGGGGAATCGATCTGCGAACCAAGCGCTGAGAGCCAAGCTGGTCGCTGCGCCAAGCTCCAAGGCGTTGACACAGTTGTGAGCAAATCCCGAATGGCCCGAAACCCCCTGCACCTCCAGCTGCCACATCGCCATGCCGCCGGTGCCCACCGTCGGACCAAAGTCCGCGCTATCGAGCCAATACAAGGGACCGTCGACCAACCCATCAAGCGCTCCCTCGGAGACGACGTAGTCCAAGCCGATATCGGGCTGCGGGGCTTCTTCTTCGTTTGCGATGAACACGATCTTAATCGTCGCCTCCGGCTGGATGTTGTTCTCCGCCAGCTGTACCACCCAGTCCGTGAGCAACGCGACGTGACCCAAACAGTCCGTCACACCACGCCCATACAAAACGCCGTCTTCCACGGTCAGCTCAAAAGGCTCACGTTCCCACCCCTCTTGGGTTTTGTTCGCCGGCACCACGTCAAAATGCGCCCCGACAAATCCGACAGTGCGCGGACCGCTACCCGGAACGGTAATTACGAGACTCGGCCGTCTCTCGTGCCCCGGAGCCTGCAGTGACTCCAAGCGCAGGTACCCGCTCTCGACATGCGGACGCAGCTGGGCGCTCACCTCATCGGCGACCAACGCCTCTTCAGGGATCAATCCGGCTGGCGGACAATTTTGCAGGCGCTCGCCGTTCCCGACGAAATCAGAAAGGAGCCTCAGGAATCGTTCTTCGTTCAATTTTAGCTGTTTCACTGAGCGCACTCTAGCGCGGAGCGAGCCGCGCCCGCACCCCTGTGCAAGCCTCCCGCGACGAATTGCACCGCGCCCCAGTCGGCCGGTGTACGCCCGAATGAATTGCACAGCAGCGCTCGACAGCCGTCCCCCCGTCGACCAAGATCTCCCAACGCCGGCGCCGGATAGGCGCGACGCAGCCCGTCCCCATGACCTCCTCTGCCCCAGCCATCGTCTGCGACATCGCCGAGGCCCTCTTACGCGCCCAGGATCAGACAGATTCTCGTGCTCTCGTGTTCGACGGTGATGGCACTCTCTGGCAAGGCGACGCCAGCGAAGATGTGTTTCAGTTCGCCACCAAGAACCGAATGCTTCGGGAGCTGCCGCTCCAGGCACTGCGCGACGTAGCTAGTCAGTACGACCTGGCCGACGACGGAGATTCCAATCAAGTCGCAGACACACTTTTCCAGGCCTATCTTGCAGGAAAAGTCCCCGAAGATCTCGTCTGCGAAATGATGTGTTGGTGTTACGCCGGCTTCACAGAAGGTCAGCTCGACGATCTCATCGTGGCGGCGCTGGAAGCAGCTTCGTTCTCCACCCGGCGCCAAGATGCGCTGGCCCCCATACTCGCGCAAGCGAGTGCCCAGGGCTGGCGCTGTGTTGTCGTCAGCGCATCGCCCCTCGCCATAGTGAGGCAGGCCGTTCGGGCCAGTTGGCAGCTAGCCCCGTCGGATATCCTCGCCTGCCGGCCACAGCTCACCGACGGAACGATCCAACCGCAGCTGGATACCCCGCTGCTCTACGGTCCCACCAAGCTGAGCGCATGCGCGAAGCACCTCGCCAGCTCTGAGTGGCTCGGCGGCTTTGGAGACAATATTTTCGACAGCGAAATGCTCCAGCGAGCGGTCGTAAAGGTAGCCGTGTTCCCCAAACAAGCGTTGAAACTCTGTCTGAACAAGCTCGATCCGATATTCGTAATCGAATGAGTTCTGCCGGCTCGATCGCGCTATCGGACGTAGGCGCAGTCGTCACTGCTGCCCTCCCGCGACGATGCCCGATAGCGGTGCTACGCTAGGGGGGCCGTCGTCCGTATGTCTGCGTCCCGTCCGAGTCCCGCTCCCTTGAGCCGCCCTGAAGCGCTGGCGCTGGACGCCTTCGGCGCTAGCGGTACCGATCAGTTCGCGGAGCAGCGGCGCTCGGCGACTGAAGTGCTCTCCCATGCTCACGCGAAACTGACGAGCGGCGTTATCGAGTGGTGCGCGCATATCCGCGAGCTGAGCCAAATCTCCCCATCCGCGGCATTCTTGGCGATGACATCGACGATGCCGTGGACTGAAGCTGATACGCCCATTCTTCGAACCGTCCTAGTCCCCACAACCGATGCCACGACAGGAGACGCTAGCTACGCCGCTCTTGGCTGGGAGCTTGCCGCGTTCGCGTGGGTCGAAACTGGCGATGATGCGACGCGAGTTCTGTGGGAGGTGCCCACCGAACTCTGTCAGAGCCAACCGTTGGGAGTCGCTATCGGGCTCCGCAATCTCGGGCCGCGACAAGTTAGCCTCCCCGCCGAGTTCGACCCAAACTGGAAGCGCGTGCCGGCTCGGAATGCGGAGGGCGCCGGCCTCGAGGACCGATTGCGCCTCGGCGTGGCGGCAATGGCCCTGGGAATAGCGGATACTGCGCTCACCGCCACCGTCAACTACCTGCGTTCAGGAAAGGCTCTGCCCGCTCAAGAACAGACACTGCACTTCATGCTGAGTGACCTCGCCACGGAACTGCGAGCAGCGGAGCTCAGTGTCGAACACTCGGCGCAGCGATGGGGCCAAACAGAGTCCCACTCTGGGCACTGCGCTGCAGCCAAACTGTATTCGTGCGAGATGAACGTAAGAGCACTCACAACAGCGGTCCAAATCGTCGGGCAGAAGGGGTATACGTGCAAACTGGCAAGCCAGCTTAGCGACGCGCGTTTTCTGGCTATCTACCCCACGACGAGCGAACGCGATCGAAACGAAGTCGCCCGTCAGATGTTGAAAGACTGATCCCTTTGATGCAGAGCCGGCGCCCCTCGACTGTCCCCCCTTCCTCTCTATCCTCTTCTTCTCTATCCCCCACCTGCCTACTCAGCGCGTTCGTTCTTTGCGTGGCCTGCGGCAGTGGCACCCAGCCCGACGCCGAAAGCGCGGACGATTTCGCTCATGACAACTCCGGCAGCGGCGGTTCCCGTCGCTCCGGCGGTATGAGCACTAGCGCTGAAATCGGAGCGCTCGATTCTTCGAAAGTGACCCATACCTTCGAAGACGCGCTGGGAGATCTCCAGTCGTGCCTGCACAGCGGAGCTCGACGCGTTGAGTTTCTGGGAGGCGAAATCGCATTTTATCTAAAGATCAACGGCAGCGGCCAGCTGGTAGAGAACTACATGGAGCGCAGCAGCCTCGGCGATCACGAAACAGAAAAGTGCATGCTCTCCGCCCTCGCCGAACGAAGCTGGCCGAAGCCCGAGGGCGGACTGTTCGGCATCGCGCAAAATTCCTTCGACTTTGACATGGTCAACGACGTTCGACCGCCCGGGGTATGGGACTCCAACCGAGTCGACGACACTATCGCTAAACTGAGCTCGAAAATCGGCGACTGCAAGGGCGGATCCGGCGGGCAGTTCACCGCGACCGCCTATATCGATACTAACGGATCCGTCCTCGGCGTGGGCGTCGTCGCGCCCGGGGCCGGTCAGGACGAGGCGTCTGAATGTCTCGCCGGCGTCGTCAAGGGCGCCAAGTTCGATAGTCCCGGCAGCTGGGCCGTAAAAGTCATGTTCCCGTTGTAGGCTGGCGCATGAACACCACACCTGAGCCCACAAATGCGGCCCCCGTGCGGGGAGATTTGAGCACGCAGCGAGCGCTCGTGACGGGCGCCGGACATCGAGTGGGGCGGAGCATCGCCCTCGCCCTCGGTCGCGCCGGCATGCATGTGGCCGTCCACTATTTCCGACAGCAAAGCGGGGCCTTAGAAACCTGTGAGCTGATACGGCAAGCGGGAGGTCAGGCCACGCCTATCCAAGCCGACCTCAGCGAGCGACAAGCAGCTCGAGATCTCGGGGGCTCCGCTATCGATCTACTGGGTGGCCTGGAGCTGCTGGTGTCCAGCGCCGCGAATTTTGAGAATATCGTTTACGACGATGTCAACGACGACGCCTGGAATCGATCGATGGAACTCAATGTGGCGGCCCCCTTCGCGCTCGCCCAAGCCTGCACACCGGCCTTGCGAAAGAGCCGCGGCAACATAGTGTTCATCACCTGCTCCAGCACCACCACTCCCCTTCGCGAGTATTTGCCCTACGTCGTCTCGAAAGGCGCGCTCAAACAACTCATGCGCGTCATGTCCTTAGAGCTGGCCCCCGATGTCCGCGTCAACGCCGTTGCTCCTGGGACGGTTTTGCCACCCCCCAGCATGAGCGGCGAACAACAGCAGCGCATCGAGGCCCACATTCCGTTGGCCAGAGTGGGGGAGGCCGCAGACATCGCCGATGCTGTCATCCACCTAGCCCGTTCGCCGTTCGTGACGGGACAAGAGCTGATCGTCGACGGTGGACGCACGGTCGCCGCCTTCGAAAAATTCGGCTAGGCAACGAGCGCGACTATCGCGCCGCTTGGCGCTTGATCTTCAGCTCAAGGCTGCCCGGACCGTTTTTCCACGAATCCTCCGATGCCTCGGTGGCGGGCTCCGCCGCCGCGATAGCGTCAGTAGGCAGGGAGAACACGACCCGCTCATAGCTGAGACCGCCACCCTGGAGTTCGTCAGCGATACGCTGCAAACGCACGATGAGTTCCTCCGGGAGTCGTTCGCCAGAAGTGGGCAGTTCGGCAATTTCGACACCGAGTTCCGGGTATTCCGCCACGACAGAAGCGATTTGGCGCAACAGAAGCTTGTACTCCGGGTGTAGCTCTCCGCCGTCCCCATCAAAGCCACGACCGATAGGAATGCGTATGGTTGTCGCCTGGTCGTCAGCACCCAGCACGACATGACCTTCGACCAACGGAGCGTGGATAGCCAGAGTGAGATCACGAACCAATAACCTCAATCGGTTCTGCCCGTCGGCCACGACCTGGATCCCGGCGAGGCGCTCCTCCGCCGCGTCAAGAGACGCCGCTAGGCTGTTCTTCTGGTCCGAAAAGGCGCGCAGGTGGTCACCAACTCGACCCAGCTCGCCACGCAGCTGGTCCACGATCAATGCCGCATCGTCGCGCTCTTTGGCGAGTTGGGAAGCACTAAGATCTTTACGCTCGATCATCACCTGCTTGTTCAACAAATCAGCTTCACGATTTGCCAGTACAGTCTCGGCTCGTTCGAGCCTTCGATTTAGCTCCACCATAGCGATGGCAGTCTTCTGGTGCGCAGAAGCCTCGGCTCGTGCCCCCTCGACCGCTTCGTTGTAGTGCCGCTCGGGAACGACACAAGAGACAAGGAGTACAGACGTGCTCAGCACAGTCAGGCCGCGCAGCGCGCTTGTTCTAAATTTAGTCTTAGTCATGATGATGCTTGCTTGGACTGGGCGGCTCAGCTGAGCCAGGCGCCGCCTTGACGGCGCAAATCAACGTGTTCGGCGATGTTCAGGCGATCCACATCGGACATTTCAATAATGCGAAAGGCCTGCTGGCTTCCGAAATGCCAAACCGGGCGGGCGACAGCGAACAACGCTGCGTGGCGCTCGGGTAAACAGATCTCAAGACCGAAGAACAAACGCTTGTCCTCTTCGACGACTTCCCGACCGCGGTCCAAAACGATACCGCTCGTTGAAATTTCGATTCCTCGACACACGGACTCGTAGATGCCCTCTGAAGCAATCACTCCGAAGTCGGTTCGCGCACGCTGGTTGATTCGTCGTTCCATAATTCAGCCTCCGAATTAGAACCGTAGCCATCCACATGTAGGTTGTCCAACTACATGTAGTCAAATGTAGCCTAAAGCGCAGGTTCGGTATGCGCCTACTGAAGATAGCGCTTTGATATCCCAACCCCCTGCCTCGGCGACCGGACGAAGTTGGCCCGTGAGCCTCGGTTTCGATATGCGCCATGGACATGGAACGTCCACTCTTCACAGCTGGGGTTCTCGCGGTTCTCGTGGGCGTGACTCCGGACGCAGCCAGTACCCGACTCAACGACCCGCCGGTCCCGAACCTCAAGAAAATCCGATTGGAAAACGGTACCGCAACAGCCCCTCTGTTTCGCGGTGGCCGCGCAACCCTAACGATCAATCCAAAACTGCAGCGAACCGCTGCACGCTTGCTCGCCCGAGCCCGTCCCGTGTCCGGAGCCATCGTAGTGGCCGACGCAAAGTCGGGTCATATCCTCGCGATGAAGGGCTACCGACGGGATGGCAGCAAGACGTCCGTCAGCACGCAGCACGCCCCCTCCGCCAGCCTGTTCAAACTGGTCACCACCGCCGCCCTCCTCGAAAAGACTCCGGTAGTGCCCCAAACGAAAGTTTGCGTTTCTGGCGGGCAGCGGCGCATTCAACTCCGGCACCTCACGGCGCCACCCCGGGGGCAAGGACGCTGCGCTGCCTTCTCCCGTGCCATTGGATTCAGTCGCAACGCGGTCTTCGCGCAACTCGCGACCCAGCATCTCAAGCCCGAGGTTTTGCTCGAAGCCGCCGAGCGCTTCGGCTTCAATCGTTCGCTGCCCTTCGACGTTCCAGCTCCCATGGGGCGAATTCGAGTCCCGCAAAACAACCTGGACTTCGCCCGTACTGCAGCTGGTTTCGGCAAAAGTTCTCTGTCGCCGCTCGGAGCGACTCATCTAGCCTTCGCGATCGCCAACGGTGGGACCCCCGCCCGACTCCGCATCGTCAAAGAGTCCAAGGGTTACGCCGTAAACAAGCATCAGGATCTGCTCCAGCAAGCCATCAAGCGCCGCACAGCACGTCGACTGACGCGCATGATGGAAGTCACTGTACACAGCGGTACTTCGCTGGACGCCTTCACCAATCGTTACGGGGCCAGCTACCTCGGCGGTATCCGGGTCGCGGGCAAAACGGGAACGCTACAACCACACAAGACGGCTCCCACAGCCAGTTGGTTCGTCGGATTCGCGCCCAGTCGCAATCCTGAGGTGGTCATCAGCGTTCTCCTCCAGAACGGCCCCGTCTGGCGTCGCAAGGCCAACGAAGTGGCCCGGGATGTCCTGCGCGCGCAATTCTCGAAACGTCGTGGGGTGAGCGATCCCTTCCGGGAAGCCGGCTAAGAACTGCAGCTAAAATCCGCAGCCCCAGCGGGACACCACGGCCACCCTGGTCTGGCCCAGCCCCTAATCAGGATCGGCTCAAAAACAGGCCGCGCTCCCTCGGCGTTGGCCCGGCGCGGTAGTTCGAGTACACGGGGCGAGTCATGAGTAGCCCAACGATTCGGCCCATCAGGTTATCCGCTATCCGCCGCGCCCTTAAGGCCGCGCCCATACCGGAGCCGGAGGCCCCGCTACAGGCAGCCGTCGCCGCGATCCTCCGGGAGTCCGAGGGCAAGCTAGAGCTCTTGCTCATTCGCCGAAGCTCCCGTGCTTCCGACCCATGGTCGGGGCAAATGGCACTACCAGGGGGTCGTCGCGACCCGAGCGATCCGAGCCTGCGCCAGACCGCGATCCGCGAGACGCTCGAAGAAGTCGGCCTCGACCTCGCCGAACACGGCGAGTACCTCGGGGCACTGCCCCCGCTGCAAGCCAAGGCTCGCGGAAAAATATTGGACCTGCAAATCGCGCCCTTCGTGTTCTGCATCAGGCGGTTCCCGGAGCTAATACATGACGCTTCTGAAGTGGTCGAAACGCTTTGGGGCGATGTCAGCGCGATGCACAATGGCCGGCTCGACACTCAGACACCCTACGTCCGCCAAGGGCTCACGTACCAGCTACCGGCCTACGACGTCGACGGCCGAACCGTCTGGGGAATTACGTATGAGATCTTGCAGAAACTATTTTTCGCCTTCGATGCGCTCTAAGCGGTCGTGCAGGCTTCTCCCGTGACATCCCAGCGACCGCGCGATATTACGGAACGCGCGAATTGAGGACCTAGTGACTGACGCACTCATGACCATTTGTCCCCACTGTAGTGGCAAAGCCGACGTCGAACCGGCGCCGTTGACTCGTTTCCGATGCCGGGTCTGTGGCGGCCCGCGGGTCCCAGTCGACGACTCGGCGATCCACCGCTCCAATAACGAAACCCGCCACCTAGCCGCCGCGAAGAGCTTTCAGAAACAACGCGCCGCCTGGGCCGTCGGGGGTGCCATCTTGGCAGTCTTCGGGGTTATCGCCGCGCTGTTCGCGGGCCTCGCTCTCGCCTTTGTAGACATCAGCGGGCCCATATCGACAGTGATGCTCATCATGGCGCTGACCCCGCTGGTGCTCGCCATCGTTTCGGGTTTCAAAGCAGCCGCACTGCGTTCAAAAATCACCGACGAAGTCGAGGAGGCTTGGGTATTGGTAGCCACCGACGTGCTCGCTCAACTGGGGGAAGATACGCGGGCGACCCAACTGGCCAGTCTCATGCGGATTGACGACACCCAGGCTGAGCTGCTGCTCGGACAAGCCAGCGTCCGTAGCCTGCTTGCCGGTCCTTCCGCCCAGCTGCGCGTCGAGAACGCGGACGACGAGTCGGAGAGCGAACCCGATTCCCCCACCAAACTCAGCCGCTAGGCTAACTCCGGCGCCTCCAGCCACCGTCGACTCGTCCATGACCGAGAGCCAACTGAAGCCCCGCCCGGCGCCTCCAGCGATCCCCTGGTGGCGTCAGATATGCGTGCACGAATGGGTGCTCACAGCGTACCTCGGGGTGCTCGGGCTCTTTGGACTTGGCGCGCCGACCGACGAAGGTCGCACCCACGCGCTCAGTCTAGTCGGGCCCATGTTGGGCGGTTGGTTGCTACTGATCACCCTCGTGCGCGGGGGTCACTGGCGCCATCCGTGGCTCATGCCGATCACGTACCGGATCGTGGCCTTCGGCATGGTGATGGGCAGCTACCTGACCTTCTCGGAATATCTCCCCGCCATCAACCGCTACGTGTTGGACGAGCAGTTGTACGCGCTCGATCTCCAACTCTTCGGCGTGGAGCCGGCAGTGTATTTCGATCGCTACGTCAATGCCTTTACAACTGAGTGGTTCGCGTTTTTCTATTACGGGTATTTCTGGGTCGTCGGCGGTTTCGTGTTCCCCATACTGTTTTCCCCGAGGGGCCGAAACATTCATCAGTTCGCGTTGGGTATCGTGCTGACCTTCTGCATCGGCCATTGCGGTTATCTCCTGGTTCCCGGCTACGGCCCCTATCACGCAATGCCCGAAGTCTTCGTAAACGAATTGCCCCCCGGCTTCTGGATGGACGCCGTCTGGGGAGTCGTCCGTAGCGCTGGGGCGCAAATGGACATCTTCCCGTCCCTGCATACTGGAGGGCCCGCGTTCATCGTATTGTTTGCCTACTCCAACCGAAAACACGCGCCCTTCCGATACATCTGGCTGCCCCTGGCCTTTTTCGTGGCGAACATCATCCTCGCCACCATGTTCCTACGCTGGCACTACGTCATCGACGTCGTGGTCGGGCTGCTACTAGCACTCACAGCTCATCTTCTGACGCTTCGGATCTGGCCCCACGAGCAAGAACAGAGAGCTGCCGACGGCAGCAGTCCGGTCTGGCCTCCCCTGCCGTTCGGAAGCCGCACCAGCAAATAGAAACGAAGCACGCCGGTGTCACGACGGCGCGATTCTGTGGCGTCAGCTCCTGCCACTCGACAAACGCAATCAGCCACCTCTCTCTAGGCAAAAGCGGCTGACTAAGCGTCGGAGCCTAAAAAGGATCTGTGGCGACTCCGAAGCTCAGCTGCCTTCGCAGAAACCTTCGTAGTCGATGTACTCGGTGATGGTCGGCTCGTCGCCGCAAGTCGGGCAGTTCTTATCCGCCCGCAACTTGAACTTACGGAAGGCCATATTCAACGAGTCGTACTGCAAGAGCGCGCCCTTGAGGATCTTGCCCTTGCCGAGAATGATCTTGATCGCCTCTGTCGCCTGGAGCGTCCCGACGATGCCCGGCAATATGCCCAGCACGCCCGCCTCTGCGCAGGAGGGGGCCAAGTGAGCCGGCGGGGGCTCTGGGTAGAGGCAGCGGTAGCACGGCCCATCGAAGGGCATAAAGGTCGTGACCTGACCATCGAAGCGGAAAATCGATCCGTGAACCACTGGGATCTTGTTGAACAGTGACGCGTCGTTCACCAAATAGCGTGTCGGGAAGTTATCGCAACCATCGACGATCACATCCCAGCCCTTGAAGATGCGATCCACATTGCTGCTATCGACGCGCTCTTGATATTTGATGACCTTCACGTCGGGGTTGATGCCCTTGAGGGTCTTCTCCGCGCTGTCCACCTTCGGAGTGCCGATAGCTTCCGTGGTGTGAATGATTTGGCGCTGAAGGTTCGATGCGTCGACAACGTCGGCGTCCACCAGTCCGATGGTGCCCACGCCCGCCGCAGCAAGATACATAGCGGCGGGACTTCCCAAGCCACCGGCACCGAGCAGTAACACCTTGGAAGCTAGCAGTTTGGCTTGACCCTTCTCGCCTACCTCAGGCAACAGAATGTGCCGGGAGTAACGATCCAGTTGGTCGGCACTCAACTTCGGCGGGCTCTCCACCGGGTAGCCAACATCTTTCCAACGCACGAAGCCGGGGTTAGCCGAAGTCACGTTGGTGTACCCGAGCTGGCTCAGAGTCTTGGCAGCGAAGGCGCTTCGAGTGCCCCCCGCGCAGTACACAACGATCTCCGCGTCGCGATCCGGCAGCTTGCCCTCGACCTGCATCTCCAAAAACCCACGCGGGATATGAATCGCGCCTGGGATAAATCCCGCTCGGTACTCGTCCTTCTCGCGAACGTCGACGATGGTCGGAACAGAATCGCCCTCCAACTGGCTCTTTAGTTTCTCTAAAGAAACGAGCTTCACTGTGTTGCGAATTTCGGCGAATAGGTCGGAATAGGTCGGAGCCATCTGATTTTCCTGAAAGTTGAGTTTTCCGATGCGAGAATTGCGCCGGTAATATGGTGCGCGGCCCGGCGACGTCAACAGCGACAACCCAGAACCGTGCAAAACAGGACAAACACTCAGCTTTCTCGCGTGCCAGGACCGGCCGCAGGGCCTGAGCCGGCACGCGAGAGCCGACTTCGGACTGTGCCAACCGTCCCCAAAGCGGATAAATCATCCGGATCTTGCCGGTTCGTCGTCCACAATTGGGCTGGTCGTCCGGTTAGGACAACCAGCTCTCACCGACTAACGTCATCCGTGCAGTGAAGGCACGCTTGGGCCAACGATACTCCGTTGATACAGTCGGACCCTCTCTCTTAACGGGGCGGAAGAACGAAGCATGTCAGCAGGCAATCGACTTGGCGAACTCCTAGTCCGGGAAAAACTCATTAGCCTTCAGCAGCTGCGGTCAGCGCAGGATGATCAAGCGGCCTCCGGGCAGAACCTTAGCTACACCCTGGCCAAGCTTGGGTACATCTCCGACGGGGAGATCACCAACTTCCTCAGCACGCAGTACCGGCTGCCGGCAATCAATCTCGACGAGTACGAGATCGATGCGGAAGTGATCAAACTCGTCAGCCGCGACGTGGCCGAGAAACATAAGATCATTCCCGTATCCCGCTCGGGCTCCGCGCTGATCGTGGCGATGGCGGATCCCACCAACCTTCACGCCATCGACGACATCAAGTTCCTCACGGGCTTCAACGTCGAACCGGTCGTCGCATCCGAAACCGCGATAGCCAGTGCCACTGAGCGCTACTACAGCGCCGGGCCCTCAATCGAAGAGGTGATGGCGGACTTCGATCTCGGCGAAGAAGACATCGACTTTGCCGACGACGAAGAAGAAGCGAACGCGACGGATCTCGAAAAGGCGAGCGAGGACGCGCCGGTCGTGCGTCTCGTCAACATCATCCTTCTGAATGCCATTCGGAAGGGCGCGAGCGATATCCACATTGAGCCCTACGAAAAGCGGCTGCGCGTTAGGTACCGTGTGGACGGTGTTTTGACAGAAGAAATGGCTCCTCCCCTGCGACTGAAGAACGCCCTCTCCAGTCGTGTGAAGATCATGAGCCAGCTGGACATCGCCGAACGGCGGCTGCCCCAGGACGGTCGAATCAAGCTGAAGCTCGGCAAGGACCGCGAGATGGACTTTCGCGTTTCTGTACTGCCGACATTGTTCGGCGAGAAAATCGTTCTCCGACTCCTCGACAAGTCCAACCTCCAGCTCGACATGACAAAGCTGGGGTTCGATCCAAAGCCGCTAGCGGACTTCAAGTGGGCCGTGGGTCAGCCTTGGGGGATGGTTCTAGTAACGGGCCCCACGGGATCCGGCAAGACGACAACGCTATACTCGGCGCTCTCCGAGTTGAACCAGCCCGATACGAACGTCAGCACCGCCGAAGATCCCGTCGAGTTCAACCTTCTCGGTATCAACCAGGTGCAGATGCACGAGGACATCGGCCTCAACTTTGCCGGCGCCCTGCGTTCCTTCCTTCGTCAGGATCCCGACATTCTCATGGTCGGCGAGATTCGAGACTTTGAGACGGCTGAAATCGCGGTGAAGGCGGCGCTCACGGGCCACTTGGTCTTGTCTACTCTGCATACCAATGACGCTCCGGCGACCATTTCCCGCTTGTTGAATATGGGCGTCGAGCCCTTCCTGATCACCGCTAGCGTGACTTTGGTACTCGCCCAGCGTCTCGCTCGAAAGATCTGCGCAGACTGCACCACTGAAGAACCCGCAGACCATGACGTGCTCGGAGATCTCGGCTTCACCGACGAACAACTCGAAGCAACGCCCACCATCCAGAAGGGCGCCGGGTGCCCAACCTGCAACAACAGCGGGTACAAGGGGCGCGTCGCCCTTTACGAAGTGATGAAGTTCAACGAAGAACTCAAAGAGATGGTGCTTCAGGGTGCGTCCACCGCCGAGCTCAAGGCCGGCGCAATCAAGGGCGGCATGAACTCCCTGCGCATGAGTGGCATCCTGAAGATCATGGAAGGTACTACGACGTCCGAAGAAATCCTTCGCGTCACAATGGGCGACTGACACCGGGAGACTGAGCCGGAACAGACGCGCTTGCTGAAGTGAACTCAGTCCAAAAGCGCCGCCTACATTGGGGCACATGGCCCGGGCACCAGCTCCCTGCAATCCTAGGCTCCCTGCACTCCTGGCGCTCCCTGCGCTCCTGGGGACGTTCCTCATCCCTCGCGCCCCCGCCCTCTGAGCCGCGGGGGACCTAACTGAGGCGGGCGCTTCAGCAAACAAGCGCCATCCGGCCTGGGTCGCCGACTCCTTGCTGGGTCACCCGCTGATCTTGGCCTGCCCATGCAGACCCGGTTCAGGGCTGGCCGCCCAGTCCAGGTCACGGGCCGCAGGCGCACAGCCGTTCGCGAGCAGCACGCCCGATCCCTTAGACCAAGAATCATCCCGCGGAGGCCAAACGCGCATTGCTTTTGGGACGCGCCCGGGTACTAAATACCACTAGACGAAAGTCTAATGATCCATCGGCAAACAAAGGAACCAACGTGAGCGAAGGCTTAAAGGTCAATCTGCATCAGCTGCTGCGCGCCATGATCGAAAAGGGCGCAAGCGACATGCACATCACAACCGGCTCCCCGCCTCTGCTTCGTGTGGATGGCGCTGTGGTGCCGCTCAAGCTGCAGCCCCTATCCCCGGTGGATACCAAACAGCTTTGTTACTCAGTGCTCACCGAAGAGCAAAAGATCATGTTCGAGAAGGAGAAGGAGCTCGACCTCTCTTTCGGCGTCAAGAACCTATCTCGATTCCGCGCCAACATCTTCATGCAACGCGGTGCTGTCTCTGGAGCCTTTCGGTCCATTCCGTTCAAGATCCTGAGCTTCGACGAACTCGGTCTCCCAGCTTCCGTCGGCGCCCTCGCGTCGAAGCCCCGAGGCTTGCTACTCGTTACCGGGCCCACGGGCTCCGGCAAGAGCACGACCCTCGCGTCGATCATCGACAAGATCAACAGCGAGACCCGCCAGCACATCATGACGGTGGAAGATCCGATTGAGTATCTCCATCCGCACAAGCGAAGCATCGTGAACCAGCGAGAAATTGGCGCGGACACCGACACCTTCACCAAAGCGCTCAAGTATGTGCTGAGGCAGGATCCTGACGTCGTGCTGATCGGCGAAATGCGAGATCTCGAAACCATCGAGGCAGCGCTCACCATCGCGGAAACCGGTCACTTGGTTTTCGCCACTCTGCACACCAACTCGGCTATCCAGAGCATCACCCGCGTTATCGACGTATTTCCGCCGCATCAGCAGGGACAGGTGCGCGCACAGCTTTCCTTCGTGCTCGAAGGGGTGCTGTGTCAGCTACTGATCCCCCGTGACGGCGCCGCCGGTCGCTGTCTGGCTCTCGAAGTTCTGATCCCCAGCCCCGCGGTGCGAAACATGATTCGCGAAGACAAGATTCATCAGATCTACTCCTCGATGCAGGTTGGGCAATCCCGTCACGGGATGCAGACGATGAACCAGTCGCTGTTTTCGCTCTACTCCAAGCGACTTATCAGCCTCGATCAGGCCATGGGCCGTTCTTCAGATCAAGACGAACTGCGCACAATGATCGAAGGCAAACCTCCCGCCTGATCGCCGGCTCGACAACACTAAACTTTACAGCGCGGGCGGCGGTCATCTATCTGGGGTCGCATGCACACGCTCCTCCGGGATCGTTAGACGCTAGCGCTTTTTGCGGGTCAGAGCGCGCTGGTAGTCGGGGTGTTTCCGGTAGCGACGGAGCGCACGAGCCATGATTCGCACCCGGCGATCGCTCGTCTCCTGTAACCCCCGAAGAACCATCAACTGGTACAGCAGCGGGGCTTCCGGGGTCGCCAGCTCCAATCCCTTGGCGGTGACCGCGGCCCGTCGTTTTTTACCAGCGGCCACATCGACGCTGACCTTGAGCCAGTTGCTCCACTGCCCCATCATCGCCGGGAACTTTGCCAGGAGCGACCGCGCTCCGTCGAGGTCATCAGCTTCAATCATGATGTAGACCGCTTCGACCAACGTACGGGGGGTCATCGCATCCGCCATCAGCGCGGGGGCAAGGGCTGTGACAGCAGCCTCGGATTTTTTTTGATAACGAGCCAGCTGAGCGAGGCGTAGCGCGTACACCGGACGCTCCTTGGTGGTTTCCCACTGCGCTCCCAGTTCGGCGGCTAGCTTCAAGTCACCGGAGCCAAGCGCCGAGTCCATGGCAACGATGTCGCCCCAGGGAACAGCAGGAACTGCCATGGCTTGGATCGCCTCGCTGTTCGGGTAGCGGCCCAAGACCGCGCCCTCGGCCGCCAAGAGAGCACTCAGTGACTTCGCCTTGGCCTTGTTCGAGGCCAGCGCTGCCCGGGTGTTGTCCAACTCCGACAAGTCCAAACCCTCGTAAGCGATAACGGCCCTCACAGTCAGAACCTCAGGATTACCCGGATCCAACTTCTCGATGGCCTTCCGCGCCTCTAACAAACGAGCGGAGAGCAACGCAACTCGCGCCGCTAGTGCACGGGCCCGCGGGTAGAATGCCGAAAAGCCCAGGGAGCGTAGCGCAGCCTTACGGGCCCGTTCCCCATCACCCACGTCAATGTTGAGATAGCCTAGCCAGGTCGCCGACGCCGGACTCGCGGCATAGCGAATCGCTCGGTCCATGGCCTCTCCACGAGCCTTTTCGTCGTCCGCTAGCTGCGCTTGGACCGACTTTACGGCAAAGTGAGCCGCTCGTAGCGGATACGGGAGCTCTTTGAGTTCTTCGTCCGAGAGCGTAATCTCTTCGGGCAGTTCTGCCGGACGAGCCGGATCCGAAGCCCAAAGCGCCCCTCTCAGAGCCTTCGCAGCGGAACCCTTGCCGGACTTCCCCAGCTCGTCCAACAACGGCATCGCTGGCTCGCTCCCCACGGCGAACAACACAAGCTGAGCGTGCAGCAGTTTGGCGATCAAGAGCTTCGGATCCAGTTTAATGGATCGTTCGTATCGCTCAACGGCGCGAACGTCCCCAGCTCGGTCCAGCGTCACAGCCGACACCAGTTGGTACATCGCGTCTTTTTTTACATCCGCAGCTGGATCCTTAGACTCATCCCACTTCGTCATGAGAGCCGCGGCACCAGCGGTGTCGCCTCCGCTGATTCGACTCGCCAACAACCCGAACACCAGCTCTTTTTCTGACAGCCCGACGGTCCGGGCCCGTAGAATCGCCGACTCAATGCCACGGACCTGATTCGGCAACAGCAACGCCGACATCACGCGATTCTGAAGCCAGAGCCTGGCGGCGACCGTGCTGTGGGAGTCCAGATCGAACACCTTGGATAACTTGTCGTCGGTGGAAGCGATGTCCGACGGCCTCGTTGAGTACAGCAGCGCGGCGACCTCTTTTTCGATGGCTCGGGCCGATGCCATTCGCGCGCGTTTCTGCTCTTGGATCTTGTGGTAGCCGAATCCCCCTCCGCCCATCACCAGGACAACAGCTAGAATCATAACCCAACCGCCGCGCTTCTTCTCTTTGGGAGCCTTCTCCCAGGCCGGCGCAGCCCCACCGGCGGGCTCGAACACACCGACTTCTGCCAGCGCATCGAGCACTTGAGCGGGTGCCAGCGGGCATCCATCGTCGACCATCGGGCAACCTACTGGGGTCACGCTCTCAAGCTTGGGCGCCACGACTGGTGTCGGGGGCGTGAGATCAGCGGCGGAAGGCGCTACTGGAGAACTTCCTGTCTGCCCACTGGTCAGGGGCAAGACGGGAACCGGAACCGCGCGATTAATCGGAGCGGGTACGACAGCCGCCGGGAGGACGGGGGCCGGCGCAGCGAGAGCAGCCGGCGCAGCGGGGGGTACCGCCAATATCGCCGGGGTGAAGGGATCGGGCGCCGTAGCTGCCGGGGCTATCGGAACCGGAATCCCTGGAGTCAACGGCGCCGCCAGTGCGCTACCCCCTGTGTCCTCGACCGAAGCCCCATTGGTCAGTTCTTCGATTGAGCGGCTTGCCGTCGTGTCATCCAGGTCGTTCGCAGAGTAAGTCGGCAATACCGGTTCGGCTGTGGCCATCATCGCTACCGGCGGGAGGGAATTCTGTTTGGGCAGATTCCTCCGCACCTCGTCAGCCACAGCTTGCATGCCGACTCGCTTTTGCAGAGCCACGTAGACGACCGCCCGGTCGTGCCACATGCGGGCATCCTCATCCTGGCGCCCCAGCTGCACGCTGCGAGCGAGCACTTTCTCCGCGCGCACAGCGTCCCCGCGTCGGAGCAGCACCTCTCCCAAATACCGAAATGGGTCGGGCGACTGGGGATTACATTTGCCGCCGATCACCAGAGCCGCCTGCGCCTCCTGTAGAAAGCCCGTGTCCAGATACATGCGGCCGACCGCCAGCATCACTTGAGCGTCTTTGATGTGCCAGGTCTCGGCGCTGGCCCCGACCTCTCGGACCACCTCGTCGTAGCCGGTTGATGTGCTGAGGTAGGCACAAAGCGCGAGAGTCGCGTCGGCATCTGGATTGTGTCGCCACCCTGTAAGAAGCTCAGTCAGCGCACTCATATCCTCGTCAGCTTAGTCGGCCAACATCTCGGTCCACAAGACCAAGGATGCTTTGGGTTGGCGCTAAATCGCGGGCGCACCTAGGCATTTTCATCCGGGCGGCCAAACTTTCACACTCAGCCGCGCCCAAGTACCGTATGCTCGGAACTTGCTTTGCAGCCCACAACGGTCACCCTTTTGTAGGCGCTTTGTGCGGCACTCAAACCAAGCTTGCCAACACCGTCGATTGACGGCATGAACGGCCGAACGTTCCCGGAAAGCACGAAAAAACATGTGTGGAGTTTTTGGAGTTTTTGGGCATGCGGAGGCCGCAAACCTCGCCTACCTGGGCTTGCATGCCCTGCAACATCGCGGGCAGGAAAGCGCCGGCATCGCAACGTCCGACGGCAAACAGCTATCGTTGTACCGCGGCATGGGTCACGTCATCGACGTCTTCGCCAATCCGCAAATCAAACGCCTCGCTGGAACGAGCGCGATCGGTCATGTCCGATATTCGACCGCAGGCGGCTCGTTCTTGAAAAACGCGCAGCCCCTCGCGGTCGATTATTCCGAGGGCTCACTGGCCATCGCTCACAACGGCAACCTCACCAACGCAGAGCAGCTGCGAACGATGTTGGAGGAGCGAGGCTCCATCTTCCAGAGCGCCAGCGACACGGAGGTGATTGTCCACCTCGTCGCTATTAGCAAACAGACCACCATCGAAGATCGCGTCGCCGACGCTCTGAACCAAGTGGATGGCGCCTACTCGGTGACCCTTCTGTCCCAGGACAAACTCATCGCCGCTCGCGACCCGCACGGAATCCGCCCCCTCGTCCTGGGGCGCCTCGACGACGCCTATGTCGTCTCCAGTGAGCCGACTAGCTTCGACTTGATTGGCGCCAAGCTAGAGCGCGAGATCGCTCCCGGGGAAATGATCGTCATCGACAAGGACGGAATGCGCAGTTCCTACCCCTTCGGGACGAAACCCAGGAAAATGTGCATTTTCGAGTATGTGTATTTTTCCCGGCCGGACTCTGTGCTCGACGGCGTCAGTGTCTACGAAGCCCGCAAAAATTTGGGGCGTGCCCTCGCTCGCGAAAACAAGGTCGAGGCCGACATCGTCGTTCCCGTTCCCGACTCCGGCGTGCCGGCTACGATTGGCTACGCGGAAGAAGCGGGTATCCCCTTCGAGATGTTGTTGGTTCGCAGTCATTACGTCGGGCGCACCTTCATTGAGCCCCAACAAAGCATTAGGCACTTTGGCGTTCGATTGAAACTCAATCCCGTGGGTACGTCCTTGCGCGGAAAACGCGTGGTCGTCGTCGACGACAGTATCGTTCGTGGAACGACCAGCCGTAAGATCGTCAAGATGTTACGAGATGCGGGTGCCTCGGAAGTGCACATGCGCATCGCCAGCGCTCCCACTTCGTGGCCCTGTTACTACGGCATCGACACGCCGACCCGTTCGGAACTCATCGCATCGAATCACACCGTTGAAGAGATCAACAAGTACATCACCAGCGATTCGCTCAGCTACTTGCCCCTCGAGCAAATGGCTAGCTGTGTGTCCAAAGCCAAAGTCGAAGAGTTCGACCCGGAAGACGGCAAAACACATCTACCAGTGCAGAACGAAGCCCTAGACAAAGATTCGTTCTGTCACGCGTGTTTCAGTGGTGATTATCCCGTCCGCTTCGAAAAACAGCGCGGGCCGAGACAGATGAGACTCCTGGATATCTAATGCTCGATTCGCTCCCCCCCCGGGTCTCGATATACGAGGTGTCTCCGCGGGATGGGCTGCAAAACGAAGCGACCCCGGTCGATCTAGCAAGCAAGAAATTGCTCATCGAATCTCTGATCGGAGCGGGCCTGAAACGAATCGAAGTTTCCAGCTTCGTGTCGCCACGCTGGGTCCCCCAACTGGCGGACGCCGAATCCGTGCTGACTGATGAGATCCCCCCGGAGGGGGTGCGCTTCAGTGCTCTGTGCCCCAACAGCAAGGGGCTGGAGCGGGCGATGAGCGTCGGCCTCAAAGAGATAGCGATCTTTCTCAGTTCGTCAGAGACCCACAACCACAAGAACTTGAATCGCTCGACCGAGCGTAGCCTCGATGTCTACGAAGAGCTGGTGGCACTCGCACTCGAGGCGAATATCCGGGTGCGCGCCTACGTATCGACAGTATGGGGATGTCCCTATGAAGGAACGGTGCCCGTGAACCGGGCACTCAGCATCGCTCAACGCTTGTTGGAGTTCGGCTGCTACGAAATATCCCTCGGCGATACCATAGGCGTCGGCACGCCCCGGCAAACTCGAGATATCTGCCAGCTCTTCGCTAGCGAAATCGGAGTCGACCGTTTGGCTTTGCATCTTCACGACACAAGAGGCACGGCCCTCGCGAACGCTCTGGTCGGGCTTGAGTGCGGATTCCAGACCTTCGATGCCTCGGTCGCCGGCATCGGGGGCTGTCCCTACGCGCCAGGCGCTGCGGGCAATCTCGCGACTGAGGATCTCACTTACATGCTGGACGGCCTGGGCATCGAAACAGGCATACACCTCCCCGCGCTGGTGGAGGCAGGACGAGTCGCCGCTAGAATTTTGCACCGACCGCTACCCGGCAAGGTGCACCAGGCTGGGCTGCCCCGTCGTCGCCGCCCTAGCTAGCTGGGCGCTAGCCATTCGCCCGAGTTGTTCTAGCCCATGAAGCGAGACCGACTACAGACAGCGCAGCCACAAGAGCCGAGCTTGAAACACGCCGCTTCGGTTGTCCCGGTACGCCACTGCGACATCGCCGCCAGGCCCCAGACTCAGCACCGGAGCCGTCGAATCCCCATCCGCCTGCGTGATGGGCTGAACGTCGCCTAGGGGCGTGAGTTCGGTACTCAGTAGGCTGGAGAACAGAGCGTAACTGCCGGAACTCTCCTCCGCCCAAACGAGCAGGTAACGATCGCCCAAAGGAAGTAGCGAGCTACCCCGAACGAAGCTGTCCGAAGAGACCACGGACCGGGCATCGATGACCGTCTCCCCGCTGTCGCTGAACGCCGCTGCCCAGGCGGTGTTCCCGGGGAACACATCCTGGATATGCCAGTTCACAATGTACTGGCCGGCGTTGTAGACAACGGATTGCCCGGTACTGTTCTCCTCGCCCACTGCCACCGCATCGGTCGTCGGTAGCAGCTCAAAATCTAAGATGCGAAAAAAACTCTGACGCGAGCCATTCCGTACGCCGTTGTAAACCAGCCCCAATCCGCTCGCTCCCAGAGCCAGTGCGGGCCCGTCGCCTTCCTCTCCCACGGGACTAACCAGCTTCGGACTGCCCACCAATCGGCCAGCGCTATCTATGCGGGAAGCGTCGACTTGGAACACGTCGCCATCGCCCTGTTCCGCCCACGCGAGCAGATATTCCTCTCCCGTCCAGACGAGGGACGGACGAAGGGAGAAGCCGGGCGTATTGCTCACACGCAGATCGGGGCCTAGCTTGTTCCCGGCTTCATCGAAGCGATTGAAGTAGATCTCAAAGTTCTCATGCCGTCGGTCTTCCCAGGCCGACCCGAACGCGTCTCCGCTCCAAACCACCGGCCCGGCGAAGGTATCGCTATTGAGAGTCGTCAGAGCGATCCCCTCCGACAACGGGCTAGGAGCCCCGGGCAAACCGAGCAAGGATGCCGCCCAGTGGTCCTGTTGCTCCGAAAAACTCAAACTCAGGAACTCACCGGTGAACGCCATGCCACCAACACTCGACTGTTGGCTCCCCGGCACGATGGCCACATCAAAGCTGTCCGGCACATAGCTTGAGTTTTCGTCCACCGCGCCATCGCAGTTGTTGTCTACGCCATCACAAGACTCGGTCGCACCCGGGAACACGTTGGCATTCGAATCATCGCAGTCGTCACCGCAAGCACCCCGTTCTCCGGGCACGAAGCCCGCCAGGGCGGCGGTGTAACCGTCGCCATCCGCATCCACGGTCTTGGGCTCGATCTCACAATCACCCGTCACCGGCTCGCAGATGTTTTCGAGACAGGGATCCAGCGAGAGAGGGCAACGCACCAACACGATTTGCTCGCAGCGATCTTGCTCGCAGTCGTAGCTCACACAAGCAGTCGGCTCCGGACACTCATCAGGCAAAACGCACTGCACCCCCGCATCCACAGCCCTCACGGACACGCCGGTGGGCGCCCGTGAGGGCGGCTCGAAGATATCGATCGATGTGCGGGCACCGCAAGCGCTCAGTACGCTGAAGAAAACGGTTGCTGTTGTCGTCGGCCAAGGGCTGCCCCGACTCAAATGCATCCGCCTAGGCCCTCCACATCCAAGGAGCCGCATAGGAGACCGGGGGGACAATCATCCGGAGCGTCAATGGGACACATCTGCACACACAGAAAGCCCCGAGCACTGCTCACGCAAATGTGCCCTTCGGCGCAGCCATCATCGCATTCGTCGCCTTGGCGCCCCACCCCGGCCGTGACGCAATGGGTTCCGAAAATCTCTGCGCCGCACGGTGTCGACGGATATTCAACGTAGGGGCTGCAAGACAGTCCCAATCCGCACCCCCCAGTGTCGCCGAACAGTGCACACTCTTCGGGACCCGGCGTAGCAGCGACGTCCGGACACTCGGGCTCGACGTACAGCGGCGAGCCGCCAGCGCCGCCGCCGACCATCGAAACTGAAGCGGTCCCGCCGCTACCACCAGCCGGTGGCGGGGGCGTCCAGGACCATTCCGCCGCGGCACCGCCCGAGCCGCCTCCGCCGTCCGCCAGATTCTGCCGGTCGTCCACACGGGGCGCGACGCTCCCGCCGCAGGCGCCCGAGCTTAGGGCAACGGCGACGCTCAGCCAGAAGCAGCTTTGAGTCATGAGGGCAGCATACTGGCTCCCCTCGCCTCACGCAGCAGCGATCATGGTAGGAGGAGGCATGAGCCGCAACGCCCATACTGTATTCTTAGCCCTGTGCATGTATCCATCGAGGCTTCTACTGCTCGGCGTCGCGCTAGGGAGTATTTTCGGCTGCGACGAACATCGAACCAGCTCGCGCCCGCCCACGCCTCAAAGCACAGCGGCGTCAGAGCCCAGCCCCCATGAGTCGGTCCCCGTGAAGGACGAAGCTCTCAAGCCCGGCTCCACCACTCGCGGGGCTCCGCGACCGTCTGCCGTGCCATCATTATCGCCATCCGCTTCCCCTGGGCCCCGGTGCGTAATCGAACGTGTCGTCCGAGCCGGCAACCACCCGAAACCCGCCAGCGAATGTCCGGAGGCTCCAACAGTTCCGCCAAACCTGCGTCACCAGACAGTCCGTTTTCCCGACTCAAAGAGCCAGCCGAGCGTGGATGTCGAGGTGTGCGAATCCAAGAGCGCGCGTACACGCGGATTGATGTACCGGACACAGCTGGAGGACGGCCAAGGAATGCTCTTCGTGTGGGATCACGAGGCTCCGCGGTCGTTCTGGATGCGCAACACATGCATCCCCCTGGATATGCTGTTCATCGATGCCCAGCACACTATCGTCGGCATCATCGAACAAGTCCCAACCATGAACGAAGCGTCGCGGCGCATCCCCTGCCCAGCACGATATGTACTCGAAGTGCCGTCCGGATGGACTCGCGCCCACCGCGTGCAGCCCGGGCACTCTGTGCAAATCGTTCAATAGCCGCGGCGGACGCCGTCGGCGACGCCGGGCTTGACTAGAGTCGAAAGCTAACCAAGGGTCACGACCGTCATGCGAAACTTTCTAGCCACGTTCACAATTGCCCCTTGCCTGCTACTTCTCTACGCTTGCCAATCGGGCGCCACTCCGGAGCCTGAAGGCCTCGAGCCCGGCTCCACTGAAGAAAAAAGCGCGACCGTCAAACCGAAGACATCCGCATCCGCGGAGCAGGCCGAGCCCGCCCGCTCCGCGGAACCTGCCGCCTCCGCTGCGCCAATAGCTTCGGCGAGCAGTTCTCCGCCACTGAGCTCCGCGGCCCTCGCGCCCTCTTCGCCGCCCGCCGAACCGGGCAAGGACCCCCACGGCGGCAAATTCACCCTGGCAGAAGCCACCCAAGGCATCTTTGGCACGGGCAAATTGATGGCGACACTCGACACCACCATCGGCACGCTGGTGTGCGAGCTCTACGACGACAGGGCACCCAACACGGTCGCCAACTTCATCGGATTGGCGCGAGGCACCCGAGCCTGGAACACTCCCGACCTCGGTTGGGTAAAGCGACCGCTGTACAACGGCACGCCCTTTCACCGAATCATCAAGGGATTCATGATTCAAGGTGGCGACCCCTTGGGCAACGGACGTGGCGGCCCTGGCTTTGTTATCCCGGACGAGATCTGGCCGGGCGCGACGCACAACAAGCGGGGTCAATTGTGCATGGCCAATCGTGGAGCCAACACCAACGGGTCACAGTTTTTCATTCTGGACGATCGCGCCCCGCACCTGGACGGCGGCTACACGATCTTTGGCATGTGTGGACCCGATGCCGTGATCGAAAAGCTTGCGAATGCCCCCGTCCGCGGCCAGCGCGCCATCAATGCGCCGCGCCTCAAACGGGTCAGCGTCAAGCGCGGAAAATAGCCCGCGCCCCGATCAGTCCGGCTGATGTAAAACCTTTTGCGATGCGTCCGAATGGTAGAAACGCCGCATTTCGTGTCGCTCAAACGTGAGCGCACCGAATGTGTTCACAACGACGCACCAAATAGCCAGAGTCCAAAACCCAAAATGGAAGCGACGCCCGCCGATGGCGAGCAACGCGAATAGGTAAATCGCGTAGTCATTAGAGAAGCGATAACCAAACTGCGCCCAGCCGGTGTTTTGGTAAAATAGTGTGGGGACTGCCACCGCAGCCACGGTCAACCAAAGCGCCCAATGCGGAGCGCGCTTCACGCGCGGCCAGAGCAGCCATAGATAGATCGGGGTCGTAAACCACAGCGCAAGCCCGTGAGTATTGATCTTGAAAGGCACGGCGCCCGACGCCATAGGCCACGGCAGCCCAGAAAACACCACGCCCAGATTTCGACCGAGATAGTGGAAATGGAACAGGCCCCACTTCTCCATGCGCGTCGCCCACGCCACTTTCAAGTATTTGTATCCAAAGTCGAGCGGGTCGCCAAAACGCAGTTCGTTGTGAAGGAAGGCCAGCCCCAGAGCACCAAGTATCGGCACGCTGAACGCCAGGTACATCTTGAGCAGACGCGCTTTCTCCACGCACGCCCACCAGCCCAATAAGCGGTCGCGCCACCTCCCCACTCCTTCCGCAAGTCGTGAACGCCCATCGACGGGCGACGGGCGTTCTTGAGCGCCATCGATCAATGCCTCGACGCCCCGTTTGAGCCAACCACTGAGCTGCGAAGCCAGCGCCTGTTCTGGGCGCTTGGTGCAGACTCGCAGCGCCTCGAAAGCGAAGAGGGGTACTGCGAACAAGAGAGGGGAACGGGTCCAGAAACCGAAGGCGATCATCAACCCGGCGAGCGCCGGTCTGGAGGCATCAATCGTGAACAAGAGATAAAGCGCGCTGAGGCCAACCCCGACCACATGGGCAGCGAACCAAACCGTTCCTTGAACCGCCGAAAAATAATAAACAGTGCCGAAGGCGAACAGTATTGCTAGCGCTGCATTTGTCGTCGACGAACGCTGGCTATGCCCCGACCGTCGGAGTTTCTCAAGGGCCAGGAACAACACGGCGGGCCCGACGCCGGCAAGCCAAACGAAGATCTGGCCGTCACGTACCGCTTCGGCACTGCCAGCGAATTTCACAACCGGAACAAGCAGCAATGCCGGGAAGCCCGGGAACGTAACGAACCAGTGTCCGCCGTAGGACGCGAAATCGTTGTTCTTCGCGTAGCCCGGTGGGGCTCCGCTCAAATGAAGGTTTCCGTCCAACCACGCTTCGGCCAGCAACGCGAAGTGGTTGTACGGGGTGTGAGCAATCAGGCGCTCTCTCGCTGTGCTCGCAAAAAATACGGCGACGACCGCGAGGTAGATGCCGGCGGCGATCAATACGCGTCGGATCCGGGTGTCGTGCCGCAGGTGCTCGCGCATGTCCGCGCGGAACCTAACCCGAAACCACACCTGAGCGCGCGCATCCTCAGAGAACAGCGCTGCCCATAGGCTCCCGCCGCCGAGCGAACGCAGATTTGCTGCCCACCGTTGCTTGGCCCCTCGCCTTCGCGCTAGCTTAGGGCCGTGGCTACATCGGAATTCATGGTTCGCCTCCCCGATCTTGAGGATGGCACTCGGGACTACAATTGGAAAATATCGGCCGAGTGGCTGGCAGCGGCACTTTCTGAGACCGACGCCATCCCGGGGGAACAATCCGGCGAGATCCAGGCGCAGTTCATCAAACAGGGCGCGGAAATAGTGGTTCACGGCAAGATGTCGGCGTTCGTCATCATGCCCTGTGCGCGAACCCTCGAGCCGGTTCCGATCGAGATCGAGTCGGACATTTTCCTAATGCTTTCACCAGGTTCCATGCGTTCTGACAAGGCCAAACCGAAGCGTCGGCGGCGGAACGAAGAGGGGAAAAAGCAATCAATGGCCGACTCCGAAGATCCGGAACTGGAAGAATCCGAGGCAGCTCGCGACTACTACCAGGGGGAGCAAGTGGTGCTGGATCCGTTCATCCGCGAGTTCCTATTACTCGAACTACCGGCGTTTCCCCTGCGATCGGACTTGCCTCCGATACCTACAACCGGTAACGGTCCGTCTCCCGAAGACGAACCACCCAAGCTAGATCCACGACTTGCGCCCCTCCAGGCCATCGCGGAGAAAATGCGAAAAGACTCTAAGAAGTAGTCTGTTGGTTTTCGACAATCGGTCTTTTCGCCCCAAGATTTTAGTTTAGATAACAGCAGGAGCAGCAAACGTGGCAGTCCCCAAACGACGCAAGAGCGCGAGTAAGCAAGGCATGCGCCGATCCCAGCACGACAAGGTGAGCCCTCCGAACTTGGTGCCCTGCCCCAACTGCTCGGCACCCAGCCGCTCACACCGAGTGTGCGCATCGTGCGGCCAGTATAAAGGTCGCGTAATTTTTCAGTCCGCGGACCAAAAAGCCAGCTGAAGCAGCTGACTCAGCGAAATCAGCCGTTGGTTTAACCAATATTACTGACTACGCCGAGTAATGCTTGTACCAAAGGCGCATGTCGTCCGCTTCCAGTCCCCGCACGCGAATCGCGGGTGTCGGTGCCTATGCGCCGGAAAAGATCCTCACCAATGCGGCTCTTGAGGCCCTCGTCGACACGACGGACGAATGGATTCGAGAGCGCACGGGCATTCGCGAACGCCACATTGCCGCTGACGGCGAGACCACCAGCGACATGGCGCTGGTGGCAGCGAAACGCGCACTAGTAGCCGCCAATCTTGAGCCGAGTGATCTGGACATGATCATCGTCGGCACGGTGACTTCCGACACCATATTCCCCGCCTGCGCCGCTCACTTGCAGCACAAATTGGGAGCAAAGGGCATCCCATCCTTCGACGTATCGGCGGCCTGCGCCGGCTTCATGTATGCGATGTCGATCGGCGATCGCTTCATCGGATCTGGCTCCCACAAGAACATTCTCGTCGTCGGAGTCGAGCGCTTGTCCAGCGTGACGAACTGGGAGGATCGCGGCACCTGTGTGCTCTTCGGCGACGGCGCCGGAGCTGCGGTGCTGAGCCCCAGCCGTGGCGACGGTGCGGGCATTCTCTCGACCCGAATGCACACCGACGGGAGTCTGACGGAGTCGCTGCTCATCCGAGCCGGCGGTAGCCGTGAGCCCACTACTCCGGAACTCATCGCCGGCGGTCACACGAAGATCAAGATGATCGGCTCGGACATCTTCAAACATGCCGTCCGCAATCTGACCAGCGCGTCGCTCGACGCCGTGAAAGATGCCGGGATGGAACTCGCTGACGTGGATTGGATCATCCCGCACCAAGCCAACATGCGAATCATTTCCCAGGTGGCCGCGAGACTCAAAGTCCCCCAGGAGAAGTTGGTTCTCAACATCGAGCGCTACGGGAATACGTCGAGTGCCTCCATTCCGCTGGCGTGGAATGAAGCCATCCAGGATGGCCGAATCAAGCCCGGCCAAACAGTCCTTGCCTGCGCCCTCGGCGGAGGTGTCTCGTGGGCCAGCGCGCTCATTCGAATGTAAACGCCGCCAGCCGGCTCACACCCCCAAGTCGAACAGACGGGACTCAATAATGAAGACAGTGTGGCTCTTTCCTGGGCAAGGCAGTCAAAAAGTCGGCATGGGCAAAGACCTATTCGACTCCTCTCCAGCAGCTCGTGAAGTCTACGAACGGGCGGACGAAGCCCTCGGCTATTCGATCTCAAAGATGTGTTTCGAAGGTCCCGACGATGATCTGACACTCACGGCAAACACCCAACCGGCCATCCTCACGACGAGCATCGCCGCGTTGGCGACACTCCGGGAGAAACGTCCCGAACTGCCGCTCCCGATTTTCGCGGCGGGTCATTCCTTGGGCGAGTACAGCGCATTGGTTGCCGCCGGAGCGATGACCTTGGAGCAAGCGGTAAAACTAGTGCACCTTCGTGGCAAGGCGATGCAAGACGCCGTTCCGCCGGGCGACGGCGCCATGGCCGCCGTGATGGGCGGCACACCGGAGAGCGTCCAGGCCCTGTGCGACGACGCCCGAGAAGATTCTGTTCTTTCCCCCGCCAACTTCAACGCGCCGGGCCAAATTGTTATCGCTGGCTCCGCGGCCGCGGTGGGTCGAGCCCAAGCTCTAGCTGGGGACCGCAAAATGAAAGCCATCCCCCTGAAGGTGAGCGCGCCCTTCCATTGCGCCCTCATGGAGCCCGCAGCGCGCGCCGTCGAAACGGCACTCGAGTCAGTGAGCTTCGGCGAAATGAGCTTTCCGGTAGTCGCCAACGTCGACGCTACGCCCAACGCTGACGCATCGAGGGTGGCCGACTTGCTCGTGAGGCAGGTAGACAACCCCGTCAGGTGGACGGATTCCGTCCTGGCGATGGTCAACGGGGGCGCCGAAGCCGCCCTTGAGATCGGCACCGGCCGGGTCCTCGCCGGCCTGATTCGCAAGATTCACAAGGAGCTGAGCGTCCAGGGCGTTGGGGATCCCGCGGCCGTCGAGGCTCTGAAGGGGAGCTAGCCGCCGCCCCTGCCCCCGATTTGGAGCGATTCGAAGTCCTCACGCTAGTTTTTGGGCGTGATCTCCGCGCTCGACGTGCTAAACCGGCGCCAGCTTTGCGCCCCAAGCGCCGCGAAAGATCTGAAATTACGAATGTTTGACCTCACCGACAAAGTTGCAGTCGTCACCGGCGGTTCCCGAGGGATTGGTCGTGCGATTGCTATCAGCCTCGCTTCCCAAGGTGCTTCGGTCGTGATCACCTACGTCAACGGCGAAGGTCCGGCAAAAGAGACGATCAGCTTAATCGAAAAAACCGGAGGCAAAGCCGAGGCCATCCAGTTCGACGTCGCCGACGCCAGCGCCGCCCAGAAAGCTGTTGCCGACGTCGCTAAACGCCTGGGTCGTCTGGACATTCTTGTCGCGAATGCAGGCATCTCCATCGATGGCCTGTTGCTCCGGCTCAAAGACGACGATTTTGAACGCACCCTCGCGGTGAACCTGAAGGGAGCCGTGGCCTGCGCAAAAGGCGCTATCAAGCCGATGATGCGCGCCAAGCGCGGACGGATTATCTTCGTCTCCAGCGTCGTAGGCGAAATGGGCAATGCCGGACAGACGGCGTATGCTGCCTCCAAAGCGGCGATCCTCGGAGTTAGCATGAGCCTCGCCCGGGAATATTCCAGCCGAAACATTACCGTGAACGCCATCACCCCGGGCTATATCGAAACCGACATGACCGGCGAACTCCAAAACGAACAGCGTGAAGCGATGCTGACGGGCATTCCCCTCGGGCGTCCCGGAACCGCCGCCGAAGTCGGTGCCTCCGTTAGTTTTCTCGCCTCAGATGAGGCAGCGTACATCACCGGCCAGACACTTCGTGTGAATGGCGGGATGTACATGTAATCTTTGATATTGAACACGTTAACCCTCGAACTTATAGCCCCACTGAATAACCACTTTCAGGGGATCCTGGAGCAAGCATATGGCTGACACTGCCGAAATCACCGCCGAAGTCACGCGGATCATCAAGGAACAACTTGATGTCGAGGAAGCTGACATCAAAATTGAGTCCAGCTTCATTGACGACCTCGGAGCCGACTCTCTCGGCCTCGTCGAACTCGTCCTAGCCTTCGAAGAGTCCTTCGACATCGACATTCCCGATGAGGACACCGAAAAAATTCGCACCGTCCAAGATGCGGTTTCTTACATCGAAAAGAACTCCGGTAGCTGAGGCGACTGGAGCACAGTGAATTCTCGAGGGTCACCATGATGGCGTCGGGTGCGGTGACGAATCCGCCCGGCCCATCCCCCTCTGGAGTCACACCAACCCGTTAGCTGAGTAAGATATGGAACGCGTCGTAGTAACAGGCATGGGCATCGTGACCCCGAATGGCATCGGGATAGATGCGACGTGGGATTCGCTGAGCCGCGGCGAGAGCAAGATCGGGGAGATTAGCCTCTTCGACCATACCGACTGCAAGACGCACTTCGCCGGCGAGGTCACGGGCTTCGAGCCTAGCGAATGGATGCCGAAAAAGAAGGTGAAGGAAACCAGTCGTTTCATTCCCTTCGCCATGGCTGCCACTAAGATGGCGTTAGAAGATGCCGATCTGAACCTCACCGACAAGGAACGAGATCGCGTCGGCTGTTTCATCGGAGTTGGTCTTGGAGGTCTCGAGAACCTTCAAAAGGTGACGTTGCACCTACACCGAGAGAAACCGAAAAAAATCAGCCCCTACTTTATCCCGTCGATCATCCCCAACCTCGCCGCAGGCCAGGTCGCGATCGAACACGGGTTCCGCGGCCCTAGCTACTCCCATACCAGCGCCTGTTCTTCCGGGTCACACGCTATCGGCGAAGCCGTTGAATGGATCCGTCGCGGGCGTGCCCACGCGATGATTGCAGGCGGCGCCGAAGCCACCATCGCGCGCATCGGCATTTCCGGGTTCAACGCCATGTACGCGTTGAGCACACGCAATGACGAACCCACTCGCGCCAGTCGCCCTTTCGACAAGGACCGCGACGGTTTTGTGGTCGGCGAGGGCTCAGGCATCCTCGTTCTGGAGTCGCTAACGCGCGCCAAGAAGCGCGGCGCCAATATCATCGGCGAGATATTGGGCTGGGGCGCGAGCACGGACGCCTTCCACATCACCAAACCGTCCCCAGACGCGAGCGGCGCGATTCGCTGTATGGAAATGGCTCTTGAGGACTCCAGCTTGGATCCCGACAAGATTGATTACATCAACGCCCACGGTACTTCCACGCCCGTGGGTGACATCGCCGAGTCCACTGCCGTCTCCAAGCTCTTCGGCACCCGCGCAACCGACAAACTGCTCCCCATGAGTTCCACCAAGAGCATGACAGGTCACCTGCTGGGCGCCGCCGGCGCAGCGGAAGCTGTGCTCAGCCTGGAGATGATGCGCCGGGGAATCCTGCTGCCGACCATCAACTTGGATGAGCCCGATGAAGAGTGCCGCCTGGACTACGTCGCCAACACGGCGCGCGAGCAACAGGCAAACATCGTCATGAGCAACTCCTTCGGGTTTGGCGGCACCAACGCCACTCTCGTCATGGCGCGGTACCAAGACTAAACGCCCACCCACCGTCGCTGATCTTCCGGACTCCCCCAAATCATGCAGTGTCCCTATTGCGGAGAAACGGAAAGTCGCGTCGCCGACTCGCGACTGGCCGGAGGCAGTACCTCGATTTGGCGTCGCCGAGAGTGCGAAGCCTGCAATCGTCGATTTACGACTTATGAGCGCGTAGAGTACAGCTTGCCGACTGTGGTCAAGAAGGACGGACAGCGAGAAGCTTTTGACCGCCTCAAACTGCTCAGCAGCCTCCAAATCGCGTGCAAAAAACGCCCGGTAGATGCCGATACCCTGGAGGCCACAGCGGAAACACTGGAACGCAAACTGGCTGAGTCCGGTGACCGGGAAGTCTCATCTCGGACCCTAGGAGAGGGCGTTATGGATCACCTGAAGCGGCTCGATGAAGTGGCATATGTAAGATTTGCCAGTGTTTATAAGTCATTTCGGGACATTGACGAGTTCATGAACGAGATGACGGAGCTTGTACGGTCGCGACCGACGGAGTAAAAAAGGCGAGCAATGGCGGAAAACGACGCCGAAATGATGGCGCGGGCTCTTGAGCTCGGAAA
>SPKZ01022592.1_pt1 | contig 32597 bp, 85 predicted proteins | sample 2456571 | NCBI WGS metagenome assembly SPKZ01 (sample SAMN11192286, study PRJNA482655) | marine metagenome | biome: ENVO:00000447; feature: ENVO:00000244|ENVO:00000211|ENVO:00000569|ENVO:00002023; material: ENVO:00002151; isolation source: ocean water from marine abyssalpelagic zone ...
AGTTTGTAATATCTGACCCGTAGAGAAGAGACTACAGTGTAAGAAGTGAGATGCGCTATTACCACGATCCTTAACGATTACTAACCCCCCATTATCACCAGATGCCATATCCAAGTTCAGATCAATATCGCGATTACTGGTAACATCACCCGTGTAAATAGTAGAACTCATACCAGCTACCGGTGTAGTAGTCTGGTTAACTGCTTCTTGATTCTGCACACAGTTACGTGAGGTAGTCAACACAGGTGGCTCAAGAGTAGCTAGTAAAAGCTTCTCTGCATCAGAGAACTCGTTAGTATTGGGATTAGCCTCATAACCTGATTTGAGCTCAGCATCTGATTGATCTGCAGTAGCTAAAGCCTCAATACCAGTTAACTTGGTGACAGCTAAGTCATCAAAGTTATTAGTATCTCCTTCTGCGAATAAAGCAGTCTTAATCTCTGCCCCAGTTTGGTCATCCTTAGCATTGCTTTCAACTGTACCTAGCTTAGTCTTCTCTACATCATTAAACTCATTAGTATTAGCGTTAGCTTCATAGGCAATTTTAATTTCAGGACCAGACTGATCAGCAGTAGCGGCATCCTCTATACCAGCTAGCTTAGTCTTCTCCAAGTCCTCAAATGCGTTAGTGTTAGGATTGCCCTCATAAGCAGACTTAATCTCAGCGTCACTTTGATCAGCTGTAGCGCTAGCCTCAATTAAACCAAGTTTAGCTTTCTCAGCATCATTGAACTCGTTGGTGTTAGCATTACTCTCATAAGCTGTCTTAATACCATCAGGAGTAGCATCAGTGATGCCCTCAAGCTTCGTCTTAAGTGTATCTGTGAAGTTGTTGGTATCAGCTAAGGCAAAGAGATCAGTCTTAGTTTCAGCAGCCGTCAGGTTAACATCAGCAGAGGCCTCTATACCATCTAGCTTAGTAGCAAGAGCATCAGTAAGCTTATTGGTGTTTGCTTCAAGATACAGAGCAGTACTTATCTCAGCACCAGTCTGGTCAATTGTAGCATTCTCAGCAACACCCACTAGCTTAGTTAAATTAGCATCAGTTAACTTATTAGTATTAGGTTGGCTCTCATACGCTGTTTCTATTTCTTCCGGCGTCTGGTCCTGTGTGGCACCATCTTCTATGCCATCAAGTTTAGCTTTATCAGCGTCCTCAAAAGCATTGGTGTTATCATTGCTTTCATAGTTAGTTTTAATCCCCTCAGGGGTTATTGTATCTGCAGCTATAATGGCTTCCATGTTCTCTGAAACATTAAGAACATGATCCATATCTGTGCCAATATATTTGGCAATCAAAGACGGGTTAGCATCTTTGGTTTCCTTTACTTTTATAACCATCCGTTGATCCCCAACTTGTTATTGGATTGACTAGTAGAAGTATTGAGTACATTACTATTCTCAATCTCTGTACAGAATCCATTGTATTGGCTTAAGTATCTAGCACTCACAGCAACTGATAACTCTTCAGTTCTAGTAGCGTGAATACGACTTGCTATGTACGCCAGCAAAGCTGGCAATAGTATATCAGGTAAATAGACCTCTACTGCTTCAGGGTTTAGTAAGGTTACATCTAATACTGGGTGAGAGGCTCTGTATGTAAATAGAGAGAAGTTACCTGATACTGGAGTAGGTATCTGCACTGTGTTGTAACTAGGTGTGTACCAAGAAGTCTCATCCTCTAAATCGTTTAAAGGAACCTCTGCACCCAACTCATCATAAGCACCAAACAAATGGATGATATCCTCTGTAAAAGGAATCTCAGCAGTGTCTACAATATACTTCAGTTCTGTACCTGTTGCTGTATCAGCATGAGCTAAAGTTAAAGAGTAGTCCGTCACACTGTCTATCTGTCGAATAGTTACTATCTTCTCTATAAGAGGGAATCTAGTAAATAGCACTGTAAGAGCTAAGTTAATCTGAGATATGAGTAAGGGGTATTTATCTGGTCTAACAGTAATACCATCCTCCTCAAGTATCCCGAGTTGGTTCAGCTCTCCTAGAGCTAGTTGTTGAAAAATTGTGGAAAGACGCATTAGTTAATTCTCCTAGTTAATTTATGGGATACTACATTAAACAGTGTAACTATCATATGCACTAATGAGATCTTCCTCTGGATCATCCCATATACCAGACGCGTCATCATACTCCTTGTCGATCTCCTGAGAGGGCCTCCACGTTGTTAACTGAGCTAACATGGATATTGTATCGATACAGTCATCATGCTTGCTACGGAAGCTGTTAGGAGCTGCTAGGGATAACTCAGCAATATGCTCTTTAACTTCCAATGAGTTCTTTCTTTCAATAGGGTAGTACATCCTATTCAATTTGAACCAAGGAACAACTATATTGAATCGTTCCATCTTATTGGCTGTAGGACGTATGCCGGGTCTATTAGAGTTACCATCACTAGCTAGATGAAACATGATATTCCTATCTATCATCTCGTTCTGGATCCATTGGATAAACCCACCTTGTTGACCTGACACCTCTACCCCTACTGACTGAGGCTTATAGAATTGAGCCAATCTAAACAAGTCATTGATATTAGCATCCATCAATTGCTTCTTAACAATCCCATCAACCCAATACCAGTTGCCGGCATAGTCTAGGGCCCATACGCTTATGACAGAGAAATCAGCAGAGGTCTTCTCACTAGTAGCAAAGTCAGTAGTGATATAGAAGTTATAGCGAGATCTGTTAGCTAGAATAGACTTTCTCTTATACCAACCAATATCACAGTCTTGGATCAATCTGTCTTCATCTGACATGATCCTAAGCATAAGCTCTTGGTTGAAGGTATCCACCTTACCTAGCTTCTTAGCCTTCTGATACTGGGTGTTAACATAGTCATAGTTGAATCTATCCTCCCAAGAGCCTCTAAACTCCTCCCTAGTGCACGGAAACTTCTCACAGACCGGATATACGTTTACAGCCCAAGCTCCTGAACCAACAGCCTTATAGAGAGGATCCTTAGCGTTAAAGGGTGTACCACTCCAGATGATCTTACGTCTCTGAGGATGAAGAGCATAATCGATAGCTTTATAGATTGTGTCCTCAACAGCATCAATAACTGTAGATGATCTAGCATCACTATCTGATATCAAGTCATCTAGTAGAGCTAGTACTGGTCTAGTTCCATTCTCTCGAGTTCCACGAACACCTGTCTTGGCACCATACCCTGAAACAACAAATGACATCCCATTCTTATTTATAAACTCCCATCTGATATCAGTGAACTTAATGCTCTTAATGACACCTTGTAAGAAGGGTGAATTGTTGTACCGATATTCCAATGCTTTACGCATCTTCTTAACACCGTTATCAATACTGTCAGATACATAGAGGGCATAAGGTACTTTACCAAACCCCGGTATCGAACCAAAGACAGCTATGTATAGTATGAGGTACTCTTTGAGAGTGGACTTAGCTATTCCACGATGACACATGTTAATTGTGTCTAAGTCTCCTGCAGCAATAAAGTTATCAATCATTCTGTAGTGAACAGGAGGGGTCTTATTCTCTGGATCACCACCTTCTACTAGTTTAATAAAGTTAACAAACTCCAGTGCAAACAGACTTGGAATATAAGATAAGTCTGGACTGTAATCTGTTAGATCTAAATGTTCTTCTACTGTAAGGGTATTATCCATCTACCACCTCTGCATCTGCTATCTTCAATGTGGAGTGAGCCACATCAGTTATATTCATATTACCAGTCTGTAAAGCTTTAAGCTGTTGTTGAGCTAAGAGCTGTGTAGTCTCTCTCAGGATGCGTATAGAGTCGTCTTCTATCAAACTGATACTAAGTTCAGTCTTCTGTGCTTCAGGAGCTTTAAGGTGCTTTAGGAGGCTGTCAGCAGCAGTTGTACGGACTGTCTCACTCTTAGCTGTCCTCATCAACTTAACCTGCTCATTGATAGCTTCTTGGAACACATCAGCATTGAGTATGTGGGTAGGGATGAGAGTCTGAGCATAGATAAGGTTAACTAGCTTAGACTTGTTGTAGCCTGAAACATAAGCTGAGATATCCTTCTCATCTACTTGTCTTGCTACCCAATCCTGAATTTTAGTAGGGAAGGTTTTAGAGTAAGCAGATACGTTAGTTGCTCCCATAACCTTATAACTGATGTAGCGTACTGCAGAGATATAGTTCTCTATCTTAAACTTACCTTCCTGCATAACTGAAGTGTAGCCTAGAATATTATCCCTGATGTCCTCTCTGATACTAGGATCTACTAGAGCTCCATTTATACTATCTATTAATTCTTGGCTCACCCTATTTTGCATAGTCTTAGGCAGAGCATCCCTTAACTGACTAACTGTAATATCTGAACTCATGGCATCCTCCAAAAAAGTTATAGTGTATAGGCTGTACATAGTATTCTGCAAGTCCTTCTCCGAAGGTAGCCACCCACAACAAAAGGAAACCAGTATGAAAGAAAAACGAGAAGGCCTGTACTACATGAGTGATGTGTTGGATAAGGCTGTATTGGAAAAAGCTAAAATCAGAAGATCTCATTGGGACGAGGGGGTATATGTGTACTACACCAACTCCTTCCTAAAACCGGGGGGACCTTCCTTTATTATGTATGAGAGTGCATTATTTATAGTTAAAGGTTGTAGCGTGGCTACATGGCTCCCTAATCTAGAAGAACTGTTAGCAGGTAACTGGGAAGTATTAGATGAACCAATGTGAACACAAGACAACTGTGAAGATACGATCCCAGAATATTAAGATGTGTTTCGACTGTGAGGAGAACATACCTTGGCCTCTGGAAAGCGGAGAAGTATCAACACTTGAGCACAATAAGCATTTACTAATTAGAGATCAACCGAGGAAAGATAATGTCAAGAAATGAACTAAAAGCATGTTTGTACTGTGAGAACTACAAAGTCCCTATGATTAGGATTCCTAAATTTAGTGTGGCATACGCAATCTGTGAAAGACAGTTAGGAGGGTGTGGTGCAACAGGCCCTGTAATGGGTACTAGCAGAAAAGCTGTTCAAGCTTGGAATGACCCTGTGAGGGAGGTTAGAGAGGAATAGAAGACACCACTCTTTGCCAGTTCATCAGCACCCTAAAGGGTGCTTCTACTGGTAGAGTGGTTGGAAGAGATGGTCATATACTGTACAGTACACCTAGGTTAATATTGTATTAATAAAGGAGTTTGATGTATGGCGATATCTTTTACAGTTTCCGATGAAAACCCTTCTAGAATATTTGAAGTCAAAGGACATTTTACTATTCATGGTGAAGGTATTTTCGCTAATGGTACCATAGCATTACAACGAAAGAATAACGCAGGAGTGTTCATACCTGTAGTAGGAGGAAGTTACCTAGAAGCATTTGATGAGTTAGTCAGAGCAGGTGCTAAAGACCTTTTTAGATTTCAAGTATCAGGCTCTGAAGCAGGATTAAGCATAAACGTAGAAGTAACCAATACTGCTCGTGAGCAACTAGTATGAGTGGTGTAAGTGTAACGGTAGTCCCTTTGTTAGGTTTGTATATAGCAAACATAGGGGCACCTGAAGATGGGTTTGATTACCTTATTGATTCAAACAATCTAGTGTTGTTAGACTCTGAGGGTAACCACCTTTCTGTAGGTGAATTAGATGAATAGTAGGAGGAAGATATGTGTAAGAACTCACCACCTACTATCATTTAAGTAATAAGGACTTCTATGGCTAATTATAAACTAGATCACCGAGGCACTAAAATAAATGAGGCTATCACAGATGCTTTACGGCAGAAGGTAACTTCATTTGTAGACTTAGCAGAAAGGGATACCTACTTCGCAACTAGGATGCAAAAGCTACGTACTGGTATGCCAATACTAGTATTAGTAGATCCAGTCACAGTAGAGATACAAGTATGGGAAGGGGTAGACTCTCCTGTTACCTATCTGTCTACTGATTGGGGAGCCAGTACTTTCAGAGCAGGACTTAACTCGATAGGGTTAGGAGGACAGCATCTAATTCACTCAGCTGGAGAGAACATACTATTCCAGAATCTTAGTACAGGTATTCATTGGTCTCCTGTATGGGTAGGATTAATCCCGTATAACTTCACAGGTGATGAGTGGCTAAGTATACCTCCTTCAGCTCGTGTCATGACAACTCCTGTAGGCCCACTAGAGCTTAATGGACCAGTAGGAGCTGCCAATGTTAATTATGCAGCATCAATCACCCTACAGGACAATGAGAGCGTATGGGGAGTAGACGTTAGAGCAGGAGAGGCATTTGTAGGTGAGATTGTTTACACTCTTAGTAATAATGGTAACCCTGAAATTATTAAGTTCAGTCAGCGTATGCAGGTTAACGTAGTTGAAGGTGACCTAATTCACATACACTTCAGACACCCATCGGAAAGCCATGCAGGATCAACTATTAATGTTAACATCCTAAAAAGAGATGGAACAACATTCCTAGTCAAAGCAGGAACCAATGAGACTACTCCTTGGATAACTCTCCACCTTAGCATCTTTAAAGATGTTGATGTTGCGTTGGATCACAAGGAGTTTGTGACATCTGTTAGTGGCTCTGCTAATTGGGGATCACACTATATAGTGTCTAAGGATAGTGCTGATCTGGATGCACTTGCTGCACCAGTGGTGGTGGCTAGTCATGCAAGACAAAGCTTCAGAGTATCAGATGGTAACTCAGGTTTCTTAGGTACTACAGGGGTAGTGGTAACACTAACCAATCTAAATGATGTAGTTGTAACTGCATCCTTACGGCATAGGAATGATGATATGGAATTTACATTTGACGGTGCCGTTTGGCACTTCTTTAATCATAGAAATAGTAAGAGAGGTGTAGTATGAGTTTAGACACAGTAGTACCGTATCTAAGTCTTTATAATTCTGTCTCTGTTGCCACTGGCTCAGAAGTGGCAACAGTAGGACAAATAACAGAGAACGGTATATACAGGGTGCGTATTTACGGTGTAGGCAATATGACAACCGGCGACGCAGTAGGGTCGGTAGGGCAGGCGCACAGAATACGTGTACAGAGCTATGAGGCTACGGTAACTAGAACCATCCTAGAAAGACGTGTTTCTACAGAAACCGGACACATAGCACAGGCGTTTATTGAATTCTCTGAGGAGCTAGAAATAGTTGTTAGTAATACACACGTTGCACCAATGTCTGTTGTTTGGTTTGGTGCTACAAGTCAGTCATACAGACTGACTATAACAGTAGAGAGGGTAGGTTAATGGGATTTACGAAACCAATTGAAGACCCTAACTTCACTAATCCGCTGGCTAACTTTTCTATAATGTTTTCAGGGTACGCTGTGGGAAGCGCAGACTACCAAAACTTAGTTATCCCTGCCGCAAACTTACTGCCCACCAACGGAATAATGAATACAACGCAAATGCCTGATGGGCTGTACCATATAGCTATTTCTATGAATCAGCCTCGTTCAGGCACGAGCTCTCCATCAATCGATGGCGGGACAGCTGAGGGATACTTCGGGTATGTACAACAAGCAGACCCGACGCACAAAGGTGGCGTGCAGTGTTTTGAGTTATATCTAGTAATAGACAAAGGGATTGGCAACCATGTCCAGTGGTACGCTGTTGGTTCGGTCTATGGCTTGGTGATAACATTCACGTACAAGGGGCCATTACCATGAAATTAATACAAGTAATAACTAAACCTTTCCGTGATCGTAAGCACAAGAAGGTAGTACTCGCAGACGCATTCGAGGTTCACGCTGAGCGCAAGGAACACCTCAGACGTATAGCGCGTTTGCAGGGTGTGCTAATGGCAGCTAACACCTCAGGTGATAAAGAGGACTGGGTAGGTTGGAAAGAGCTAGAGGAGCGAGGGAAAGCCTTGTACGACATAGATAACAAGTAACATCTTAAGCCCCACATCCGTGGGGTTTTCTTCCTGTACAAAACCCAATTTTAAAATATCTTCCGCCTTTTCCTCGTATGGACAGCTAGTCCAGTGTGCGAGTACTCAGGTCCCTTATCCCCGTTGGTTCCACTTTCGAGACTATGTTGTGAGGCGGTAGCACAGAGCATAGGTTTAGGTATCTTGTATTTTATTCTCAGAGACAGAATTGAGTTTTGTTACCGGTAGACTCGTTCTAAAAACCGGTATGAGGAGGGATAATGATATTTGGCTACGCAGGACACGGGATAAAGGGATGAATGTCATGTCCCATGCCCTGTGTACCAAATATCACTAACTCATCCCCATGAATTAACCAAGAGAATAAACTAATGAGCCAAACAATACAAGAACTACTAGAAGAACATAAGTACGAGCTAAAGTATATATTAAACACTTATGAAGAATTTAAAGAGGACACTGGCTTAGCTGGTTACCCGACATTACAGGAAGCTGTAGATGTAGGTAAAGCAATTACAGAACATAGGAGTAAGTCATGCAACTAACAGTTAAAGAAATAATTTTAATATCTCAATTTTATGTTCTGCAGTCCACTCTAATAGTTATAAATAGACTTAGAGTGAGTGGTAAGTACAAACAAACAGATACGGCTATCGCAGGTGCAGCAATTCTCAAATTTAGGAACAGATTATGATATTTGAACATGAAAGAACAGTTAGGGAGAAGATGGCTTTGTACTCCAAGAATCATGGTAGAGCAGTTGTTGTCTATGGTTCATCAATAGCAGCTAGAATTATACCAAAGTATGATGACCACATTATTGCAGGTAGATCCATATCTAACCATAGGGATAAACCATGCATAACCCCGCAGATGTAAGACTACTGATATGTGCATATCAATGGAACATACTTAGTGCTGTCTCAGCCTACGATAATAGAATATTCGTGGAGCACACCTCACGGTTCTCTAGAGATCTTAGAGAGGCAGGTAAAGTAATTATGGATTTAAGGAATAGTAAATGCGTTGTAAAAAATTAGAAAAGTTATGTGCACCTAGACCATCTGCTATAGCACTCAATCAGTGTACCCATGTATACCATGCCCTTAATGACTGTAGAGTATCCCGAGATTTCCAAGAAGAATACATGGTAGGAGAGACTATTGTGAATCATAGGATCAAGTTACAAACAGCTAAGCTGACTAACTTAATTCGTATTCATAAAATAGGTATTTTTAGCTCTATAGAAAATTTTGAGTGTGTACCTAAGAGCATAGTATCTGCCTACTGGCTAGACTACTGGGAAGCAGGTAAAGCCATATCAGAACACAGGAGTAAACATGAGCAGATTAGCTAGAGCTAGGATAGCCCTTATATCTAGTCAGTGGTACATGCACGCTGCTGTAGACATGGCACAAAGAATGGATGCGCATCGAACCAATGTAGACCTACATGTAGCAGGAGTAGCTATTGTTAATCATAGGAAGGAATTGGCAAATGACAGTACCCTCAATAAATGAAAGCTTTGATGGATTAGTAGCCTGCATATCATCTAAGAATAAATCAATATACCAAAGAGATTGCTTAGCTGCAGGTTTAGCAATCCTATTACATAGAGAGAACAATGAGAATAACAAACCAAAGAATTGAAACAGCTATAGAGTGGTACAAGAATTGGCATGTGAGTCACAAACCAAGAATGGCTACTCATAGAGACTTCCTACTAGTAGGAGAGGCAATATGGAAATTAAGACAAACTCGGAAGAAGTAGAGTTCTGTGTGTATCACGAAGAAGTTTATATTCCTGGGTTTTTTGATATGACTAAAGATCCATATATGGCTGCAGCTGGAAAAGCTGTGGTAAAACTAAGACAAGAGAAGTTCGCTAAGAAGAGCTTCATCTCAAGAAAATGGTATGAATTATGCAATCTGATATAAGAAGAATCAAAAGATCCCTTAGGACCTTCGAGAGAGGCCATCGTAAGGACTTTCGGGTATACATCTTAGCCGTTATAGCCCATAGAAGAAAACTCGCTGAGAGAGCTCCTAGAGGGCAGAGGCAGTGAACCAACCATTAGTAACTTGGATTACTTACTGTGTGCATACAGCTAAAGAGGGTAATGCAAGAAGAAGCAAATCTGACTTCTATGTAGCTGGTTTAGCTATTATCAAATTTAGGGAGGCTAAAGATGCATAAGAAAATAGCTAAGTGTGCTGTAGAAATAGAGTCTGCAGTACATGACTACAACTACTGTCAACTTGATGGAGGTTCTATAACTTCTAGAGATCTTCGTAAATACTATCCTGATTATCAAATAGCAGGGAAAGCAATTCAACAATATAGGACTAATATGACAAATTATAGAGTAACAGAAAAGATAATCTACAAGTCACAACTAAGTATAGCTAACCTTATAACTGAGTACTGCAACTGTTCATCTTGTGTGAAATCAAATCATGAAGAAAAGGTAGTGCATTCAGCTATCCTAAGACTTCGCCGTGAAAAGAGGATGGGAAAATGAGTAATTTACATATATTAGGGTTTTTAGCTTTATTCCTATCTGGTTGGGTATATGTCCTGATCCAAGAAGTCAAAAAGCTCACACCTAAGTATGGTGACAGTATAGATTGGCTCTCATTTGCAAAACAACGCAATCTAAGCCCTCAAGAGTTCTCTGAAGTCATATTTAGAGCAGCTATGTCACTTGGTGTCATGAGCATCAAAAAACAAGGTGGTGTAACTAAGATGGAGCTGACATCTGAAACAGACAACAAGCTAGTTGTCCTAACTGTAGAAATAAAGGATAAAGATGAATGAATACATTGTAGATAAAGTCTTAAGAGAAATTCAGGAGAAAATATCTCACTTAGTCATAGACCTTCCTAGCTTCTCTACAAGGGATATTACAGATTTCTTTGCTACAGCTGCACTAGCAATCAAAGAGCATAGGGAGAAGAGAGATGAATAGTTTTGCTGTGTCCTGCATCTTACGCAATTGCCAACTAGCCATTCAACAGTGTAAGGAGATAGAGGGAAGAAATTGGAGATACCAACACAACAAGGATAGGGTAATTGTTAAGGACGCTTTAAACTTATCTAAGTTTGAGTTGGAAATAATAAGGGCTACTAGATCCTTAAGGCACTGTAAAAAAATAGGCCTAGAATTAGAAGACTGGGAGGTACCCCATAATCGTATGAGAGTGCGTATTAGGGATGCTATTGCTGATTACCACAAAAACAAGGATAAATATGATGACACAACACATACTGAATCAAATAAGGAGCGATATAGATAGATGTAGGCACCCCTACCTATTTGCCTCTCAACGTACCCATAATAGAGGTCTAGATAGGAAAGCTTTTACTAAAGCAGTGACAGAATTAAGGATAACTAAAAATGGTAACCGATAGTGGATGGATTCTTTACTGCTTAGACTTGCTTCTACGTTATGAAGCTCACTTTGGTGAAGTCTATGTACCAGATACCAAAAATAGCTTACGTCAGCTAAGACGTGATGAACTTAACGCAGGACTAGCCATAATACAATTGAGGATGCACAGATGAAATCATACAGACAATTAACCCGAATAAACAACACCATATACATGTGCAAAATGAATATACGATTCTTCAACAGACTAATCAGATTAGGTTGCAGTATGCCTGATGCAGAGGAACGAGTCCTAAGAGTATGGGATACCTAAAATGATAGCATCACCAGAGCTGAATGAAGCTATAAAAGTAAGTATTCAATTTGGGTACCTCCCATATACCCAGCTATCCTCAATTGGAAGAGACAGGGTAATCTCAGGTAAAGCAATACAAGCACATAGGAAACTTAAGTGTGAAAACAAACAGTGAAATTGTAGTTGAAGTAATAGAAGAGCTAGCCCGCTTTGAAAGATTCTTCCGTCAAACATATGAGGAGAGGGGTTTCATTGGGCATATGGGTTATGGCTTGATACTAAAATCTAAGCTTGATACAGCCCTAGCCATAGAGAAGCACAGGAGAAAACTATGCGAGACCAGAGAATAAGAAATCTAAAGTACAACTTGAACCAATGTAAAAACTTAGAACTCCAAGACAGATACTGGTACAGCCTAGCCAACTATATAGATATGGGAGTTGTGAAGACAGCCTTACGTAAACATAAGAGTAGTCCTCGATGAAGATGAAACAAAAGATAATTTCAACGCAATACTACTTAGACGCATGTGTCTCAGATGCTCAGCTAAGTGCGTCGATATACAATAATTACCTAATAGAGTACTGGGAATACAAAGTATCAGGGGATGCAGTAATCAAACACAGAGAGAAACAAAATGGAAATAAAAGCAGTAGTAGATGAATCAGTAAATGTGTTCACACGATACGGTAGTAAGTACGCATATTCCCAACTAACCAAACTTGGCAATGACAAAGTAGCTGCAGGGAAAGCCATACACAAACATAGGCAAAAGAGATGGATAACTATATAGATACAATAATTTCTGATATTCAATATGTACTTCAGGAGTGCGTACAGGATGCTGGATTACCGGAAGCAAACTATGAATATTATTTAAAAAAGTTCTGGGAGTACAAATATGTAGGTATAGCCCTAGTCAAACACAGGAGCAGGAACCATGATATACACACTAAGTAAAGAAGTAAGGGTATGTGTAAAGCTTGTCCCATACGTAGCCAAATACCCGTCTTTGGCTCTAACCCCACTAGGTAAAGAAAGGCTTATGGTAGGTGAAGTTATACTAAATCACAGGAAGAACCAAAATGAATATATCAGGACTAATAGACAGAACCCTATTGAAGTTCCATAAGTACGGTAATTACGCCTCATACGAACTAACCCCAATAGGTCAGGATAGGGTAGCAGCAGGGAGAGTAATACTTAAACTGAGAGAACAGAGGTACAAAAATGAAAAGAAGAGTATCTAAGTCCCCAGAGCATCTTATATATATTGCACTGATAGAAACCAAATGGGCAATCATGGATTCAACAGATGCAGCCACACAAGACCTACCATCTCACCCATACGGATATACGTACCGCGATCTAGTAGCAGCCGGGAAAGCCATAATTAGACTAAGAAAACAGAGGTGCAAAGATGGGTCACACTGATCTTAGTATATTTGGAGCACAAAAAACAATAAGAGACTGCCTATGGGCAAAAGAGAACCTAGATCCTAAGACCTCTACACGCAGTACTAAAATACAGAACAAGTACTGGGACTACACTCTAGCAGGTAACCTAATACATAATATGAGACTGGAAAGGAGAGCCAAAGATGAAAACAAATAGTTTTGTAGTAGCTAGCTGTATAGCTGAGCTAGACCAGTACAAAGTATTCTTTGGTTTCGAATACATACTAGGGGCACTGAACCTTACTCACTTTAGTCCCAGTACAATAGACAGGCTTAATGCAGGGTTAGCAATATTGGAGCATAGAGATGAAAACAGATAGTCCAGAGATAGCTAAGTGCATGAGTGGATTACGTATATATAATAAATTTTATAGTAGCCACCAGATACACAGACGTAAGACAAAATCAGCATGTGCAGCATCAGATATATTAATTGCAGGTAATGCAATACAAGATCAGAGAATAGTGATAGTCCATAGAATGCATAGAAAATAATAAAAAATAGTTTTGAGAAATATGTAATCTCAGTATGAGTGTAGGGATGAAATCCCAGAATATGTAAAAAATTATTTAGGGAATTACATAATACTGTACTGATGTATTACTGGACTATTTAGACTAAAAATCCAAACCCACCCCCCCATGCTTCGCTCTTAAGGTATACCAACCACCTCACCCCATACAATGGAGCTCCACCATGCAAACTATAACTATCCTTCTTCAAGCAATCCAACAACTCATCCAAGCAGTACTACCAGCAGTCAAGACTATCGAGAACATCGCTAAGTCAGCCGAGATGTACTCCGAAACTATCCTCGACCAAGCAAAGGTCGCCAAAGCTATATCAGCAAACGAGTATCTTGATCAACTATCAGAACTCAACCTCAACTCTGACCTCGAACGTATCGAAACTAAGTAACCACTAGCCTACCTCCTAACAGGGGTAGGTTAACTACTTCACACTACACTACACACTAAGATAGATAGATCTTAAGGAAGACCTACATATGAATGAAGAACAAGAACACCAACTCATAGATGCTACATATAGTATCAACTTAACTGTATGGATATTTGTCTACTGTAGTCTCAATACAGACGTCTCACTTGAATCTGAATACGTAGACTACACATTGGTAGGGTCAGTCTTATTCAAGCATAGAGGGCTACCTGAGGAGCTCCTAAGACCAATGAGTAATGAGAGATATCTAGAACTACATCCATTGTATCCAAATGAGATGCCAGCTATGAATAACTATAGACAGGCTGAGTCATGATAAATGCAAAGAGTGAGCTAGACGAATGTATCTGGCACTACATTACAGCAGTCATGCTAGAGGAAGTTCCTAGTCATGCTATGGATGAGGAAGCAGTAGGTAAAGTCTTATTCAAACTAAGAGGCTTACCTCAACTGTTACTTGAACCAATGACAGTATCTCAGCATACCATTCACACTAATACATATGGAGAGGACCTAGTTCCAGATTACCATTGGTATCAATATTTAGCTAACTCACAGGAGCTCATATAAGGGCTCTTTAAGCCATTCTTAGTCTACCCTTACTCATGTGTAGGGGAGATAGAGAAATAGGCTGAGACACCTCTTATTTTACCTTATTTACCCTCTTATTCACTATTTGTTCAATCCTATACCTCAACCTCCGGTTGACTCAATACTATACCTTCCCTATATCCTAACTAAGAGTATTACCCATGAATAAGTATCTACTTGCACTACTCAAGTTCATAACTCCTAAACCACACATATTTGCTAACCGTAAGTATCCAGTACCAATGTACTCCAAGTTCCACATAGTTGTATTCAGTGATGGTAAGTATGGTTTACAAAGAACCATTGTAGGTAAAGGCTTATCAGGTATATCTGAAGCAGACACATTAGAAGAGCTACTTGTCCTAGCTGATGAGTGGCTAGACAATAACCCAGTTGTATCTCACTACGTATTCAATCCACCTAACTAAGGACTAACACCCATGAAACTATTACTACTCCCATTACTACTTGTACTTACTGCTTGTAGTGATCCAGTTCACTACGTAACACCACCTACTGAAATAGTAGCTGTTTACTGGCATGAGGGTAATAAGTACTCAGTCACTACTAAACAAGGTGATGTACTAGCTAATGTAAGAGTCACTTGGAAGTCTACTGTACACGTAGCACTCATAGCTGATGTCTTACCTAATGAACCAATGTGGTATGAGTGTAACTACATCCATAACCCTAACAACGGTAGAGCTACAGGTGATGGATGTGCCATCCATATCCGTTCAATCAATGACCTCACCGGAGCTAGCTGGAACCATGGTAAGTTTGGGTCAGGTACAACTAAACGAATCAACTAAGAGTACTACTATGAAAACAACTAGTACTGAAATACAACAAAGTGTACATATACATCTATCAGCTAAATACAACATAGATGTAAAGTACAAATACCCTTTCCCACGTGTTGACTACATAGCTGCAGGCAAGGCTATCTTAACAGCCCGAACCAATAGGAGTAACACTCATGTCCAATGACTCACCTCTAATCAGCAACGTCAAATACACCATACAGTCATGCATATTCATAACCAAGTATGGTGAGTTGCCTATGCCTAAAGGTACAAATGTAGCTGCAGAATCTAAGTATGATGAGATGACTTTAGCAGGTAGAGCAATACTCAAGCTTAGAAACAGTAAGCACTAGCTTCGCTACTAAGGACAACTCAGTCCATTTAAGGAGTACATCATGGGATTAGTAGAGCACAAGTACATCGTAGGACAAACAGTGTGGTTTATGAACCATAATGAAATACGTAAATGCAGAGTAATGTTCATTACCATTATTATTGCATCTAAACATATTGAACCAGTTTACACAGTACTACCTGCTATTGGTCTAGGTAACAAAATAGAACTAACTGCTAAAGATATGTTTGAGTCCAAAGAAGCATTGGTAGTCCATCTAACAAAGTAAGGAGTACATCATGTCAGGCAAAATAACTGTATTAACTGTTCGTCAACAAGACTCAGAGTATCAACCAATCAAGGTAGATCGTACCTCTGTACTTGGTAACCCATTCATTATGAGAGGGGAGCATATGCGTAATAAAGTATGTGATGAGTACCAAGAGTATTTTGATAGAGTCATTCAAGACAAAGGCCAACCTCTTCATCGTGAAGTAACTCGCATCTACAAGCTAGTTAAGTCTGGTCAGAATGTAAGCCTTCACTGCCACTGTGCACCACGTAGATGTCATGCAGACACTATCAAAGCATTCATTGAATCCCACCTGTAACAAGGTGGTAAGTCTTAGGAGTACATCATGCAAACCTCCAATCAATCATTAGATATGCACAGAAAGATTAGAAGCTGCAAAACCTACATGGTTGGAGCTATTAACCACTATAACTACTCTCAGAACTACCAAACTAAATATACCAACCACCTACAAATAGACTTTGCAGTTGCTGGTGAAGCTATCACTAAACTAAGAAGGAGTAAGGGTTATGCCTAACTACGAAATGTTAGAACACAGAATAGACTGCTTTATTACCCTCCAACACAATGGCTACTTAAGTATGGCTATGATGATGGTACTAATGAGTGAGCTATCCCATTCAATGGGGATATGTGAGAAGGATGTCATGAGTACACTTAATGACAGACTTAAACTAGTTAAGAAGACTAGTACTGTCAAATTCTATATTGATGTAGAAGGGGAGTAATACTAATGCCTAACTGGATAGCAGCAGAACTACGAGAAATAGAAGTGTACTACATAGATGAGATCTCTGACCTCCTTGATACTAAAGCTAACTATCCAGAGAACACAACAACATACCATCATGGTTATGAGTTTGTAGCAGCATTTGAAGCCATACTCAAACTAAGAGGATGGAAGTATGAACCGGGCTATAAGTACCCAGATAATGCTACACAGTACAGACAATGGGCTTACACATTCTACCTTCAGTATGGCTATGGAGAACCAACAGTAGACATAGATGTGGAGCTCATTAAGGTGAAGGCCAATAACGCTAATGTAGTTAATAAGTGGTTATATGGTGCACCTCATAACAATGACTACAACATAGCTGGTAACGCAATACTAAATCATAGAGTAAGTAAAATGGAGTAACACATGCTTATCTTTCATATAGTGCTAACAATAGTGGTGCTAGCCGTAGCTGCTGCTTACACCTACTTAGGCATTGTCTCAGTATCTTCACCGTACATACAAGTATGTTGGGGTATAGCTATTGGTGCCTTCCTATATCAACTGTACCCTCTTTGGAGTAACTACTTAGAGGGTTACGACTAATGCAGACAAACTCAGCCATCATACTTGAGTGTATTCATGTGAGTCTGTGTTTCATTCACTATAAAGAAGCACACCTATGCAGGTATCACTTAGAGATAGCTGTAGGTGTTGCATTACGTAAACACAGGAAAATGAATGTATGAAATATCAACGAACAAAGAGGGTGATAGCTGACTGCAAGAAAAGTATAGATATGACCACAGACTACTCAGTCTGGGTTAGTAAACACCTTGCTATACCTCGTGACTGTGCTTCACCAAGTGCATACACAGCTGGCAAAGCAATCACTAAGCATAGGGGGTTATATGTTTAACAGACTAGATACAGGGGATGGTATCAGAGATATAGCTAGCACATTAACAACAGAGCTCATAGGCTACTTGGATACCTTAGAACACTATAGTGAGGACCGTATAAGGGTCTTCCATGAACCAGATGATATAGCAGTATTAGAGGCCTTACTGATCCATAGGGGTTGGGAGTACGATCCAAATATAGCGTATCCGGGTAAGATTGCTGGAGTAGCTCAATGGACTCACTTCTTAGTGAACCAATACAATTATGGAGTACCTGATAATGTTACATGACTCAAGTATGGAGAGGGGCATATGTGAGGTAACTCACAACCTAGTATTCATGCTAACTGACTACCTAGACACTCTAGCTAACTTCGCACCTACTGCACTTGAGGGATACCATAACTGGGACCAGATAGTAGCATTTAATGCAATCCTTAAGCATAAGGGATGGGAGTATGATGACACTCTGGACTACCCAGTCAGAGCCTCCTCACAATTGCATTGGGTACGATTCATGGAGAGAACTTATGATAACAACACTGCTGGAAAGTCCTAATGTAAGTAGATCTGTATTCTATTACAACTACTACCACACTCACCCAACCTTTAAATCCAAAGTTAACTATGTGTTTGAAGTAGCTGCAGGTACAGCTATTGCTGCACATCGTATCAACTTAACTAAGAGTAAACGATTATGTCGAACCAAAGATTAGTACAACGTAAGCGTCAAGAAGCAGAGTCTCAAGAGTCATTTGAAGAAGAGATGACAAGACTGTTAGATGTGTCTGATGAAGCTATGGCTAACCATCGTATATCTATTGAACGTCTAACTGCTTGGATCAGCTTACACCATCCAGACCTAAGTACATGGCACATTGAGTGTGGTGAACCAGAACCACCAGAGCACTGTAAGTGTGATGACTGCCATGCGTAAGGAGATAATGACTCACTCCTCAGTAGCTGCTAGGTGTGTCCACATCTACACTGTGATGGGGGACAATCCGACTATTGGGACAATTAGAAGAGTCACTTACAGAGAGGCCACTACTGCTGGTAAGGCTATCACAAAGTACAGGAGGGACAGGAGATGAAAACACATTCAAAAGTACTAGACTTCATATGTAGGAACTACCCTAAAACCAGTTATTGGGGTCCATATGCTCTAGACATAGGGGGGCCAAATTCTCAATATGTAATACTTAATAGAAAAGAGTGTAATCCAATAGCTGAAGCTGTCTTAAGACACAGGGAGGCTAAGCATGAAGACACATTCAAGTGAGTTAACCCACTGCCTGATATGGCGTAACTTTTACAGAAGACACCCTATTTCAGGCTACTTACAACTAGCTGCAGCTGCAGCAGTGTATAAACACAGGAAGGAGATCAGTATGCACCAGAATTTATCTAACCTTATGTGGGAGAAAGCCCATGTAGTAAGGATATCCCATGAAGCTATTCAAGCTTGTAAGCTAGACACAAACAGAGCTGTCATAGTTAGTACTTGGAAGAAGAGCCTAATTGTGAGTATGGCCCAAAGAGACCACTATGTGGCTGGTAAGGCCATACTACAACTCAGAGGTACTAAGCCATGATGGGGCATGAATTGTACCAAATGAAGCATCACAGAGTACTGGAGAAATGCAGAGAGCTTACATCTCGAGCAGTCTTAATCAGTAACTGGTCTCCACGTACACTTAACAACGCTGTAAGGGTAGATTACGCTGCAGCCGGCAAAGCTATACGAATGCTTAGAATGACCCCTAGAAGCTTCGCTAGATAGGGGATTAACCCACTTAACTTGGAGTAACAACTATGAACCCATTAGAATCCTTCCTAATATTTGCAGCTATATGCCTATTCTTATTGGCCATATATTTTTCAATAAGAGCTGACGATTACGAGAGAAGGCTTAAACGTGCTAATGAAGCTAACAAAGCTCTTGAAGCACGAGTAGCAAACTTATCTAGAACCCTAGAACAGTGCTTAGAGGACTTTAGATACATACGTGATGCCAGTAAAGCATCATGTGTACGTGCAGAAAAGAGCCAATAACTTGGAGAACAGCATGACTTATTTCTATCGTCTTACTTACCTAGATGGCAAAACTTATAGAATCATTGCTAAGTCCTTTGCAACAGCCTTAAACGCTGCTCCTAGGCCTGATGAGCTCAGATCTATAGTACGGGGTGGTCGAACCAATAAGATCGACACAACGGCTTAGAGGAGGTCTCATGACTGAAGCTGAAATTACATTTACAGGGAACCACTATGCCTGCTCTGAGAGAATAGAGGGCTGTGCCATACTAGCTAAATATACCGGGAATGCACCTATACATGAATTTGGTAGTAAGTACAAAGACCGTGTTATAGCGGGTAATGCTGTGATGAAGCTACGTAAGGAGAAAGCTCATGACTGAAGCTGCTTTAACGGATAACATACAAAAAGCAATGATAATGCCCTATCACGCTACACTGTATTACAGATCTATAGGTGACAACCCACTTGACCATGAGATGTGGCTTGCTGGTAAAGCTATCACAGCTCATCGTGTGGATAAGATCATACATGAGTGTGGTCATAAGGTACGCTGGTGCTTTGTGTACGCTGCACTAACTGATAGTAAGAATCGTAATAGCCTTACAGTTATAGCAGGAGAAGCCCTAATAAAACATGCTGGAGATACCTATGAGCAGAGGTACATCGAGTGTACAAGCTCGTGTAATAAACACGCTTCGCTATAAAGGACAATACAACGATGGGCCTGACAACCTGAAAAGCAATCCAGTCAAACACGCCTACTACTCTTATGAGTAGTGGGTATTTTTTTGTCTAACTTAGGGGGATATGTTCATGATATCTGGAGCAATTGCCGTGGTTAAAGAACGTATATCAAATGCCATTTGGTACAGCGTGAACATAGATGTATCTGATGGGTACATACCTATGAATAGGGATAAGCATATATTTGGCACTACAATTAAGGAGCTAAGAGATGCTATTAGAAGAACTTGAATTAGAGATAGATTTTGAAGCTCTAATGTATTTAGCACTAAGTACATTATTAGATCATTTCGGTAAAAGACGTTTTGAGAGCAGAGGTGTGGACGTATTAGAGATAGCAGCTGGACTAGCTATTATCAAACATAAGTATGATTTCACACCTGAAAATGTACCTCCTGTAACTCTAGCCACATTCATTGATATTGTGGGTAGAACAGATTCGTATGAGAAGGAAGTCACTGAAGTAATAACACTATTAAAGGAGTTAAGAGATGAGCGTAGAAAAAATACAAAGTGACTTTAATTACCTAATGTATCATGCATTAGGGGTATTAGTAGGTCACCCTAATGTGAGGGGATTTAACGGTCCTATTCACAGTCTAAAATCAGCAGCTGGATTGGCACTTATAAAGATTAAGCATGGACTCACACCTGAGAATGTACCTCCTATGACTGAGGACAGATTCTTGGAAATTGTCACAGGAACACTTGAATGTGATGAAGAGCTACATGCTGTTATTGGGGAGTTACAAGGAGTTAAGTATGAGTGTATCAGACATACAAAGTGACTTTGACTACTGCATGTACGATGCACTAGGTGACTTAGTAGGGTGGCCTGATGCAAGGGGATACCGACCAGATGAGTATGAACACAATAGAATAGCAGCTGGCTTAGCTTTATTTAAGATTAAGTATGGGCTAGTCCCTAAAGCTAATCCATACATGTCTGAGGAAGAATTTATGTATATTGTAATTACAACAACTGGTTGTGTGAATGAACTTAAGGCTGTGCTTCATGTATTGCAAGGGGGTACTCATGACCCAAGCACTTAGATTCAATCCAGTAGAGCACTCAATTGTGAACTATAGATACTTCTGTATTTACCCAAATGCACACTCTAAGAAGGACTTCATAGACGCCATGGCAGCTGGTAAGGCTATACTTAAATTTAGAGGAGAATTGCATGTTAGAGGATTTCCACGGGTTTCCCATCAAGGATTATATCAAAGATAGCCAGAGTAATATCTTCTGGGTAATGATCCATTATGTGATGGTGAACAAGGAGCATATTCTAATGGTACCACATGATCAGCAGTACGCAGCTGGTAAGGCTATAAGTGAATTAAGGGAGAGTAAACGTAATGGAACCACTAACTAAAGAAGAGCTAGTCTCTGGTAACATATATGAATATGGGTTCCATGTATGGGATGTAGTAGATGACGTCTTAATGCCTGTGGATGACTGGCTGGGAGATGGTGATGAGCGCTTGGCTGGTGAAGCCATAATAGCTTTCAGACGAACCAAGATAACTACTGAGTTGTTTATCGTACGTGATCGTATTAAGGATTGTATCAACATCTGTGCATTAGCTACTGAAGCAGAACTTGAGAGTGGTAGATTCAATAATCTTGATGTAGTGGTAGTAGGTGTAGCCATAATTAAACTAAGGAGAAGACGATGTTCAGAAATCAAATAACCTATCAGTTCGCCTCTAAGCTGTTCCTACCAAGAGTTTGGCTTAATGGTGCCTATCTATCACTTGGAGCTGTAAAGACCTACAAGGAGGCTTGTAAGGCCGTCAGAGAGGCAACAGGATGAGTAGCCGTAAGTTCAAGGCAGCAACCATTATCAGCCAGTCCCAACATATGGTTTATATGGCTGAACGTTGGTATGACTACTTTGAACGCACTGTGACCGGCCCATTAGATGAAGATGAAGTAGAACGTCAGGTAGCTGGTGAGGCCATCCATAAACTTAGAGAGCAGCAGCATGACCCACAATAAAATAGTACAGATGATTAACGTGAGGCAGCAGAATGTAAAGAGATGCATACGAATCTTCCATATCGTACATGACGGCAGCTCATGGGGGTATAACACAAGAAGTTCCGGGTACATCGCAGGTCTAGCCATACACAACCACAGGAAGGAGAGGCTACATGTTAATGAGGTTTAGAAATGGTGGTGTAGCTTGGGAGTTAACTGATATAAACAATCGTATCTACATACTTCTAAGGCGTAACACTGACAAGGGTATGGTAGACAAGTGGGTTGAACGAGACTCGTATAAGCTACTTAAATCAATGGACAATGCACTGGATTATGCAGCTGCAGAGGCTATTCGTAAACTAAGAATTGAAAGAGGTAAGTCATGGGTAAGAAAAGAAACAGAGAAAGGTATCGATTGGTGCAAAACCATATCAACAATGTTAAGTCGAGACTAGGTACCTGTATAGCTAGGCACTATGGTGACATAGGTAATGATGAGGCCATAGTAGGGGAGGCTTTGATCCAACTAAGATTAAAGAAACGTAATTGAATCTTAATCTAGAGTACTTCCACATACGCCTACTTCTACGTGATTGGGAAGAAGCATACTATGATCCAAGTGATTTCACACATGAGGAGAAAGCAGCTATTGAGGTTATTCTTAAACTAAGGAGAGGGAAATGCAAAAAAGATTAGGAAGAGTGCAGGCTAGTATAAATTCCTACATATACTCCTACATACGTACATTGCACTCATCAGATACAGACTTTGGTTATAGGTATGACAGAAGAGTTGAAATAGGTAAGGCACTGTTTGCGTACCGTAAGCTACCAAAGAAGCTGCTTAGTGAGGAGCTCACTGAAGTGGAATGGATTGATTTGAGGAAGCAACATCCCTACCTAATACCTAAGATGCACAGTACGTATCTAGACAGAATAGAGAGACTATAAGGAGAACAACATGATTAACTATATTACTATTGATGGCATAGCAGATTTTGTAGACAGAATATGCAGGGATATTGATGAGAACCACATACTACGCTATGAACCACGCTACCACTACTACTCAGTACAGGCAGCAGGCGTAGCTATAATGGCTCTAAGGAATGGTTACATAGGACATCCAGCAATTAAGAATATGCTGGTTTGCATGTATGTCAGTAATCATTATCTAAACTCAGGTATAGGGTTTCACCAAGCAGTTAAAATTTTGAAAGGCTATAAGAGAGATGAGCTTATAGCTGGATACCAAATCACTCAACACAGGGATAAGCGCTTCGCTGATAAGGAATTAAAAACCTAATAGGCACCTAGTATGAAACTCATTAAAGAACTTATGATGATTGCATTGTTTGTTACTATTCTCTGGAATGGTATTGCTGAAGTAGTCAAGCATAAGGCCTCACTACCTGTTAAACCTCTCGTGCTGTACCCCTTTCATGGTAAGCCTATTCAATGTTTCAACGTTAATAAGCACTGCACTATGGAAAACATTTCACTAACTAAATATCTGGAGAACAATAAGAATGAACGACTCAACAATGGATTATTGCATGATAAGTAAGAAGTGGACTGTTAGCCGTACCATCAATGGGAGACTTTATCCAATTGGTTCATACACACGTATTAGTGCAGCAATGGCTGCTTTGTACCCTTAAGGAGCAAGAGATGACAACTATCGTTGTAGAACCACAAAGATTTATGGTCACCACAGATTCAAGAGCAACACTGCAAACAGGTAATACCACCTTCAACTACAACATCAACCACCACACTGAGGTTGATAAAGTATGGATGTGTGAGAACGTACTTATCACTGGTTCCGGGGACAGAGACTTAATAGAGGCCTTTGCTAAGGGTTACTTTGAAGGTAATAACAACATGACCACAATCTCTGAACATGCCTCACACATGGCTGTAGTCACCTATTCAAATGGGATGATGATGACTGATGTGTACTCATGTGGTGAGTGTGTATCTAAGGAATCCACTTTCTTCAAACCTATAACTACGAAGTACAACTTTGAACGTACAACTTTCATTATGCAAAACAAGACTCTGTTCTTTGGTTCAGGTAGTAACTATGCCAAAGCAGCTATGCACTTGAAGCACCCTGTGCTGGAAGCTATGCGTGCTGCTACAGAACTAGACCCATATACAGGTGGGGAATTTAAACAATACCAGATCAACCTAATAACTGGTCACTGGGAGAAGATACCTTGATTAAAATAATAGTATTCCTATTTAGATTAGCAATAGGTATAGCAGTTGTAGTCCTAATGCTTACATTTGGTGCTGCTGTTCTAGTCTTCGTAGTAGCAGTATTTGTCATACTCATAGTCATTGGATTATGTTCAACAACTAAAGAAACTAAAGGAATGAAACCATGAACACAGATCAACTGTTAGATTACGTATTAGTATCACTAGGCACAGCATTCATCATCTACCTTCTATCTCTTAGAAGTAAGCGTGTTAAGCGTATGTCTAGCACCATAGTGGTTAAAGACAATGATGGGAAGAAGCACATAGTCCACAACTCAGATCAGGTAGCCATCATGGGTGAGGTAGTGCAGCATTGTGAAACTATGCTTAAAGATGCCAAAGTCATTGGGCCAGAACGAGACACAATTAAGTCCTTCCTAAGAATGTCAGCTGAACTAGGCGGTATGCTAAGTGGGGGTAAAATGCCATTAGGTAAGATCGGTGTACTAGGCATACTGCTAGTGAGCTATGCAGAGCATATGGAGAACAACTCTAGTCATCCTAAGGAGACTAAAGCTATTTCAAAGCTCCTTAAACAGCTCCATGACGAAATCTCTAGTCATATCTAACCAGTGTATCCCTTAACTCTTTAAACCCCTACAGGAGCCTTACAATGGCTAAGAAACCCAATCTCAATTCGTATGTTGTACTTATCAAGCAACACATAGTCTTCATGGCACCTCTTGCTGATGAAGGCAATCAATCAGCTGTATACAGTCGTAAGAAGGCTAATGAACTATTAGCTATGCTTACATTCAGTGTCAGCACTGCAGGGCATGAACCAGATGAAATCAGTGAGCATGACCTACACAGGCTGGCAATGCTGCTCAGATCTCTTGGTTCATGTGTAACAGTAACCAAGAAGATCACTCAGCTTAGTATTGCTATCAGAAACTTCAACTACGACTAAGTGATTAAAAGACTCGCTTCGCTGTAAAGGCAAAAATGCCAAAACTTAACTCAATTTCAAGGATTCAATTATGACTGCTGTTGCCCCGAAAACTCCTAAAGCTTCTACTGCCCGTAAACTTAATGCGACTAACCCTGCCACTGAACAGAAAGTTGCTTCATTGTTCCAAATGGTTAATAACAAAAGTAACCAGAAAGAGCGTGCCTTTGCTTGGCTCAACATGAGCATTATGGATAAGTTAGGCCGTAAGCACAAAATCGGTTCTATGGCGCTTAACCTGTCTGTTGCTGCTCACGTTGCAATGGTGAATGCTTACCAATTGGATAACGACATCCTCAATACAGAGAAGCTGGTTATTGATATTCAAGTTGTCACAAACCTTGCCGCTGAAGATATCCACTTCTAAATCAGCCTAATACACTTAACCTTCATTGGTTAGGTGTATTTTTTTGTTTGTCGCTTCCAGCGACTAATGTCCTATACACAACTGAAGAAGAGGGCATGAATGGATTATAACGAATTTGTTAAATCTAAGATTAAAGATCCACAAGCAATATTGGATAGTCTTACACCGCATAAAGTTGATGTAATGCATATGGTAGTAGGCATCGTAGGGGAGTTCGCTGAACTAGTGAATGACCTAAATGATAGTCTAAAAAACCCTAAGCAATACACAGCTGTATTCAGAGAAGAGATGGGTGATATTGAATTCTTTTGGGTTGGCTTAATGTCATCACTGGAATTAGTCAGTAAAGATCTACCTAAGCCTACTCCGAATACCAATCCCAATGCCATTGTAGACCTCGCTATAACCGCTATGAAGGGTTATACGATCTACAACAAGGACATAGACCTAGATAGTTTTAAACAGCTTCTAGCCGATGTACGGGCGTTCCTATATCAAGGGTATAAAGAGTTTGGTATTCCAAGAAGTCTCGTGCTTGCTGAAAATCGAGCCAAACTAGATAAGCGGTACGTCAAAGGCTTTACTGATGCTGAGGCTTCAGATAGAGCTGATAAGCAATAAGCTTCGCTGTGTAGGAGTTAGTGTATTGCTACTCCTACACTTATTGCGAGGTTCAAATGAAAATTTTCTTAGTGACTGAAGATATTGACTTGGGGTATCACGTAGTAGCAGCCTTTCAGTCAAAAGCGGAGGCCAAAGCTTTTGTGACGGCTTCTTACTCTAAGTATCGAAAGAAGGAGGAGAAAAGAGGGGCCCTATACATTAAGGCAAGAGCCGACTATGGATTCATGGTCGAAGAAATTAACGTCATTATGAGTAATATACTATGAAAGTTATCATTGCTGGTGGGCGGAACTTCTTTGCTCAGAATATGCTTGCAGCCTTCCTAAACGATCTGTTGGAATCTGGTGAACTAACCGGGATCTCTGAGGTTGTCTGTGGTGGTGCCAAAGGTGCTGATGCAGTAGGAGCAGCTCTTGCCCTTCAAGCTTCTATTCCTGTGAGAACAATGGAAGCAGACTGGAGAGACTTAGACGCTACACCTTGTAAGATTAAAACTAACCAATACGGGGAATACAACGTTCTTGCTGGTATGAATAGAAATATTGATATGGGTGATTACGCTGACGCTCTTGTTGCTGCTTGGGATGGTAGAAGTGCCGGAACCAAACAGATGATTGATTACATGCAGCGCATTGGTAAACCTGTATTTATACTGGAGTACTAACTGTGTCAATTGCTGATCTAATTTCAGATGGAAAATTGTGTAGAAAATGTGGGTATGCAATACGTGCAGAATCCATGGGTGTGCCTAGAGTATGCCTCAATTGCCGTAGGATGAAGCCAGCTGATGGCTGTAGACATCCTTACAAAATCAAATGCAAAAGACAAACCAAACTTAATAAATAACCGGAGCACAACCATATGTCAGATTTAATAGAAAAATTTCAAAAAGATAAAGAGCGTTTAATTGAACTTAAGAACAGCGGTGATGCAAACGATTCTCAGCTTAAAGAGATCGATGTGACGCTTGAAGAGCTGGAAGTAGGTATGACTGCGATAGCTGAAGCCAAAGCGTTACGCCTAATCACAGGTGAAACGTAGGCACCCACTCTTCGTTCAGATGCGCATAGACCATGCTAAGTTTGTGCGCTCTATCATCGAAGAGGGTGGGTCAATGGAAGATGAAGAGTTTACTGACTACATCCTCGTATTAAAGGCTTTAGATAAGTACTGGAGTAGAGTCCATGGTCACCCTAGATTATATCCCGATAGTTCCCGATAACGCCTCAAGGTGCATACGTGAGCTTGTGGAAGAGTATCTATCACTAAGAGTTGTGTGGGGTAGGTTCTATGAAAGCAAAGGGCTGACAAACACTGCAAAGCGATACATGGGTATTACAGAAAAACGTTTAGTTGACCTAGAACTGGTCATCAAAGCTATCATTAAACACCATAAAAATAAGGCACCTGCTTATGATTGATTTACATGAGTCACAGTTAGTAACAGAGCGTAAGTACTCTAAGCAGGAAATAGCTAAATATGTACAATTGGATCTTAAAAATACTCCAGAGTTAGTAGTGGCTATTGAAAACTGTGTAGGCCTGCTTGAAGAGTACCTATCAACTGAATACTCGTACAAGAGTAAAAATGTACGTGTAGGTGAACTTGATATTGATACTGTAGAGGCCCTTGTCTATAAGGTTCTTGAAGTAACTATGTTGCTTAGCCGGTCACTCACATTCACTGCCTTAGTAGGAATGTGCTGTAACGGTATACACGAAGAGAAGCTTGATAGCATAAAATCAATTAGTGAAATCATTGCTTATATGGATAGAGCTGGATTGTTAATGGTAATCCCAGCATCAGAGTCTGAATCAGAAATGATGGAAGTACTCCCTGTCTATATAGCTAGTGAAGAAGTCTCTGACTTCGCCAGAAATACTAGGTACCTACCACCTATGGTGTGTAAGCCTAACATCCTTAAAACAAATAGAACCAGTCCTTACTTAACTATCACTGGGAAGTCTCTGATACTTAAATCAGGTAACCATCATGATGGTGAGATCTCCCTAGACAACCTTAACCGACTGTCAGCTATACCTCTGAGCTTAGACTTAGAGATGCTCAAAACATTCGATGAAGAAGCTGCTTACCCTCTAGATACACCTAAGAAAGTAGCTCAGTTCAAGAAGATCCAAACAGATTCATATGAAGTGTTCTTGGATCTAGTTGCATGTGGTAATAAGTTCTTCCAACCATGGAAATCTGATAAACGTGGTAGATCTTATGCTGATGGGTACCACTGTAACGTACATGGAAACTCATTCCGTAAATCAATTATTAATTTTGCTAAGAAGGAGATAATCAATGGCGTCCCATAAAATGCCGGAAAGACTCAAAGCTATCTATGATGAAGTTATGCCTATTATAAAAGGTCAGCTAATCATTGGTGCTACTACTGAAACCATAACAGAAGTTCTTAAGCAATCTCACAACATCTCTGATTACCGAACCAAAGAATGGATAATCAAAGCTGAGTATGCTCTCAAGTACCCTGAACAGGGGGATGATGAAGATGGAGATGCTTAAGATCCCATTAGACTTGAAATTAGTCGCCATACATCCTAATGCTTGTAAACGAGTACGTAAGCTAGTACTCAAAACAGTTCCCCTAATCCGTACATGGAGATTGTTGGGTTTTAGTGATCTCAAAATTGCACTAAGACTCCGAAGAGAATTTGGAGTTAAGTTACAACTCGCTGAAGACCTTATATTTATTAGTTAACTTAGGAGTGAACCATGGTTGAATACACCGGATGGCAGTATCTGTTGATAGATGTTGCTAACAGATACGGAATGGATAAAGCGTTATTCCCTGAACGTATCAAATGGGCTGAGGACAACCTCGATAACTTGGAGAGCTTTACTGCAGATGCTGATAAGAAGCCACTGTACTACAAAGCTGTCTTAGCTATTAGAGCAGCTCAAAGAGGTGAAGCTATTGGTCACATGATGGGACTAGACGCTAATGCCTCTGGTCTTCAGATCATGGGTGCATTAACAGGCTGTCTCAAGACTTGTTTCAGTACTGGGTTGATAGACCCTAACAAAGCTCCTGATGCGTATACAGACGCTACTGAGATAATGAATAGGATACTAGGCTGTAAGATCAGTATCCTTAGATCGGCTATTAAGGAAGCCATAATGACTTTCTTCTATGGCTCACAAGCTAAACCAATTGAACTATTTGGTGAAGACACTCCTGAGCACTTAGCCTTCTTTGAAGCTGCTAAAGAGCTTGCTCCCGGGGCGTATGCACTAAGAGGTATATTGTTAGACTCTTGGCAAGCATACGCTGAGGAGCACAAATGGACGCTTCCTGATGGGCATATTGCCTTGGTTCGTGTATCTGAGCATGTGGTCAAGATCATTGAAGTAGATGAGCTTAACCATGCTACGTTCAGTCACAGGTTCAAAGAGTTCATGGGATCCTCATTTGGCTTAGCCAATGCAGCTAACGTTGTACACTCAGTTGATGGGTATGTAGTACGTGAGATGGGTAGACGTTGCAATTACTCTCCTAAGGCCTTGAGAGGCTGCTTAGAGATCATTGCTAACAGAGACCCTAGTATCACTGCTATGTTCAAGACACCGGGTAACATGGTCTCTTTGGTTCACACAGAGACCATCAACAGCGTAACTGTCTACAAGTATGATTCTGATTTCTTGGATCGACTTAGTGCTCTTATCACTCGAGTTCTTGATTACCAATCGTTCCAGATGATTCCTATCCATGATGAGTTCAAGGCTAGTCCTAATCACATGAATATGATCCGCTATTGGTATAAAGAGATCCTTGCTGAGATAGCTGATAGCAACTTGCTAGAAGACATCCTTGAAGAGATCCATGGTCAACCTGTAACAATCAACAAAATCAATCCATATGTAGGCAATGCTATTAGAGCTGGTGAGTATGGTTTAGGTTAATTAGGAGTAAGGAATGATAGTAAGAAACTACTTTATACAAGTTAGTATAAAGCCAAAACTACTGCACACAATAGAGAGAGATTACACTACTGTGGTAACAGCAATGGTAACTTTCACCTCTTGGTTCGCAGATCCAGAGACAGCAATGAATGAAGCGCTTGCACTAGCAATTGAAAGTTGTCACCACTTCAATTCAACTAACTGTATGGTAATGTCCTTTACTCGTTGTTAATGAGTAGGGGGGATACTCCGTATCCTGTGTTTCCTTGGCTTTCTAAACTTAGGCCAATACTATATGTTAACTTTTTAAATTTGACCTTTTTTAAGGGTAGTGGCCTATATGCTAACTACCCTTTGAAAAGGTCTATTTTCTTCTTAATTCAGGGATCAAATCATGAACACAACTCAAAGAACATTTGCTCGTAAACGCTTAGTTGAAATCTGTGATGCACAGTTAGATAAGCTCGCTAAAGATAGTTCAGCTGTAGAACAAAAGCGCATAGTTTTAAATCGTGTTACAGCTGCAGAAGTACATGCTGCTATTGCCAGTGGTAAGTTAAAGTTAGTTAAAAAAGTTGGTACAAATCCGGGTCGTGATCTTGGTAGCATTAGAAACTTTTACGATATCTCTTCACTAGATAGAGCTGCCGAAAAACGAGCAAGTAGTTTAGAGCCCTCAAATCTTAACTTAAAAGTTAAGTATCTCAATCCAAAAGAAGGTGGCTATTACAATGAAGTCACAATCAAAACTCAGTCACATTATGACCGTGCTTTAAAGATCAAACCTGCCTTCGATAAAGCAGTTGATCACATTATGTTAGGCGATGCCTTAGAAGCAGCTAGTGCTCTTAAGAACATGGCAAGCAAGAATTTTTAACAACCAGTAAAGTTAAGCGGTGACCGGTGAAGCATCGTCCTACTAAATTGAACTGGTTGTGGTTGGATCCCAATTTAGTGGAACTTCACCCTCGATTTTTAAAAGTTGAATCAGACTCGCGCACAAGTGAGAAGATTCAGCTTTGCTTAGAAAGATAGTCCAAGTGCAAAAGCTAATAATTTCAGATTAGTGCTAGCACTCTATAAAGGAGATTATTATGAAAACGCATATACGCTGGTAACAGTAGCCCATGGGCAGCCTCCCTAAAGTGAGGTGAGCCCCCTATTGTTTATTTACGACTGTACACCGCTCCAGAAGTGTTAGGGGTAATCCGGTTGGTTCGGTGTGCAGCCGTAAGTAAAGAATTGGAATATCCCAATAACTCCCGGCAAGGAAAAGAGAGAACGATATGTATATAAATGTTAATCCACCTTAGCTAGATTAACCCAATATAAACTATATGAGAATGGTCTGACCTGTACTCTTTACAGGCTCAGTATTGGTCAGACCTGAAAAATTATTCCTTGTGTCCTTTCTCCGAAAGGTTATGTGGAAGCATTTTTGTTTCACACTTTTGCCTAGGCTATGTACAAGATAGTCTGGGCTTTTTTAACTTAACTTAATTTTTAGAGAATCCAATTATGTCAAACGCAATTGATCAATCCATGCACGTTACAATTTCTCAAGCAAAGCAGCTGTTAGTAACGGCTATTAATGCAAAGTTAGTTCCTATTCTTTATGGGGCTCCCGGTTTAGGTAAGTCTGACATCATTCGTCAGATCGCAGTTGACCGCAATTTAAAGGTTATTGACTTACGTCTTAGCCAGTGTGATCCAACAGATTTAATGGGTTTCCCTTCTATCAACAAAGAAACTGGTAAAGCTTCGTACTTGCCAATGGAAATGTTCCCAGTTGAAGGTGATGAAGTGCCTAAAGGCTATAGTGGTTGGTTGTTATTCTTGGATGAATTTACATCAGCGCCTAAAGCAGTTCAGGCAGCAGCCTATAAGGTTGTGTTAGATGGTCAGGTAGGGCAGCTTAATCTGCATGAAGATGTGACAACCGTATGTGCTGGTAACCTAGCTCATCATGGTGCAATCGCATCTCCAATGGGGACAGCAATGAAGTCTCGTTTGGTTCACTTGGAACTTAAAGTGGATAAACTTGATTTC
>SPKZ01012366.1_pt1 | contig 32540 bp, 23 predicted proteins | sample 2456571 | NCBI WGS metagenome assembly SPKZ01 (sample SAMN11192286, study PRJNA482655) | marine metagenome | biome: ENVO:00000447; feature: ENVO:00000244|ENVO:00000211|ENVO:00000569|ENVO:00002023; material: ENVO:00002151; isolation source: ocean water from marine abyssalpelagic zone ...
GAAGGAGCAAAACTCGCCCGCAACACCATGCCCCACCAACGGATTGCTGCGTTCGGCTCGTCCTTCTACCAAGAATGACCTGCCTCAAACATTGCTTCACTCTTGATCAATTAGCACCACAAAAATGAAAATACTGGTCCTGACCAACCTATATCCTCCGCACAACATCGGCGGCTATGAGCTTCGCTGTCGCGACGTTACCGAATCCCTCTGTCATCGCGGGCACGATGTGTCAGTCCTGACATCGAATCACGTTGTCGACGAGGGAATTAAGGACGAGGTGCGCGACTACCAGGTTGATCGCCGTCTGCAAGTGCATGGATTCTTTGGGCACCCATGGCGTGGCATTCGAGATCTTGTCCAACTGGAGACAACCAACAACGCACTCCTCAGAGAATCGATCGCAAAATTCAGACCGGACATTATTCACGTCTGGAACCTTGGCGGAATCTCTAAGTCTCTTATTCTCACACTTCAATCACAGGAAATACCCTACGTATTCGATGTCTCTGATCACTGGATCGCCAGCAGCCTGAAAGCGGATGTGTGGCTGGATTGGTGGAATCGGACGAAAACCTCCCTCCCGGCGCGCTTACAACGGACGTGGTGGAATTTCGAAGGTCAACGTCGGCGCTTCGATCAGGAAGCGCCCACGAACCCGCTTAGTCACATCGAATTTCAGCGAGTCTATTTCTGCAGCAGTAAGATGCGAAGAATCACAGCCGACGCAGGTTACCCGGTGGCCCATGGCGAAGTCATCCACTGCCCAGTCGACTCAAATCGGTTCAACGGCGCCCCCTCCTCCCCGGAAAGCCCTGTCAAGAAACTCCTTTATGCAGGCCGCCTTGACCCTGACAAGGGTATATTTTCGGCATTGAAAGCCATGTGCCTGATTCGGGAATCCAAAGGCACCACCCTCACTGTTTTTGGGGACGGCGAACCCGACTACGTCTCGGGCCTTCGAGAGTTCGTTAAGAGGAACCAGATCCCGGTCACCTTTGACAGCGCCTCCTACGACGAAATGCCAGCAATCTACAGAGATCATGACGCCCTCATATTTCCGTCGGAGTGGGAAGAACCCTTTGCACTAGCTCCCCTCGAGGCAATGGCCTCGGGGATTCCAGTCATTGGGACGATGACAGGAGGAAGCGCAGAGCTGCTCCGCCACGGACAGAATGCTCTCACCTTTGAAGCCGGCAATTCACCGGAGCTGGCCTCGCGCATTCGAACCCTGGTTGGGGATCCTGCACTCGCTGCATCGATCGCAGGAAAAGCTCAAAGAGAAGTGCGTCAGCGTTTCCCCCTTCCCGTCATCACCGATCAAATCGAGCGCTATCTCATCGAAACTCCAGGCCGGTGGGTTCCCACTCCCCTTCCCAATTTTCACGCCGCATGAAATCAAGATACACAATTGATGGCAGCAGGAGTCTTGAATCGATGCTCGACACCATCTGCGAAGCAAGCAGGAAGGCCCTCTTACTGGCGATTCCGGAAGATTCACTTAAGGGCATTGCTCTCGGTGGCGGATACGGGAGAGGTGAAGGCGGCGTCTTTAGGGAACGTGGAGAAGAGCTTCCCTACAACGATGTGGAGTTTTTTGTATTCGTGAGTCGGAATCGATTCCTAGCTCGACGAAAGTGGGGCGAGACCGTCACCAGTATCGGCCATGAGCTGACTGAACAATTCGGCATCGAGGTTGAATTTCGAATCATTGGGACCAATGAGATTCAACAGGCGCCACCTTCCATGTTTTACTATGATCTCATCATGGGGCACCGTTGGATTCTGGGCGGTGATTCACTGCTCCGAAACTGTGAGCACCATCGAGACCCTTCGGCATTGCAATATTCCGAGGCGACCCGCCTTCTCATGAATCGAGCCTCTGGACTCCTGTTTGCCCGGAAACTCCTCGAAACAGAATCTCTCGACGAGAAAGACAGTGATTTCATCTTTCGCAACATCCGAAAAGCCCAGCTCGCCACTGGCGACGCTATTCTAACTTCTCGAGGTGGCTATCACTGGAGCTGTGTAGTTCGTCATGAAAGGCTCAATCGTCTCGCCATCGATACAGCTATCCTCCGCGATCATCAGGTTGGCTTGTCATTTAAGCTTCACCCATTTCGAACCAGTCTTTGCCATGAAAAGCTGACCGATCTCCATCGCTCCGTTTCTCACAGAGTCGAAATGACTTTCCTCGAAATCGAATCGAAACGGCTGGGACACGAATTTACAGATTCTGGAATCTACATCAAATATGAACCAAAGGTGCCCACCTCTCCCCGCCTTAGAAATCGAATGATCAATTTCCGAGACAGAGGCCTGCCCGGACTTCTCGACACCTCACACCCCCGCGAAAGCTTCTTAAATTTTCTCTGCTTCGGACTCTGGAACGCTCCTGAAAAGACACTTAACTCGAATGAAATGGAACGGTTTCACCTCCTTTGGAAGCGCTGCGCATAAACCATGAATCTATCCCGTGATATCGCTCGGAACCTTCAGGATTATCGCGACACTCCTCCATGGAGACGCTTCTTTCTAGCACTGACCCTGAATAGTGTGCATGCAGTCTGCCTCATCCGACTGCAACAGTGGTGCTATCAACACCGAATACCGACCCTCGTGGTCGCCAAACTGTTGTTCTGGATATTTCGAATCGAGATCAGCAACGAAGCAAGCATTGGGCCCGGGCTGCGATTGCCGCACCCGACCGGCATCATCATTGCCCCGCGATCGACCATCGGTTCAAACTGCGACCTTTACGCCGATACACGGCTTATGCTCGCGAATGGCCATCCTCAAGGCCCTACTCTGAACGATGGAGTCTTCATGGGCGACGGCGCCAAAGCTGTTGGGAAAATTGAGATCGGACAGAATTCTGTCGTTGGTGTTTCAGCCGTTGTCACCAGAAACATTCCTCCAAATGTTAGGGCTGCGGGCATACCCGCTCGGATCTTAAACTCGTGACCGGCCAGGATTATTATGAATATTCTCGTTGTTTACCCCTACATTCCTTACCCACTCGACCGCGGCACCTACCAGCGAACTTTTCATCTTCTTAAAGGACTATCCGAACACCATACGGTCGATTTTATTGCCTTAAGCGAGAGCGGAAAAAGGACGGAAAGCCGCTCCGTCTTCGAGGAATTCTGTCGCGAAGTCAGCTTGGTTCCCTTCACCCATCCGAGTTGGGAAAAACTACTACCTGCTCGTCTTTTCCGGACACTACCTTCGACGATTCAACATTGGAAATCGGAAGAGTTGGCCGGCACTATTCGAAAGCAACTCAAGCGTCACAAATACGATGCCGTTCATGTCTGTGATATCGTTCTCGCTCAGTATTTTCTCAGGGAACATCGGGACATTCAGCTGATCGTCGACCGCAGCCGCGTCGATCTTCAGTTTCAGTTGCAGCAGACTCAAATCTCGATCAGTTCTTTCAAAAACAAGCTGCTCGCTTTCGAAAATATCGCGAAGCTCTGGTGGTATGAAAAACGAGTCGCCCGCCGAACTCACCGTCAAATCGTTTGCGGCCCGGACGATGCCGTATTCATCAGGAACCACATCAAAAGGAACGCCTCTACCACCGTGATACCCAACGGGGTTGACATCGACTATTTCTATCCAGATCCGTCGAAAGGTCGTGACGAGTCACCAACGATCATGTTCTGCGGAGCGATGGACTACACGCCGAACTCAGACGCAATCCATTGGTACTTCAATACAATCCATCAGCGAATTCAGAAAACAATCCCGAAGCTGAAAGTCTTCATTGTCGGGCGAGGCGGCGGTCCTTCGATCGAGAAATACGGGAAGCTTCCCGGCGTCACAGTGACGGGCTCAGTACAGGACGTTCGCCCCTACTATCGTCGATCCTGGCTTCAAATCGTGCCACTGCGAATCGGAGGTGGCACGCGACTTAAAATCGTGGAGAGCCTTTCCATTGGGACACCCGTTGTCTCAACAACAATCGGCGCACAAGGCCTCGACCTGGTGCACGGCGAAAACATCCTACTCGCAGACTCAGATACGGAGTTTTCGCAATGCGTGATAGATGCGCTTTCCTCGAATTTGCTTCGCAAAAGGCTTCTTGAGAAAGGAATCAAGGAGGCCGAGAAGCGATTTTCGTGGTCGTTTATTTCACGCAAACTCATCACCGCCTATAACCCAGGCAACGACGCATCCTGCGAGCGTGTCAGCCTTCTCGAGCTGCCCTTTGACAGAATCTCGATGAAAGGCGCTCTGGTCAGAATCTCGGAAATGGTCGAGGCGCGAACACCATGTCAGATTGCCACCGCCAATGTTGACTTCGTTCTCCAATCCAGGAGAGATTCGGAACTCAAGAAATCCATTGAACAAGCGAAGCTCGTTCTCTGCGACGGGGCGCCACTCGTTTGGTTGTCACGTTGGTTGCAAAAATCTCTCCCGGAACGAGTCGCGGGATCTGATCTCGCACCCCACCTCCTCGAATTAGCAGAGAGAAAAGGTTGGAGCATTTACTTCCTCGGGGGCTCTCGTGAAGTCCTCCGTGACGCCATCGGGAACGTCAGGGAGCGCTATCCACGACTGTCGATCGCGGGGTTCCACTCACCGCCCCATGCGCCTCTGGAGGAGATGGATCACGAAGGCATCGTACGCCGGATCAAAAAGACGAAACCGGACCTGCTCCTCGTCAGCCTCGGCTGCCCAAAACAGGAAAAGTGGCTGGCAAGACATCTGGAGAAAACTGAAGTTCCTGTCGGGATTGGTCTGGGCGCTACCGTTGATTTCCTCGCCGGCCACATGAAGCGGGCACCACTATGGATGAGGCAAAGTGGATTGGAGTGGGTTTTTCGGTTAGCCCAGGAACCACGCAGGTTGGTTCATCGTTACGCGGCAGACTTTTCTTTTTTCTTCTCGGCCGTGGTGGAAACGCTGTTCAAAAAACCCGACCACATTTGATCGATGAAAATTGCTCTCTCCACCAGCGTGATCGATCGCGGCAAATCAGGTGTCGCCCGCTATGTCATCGAAATCACGAAAGCCATCCTGCACCGCCTCGGAACGGATCAGTTTATCCTGTTCGTTCTTGAAGACGACCTGCCGCTTTTTGCTTTTGCTGAGAAAAAAGCAACGATTGTCCCGGTCAAAGAAATCTGGCGTCGTCCGGTTCTGAATATCGTCTGGCACCAGATGGTCCTGCCCCGGCTACTGAGTCGTCATCGAGTCGACCTGCTGCATGTTCCCAGCTATCGCCGCATGGTCTGGCATGCGCCATGTCGAAAAGTGGCAACCATACACGACCTCGCCCCTTTCAGGCTCAGCGGAAAGTATGACTTCCTCCGCATGATCTATGGCCGCTATGCTGCCAGAGCACTCGCCCGTCGGCAGGATGCTATTCTCACGGTCAGCAACTACACTGCCTCCGACATCGAAGTGTTCTTCGGTATTCCGAAGGACAGAATTCACGTTGCCTTTAACGGACTCGATCACGAACGCTTTTACCCACGCACCGCGCACGGATCTCAAGTCGGTCGCAATCTATACTTCCTATATGTTTCGAGGCTGGAACATCCGGCCAAAAATCACGTTCGCCTGATCAAATCTTTTAACCACTTCAAAGACACCACCGGTTCGAAGTGGAAGCTGGTTCTCGCGGGTGGCGACTGGCATGGCTCAGAGATCATCAAAACATCGGCCAGAAACTCACCGCATGCCTCATCCATCGAGCTCCCGGGTTTTGTCCCGGACCAAGAGCTTCCCGAGTTATACCGAAATGCAGGCGCTATGGTCTACCCCTCACTGTTTGAAGGCTTCGGGCTGCCTCCCGTTGAAGCCATGGCCTGCGGCTGCCCGGTGATCAGTTCAGACCGCGGATCGCTTCCTGAAATTACAGGCAAGGCCGCCCTGCTCGTCAATCCCAACTCAGCACGTGAGCTCGAGTCAGCGATGACTCGGATTGCTACCGAGGCATCTCTGCGAAATGACCTCACGAGCCTTGGAGTCGAACGCTCGCGATGCTTCGACTGGAACACAGCAGCGGAGGTTACCTTAAAGGTTTTCCGAGCAAACTTGAAGCCTCCAATTGGGGGGATTGAGGAGAATCTCTCTCAATCGCATGCTCACACGAGCAAACCACCATGCCTTCCCCTGTAGCATTAACCGGGCATCACTCGCATCAAGAAAAACACGATGCGGCTGCTCTTCGTTCATCAGAATCCCAGTCAATCGGCTCCCATCGGGGGATTGCGCTGCCCTTCGATCTTCTTAAAATTGTTGACTTGATCTTCGCTAAACGATGGTATGTGCTCGCGGCCGGGATGGTAGGAGCCACCCTTCTCGGCATTTTCGCTTTCCTCCGGGTGGAAACACGACATACCGCGACAGCCCAGTTGATTAAACTCGCTCCCCAGAACTCCCTTCGCCAGAGCGAACAAGGCGACCCCTACACACCCCGCGAAATGACAATCCCTAACATGGTGTCAATCATGTGGTCGAGACGCGTCATTGAAGGAGCAGTCGAACGACTCTCCGGCTCCGTAAATGAGGTCATGCTTCGCAAAGGCCTCTCCGTTAATCCTGAACGAAACACAGACATCATTCACGTTTCCATCAACTCCGACAAGGATCGTAAAACTTCACTCGCCACCCTCGATGCTTACATCGACGAAGTGCTTGAGTTTTCCCGCCAGATTCAGCAACACGACGCCGGAGCTATGGTTAAACTGCTCAATAAGGAGATCGATCATACAGATCAGGAAATCGACCGGCTCAACCTCCAGCTTCTCACCTATTCGAAGAAAGAAGGCATCGTCAACCCTGACAAACAGACCGATTCTCTACTTGGCGAAATAGCAAACTTGAACCTGCGTTACCACGAAATTCGACTCGATTATGAAACTCTTGATTTGAGAATTGGCGAGATCGAAAGCGAACTCTCAAAAGTGAGCCCGGTTGCAGCAAAGCTTCACGATGCCCGCGAAAACCTCGCCACCATGCGCCTTCGCTACACCGAAGAACACCCCACCTTGCAAAACGCAATCGCGGCAGTAGCCGCTCTCGAAGCAGAGGTAGAAGCTGAAATGGCCGCGCCAGTTCCTGCCGGCCCTCCCCGACCGGGTGAAAACACCATCGCCGAAAGCCTCTATCTGGACCTCGTCATGCTGCGCGGTGAGAAGCGGGCTCTCGCCGAACAGCTCATCAGGCTGAGCGAAGTCCGTGTCGAAGTCGACGAGCGACTTAATCAACTGCCAAGAAAGACAATCGAAATCGCACGAATCCAAGCCAAGAAAAGGGCGACAGAAACCTCACAGAATCTCCTCGCAGCACGCCTGCGCGAAGCCATGCTGGTGGAGAAAAGCGCTGAAGGCACCTTTCGCCTGCTCTCCAAGGACCGTCTCAACGATGTCAGGGTCATCTCCCCGATGCAGAAAACTATTATCGCCGCTGGCGCAGGCTTCGCCGGAGGTGCCGGGATCATCTGCCTGATGGTCATATTTTCCGCCCTGGCCAGCCCAACAGTTGGTTCAGCTCATGGCCTCAAGCGCTTGTCTAAACTTCCTCTTCTGGGCAAAGCCGAACAGAAAATCCTCGATGATCCCGGACAGCGCAAAAAATGGGCATTCAATTCGTGGACCACGCTTTCCCCCCAATTGAAGAGACGGTCGACAGAGCATGCCATTCTTTGTGGAATTATCTGCGAAACGAACAGCTTTATACCCCGCCTACTCACGGAAGCTGCCGCGAGACGAGGAGCTTCTGCCCTCCTCATTTCCCAAGAAAAATCAAAGCACTCCATTGATCTTGAGTGGGCCATCAATAATTTGGATAAAACCGTAAAAACACTAACTGAACAACCAGAACAAATCTTGAATCTTCACCTGGGGAGCCAATGGTCCTGGAACACGGACCAAAGAAAGCGCCTCAAAGAAGCTCTGCAGAATTGGGAAGACTACGGCCGACTGGTAATCTTTATTGAATTGTCAGACCCGGGGGCGCCCGAAGCTCTCCTGGTCTCAGAGGATCTTCCAAATCTGATTTGGGTAGCACGCAGCGAAAGTGATGCCGCAGTCATCTCCGAGCAAATTCGTCTTTACCGCTCCGCGGGTTGCTCCCTCTCTGGAACTCTGCTCGAATCAGCACCGAGCTACCGACTCTCCGTTTTGAAGCATTTTGAGAAATTCCTCGCTGCTGTCACTTTCAGCCTGACCTCCCTGATCTCTATTCCGGAAGCAACTGCCTCGGATCTATGCCTTCTGGGTCCCGGAGACAAAGTGAATATCAATTTTGTCGGCGCCCCTGAGTTATCCAGAGCAGGGGTCACGATCGGTCCGGACGGAACCCTGACCTACCTGCAGGCCCAATCGATCTCCGCGTCCGGTCTCAGTATCGACGGCCTTCGCAAAGTGCTGAACTTCGAGCTTCGTGAATACTACCAAAACGCCCGCATCTCGGTGACCCCGCTTCTCTTCCGGAGCAACCGGGCTTACGTGTTGGGCAAAATCGTCAAGAAAGGAGCCGTGCCTCTCGACCGCCCTATGAGGATTACGGATCTGGTCGCTGCAGCCGGAGGCCTTGAGACCGGTTTGTTTCAGCAGAATACCGTGGAATTGGCCGATCTTCGGCGAAGCTTTCTGGTGCGTCACGGCGAAAAACTCAGTGTCGACTTCGAAGCCCTGTTCTTCAAAGGAGACATGAGTCAGAACTATTTTGTCCAGAGTGGAGACTATCTTTACTTCCCCTCAGCAAACTCCAACGAAATTCACGTTTTCGGAAACGTCAAAATGCAGGGAACTCAGGGCCTGCTTGCCCACACATCCGTCCACAGTGCCATTGCCCAGGCAGGGGGATTCACCGAAAAAGCCTACCGAAACAAAGTTCTCGTGATTCGGGGATCGCTCGAATTCCCACAAACTTTCGTGGTCGATATGGACGCGATTCTCGCAGGCAAAGAGGTTGGTTTTCAATTGGAGCCCAAAGACATCGTCTACATTGCTGACCATCCGTGGGCTCGAGCAGAAGAACTTCTCGCCATGGCAATCGACACCTTTTGCCGCGGTGCGGTCTCATCTTGGGCCGGACTCAACGTCGGGCCTTTCATCTACAACCCCATTCTCCCCCAACGTTAACCGGATGACGCATCTAATTCATAGTGGCGATTCGGCGGTGAGGCGTCTAAGCTTTCACATGTCCGACTCGGAATCCATGAGCAGCGACCGTATCCTCAGGATCGGGATCATCGAAGACGATCCCACCCTGCGCCTTTTCGTCACCCGCTTGATCGAAAAGCGTCCCGAGACTTTCAAACTTCTCGGCGCCTGGGAAACAGCCGAGGATGCTGTCAAACCCTGCCTCAATGAGAAGCCCGATGTGGTCGTCGTCGATCTTGAGCTACCGGGGGTCTCCGGTATTGAGTGGATCAACGAGATCTCACCTCATCTGCTCAACACTGCTTTCGTCGTCCTTACCGTTCACGACGCTCCCAAGAAAGTTTTTTCGGCACTTCGCGCGGGAGCGAGCGGCTACCTCTTGAAGACGTCCAGCCCCGCCGAAATTGCCGATGGCATTCTGCAAGCCGCTGAAGGTGGTGCTCCTTTGAGCCAGGATATTGCTCGGCTCGTCATTCAGTCTTTCCAGGAACCGGTCGAGAAAAAGAAGAAGGAGATCCCCGGGCTAACCCCCCGGGAAAGCCAGATCCTTGAGCTCCTTGCCGAAGGTCTTGTTCCCAAAGAAGTCGGTTACAAGCTGCACATCAGCTACGAGACCGTCAGGGACTACCTCAAATCGGTGTATCGTAAACTTCACGTGAGATCGCGCACCGAAGCGGTGATCAAGTATCTCCAATACACCGACGAGTGACGCGCCTGTCGCTTCATCCCCCTATTGGGGGGATAGTCTCCACGCTGCGAACGAGTGACCCTGTCGCATGGGTCTACTGTCCTCACAGCTCCCTTTTTCACTCCTTTCCCGGTGGCGCATTCCATCGAGACACCTTCTCATGTTCGCGGCTATTCTGTGCCTGCAAAGCCTGACCTCATGTCTGCGGCAACAAAAAAGCACCTTTGATCCAAGAGGCTCGAAAAACCCGGCAGCCAACACTGGGCCGAGAGCGATCGATCCGGCGTTTGCAAAAGCGCAAGCCTCCCAACCGCCCCCGGAATTGCTCTCACCACCCACCACCGACTATGTGCTTGGCCCCAAAGATAAGATTGAAATCGAATTGTTCGATGAGCCAGGCTCGCGAACTGAAACCTTCGTAACGCCGGATGGCCGAGTCTATTTTGATCTCCTTGGAGGAGTCCTTGCGGAAGGAAAGTCAACCAGCGAACTGAAGACATCTCTCGAAAATGAGCTCTATCGCTACTACCAGAATCCACAGGTCGGGGTGACTCTTGTCGAAGCCGAAAGCCAGCAGTTCACCGTTCTAGGGCGTGTCAACGCTCCCGGAAATTACCCGATACGAGAGCCACTGAAAATCCTTGACGCCATCGCCGTGGCCGGAGGTCTATTCACCTCTCGATTCACCGGCACCACGGAAGAACTGGCAGATCTTCAACACAGCTTCATCGTTCGCGATGGTCAAATGTTACCCGTCGACTTCCAGGCCCTGATTCGAAACGGGGATCTTTCACAGAACATCTACTTAAAGCCAAATGACCTCCTCTACCTGCCCTCCGCATTGACCAACGAAGTCTATGTCCTCGGAGCTGTGACAGAGCCCCGTCCCGTTGGCTTCATGAACGAAATGACACTCACGGCTGCTCTGGGCCGGGGTCTTGGAATCCTCAGAACCGCCCATCTTGATCAGGTCGCTATCATTCGCGGCTCCCTTACCTCACCCCGCATCGCCATCGTCGACGCTGCCGCCATACTTCGAGGTGAAGCAACTAACATTCGCCTCGAACCCGGAGACATTGTTTACCTGCCTGGAGAAAAAGTCATTTCCGCTGATCAAATTGGACGCAACGCTGTGGACACCTTCGTCCAGGTGGTCGCCGCCAACGAAGGTGCCAATGCAGGCGTTGGAGCCGACAATGCTTCGCGCGTTGGAGTCACCGTTCCTCTCGGAGTCCAGTAAAGATGTGCCAGAAATCCACTCAATCGCTCCGCCCACTCCTGATTGTCGAGGGCGCGAATCCCAACCTGACCAGCGCTTCGCTCGTGGGGTGGTCCTGCGCTCGATCCATCGCAGCGAAAACCTCTGCTCACCTGGTGACCCACTGGCGAAATCGGGACGCTTTCATCGAAAGTGGTCTGGTTGAAGGTGAAGATTTTACGGCCATTGATACCAGAAGAATTCAGGATCTCTCCTGGAGGGTCACAAAAACCTTGAGCCGTGGAGATGCTTTTAGTTGGGGGCTCTATGCTGCCCTTTCCAATCTCGTCTATCCTTTTTTTGAACGCGCCGTCTGGCACACCTTCAAAAGTCGACTGAATTCGGGTGAATTTGATGTCGTTCATCGGATCCTCCCTCTCTCACCAACGACTCCGAGCTGGCTGGCGCCCAGGCTGAAGCATGCCGGCGTTCCCTTTATCCTCGGGCCACTGAACGGAGGCGTCCCCTGGCCAAACGGGTTCCACCACTTGCGAAAGGCTGAAAAAGACTTTGGAGGTATACTGCGCCCCCTGCACCGCCTTCAACCGGGTCACCGCTCGACTTACGCCCACGCCAGCGCGATCCTCGCTGGATCCCGCTCAGCGTTCAAATCCATCCCGAAACGTTGCCACGACAAGTGCATCTTCCTGCCGGAGAATGCCATCGAACCGTTGCGCTTCCCTCTCACGGTCAGATCCCAAAGAGCCGCCGGACCACTGAGAGTGGTTTTTATCGGGCGGCTGGTCGCTCTCAAAGGAGTCGATATGTTGATTGAGGCCGCTATCCCCATGATCCTAAGCGGTGCTCTCAAGCTCGAGGTCATGGGCGATGGCCCTGAACGCAAGTCACTTGCGGAGAAACTTGAGAGCCACGGGATCCCCGCCAATTCGGTTCTGATCGGTTGGATTGAACACAAGGATCTCTCCCGGCAATTGAAGAGTGCTGACCTGTTGGCCTTTCCCAGCATCAGGGAATTCGGAGGTGGAGCTGTTCTCGAGGCTATGGCCCTCGGCGTCACCCCTGTTGTCCTGAACCATGGTGGTCCTGCCGAACTGGTGCCTCCCGGTTGCGGACATGTTCTCCCCCTCGCGAGCAGCTCCCAGATAGTTTCATCGATGAGACAGCTCTTTGAATACTACGTGGACCGTCCCGGAGAACTCAATATCATGGGGACTGCCGCTCAGGCCCATGTGCGTCGATACTTCACTTGGGAAGCAAGATCCGAACAGATCGTCGAGAGCTATCGCTGGGTCCTCAATCAGCAAGACGAGAAGCCAAACTGGGGTAGACCACTTGGATGGCCGGCTCCCTCTCAGTCCTGCGTTGCTTAGGCAGCGCCTCGAAACGTCGTTTCTCCGTTTCACCAATCGCTCAGTTAGTTCAAGCGGACCTTAGGAGCGCTGGCATAGCTCAACAGGCCTGACCCCATCCCCACGAGAATCATCCATTGGGATAAATTTTTTGTCTGCGTGAGGATTCGTTCTACCAATCCGTGAGCGTAACATATCGAGAGCGCTACCAGAAGCGCAACCGCTAGGGCACCGCCGATTGAACCCCGCAACCTCAACGCGGCACAGAGGGGCCACATTAGCGAAGCTCCCAGAAAAAGAATAAATCCGGAAAAGCCCAACCAGCCCGTCTCCGCCAACCAGAGCCAGTAAAGGCTTTCCGTCAACGGATTCGCCAAATAGTTCTCCTCATAGACGGTAAAGCCACGGTCTTCATCCCAGTTCTCCAGAACTTCACTGTATTTCACTCCACGAGGCCGGCTGTTCATGATGCCGAAATTATTCCAGCCCACCCCATTGAATGGTTCATCTCTCAACATTGCGGCGCTCTGTCGATTCAGGATATCCCTGAGGTCTTCGTCGACCTCCTCCTCACTCTGCGACACTTGGGCCATTCTCGCTTTGAAGGAATCCAAAGCAAAAAGGCTCACCACTCCAATACCCAGAACCCCAGCAACGAGGGCGCCTGCAATCCGCCGGTTAAACCCCCGGAAAAGTGCCAGAGCAAACAAGCTTATAGATCCCACTGCCAAAGCCGCGAGCGACGCGCGTGAAACTGAAACCAAAATCGCCAGAGTCGCACCGAGATACCCACTCAGACAAAGCCAGAAAACAAGTCCCTTTACCCGAGAGTGGAGCAGAAAACCCAACAGGGAAATCGCTCCAAGGTAACACCACATCGCCATTGGATTTTGATGTTCGAACCAACCCTTCACCTGGTAGTCGCCATCGAAGACCCTCAGCTTCAAGGCCAGCAAGCCATGATGAAGCAACGCCACCCCGATAGCTCCGACTGCCCACGAAATATCGTTGTCGTCTCGGATATAGAGAGCCGCAGCAGCGAAAATCAAACCGGCTTTAAAGAACCGAAAAGCAGCCATCCAGGCGTAAGAAGGCTCCGCACTGCCCAGCACGGAAAACATCGCGAGGGAACACCAGAAGAAATAGAGTTTCAGCCCCGGAACCGATGGCCTGCCCACCAGTCCGCCGTTGAGACTAGGCCGGGATGCTCGCAGCACTGCAACGATCAGAGCGAGAGCGAGCACCTCAATTAAAGAGATCTCAAAGCCTTTGGTATGCCCCCGATAAGTCTCGACACTTCCAATCATGAAGGTGAAGTGTCCGGGCCTCCACCCAGTCATTAAAATCATCAGCCCGAAGACGATCCGCTGAGCCGTTCGCCTGCCCGTAAGGCATACCCCGAGCAAAGGGGCAAACCCGCCATAGAGCAGAAAGGCGATCAGTAGTTTTAAGACGTCCTTCATGGTCGTCCCAAACCTTCGGTGCCCTGAGATCATCCACCCTCCCCCCATCTGCGGGGGTTGGGGAAATTTCAAACAAGACTCAAACTGCCACTCGAAACGATTCGATGAAGTTGGAACGACAGCCATGTAGAATCGGAGTTTTAATCCGCTTCTCCAATTCGGAGACGACCCTCCCTGATGTCATGTCAGCCCTGACCCAGCAGACATATCAAGCGGAGGAAATCCTCGGAATCACCAATGGATCCTCCGATGACTCTCGCCAGATCCTAACCGAATCAGGTGCTCGGGTAGTCGACTGGAAAGCTCCCTACCATCATTCCAAAGTACTCAACTCCGGATTGTCTGAACTACAAACTGATCTCGTATTCGTCCTTAGCTCTCACACAGTCCTAAAAGACAGAGATACTCTCAAATCTCTCGCGAAAACATTCGACGATTCGCGAGTTGCCTGCGCCAGTCTTCGTTGGGATACCGATCCCTATTACAGTGACGAAATCGACTGGGATGAAATGGAGGAGAAAGGACTTCGCTTTGGTTCCATCTACAGCAACAGCATGGGCATGATACGACGTTCATTCTGGTGTGAGACGCCGTTCGATGAATCTGTTCATACAGCAGAGGACTACGCCTGGGCTCTCGAACAGCTCCGACGAGGCAACCTCTGCCGCCGCCTGGATTTACCGTTTTCATACCAGCGAACCGGATCAGGAAGGGACCGGGCATTCGCCGAGGTCGTGTTTCGGTTATCATCGCGCTACCAACTACCCGTCGCTTGGCTCGGTCCGGCAAACTCACTCAAACTTCTCCTCATCCAATCGACCCGCCAAGACGATGACCACGCGGCTGTGCGCGATCGACTCCTCAGTTGGTTAGACCATCGCCTCCGCGAATTTTTCGGCCCCTCAAGCAGTCTCCCTAACCAAAAATCACAAGTAACCTGAAAATAAAACAGCGATGAAAACCCTATGTCGAAAATATAAAATTTCCAAATCTTCTGTGCTCCTGCTTCAAGCCGGGATCCTTGCGCTGCCGCTTCTGGCGGCAGCGCAAAGTGATCTCCCTGAGGGGCTTTACAACGTCGAATTCTCTCAACAGGAACTGAACCGGATTCAGGAACTTTTCCCGGAAAGAGGTGGGATCAATCCCAGCTATATTCATTCCCAGACAGATCCTAACTTGATTCTACTCGACGACGCCGAAATCTCGGTCACTTTTATCGACGAAGGTGCCGGATACCGGAACTCTTTCGGTTACTTCCTCTACGACTCCGAGGGAACTGTCCTCTACGAAGAAACCCTCTTCAACAATGCTTCAAAGATCGGCTCCGGCGGGTCGCTGAGGGCGGGCGACACACTCGACATCGGGACTTTCGAAGCGGGATCGCAAATTGGTTTTTGGCTCCAAGCCGGAGGTTATGACAACCCTAACGGGTATACCTACTACACAATCGACTCGCTCAACCCGGATGGCCTGCGCCATATGGCGATCGCTTCCGATGAGACGAACGAACGCCTCGTCATCGGGATTGAAGATCTTTACGGACTAGGAGACGAGGACTACAACGATATCATCTTTACATTTTCGGCAACTCCATTTTCGGCGATCGACCGCAGCAACATCCCGACTGGGACGCCCACTCCCAGCGCGGCGGCAGTTTCTCTGATTGGCCTCGCAGTTCTCTACCTGAAGCGCCGGCGCCGCAAATCGACACTCTGCGTCGCCGGCACACCAGGTAATCTCACTGACTGAAGGCCCATGTCCGCGAAACGCCTTGTTTTCATTCTGCTGATTGTGCTCACTGCAGGCACGACAGGCGTCCTCATTTACCTGATGGGAGCAGAACGCTCATTGCCCTCCCTCCTGGCCGAGGCAGAATCTCTCGAAAAGGGAGGTGATGTTAGAGGCGCTGTTTATCTTCTTCAGGAGATTTTAACCGAGGACCCGCATCACTGCGAGGCGCTGAGGCGACTGGCAACTTTAGCAAGAGACCAGGGTCAGTTCCGGGCTGCGGCCGGCTACTGGCGAATCCTGAGAGGGCTCGAGCCTCTCAACTCCTCTGTTCGCGAAAAGGAATTTGTGAATCGCCTTGCCTACGGAGATTTCCGCACCGTGATTGAGTCACTCGAAGGCCAAGGTCAGAATGTTCAGACCAGAAACGAGAACCTCCTCCTCGCACGGGCTTTTCTCCAGTCCGGTCGTAGCGACGACGCCCAAGCATTGTTGACTCAGGCCCTGGCAGACAACCCGTCGGACGAGACGGCCAGGCTTCTTTCGGCAGATATTCAATTCGCCAATGGGGAGACTGAACTGGCAGAGAGACTTTACCGTGACCTCATTTCGACACCGACTGTCGCTGCGGCTGCCAATATCGGAGTCGGTAACTGCCTTCTGGCTGCTCGACCTCATCTCGCCAAGAGACCTTTCGAACTCGCTGAAAACCGTTTCAAACTTGCTGTCGAACTCGAGAAGGGCTCATTCCAGGCGGCCAGAATTCTCGCAAATCACTACCGGAATCTCGGCGAAACTGAAAAGGCAACCCGCATCTGGTCCAGCCTCCGAAAACGATACCCATGGGCACCCGAAGTAATCATTCCGCTGGCGGAGTGCCTCACCGCCGAGGGAAGCATCTCAGAAGTCACGACCCTCATCGAAGAACTTCCCGGAGGAGTCGGAGGCGTCAGTCTTCGTCACTACCTCGAAGCTATCCTGGCCCACTCTCGGGAAGAATACGACACAACCCTTCAGTTTCTTGGTTGGAGCCGCGAATTTGCCGGATCGAGGCCCCTCTTCCAGTGGCTGGAACTGGAATCCAGCATCCGATCAGGTGACCTGGCGAGGGCACGACAAGCCTTTCGAAAACTGGATGAGACTCGCTCCCTCTCCTGGAGCGGCGATCGCGTTGTTTCGTTTCTCGAAGAATCATCCTACGAAGCATGGGAGGGCAACGAAATCGCACTGGCAAAGTCCCTCAGCAAATGGTTGCTGGAGTTGCAACCAGCCAATCAAGTGGCTCGGGTGAATTTGATGCGACTCACACTCTCCGACGGGCGCTGGAATGAGGCAAGATCGCAAGCTAATGATATTCTGGCAGTCTATCCAAACAGCGAAGCTGCTTTAGAAGTCCGCGGCCGCGCCCTCCTCGCTCTGAGAGAACCAGAGGCAGCCGAGGAAGACTTCGCTCGACTCATCTCCATCAATCCGGGATCACCCTTGGGAGAATACTGGTTAGGAGTGGCTTTCTCGCGACGCGGCCATTTCAACCAATCCGCAATCCACCTGGAGAACGCACATAGAAGATACCCCGAGAGCCTCAAGATCTCCGCCGCATTATATGCTGTCTACCTCGAAACCGATAACGCCACCAAAGCACTGTCTCTGGCTGAACAGCTCACTTCGCAGTCATCGGGCCTTAATCAGTCGGTTGGTCACTCATTCCGGGCCGGGATTCATCGAATCAATGCTGAACCTGCTTTGGCGATCAAAGAGTATCAGCTGGCAATTAATGCCGCGCCCAACCGAATTCCCTACTACCTCGCAAAGGCCGACATCGAAATGGAGTCAGGCAAGTACAGAGCGGCCAGAGTTACCCTCGGAAGCGCTCTTCGCATCGACTCTGACCACCTCTACACCCGCTTTAAAATTGCTCTTTGCGAACATCGATCTGGCGCCCGTGAAACCGCTATCCAACTCTACCGGAACCTGCTGCAGGACTATCCGGACTGGTCTCTCGTCCTTGTGAATTTGTCCGCGCTGCTCTGCGAAGACCCTCTCGAAAAGACGGAAGCGGTCTCACTCGCCCAGCGCGCTGTCGACCTCACCCCAAACTGGGCAGAGGCGCATTATCACCTCGCGGAAAGCCTCCGGGCTAACAGTCGCGATGAGGAAGCTCGCTCGGCATACGAAAAAGCACTTTCCCTCGACAAAGACCTCGCTTCGGCAAGCAGCGCACCCATTGAAGGTGAATCACTCTAATCTCGATGAAGACTGCGCTTGGCCTACTCTGTTTGATCGCTGCCGCAGCATGGCAGTTCGATTGGATCATCGATGCGTGGAGCCACTCCCCGTTGGATCGAAACGGGCCTTACTTCTTTTCGTTCGCTGTCATCTCTGGAATCGTAGGAGGAGTCTTGACCCGCCATCTCAGCACTCAGCCGGACCTCACCGGACTCTGGGTCCTGTTCCCTGCCACCGCCGCAATGGTTCTATGCTGCACTCTTGATCTGCGTCTTGGTTACTACCTCAGCTGGCTGACCGCAGTCATGGCTTTCACTTGGACTCGCTGGGGCTGGCCCGCGGCTTTGTGGATCATGCCGCTGCTTGGTATCATAGCCCTCGGGCTGCCAGTCACCGGCTACCTCTTGAAACTTTCCTCCATCGACATTCCCGGCCTCAACCTCCTCTCGGGATTTGGAATCAAATGCAGTCTCCTCACTGTCCTCGCAGGAACCTTCTTCTACACCTCAATTCTGAATTCCAAGTCGAGACCGGTCTGGCTGACCCCCTCACAACTTTTCTTTGCCTCCGCCACCTTCCTGACTCTCGGATTCCTTGTCGCACAAACCGAAGCAAAAAAGTTTCACAGGGCTTTTCTTCCATTTCCTCCCGACAGTTTACAAACTTCGAATTGGGCCGGAAACATGCTCCCCCTTTCTAATTCAGAAGAAGACGGTTTCGAAGGGACTCAACTGAACAAATATCAGTTCTCCAACCGCTCTGGAGAGACCCTAACACTGTCCGTTCTGTCGGCCGGAAACTACCCCCGGAGCCTTCACCCCCCGGAATACTGCCTGCTCGGAAGCGGATGGAAAATTAAGGAACGCCTGATTGCCAACCTGCGGGCCGGGGATACTCCTATCAGAGTTTCTTCATTGGTTTTTCAACGAGATCATCTCAGACTCTACGGAGTCTACTGGCTCAGCTCTCCGGATAGATCGACTTCCAGCCATGCTGCATTTCGGAGGTCCGGGAAGGCGCTGAAAAACGAACAATGGCACCTTTTTTTCCTGACCACTCCGACCGGTTCGGAATCGGGTCTTTCACATTCCCGAATCGAGAACTTCCTCTCCGACTTGACTTCTTCCGAGGGTCTCTTCTCCAGCCATGCCAGCCGATGATCCAAAATCCGCCAGAGGATCACTGCGCATAGCGAAGCCGGAGCAACTCATTTTCCCTCTTGTTGTTTGCACTCTTTCCGCCTGCTCGGGATGGAAGGCCAGCCAGGGAGGAGAATATCTTTTGGCCCAGGCGATGCTCTGGCTGACCGCGTCGACCCTGCTTTTCGGGAGAATCGCCCGAATCCCCCTGAACTCGACTCCGCGAGGTGCTATCCGTTCAAGCCTATGGTTGCTTCTCGCCCTCCTAATTGCCTCGACGGGTTCCCGGCAGACCCTATCGGTGCCGTGGCTGCTCTCCACACCGCTCCTCTGCATCGCCATCGGGATCGTTCAGTATTGTTTCGGCAGCAAGGCCGTGCCACCTGTCCTCGCGCCACTGCTCGTCCTTGTAATCGCCGTTCCACAGCTCCCCCTTCTGCTCGAAGCAGCCAGTCTGCCGCTCAGGATGATCTCCACTCAACTTTCCGGGCTACTCCTCACCTTCACAGGCGTTCCCACAGAAACATTCGGAACAGAGCTCTGGCTTGGCAAGGAACGAATAGCTGTGACTTCTGCATGCAGCGGCATTTCCTCTCTGGAAAGCCTGCTCTGGCTGGGGTGGATCATCGTAATCCGGCAACAGCCGCCGGGGCTTCCCAGGCTGTCGACTTACAGTTTCCTGATTCCCTTGGTGATTGCCGGAAACACTCTCAGAATCTCACTTCTTGTTCTCGCGACCCGAATCTTCGGCCCTGAAATACTGAGTTCCCCTCTTCACATGCAGACGGGATGGCTGACAGCAGCCTTAACTTTTCTTGCCTTCATAGGTCTTTCCAGCTTCGTCACACCGATCTTCCAAAAGCCTCGTGCGATCGCAAACCTCGACGCCGGTAGGACCTCATCGCAACGCCAAACAAAGGTTGGATTCGATCCAACACCGGCGCAATCTGAGATATCATCTTCAGGGCAATGAATCATCTTACCAGCCAAGCAGTAATTTCCGGAAGCGATGAGCGAGGACATGAAATTTCTAACCCGAAAGTGGATCAAACCGGAGGATCTGAACTCTAACGGAAGCCTCTTCGGCGGCAGCCTGCTTAAATGGATCGACGAGGAAGCCGCCATTTTCACAATCGCACTTTTGAAAAGTCCCTATGTCGTAACAAAGGCGATGTCGGCGATCGACTTCGTCAGTTCTGGCCGATCAGGGGACATTATCGAAATGGGCATGAAGGTCATTAAGGTGGGCCGAACTTCCGTCTCACTGCGTTGCGAAGTCCGCAATATCATGACCCATCACACCATTCTTGTGATCGACAAAATTACGTTCGTTAATCTGGATTCTTCGGGTCTCCCAGCCCCCCATGGCATCTCTTCCAGCTCTCTCTCTGCCTAGAGATCGACGCATCACGCGATTAGGGACGGCAGAATACCGCCTCCGCGGAGATCTAAAGGTAGAAAATCTCAAACCGAGCGCCACAACCCTGTTTGAATCGCGCCGCAACCCTGTTAAGTCTCTATGAAATCGATCCCCTGTATCTTTCTTTCCTTGTGCCTCGGCGCGAGCCTGCATGCCCAGGAATTCAAGCCCATCTTCAACGGGAAGGATCTCACCGGCTGGGACGGCAATCCGGAACTCTGGTCGGTTGAGAACGGCGCTATCACTGGCCGGACAACGGGCCCTGACCATCTCGACTTCAACCAATTCCTCATTTGGCAAGGCGGTGAAGTGGATAACTTCGAGCTCAAGGCCATGGTCCGGGCTACCGGCAATAACTCCGGCATTCAATACCGCAGCAAAGAACTCCCCGAGGTAGGCAAGTGGTCCGTCGGTGGCTACCAGTGTGACGTGCACCCCAAAGCCGAGAACAACGCCATGATCTACCACGAGAAGGGTCGTGGCATCGTGGTTCAGAATGGACAAAGCGTGGTGGCTGATCCCGCCGGAGATCGCTGGGTCGTCGCCGAGCGCGACCCCGTCGCTGTCGACATTGCCGACTGGCAGGAATACAAAATTGTCGCGAGGGGCAATCATATCTCTCACTACATCAACGATGAGCTCACCATCGAGTTCCATGACTACGACGAAGCCAATCGTTCGCTTTCCGGCCTGCTCGCGATCCAGGTTCACCGCGGTCCCGCCATGGAGGTCCAGGTGAAAGACATTCAGCTGAAGGTGCTCCCGGACGGCGGCGTAACCGATTTCGCCAACGCCGACCTGCCTTCCGATGCGCAGAAGATCGAGAAGCGCAAACCTGCCGCAGGCAAGGGCAAAGGAAAGGCGAAAGCCGCCCTCAAAGGAAAAGGTAAAGCGGCCTCTCCAGCTGCCAAAGCGAAGCCCAAAGCAGAGGCGAAAGACAACACCGGCGCCCGCATCGGCCAGAACCTCGCCACCCCGGTTGACCGGATCAAGGTTCCCAAAGGTTTCGAGGTCGAACTGCTCTACTCTGTCCCCGGAGAAAAAGAAGGTTCCTGGGTGGCGCTTTGTCCCGACGACAAAGGTCGCATCTACGCCAGCGATCAGTATGGAGTGCTTTACCGCTTTGACCCGCCCGCAGCTGGCGAAACACTTGACCCCGCCAGCATTGTCAAAGTCCCTGTCGACATTCGCGCCATCAACGGCATGGTCTGGTCCGACGGCGCTCTCTACGCCGGCGTGAATGACTACGAGCGCATCGCCACCAGCGGCTTCTACAAAATCAGCGACAGCAACGGCGACGATGAACTGGACAAAGTCGAATTGCTTCGCGCTTTCGAGTCCAAAAGTGATCACGGCGTCCACGCCGTTGTGCCGACTCCGGACGGTAAACACTTCTATCTCATCACCGGCAACAACGCCGTCATCGAAGGTGGTCCCGTCGAGGGCACCTCACAAAACTCCCCCGTTGCCAAGATTTGGGGCGATGACCATCTTCTACCCCGTCTGCCCGATGGTCGCGGTCACAACCGCCATGTGCTTTCTCCGGGCGGAATCGTTTACCGCATCTCCCGCGATGGCAAAGAGTTCGAGATCTTCGCCTCCGGCTTCCGTAATATCTACGGCGGCTCACTCAACAAGGACGGCGAACTCTTCACCTACGACGCCGACATGGAGTATGACTTCAATACGCCGTGGTATCGCCCCACTCGCGTGAACCACGTCGTCAGCGGCGGAGAATACGGCTGGCGCAACGGAGCCGGCAAGTATCCCGAGTTCTATCCGGACAACCTTCCCGCCACCGTCAACATCGGTCCCGGCTCTCCCACCGGCACCCGTTTCGGCTACGGCGCCAAGTTCCCGGCCAAGTATCAGGAGGCCTACTACATCCTCGACTGGAGCTGGGGCAAGATCTACGCGGTGCATCTTGAGGAAGACGGGTCTTCCTACAGCGGTACTAAAGAAGACTTCATCACCGGGGCCCCGCTTCCGGTCACCGATCTCATGATTCACCCGGACGATGGCGCCATGTATTTCGCAATCGGAGGGCGCAAGGTTCAGTCAGGCCTCTACCGCGTGACTTACACCGGCAAGGAAGATACTTCCCCGATCGATCTGACTCCCGAGATCTCTGAAGAACGCCAACTGCGCCACCAGATCGAGAAATTCCACGGAGTCAAAGATCCGAAAGCGATCGAGGTCGCCTGGGGCAATCTCGGCCACCCGGATCACTTCATTCGCTCTGCCGCCCGCATCGCCCTGGAGCATCAGCCCGTCGAACAATGGGCAGGCAAGGCCCTGAGCGAAGAAAATCCCGGCAGTCGCATCAACGCCCTGCTCGGACTTGCCCGCGCCACCGGAGTCGCGCCCAACCAACGTCCCGAGAGCGGTCACGACATTGATGAGGCGATGCGCGACAAGCTCTTCGCCTCGCTACTGGAAATCGACTTTGCCTCGCTCAAGCCGCAGGAAAAGATCGCCTACGTCCGCCTCGCCCAAATCATCCTGATCCGCTTCGGAGATCCGGCGCAGGAGACGATCGATGCTCTCGTCGCCCAGCTTAATCCCGCCTTCCCAGCCAAGTCTTTCGAACTGAACTGGCTGCTCTGCGAAACTCTCGCCCACCTCCAGGTGCCTGACACCGCAGCCAAGGGAATGGCACTGATCAACTCTGCAGAAAGCCAGGAGCCCCAGATGGAATATGCTCGCAGCCTGCGCATGCTCAAGGCGGGCTGGACTCCCGAACTTCGCGAACAGCAGCTCGAATGGTTCCTCAAAGCAGCCAACTACCGTGGTGGTGCGAGTTTCAGTAAGTTCATTGAATTCATCAAAAATGACTCCCTCGCAACCTTTACCGATGCCGAGAATGAAACTCATGCTGAACTCATCGCGAAGAAGCCTGAGGTGAAGTCAGCCATCGAGAACCTCGGAGCTATCTTCGCCGGACGCACCCCGACGATGTGGACGCTCGAAGAACTCAGTGAAGCCGCTGAGACCGGCATGACAGGACGCGACTTCGACAACGGTCGCAAGATGTTCAGCGCCGCCGCCTGTTACGCCTGCCACCGTTTCGGCAACGCCGGCGGCATGAACGGCCCTGACCTCACCGGTTCCGGTGGACGCTACAGCCCGCACGATCTTCTCGACCAGATCATCAACCCGAGCAAGGAGATCAACGAGCAGTTTGCCCCCATCGTCGTCACCAAGAATGACGGTTCCATCGTTTCGGGAGTCGTCGTGAATCTCAAGGGCGACAACGTCACCTTAAACACCGATCTCACTGATCCCAACCAGCGAGTCAACATCGACCGCAAAGAGGTCAAGGAAATGGAAGTATCCACCGTTTCCCCGATGCCGCCGATGCTGCTCAACATGCTGAATGAGGAAGAGGTTCTCGACCTGCTCGCCTACGTTCTCAGCGGTGGCGACGACGAGAACGAGATGTTCACGAAATAAGATCATTCCTTCCGGGGAGCGGAATATGAAATTGATCACGGCGCTCCTCGCCCTGGGTTTCGCGGCTTCAATCGAAGCCGCAGAAAATCCTAACATCGTTTTAATTTACACCGATGACCACGGTTGGCCCGATGTCGGTGTCGCCGGCATCTACGATGACCTGAAAACTCCGCACCTCGATGCCCTCGCAAAGTCCGGGGTCTACGCGACCAACGGCTACTCCACAGCTCCCCAGTGCGTTCCTTCACGCGCTGGCGTTCTCACCGGTCGTTCCCAAAACCGTTTTGGGGTAGAAAGCAATGGCTACGACCTGAACGGTTTCAACGAACAACTCACCATTGCGGAACGCCTCAAGGAAGCGGGCTACGCCACCGGCCAGATCGGGAAGTGGCACCTCGGACCGACGAACCGGATCACCGAACACGGCTTCGACGACGTCTACGCCAAGAATTCCAATCGTCCCTGCTTCGCCAATTACACCCTCGATGGCGAGACGATCGAAATGGGTGAAGTCAACGACGGTCTCTACCACCTCGATGCGTGCAGTGCAGCTGCTGTCTCATTTATCGATCGCCACGCCGATCAACCCTTCTTCCTTTATCTCGCTTATCGCGCGCCGCATGTCCCGCTGGATGCGCCGGAAAAGTATCTCTCCAGGTTCCCCGGTGAAATGCCCGAGCGGCGTCGGCAGGCACTGGCGATGATTTCTGCGATGGATGACGGAGTTGGTCAGATCGTGGCCGAACTCAAGGAGCGCGAGCTTTACGAAAACACCCTCATTTTCTTCATCGGCGACAACGGCGCCCCACTAAAGATTCACAAGGAGGATGCTCCCGGCGGCGGTCCCGGATGGGACGGCTCTCTCAACGAACCCATGAACGGCGAGAAAGGCATGCTCGCCGAAGGCGGCATGAGGGTCCCCTTCCTGATCAGCTACCCTGCTGTGATTCCCGGCGGCCAGATCTACGACCACCCGGTCTGGTCCCTCGATGTCGCAGCGACAGCAGTCAAACTGACCGGTCTTCCGGACGCGCCTGAGCTCGACGGCATCAATCTCATTCCATATCTCAACGGAGATAATTCTGAAGCTCCCGACCGCCTGCTAACCTGGCGCTGGATCGCCCAGTCAGCCATCCGTGACGGCAAGTGGAAGCTGCTTCGCGGCATGGATCGCGAATACCTTTTTGACCTGGAATCTGACCCTTCAGAGGAAAGCAATCTACTCGCCACCCATCCCGAAGTCGCCGGGCGACTCCGTTCACAACTTTCCGCCTGGGCAGATGAACTCAATCCTCCCGGCCTCTCCATTCCAGGCAATTCCACCGCCTGGATGAATTACTTCGATTTCTACCTCGATCGCAAAAAGCCAACTCCTCTCAGCGAAATAATTCCACCCAAGCAGGCAGCCAATTTTGATGACAGTCGCGGGTGGACCGTTCGAAGCGGCACGCTGAAACAATCAGCCACCGGCCTGGCAATCAGCCCTGAGAAGAAAGACAAGGCACCTTTTCTCGTCGCTCCTCGCGAAACCTTCCACAAGCCGATCACTGTTTCCGTGCATATCAGCAACGAAAGGGCCGGCCCAATCGGCGTCTCGTGGCGGGAGTCAGATCAACAGGACTTTAGCGGCGACCAGATCGTGGTTCTCGATTCTTCTCCTTCCGCAGACGTTCAAGTGATTGAGTTCACGGTTCCTGTCCAAAGTGCCACGAATCATTTCCGCCTTCATGTGCCAAACGGAATCAGCACGCTACGCAAACTCTCCTTCGAATCGGGGGAAAAGACGAAGACCTGGAACTTCACGAACGACAGCAAAGCTGAATAATCCAGGTTCCGGCGTCCAGTCGGAGCACGAACCTCCCCGCGGGTTTTGGCTGCGGACGCCTCGCCCTCCAGTCTTTTTGGGGGCGTCTTTCCGTCACCGAAATACGCGATTCACTCATTGCCCTGACGCGATGTCCCTACAAGGTTTACGTCCGGAAAAAGACTTGCCCGAACCCATTCGGATTCGGCAAGCTCCATCCGAACTTGAGCCAGGAGAGTCTCGAATCCCGCCACCACGCGAGATTGTCCCCTCTTTCCTCTCGAAACTTATTTTCCCTATGACGGAACAAACCCAGAAATCCAAAGAAGGTGGTGCCTCGCGCCGCAAATTCCTCGCCGGCGGCACCGCGGTCGCCGCTGCCACCGCACTCCCAGTCGAGCTCTCCGCCCAGGTGGCCGGGAGTGACGAAATTAAGGTTGGCATGATCGGCATGGGCGGCCGCAACAGCGGCGCCATTGTCCAGAGCCTCAACGCCAACGACGGTGCCCGCCTCACCGCTGTGGCTGAAGCTTTCGCCGATAAGATCGACGGAACCGGTTTCCGCGGTTCCGGTCTGCCAGCGATCCAGAAACAGCTCGAGAAGATGGGCAAGTCTGCCCAGATTGATGTCCCTAAGAGCCGGCAGTTCGTAGGCTTTGATGCCTACAAGGCCGTGGTCGATCAGGTTGATCTTGTTTGTATCGCCACCCCTCCCGGCTTTCGCCCCATGCATTTTGAATATGCTGTGGCCCAGGGAAAACACGTTTTCATGGAGAAACCCGTCTGTGTTGACGCTCACGGTTTCAATAAAGTCATCAATGCGGCCAAGGAAGCCGACCAGAAAAAGCTGAAAGTCGTCGTTGGACTGCAGCGCCACTGCCAGGATGAATACCTGCAGTCTTTCCAGAAATACCAGGAAGGAGCGATCGGCGAAATGATCGGTGCCTCCGCTTATTGGGTCGGCAACCGCCCCTGGACTGCCCCCCGTCAGCCCGGCTACACCGAAATGGAATTCCAGATGCGCAACTGGCAGCAGTTCGACTGGCTTTCCGGCGACCACATCTGCGAGCAGCACGTCCACAATCTGGACGTCATCAACTGGTTCGCCAGCGGTGACCCCGTCATGGGCACTCATCCGGTCTCAGCGCAGGGACACGGTGCCCGCACCAACGAGTCTGCCAAGATAGGAGAAATCTACAACCAACACTTCATCGAGTATCGCTACGGCCCCGAAGAAAACAGCATGGCGATGTACAGCCAGTGCCGCCAGATTCCGGGCTGCTGGCGTCGCATTGACGAGGAAATCCACGGCACTGAGGGCATTATGATCCCGGGCAAAGGAACCATCACCGACCTTCAGGGCAAGGTGCTCTGGCAATATCGTAAGCCACGAACCGGTTACAAGAATCCTAAAGACGCGGAACACGAAAAACTCTGGGACGCTATTCTCAACGACAAGCCTCAGAACGATGCTTACTTCGGGGCGAAGAGTTCACTCACTGCCGCCCTCGGTCGAGTCGCCACTTGGAGTGGACAGTTAGTCAACTTCGAAGAGGCCATCAAATCCGACTTCAATATCATGCCGGAGGAACTTTCTTTCGATGCGGATCCTCCTCGCATGCCCGACGAGAACATGGAATACCCTGCCGCCATCCCGGGCGAATGGCCGCTTCCGTGGAAAGCATAATCCCCCTCACCGAAGATTGAAATATCAAACGGGCCCACTGCTGACGGCGGTGAGGCCCGTTTTCTTTTTCTTGCCCGGTATCGAATTCGTTGCCAGTATTCAATACTTTTTGCGGTTTCGCCGAAACCGCTGAGGGTTTACCGTCTGCGCGCTTCCTCATGAACACGAAAGTCCAGGGCATTCGATTCATGCCGGCGATAATTGCCATCGCTGCCGTGGGGCATGGAGTCATCGGCTGCAGTCCTGCGCACGCCCAGGTCATTGATGCCCACGAGCACAGCTCTGCTCTCGACAACTCCCTGATCAAGGCGGTTATCAACTCCGATATTGGGGAAAAGAAAGTCACTCCCATTGCCTTTCCCTTTTACAGCCCGACCCTTGAAGGCGCCATCGGGCTGGGAGCACTGACCACGTTCAGTACGCAAGAGGGCAATGAAAACCTGCCCCGTTCCACCGCTCAGTTCACGGGGATGTACAGCACGCTGGATGCGTTCGCCCTAGGCTCCAGGATCGACTCCTTCTGGAACAATGACAACTTGCGAGCCTTTACCATTGCCGCCTACTCCGAGCTTCCGGATAACTATGCAGGCGTTGGCTGGGACAACGGGAACCTCATCGAAAGGGGGCCCAACACGACCCTCTTTGACGGCACCGCTTTCCGGATCAATCAGCGGGTCATGTATCGTCTCGGCCGAAGCAAGTGGTTCGCCGGACTCAACTACGATCTCTTCTACCAGGACGCACAAAATGTTGCGCCGCTGATGGCGACAGATCCGGACTTCCTCCGCTACGGTTCCCGCTACCATGATTCCGGCTTTGGTTTCATTCTCTCCCGCGACACTCGTGATGTCACCCTGGATGCCCGCGAGGGCAGCCTTTTCGAAATTCGCAGCACCCACAATCGTGACTGGCTCGGATCCGATTTTGAGTGGGATGTCTATGACTTCGACATTCGTCACTACCGGCCCTTTCTTCGCGACGGCTCCACCCTCGCCTTTCTCTTCCAGGGGCGAATCTCATCCGGAGATGTTCCCTGGGCATCGCACACTTCCGTAGGATCCTCGCGGGATCTTCGCGGCTATCACCTTGGCCAATATCGTGATCAGGTCGGAGTTTGGGGCGTCGTCGAATACCGACACCGCTTCCGTCTCAAGGGCAAGAAGCAGTCCACCGTTGAAATAGATCCAAAGAATCCTGCCAAAAACCCCCTGCCCGGCCGTCAATTTTCCAAAGGCTCGATGGTGACATGGGTGGGTCTCGGATACATTGGCGAAGATCTCGGAGATCTTGGTGGTCATCCGCTTCCCAACGCAGGCCTTGGTTATCGATTTGAAATCCAGGACCGGCGCAACATCCGGGCCGACTACGGCTTCGGGCGTGATGGCGAGAGCGGATTCTACCTGAGTTTCAACCAGGCGTTCTGAGGCCTGTCGATGTTACAGGATAACAGGCTATCGGCCCAACCAGGACCTCGTGACGCGGCTAACGGTCCTGACCTTGATTCCCATGAAGGCTAGTCTTCGAAGATCCCACTGCCCGCCCTCGATTAACGACGCCCTGGTCCGGAAGAGACCTATCATGCCCGCCATAGGCCCGCCATTTGATATCGGCAACGTAGATGTTTTTGTGATTGATCCTGCCGCCATCGGTTGGCTCCTCCCATCATGAAGCTCTCGATGATTTCAGCAATGGCACACGGGCGCGTTATCGGCACCGGCCATGGGGGCATTCCCTGGCATTTGCCTCGTGATGTGAAGCACTTCCGCGAATACACCCAGGGCAAGCATCTCTTGCTCGGTCGTCGTACCTTCGAAGAAATGCTGGGCTGGTTCACTGATCACCACCCCATCGTGATGACTCAGAACACCAATTACGATCCCGAAGTCGGCTCGGTTGCGCAAACCATGGAGTCAGCACTAGACCTGGCTCTTTCAACCGGAGCTCAAGAGCTTGTCGTCTGCGGGGGATCCGAACTCTACCATACTGCCCTGCCCTATGCCGACGAACTGATCCTGACACTAGTCGAAGCTTCGGTCGAAGGAACCGTCCTCTTCCCCGACTTTGGAAAAGATATCACTTGGGAAGCCGTCTCAGAAAAAACTTTTCCTGCCGACGAAGCCAACTCCTATGCGATGCGCTTCCTTCACCTGCGACGACTTCACCCGGCCGCTGTCCGAACGGAGATCAAGGCTTGATAGCGGTACTGTCGCAGCGGAACCCTGACACCAATCAAAGCCTGCGCCTGTGAATCATGCCCCGGTGGATCTATCCTTTCCCCACTACCGAGTGGCTCGGCCGCGTTCTTCTCAGAGTGAACGGCAGGAATCAGAAATTAATCATTGGAACTCCGGTCAACTATGACCAACACTCTTCTGGAGAGAAAATCACCGAGCAAGCGTTCCAAGCCTGGAACACCTTTCGCTCAATGGGTTGATTCGCGATTCCCGTTCTTTGAATGATAGCTGCACGACAGGCACCCGCTTCGCGTTCAACAACAACGCTGGTGCTGTTCTTTATGCTCTGTCTTTTCCCGGCGGTTTCTCCCGCCGGAGATGCGGAGACCCAAGCGAATCAAGCTTCCTCCGAACCCCATTTTCACCTCAAGGATGGCCGTCGACTCACTTATCGAGAATACGGCTCTCGAGACGGCAGACTTGTCTTCTATTTCCACGGCATTTTCAGCTCGCGATATGAAGCAGAATTGATCGCTGACGAAATTACCGATTCTGGCCTCCGGGTCATCGCTTTGGATCGGCCGGGCATCGGGGGATCTACCTACATCCCCAACCGAACCATTCTCGATTGGGTCGAAGACGTAAAACAAGTCGCCGACCTTCTCGGATACGAAAACCGGAGATTCGGGATACTCTCGGTTTCGGGCGGGGGGAGCTACGGGCTTGCCTGCGCCCACGAAATGCCCGAGCGAATCAGCCATCTCGCCCTTGTTTCTGTCCACACCGGAATCGCAGACACCGGATGCAAGCCTGCAAAATCTACGAGGCATCTGCAACTGGTCGCGAAGAATCCGCCACTGGCAAGAATGGTCCTCGGCATTCAGCGAGACAAACTGCTTCGTCGACCTGAGCTGATCGTTCCCTGGTATCAGGAGAACTGGATCGCCGCCGATGCCAAGGCATTCTCCCGTATTTCGAACAAAGAGCAAAAACTCATCCTGAACGCTCAGACCGCCATCCGCCAAAAGCCGCGCACCTTCGTCGACGACATTGGGCTACTGGGCAAAGAATGGGGGTTCGATATTTCAAATGTGACCGGGGTATCCGTTTCCATCTGGAGCGGTGATTCCGATATTGTCGTCCCTCCGGAAATGGCAGAACTTCTGCATCGCCAGATCTCTGGCTCCTCTTTCGTCATCGGCCCCGGCGAAGGGCACGCTTCCATGCTGAAGAATCACGCTCCATCGATTCTCTCCAAATTCTAATCGAACCTTAAGAGTCAGTATTCGAGCATGACAGTAAGAAGGAATAAAGCTCGAAGCCAACTGCAACACCAGCTGAAATGGCGCCCTGAATCGAAATCCTTCGCCATAGCGTTCTCCCTCATACAAAGGGCAATGACAAAGCACGAAATTGATCATGGCCGCAACGAATCACAGTTCGGCAGCGACAAGCAGCATATTCACTCGAACAGGCCGCCTCGCGCCATCCAAGATGGACGAAGCGTAGACTCGATTTGCGCAAAGATAACTCCGGTATTCCGCCCTTCCCACGAGGCCTATCCATGGCGATGATGGAAGGACTCGCTTATGAAATCCCTTTTAACTTTTCTGATACTCGCGCTGGGGCTGCCCCCTCTTGTTGCTGACGAGCCTCCCAACATCCTTCTCATCTGCGTCGACGACCTCAGGCCGGAGCTGAACTGTTTCGGCAAGGACTACATTGTCTCGCCTCACATTGATGCACTGGCTGCAAATGGGCGGGCCTTCCAGAACCACTATGTGAATGCCCCCACCTGCGGCGCTTCGCGCTACACACTTCTCACGGGGACCTACGGATCCAGCAGCAACGGCGCGCTCTTCTCGCGGGCCAAGGAACTTGGAAAAGATCCCGAAGCGTTTCCACCGTCGATGCCGGCCTGGTTCAAAGAGAACGGTTACACGACTGTCTCTGTTGGAAAGGTTTCACACCACCCCGGTGGTCGCGGCGGTGCCGATTGGAACAAGGAAGACGAACCCGAGATGCCGCTCTCATGGGATCGCCACCTGCTCCCGGCAGGCGAATGGCAACATCCCCGCGGATGGATGCACGGCCTCGCTAACGGGGAAATTCGCAAGAATGCCAAGGACATGGATGTCTACCAGGCCCTTGAAGGTGAAGACGATATCTACCCGGACGGCATTTCCACTGACGAAGCGCTCAAGCAGATGAAGGAGCTGGCCAAAGACGACAAACCGTTCTTCCTCGCGGTAGGCATTCTCCGCCCCCACCTCCCTTTCGGCGCTCCGGCGAAGTATCTTGAACCCTACAAGGGAAAGAAGCTTCCTCCGGTTCCTCACCCCGAACAACCGGATTGGAAAACTACCTGGCACAAATCAGGAGAGTTCATGAAATACAATCGCTGGGGGCGAAACCCTAACGAAGACGCTGAGTTCTCTGAAGAGGTTCGACGTCACTATGCCGCCTGCGTCACCTATGCTGATGCTCAGGTTGGCCGCCTCATGGAGCAGCTCAAGGCCAGCGGAGAAGCCGGCAACACGATAGTAGTTTTGTGGGGAGATCACGGTTGGCATCTGGGTGAGCACGCCATCTGGGGCAAGCATTGCCTCTTCGAAGAAGCGCTCCGTTCTCCCCTTATCATTTCCTACCCCGGCATCAAGGATGCCGGATTGGCTACCTCATCCACTGTCGAGACGCTCGATATCTTCCCCACCATCTGCGAGGTCGCGGGACTTCCTGTTCCGGGTTTCGTTACCGGCACGTCTCTCATGCCTCAACTGGATTCCCCGGCAGCCGAGGGACATCCGGCCTTCGCCTACTCGAAAAATAACCGCACCGTCCGCACAGCGACCCACCGCCTGATTCTTCACAAGGATGGCTACGCCGAACTCTACGATCACACTAGCGAAGCTGGTGAAACGAAGAATGTCGCCGAGGCCAACCCTGAGAAAGTCAAAGAGCTCACCGCGCTCATCGAATCACGCCTCGCAAATTAGGCCTTAAGGCCATAGAAGCGAAGGTCTCTGAAATGACAATATCCTGGCGTAAGAGCTGTCCGTGACACA
>SPKZ01019994.1_pt1 | contig 32436 bp, 29 predicted proteins | sample 2456571 | NCBI WGS metagenome assembly SPKZ01 (sample SAMN11192286, study PRJNA482655) | marine metagenome | biome: ENVO:00000447; feature: ENVO:00000244|ENVO:00000211|ENVO:00000569|ENVO:00002023; material: ENVO:00002151; isolation source: ocean water from marine abyssalpelagic zone ...
CAGGCCGCTCTCTGACGGTCCGCCGGGCGAAGCCCGAGACCGTCCTCCGCCGCGGCATGGAACAGTCGCGCGTGCGGGCATGTCGGGGTGCGGCTCGCATCCTCTCGACACACGGCGAACCGGGCAGGGGACGTTCCTCCCCTGCCCCACCCCGGAGGGCCCGAAGTTCCCGCGAGCGGAGGTGCGGCGGGCGAGGCGGTCCGGGCCGAGGACTCAGAGCGGAGGCCCGCGAGCGTTCGTGAGTCCCGCTCGAGGGTCGACTAAGCCGGAACCTCCAGGCCGTAGAGGTCGGCGCAGTTCTGGGAGGTGATTCGCTGGACGTCCGCGTCGGGGACGCCCTCGAAGTCGCGTTGGATCACCTCGCGGGAGTGGGGCCAGGTCGAGTCAGAGTGCGGGAAGTCGGAGGCCCACATCAGGTTTCCGACGCCCACGAACTCGCGCGCGAGCACACCCACCCGATCGTCCTGGAAGGTGGCGTAGACCTGTCGTCGGAAGTAGAAGCTCGGAGTTTCTCCGATCACGGGCCCCTGTTCCAGGTAGCGATACTTCTCGTACGCGTGATCTAGCCGTTGCAGGAAGTGGCCGATCCAACCGATGTCGTTCTCGGCCGACACGATCTGGAGCCGCGGGAAGCGCTCGAGCGCGCCGCCGAAGATCAGGTCGCTGATCGAGCGTTCCATCCGATGCGGCAGCGACGGGTAGGTCTTCATCAGGCTCGCGTGTTCGAGGCCCGTGCCCTCGGCCCCGGTCAGGACATGGAGTGAGAGCGGCATCTTTGCATCCTGTGCCGCGGCCCAGAGGGGATCCCACGCCTTGCTGTCGTAGGGGCGGTCGACCGGGGGCGCGCCCCAGATCATGCCGCCGCGCAGGCCGAGCTTCGCGGTGCGTTCGATCTCGGTCACCGCGTCGGCGAGGTCGTCCATCGGGATCAGGGCGACGCCCGCGAGCCGGCCCGGGTTGTGCGCGCAGAATTCTGCGAGCCAGTCGTTGTAGGCGCGAAAACTCGCGGTTCTGAGTTCCCCGTCCTTGATGCCGTAGAGCATCATGCCCATGCTCGTGTAGATCACCTCGCCCGAGACGCCGTCGATCTCCTGGTCCTTGATGCGCTCGACGGGATCCCAGGCGCCGGGCCGGACGCCTTCATAACCCTTGAGCATCGCGGTTCCGTAGTCGCGCGAGTCGACGCCGGCGACCGCGAAGCTCGAGACCGGGAAGGGTCGCAGGTCTTCACAGACGAAGAAGTCCCCCTCGAAGCCGCCCACGTTCTTCTGGATGTGAGGCGCGCGGTCGCGGAAACGCGGCTCGACCCTGGAGGTCCACACGTCCGGAGGCTCGACCACGTGCGAGTCGGCGGAGAAGACGGTGGTGTCTGCCATGTTTCGATTTCCTCTCTTGCTCGTGCTGTCTTTCGGTTCGGCGTGAAGCCCGCGCTGGGTCCCGGCTAGGGGCTTCGTTCGTAACGCCAGCCGGAGTCCAGCATCAGGAGTCGATGGCGGGCGCCGGCCAGGCTCGCGTCGCTCGTCTCGTAGCCGGCATCGCCGTGCCAGAGGGCCGCCACCCCCCCGTCTACCTTTCCGATGCGCGTGGCGAATGCTTCGCATTCGCGTGTCTTCGCGTGTTCGAGCGCTCTGCCGACGTTCGCGAAACTCGAGAGTTCGTAGAGCGTGACCCAGGTCGGCGGGGCCAGTTCGATTTCCCCGGCGTCGCGACGGCGGAGGGCCTCGGCCGGCTGCATCCATGCGCTGTCGTGGATCTCTCCGCCATCGATTCGCACCGGGCCCTCGGGGGCGGGAGCGATGAAGAACCAGGTGAGGAAGCGCTTGAGTCGGATCGGGGGAGGGGTCCAGTGCGAATAGGGCATGAGCGACCCCGGATCGAGCGAGAGCCCGGCCTCTTCCTGCGCCTCCCGCGCAGCGGCGCGCCGGCTCGCAGCGAGCAGCTGGTCTTCGGCCAGCCCGGTCCAGTCTTCGGGATCGAGCCGCCCTCCGGGAAAGACCCACATCCCGCCCACGAAGTCGAGTTTCGAGTTGCGGCGGAGCATCAGCGTCTCGAGTCCCGCGTCGCTGTCGCGGACGAGGATCACGGTGGCGGCCGTGAAGCTCTCAGATGGTTCACTCACCTGGCACCAGCCTGTTTCCTCCGAACCCGCGGGCGGGGAAGGCGCGGTCCAGCGGTCGGACACCAGCCGCCCGCTCCAGCGTCCCCAGCATAGGGTCGCCCGGGGGCGATCCGTCAAGCCGGGGCCCGCGCCGGGGCCTTCGGCGGGCCCACCGGGGACGGGATGAGTCTGGGGCCCGATCCGGGGTAAGATCCCGGCGTCCGGCAGCACGGTCGCCGGTTTCACCCCCGAAGGTATTGGAGGAGTTCATGGCCCGAGAAGCAGTCATCGTCGAAAGCAAGCGTACGGGACTCACCAAGGCGAATCGCGGTTCTTTCAACATCACCGAACCCGTGGACTACCTGGCGCACACGCTGCGCGCCGTGACCGAAGGGGTCCCCAATCTCGATACCGGCGACATCGAGGATGTGATCGTGGGCTCCGGTTTTCCCGAAGGTTGCCAGGGCATGAACGTGGCCCGGATCGCGGCGATGGCGGCCGGGTTCCCGAAGGAAGTCGCGGCCACCACCGTAAACCGCTTCTGCTCCTCCGGTTCCCAGGCCGTGATGATGGCGGCCCACGCGATCATCAACGAGGGCGCCCAGGTGGCGATTGGGGCCGGCGTCGAGACCATCACCATGATGCAGGATGGGACCCAGAACGTGACGCGGCTGGCCAACAAGGCCGCGCGCGAGCGCTTCCCGGGTCTCTACTTCCCGATGGGCCTGACTGCCGAGATCGTGGCGGAACGCTACGACATCACGCGCGAGGCACAGGACGAATACGCGCTCAAGAGTCAGCAGGGATACGCGAACGCGGTCGAGCAGGGCTGGATCGCAGAAGAGATCGCGCCCATGAAGGTCACCCGCAAGGTGATCAAGAAAGATCAGGAGCCGTACGACGAAGAGGCCGTGGTCGACGGGGACGAGTGCAACCGCGCGAACACGACGCTGGAGGGACTTGCCAAGCTGTCCCCGGTCTTCAAGAAGCCGGAGGAGGGTGGCACCGTGACCGCCGGAAATGCCTCTCAGCTCTCCGACGGCGCTTCAGCGACCCTGCTGATGTCGGCCGACAAGGCCCGCGAACTCGGGATCGAGCCGCTCGGCTTCTACCGGGGAACTGCGGTCGCGGGCTGCGGCCCCGAGGAGATGGGCATCGGGCCCGCCTTTGCCGTACCGAAGTTGCTCGAGCGCCACGGGCTCACGATCGACGACATCGACATCGTGGAACTCAACGAGGCCTTCGCCTCGCAGGTGCTCTACTGCCAGCGCAAGCTCGGCATTCCCGACGAGAAGCTCAATCCCTCCGGGGGGTCGATCGCGATCGGGCACCCGTTCGGCATGACGGGCTCCCGCATGACGGGGCTACTGCTTCGGGAGCTCAAGCGCGAGGGCAAGCGCTACGGCATCGTAACCATGTGCATCGGCGGGGGGCAGGGTCTGGCGTCGCTGTTCGAGGCGGCCTAGCGAATCGAACGCTGGCTGCCAACGCTCGCGGTGCGGGAAATCCTGGCGACGCCGCCACCGTCGCGGGGGTTCGGCTCGTCCGTCATCGGCTCTAGCGGGATTTCGGAACCTGATCGACGCCGCCCGAGGAAACCGCGGGATTGGCGGGCTCTTCCCGGTCATCGGATGCGATCAGGCGCTGCTCCGACGCGGTCGACTCGTTCACGACGCGCAAGTTCACCAGCAGCGGAAAGTAGATGGTCATGTCTAGCTTGCTCTTGGTCATGACCGGGTGTCCGTCCAACTCGTCGAACCAGTTCTCGAAAGCGAGTTTCTTGAGGCCCATCGGGTAGTCGGCGATCGTACCGTTGGAAGCGACCAACCTCAGGCCGTCTACGGTGTAGAAGAGTTCGATGTCGAGGTGCCGCGAGGTTCTCTCGAGCGGAATGGGGCGCAGCCGGTAGACGGAAATACCGTTCAGTTCCTCGGGTCCCTCGAGTTCGAACCGGTAGTGCTTGCGACCGTCCGGACCAAAGACGCGGTAGGGCCGATCGCCGCCCCGATCCTTCGGCTTGCAAGCTTCGATCTCGGACTGCTTGCCGTCGACCGTACAGCTCAGGATCTCGACACGGGGCTTCGCTCCCACGTACGACCACACGTCCTGAACCATTGTCTTGGTCTTCCTCAGTTCGCCGTCGTCGGGATCGAGTTCACGCACTGTTACGTTTTGGCGAAAGTAGACCCCCGCGAATGCCTCCTCGAACTCCGTAGTCTGTCGGTAGATCTGGTCCACGATTTCGTCATCCGTCGGGGTGGCGGCGTTCGAAGACGCTGCACAGAGGAGCAGGCACGCGGTCAGGATTCGGAGGGACATTTCGCGGATACTCCGGAGCAGAGAAGGCCAGTCGCTTGCGAGTCTAACGCGTCTTTCGGGCGGTGTGCGCCCGGCGGGGCCTAGAGCAGCGCTTCGGCGACCTGCACGCCATTCGTGGCCGCACCCTTGCGCAGGTTGTCGCAGACGATCCAGAGCCAGAGACGCTGGCTCCCGTAGTCCCTCCGGATCCGGCCGACGAAAACGTCATCCTGACCCGCGGCGTCGGCCGGGGTCGGAAACAGGTTGCGAGACGGGTCATCGCGGACCGAGATCCCGGGAAAGGAAGCCAACGCCTCGCGGGCCTCATCGGGCGAGAGCGGCCGCTCCGTTTCGACCAGGACCGACTCGGAATGACCGACCGGGACGGGTACGCGCACGCAGGTCATCGCGACGTCGAGTTCGGGCGCTTCCAGGATCTTTCGGCTCTCGTCCAGCAGCTTGCGCTCCTCGGTCGTGTAGCCGTCGTCCCGGAAGCTCTCGCAGACCGGGACCGCGTTGTGGGCGATCGGGGCCAGGAAGGTCTCGGGCGCGAGCGTCTCGCCGCGGGCGCTCGCCTCGAGTTGCCGCTCCAGTTCTTCCAATCCGGGCTTGCCTGCGCCGCTTACGGATTGAAGGGTCGTGACGACGACGCTACGCAGGCCCGCCGCGCGCCGAATCGGTTCGAGCGCGAGTACCAGTGGGATGGTGGTGCAGTTCGGGACGGCGACGATTCCGCTGTGCTTCGCGAGTGCCGCTGCGTTCACCTCGGGCACGACCAGCGGGACGTTCTCGTCGAGTCGCCAGGTGCTCGACTTGTCGATCGCGATGCCGCCGCGGCGGGCCACTTCGGGGGCCAGTTCGCGGGAGAGCGTGCCCGTCGCCGCGAAGAAAACGAAGTCCGCCCCCTCGAACGCATCCGGCCGGGCCTCTGCGACGACGACGCGTTCGCCGCGGAACGAGATGCTCTTTCCGACCGATCGCTCGCTCGCGAGGGGCCGGAGTTCTCCCACCGGAAAGCGGCGTTCCTCCAGCACCCGCAGTAGCACCTCGCCGACCGCGCCGGTGGCTCCGACGATCGCGACTACGTATTGTCGACCGCTCTCTGCACTCATCGTGGTCCCATCCTATCCGCTCTGTCGGCATTTTCCAGGCATCGCTGCACCGTCGTGGGTTCAGAGGATCAGCCCGGCGATGGCGCCGGTTGCGAAGGTCGCGAGGGAACCTGCCAGGATCGCCCGCAGACCGTCGCGTGCGACGTCGTGCCGCCGGGACGGGGCGATTCCGCCCAGGGCCCCGATCAAGATCGCGAGCGACCCAAAGTTCGCGAAGCCGCAGAGCGCGTAGCTCGCGATCACGGCTGAGCGCGGCCCGATCTGTCCCTGGCCGACCAGGGCCGACAGCTGCTGGTAGGCCAAAAACTCGTTCAGAACTGTCTTGATTCCGAGCAGGCTCCCGACGGCCGGCGCGTCGGTCCAGGGGACCCCGAGCAGAAAGGCGACCGGGGCGAGTGCGATTCCGAGCAGTCGTTCGAAGCTCAGGCCCTGCAGACCTACGAGCTCACCCACCCAGAGTAGGAGTCCATCGAGCAGGTAGACCAGGGCGACGAAGGCGATCAGCATCGCGCCCACGTTCAGGGCCAACTGCAGACCCTGTGATGCGCCCTGGGCAGCCGCGTCGATGACGTTGCGCGTCTCCTGCTCGAACTGCTGCGTCGCGCCCCCGAGCGTTGCCGGAGTTCCCTCCTCGGGAACCATGATCTTGGCCATCGCAACCGCGCCGGGCGCCGACATGAAGCTCGCCGCGATCAGGTGTCCGGCGAACTCGGTTCCGAGCAAGCCGACATAGGCGACCAGGACCGAACCCGCGACGGTCGCCAGTCCGGCCACCATCACGCAGAAGAGTTCACTCCGCGTCATTCCGGCGACGTAGGGCCGGATCAGCAAGGGCGCCTCGCTCATGCCGACGAACACGTTCGCGATCGTGGCGAGCGATTCTGCGCCGCTGATCTGCAGGGCTGCGCGCAGTCCCCGCGCGAGCCAGTCGACCACGCGCTGAACGACGCCCAGGTGATAGAGGATCGAGAAGAGGCTTCCGAGAAAGATGATGATCGGGAGCACCCGAATTGCGAATACGTAGGGGAGCTGTACCGGCTCTCCGCCGGGCCCGAGCAGTTCGGAGGGCCAGGAGCCGAACACGAATTCGATGCCGTGATCGGCCGCTCCGATCATGGCGACGGCCAGTTGGTTCGCGGCCTGAAAGAAGCGCGCCCCGACCTCGGTCCGAAGGACCAGGGCCGCAATCGCGAGCTGTAGCGCGAGCGCCACGCAGACGGGGCGCCAGCGAATCGCGCGGCGCTTGGTGGATGCGAGCCAGGCGATTGCGATCAGTACCGCGATCCCGATGACGCCCATGCCGCGCTCCATCATGCAGCGCCCTCCGCGAAGGCCTCGATCAGTTCGCGGGTCGCGCGGACCGGGTCCGGGGCATCACCCACCGCCGCGATCACGGCCGCCGCGGCGGCGCCGGCCGCCCGCACCTGCCTCACGCTGCCAAGCGTGATGCCCCCGATCGCGACGAGCGGGTGTCCGGCGAGCTCGACGGCTTCCGCCAGCAGATCGATCCCGCGCGGCGTCCAGGGACTCTGCTTCGAGCCGGTGCCGAAGACCGGACCGAAGGCGACGTAGTCGATCGGGCGCTCGGCGCTGGCGCGGACCTGTTCCAGGGTATGCGTGGAGAGTCCGACGAGAAGCCGCTCGCGCAGCGCCGCCGGAATCCGCTCCGGGGGCAGATCCTGGTCTCCGAGGTGAACTCCGCGGGCGCCGGCCAGGTCGGCGAGGGCGAAGCGGTCGTTCACGACCAGGGCCGTGCCCGAAGCCGCGCTCCTGCGGACCGCCCAGCGGCAGAGTTCGAGCGCCTCGCGATCGGTCGCGTGCTTGATGCGGAGTTGGACGGTGGAGGCTCCGGCTTCGAGGGCGGCCTCGAGGGTTGCGCGGGGTGAGTGGCGCCGGGCTGGATCGTCGTCCGCGAGCACGTAGATTCCGCGGACGCGGTGCCCCCGGCCGCCCGTCAAGGACTCGGATCCCGGAGGGTGGCATCCTTGAGGCCGAGCAACTCGATCTTCTTGCGCAGCGTGTTGCGGTTGATGCCCAGCCGCTGTGCCGCCTGAATCTGGTTACCTCCCGACTGCTTCAGGGCCTCGCGAATCACCTCCTGCTCCACCCGGGCGACGAAGCTCCAGTAGATGCCTTGCTCGGGTGCGCGATCCGGCGACTCGAGCATGCCAGCGGCCTCGCGCCGCATCGCTTCGGTCCAGGGAGAGGGCCCCGAGACCGCCGCCGGATCCAGGGCGGCCCGGACCTCGTCCGTATCGATGACGTCACCCGACGCGAGCACGAGCGCTCGCTTGATCACGTTCTGGAGTTCACGCACGTTTCCGGGCCAGGGTTGTGTGCACAGGTACTCGATCGCAGCCGGGGTCGGCCAGCGCGTCCTCACCCCGAGCTCGCGCCCGAATCTCTCGACGAAGTGCTCGACGAGCTCCGGTATGTCCTCGCGACGTTCGCGCAACGGTGCGATCCGGATTGGCACCACGTTGAGCCGGAAGTAGAGGTCCTGGCGGAACGAGCCTTCTTGGACTCTACGCTCCAGGTCCCGGTGGGTAGCAGCCAGGATTCGCACGTCGATCGGGATTGCGTGCCGTCCGCCGACCGGCGTCACCTCGCGTTCCTGCAGCACGCGCAGCAACTTTGCCTGGAGCGCGAGGGGCAGGTCTCCGATCTCGTCGAGAAGCAGCGTACCCCCGGCCGCGTCGCGGAAGCGGCCCGGCTGTGCCTCGACCGCGCCCGTGAAGGCCCCTCGCTCGTGGCCGAAGAGTTCCGCCTCGATCAGCTCCGACGGGATCGCCGACATGTTGACCGCGACGAACGGGCCCTCGTTCCGGCGGCTGTGATGGTGGATCGTCCGTGCGACCAACTCCTTGCCGGTCCCACTCTCGCCGCGGAGAAGCACATCGACATCGCTGTTGGAGACACGCCCGATCGCCTTGAAGGTCTCGACGGTTCCCGGGCTCGATCCGAGCATGACTCCGTGCGCAACACCCGGGTCGTCCAGTCGCTTCCGTAGTGACTGCAACTGGCCTCGCAGTTCGCGGAGCCGGAGCGCCTTCTCGACGACGGCCTCGATCTGACGTAGGTCGAAGGGCTTCGTCAGGTAGTCGAAGGCACCTCGCTTCATGGCCTCGATCGCGTTGTCGAAGCTGTTCTGTGCGGTCATGATTACGACGATGGGCGCGTCCTCGCCGCGCTGATTGAGCTCCTCGAGAAGTTCCAGTCCGCTCGCCTTGGGCATGAGGATGTCGAAGAAGGCCAGTTCGTAGTCCCCGGCCTCGAGCTTCGCGCGCGCGGCCGCGCCGTCCTCGGCCTCTTCCACGGAGTAGCCGGCCCCTTCGAGGACTTCGCGCAGCACAAAGCGAACCGACGGTTCGTCGTCAGCGATGAGGATACGCTTCATCTCTGGCTGGCCGAATCCCGGCGCCAGGGCCTCAGTGGAAGGTGGACGCGCATTCGGGTGCCGCGGCCGGGCTCGCTCTCGACCTGGATTCGTCCGTCGTGTTGCACCGTCCAGTGTTGGGCGATTGCGAGACCGAGCCCGCTGCCCCCGAGCCGGCGGGTGAAGAAGGGCGTGAAGATGTGGGGTAGGTCGCGTTCGTCAATTCCGGATCCGGAGTCCTCGATGTCGACGAGCAGCGACATCGACGGACGTCCCTCGCGCGAGGCCATGTGAAACTCCGATCCGACGCGGGTCCGGATCGTGAGACTTCCCTTGTCCTCCAGCGCCTGCACGGCGTTTCGGATCAGGTTCAGGAAGACCTGCGTGAGGCGGTCGGGGTCTGCAGAGAGTTCGGGAATGCTCGGGTCGTACTCCCGGACGACACGGATTGCGGTTGCGCCGGCTGTGCCCGTGTGAAGCTCGAGCAGGTCGTCCAGGATCCGGTGGAGGTTAGTCTCGCGAAGCGAAAGCTCCGCGCCCCGCGTGATCTGGCCGAGGTCGTCGAGCAAGCGGCGGATCCGATCGGTCTCGCTGCGAATCAGTTCGGGCAGGCGCATCAGCGCGGGGTCGTCGAGCTTTCCGAGCAGCAGTTCTGCGGCGCCGCGAATCCCAGCGAGCGGGTTCCGTACCTCGTGGGCGAGGCCGGCGGCGAGGTGCTCGAAGATCTGGCTCCGGGTTCGCTGCGTGACCAGCGACTCGAGTTCGCGGCCGATGGTCCGGTCACACAGCGTGAGCACCGCGCCCGCCGCGTCCTCCTCCCCCGGCACGGCCCCGATCGGGGCGGCCGCGAGGTCTACGGTGCGTGCCGGCGCCGCGAGCTGTGCCGGCATCCGGGAGTCATGGGCGAATACCTCTTCCCCGCTGGCGCTGACGCGTTCGAGGAGCGCGGCCGCCGGGTGGCCGGCCCCGAGGATCTCTGACAGGCTCCGGCCCGCGGTCTGGTCGGACGAGACGCCGAGCAGGCGGCTCGCCTCCGCGTTCTGGCCGGCCACGCGCCCCGAGCGATCCACCTCGACGATGCCGATGCGGATCGAGTCCAGGACGAGGTCCCTTCGGTCGGGGGGGTCGTTCAATTCGCACTCCTGGCCGCTCTCCGCCTATCATGCGCAGAGAGCGCGCAACCGGATCCAGACCGGAGCCGACCTGATTGCCTAGGATTTAGGCAGAGTACCCTAGTGGAGGCGCAATGGGAACGTTCGCGGATCCTCCCGACGGGATTCAGCGTACGCGCGTCACGATCGCCGAAGCGCGCGAAATCATTCTAGATTCGCTCTCCCCCCTGGGGTCCGAGGGGGTCGGGATCGAGCTGGCCCGAGGTCGCGTGCTGGCCGAAGAGCTGCGCTCGGACCGGCTGATTCCGCCGCGCGACAACTCTGGCATGGACGGGTTCGCGGTGCGGGCGCAGGATCTGGGCCGGCTGCCGGCCACGCTCCGGGTGGTCGAGGAACTGCCGGCCGGGCGGGCAACGCACCGGAAGCTCGGTCCGGGAGAGGCGGCCCGGATCATGACCGGCGCGGCAATTCCCCAGGGCGCCGACGCCGTGGTGATGGTCGAGGCCACCGAGGAAGCGCCCTCATCCGGAGACGCGCCTCGAGGCTCGGTGCGGGTCCTCGCGAGCGTACGCCCGGGCGAGAACATCCGCCGCGCAGGGGCCGACGTAATGCCGGGGACCCTGATCGGCGGGCCGGGTACGCGGCTCGGGCCGGCCGCGGTGGGAATGCTGGCCGCGATCGGGCGTACGCAGGTGCGGGTCGCAGCCCGGCCCCGCGTCGCGATTCTGGCGACCGGAGACGAGATCGTCGAGCCGGATCAACTCACCGATGACGGGAGGATCGCGAGTTCCAACTCCTACGCGCTCTGCGCCGCCGTCTCCGAGATCGGGGCGGTTCCCGTCTATTTGGGGATCGCGCCGGACCGGCCGGACGAGATCGAGGCCCGGTTCCGCGAAGCGCTTCGCTGTGATGCGGTGGTGTCGAGCGGGGGGGTGTCGGTCGGCGACCGGGACTACGTCAAGCGCGTGCTCTCCGAAATGGGGGGCAGATTGCGGCTCTGGCGCGTTCAGATGAAGCCGGGCGCGCCGCTGGCGTTCTGCACGCTGGACAATCGCCCGGTGTTCGGGCTGCCGGGAAACCCGGTCTCGACGCTCGTTAGCTTCGAGCAGTTCGTGCGGCCCGCGCTGCTGCGCATGATGCACCACCGTCGGATCTATCGGCCTGTCGAAGCGGCCGTGCTTCTGGACGCCTACAGCAAGCCGTTGGGCCGCCTGCATCTGGTTCGGGTCACGCTCGAGCGCCGCTCGGGAGCGCTCGATGCGCGGCTCGCGGGAGACCAGAGTTCGGGCGTGTTGCTCTCGATGGTGCGGGCCGACGGACTCGCGATCGTCGAGGCTGGAACGACGCAGCTTCCGGCCGGGAGCGAGGTCCGCGTGCAGTTGCTCGGGCGCGACGATCTCCAGGCGGAGCCGGGGTTTTGAGGCTCGCGCACGTCGAGGGCGCGGTCCTCGTCGGAGGCGCGTCATCGCGCATGGGGCGCGAGAAGGCTTCGCTCGAGTGGGACGGAGTGCCGATGGCGCAGCGCGTAGCGGCGTCTCTCCGGACCTGTATCGCGCGGGTCCGGGCGGTGGTTCGCCCCGGAATGGCGCCACCGCCGGGCCTCGAGGCAGTTGAGGATCGCTACCCAGCGCGGGCGGCCCTGGTCGGCGTGCACGCGGCGCTCGCTGCCTGTGAGGCGCCCGCGGTACTGGTCGCTGCTTGCGATCTTCCCGAGATCGAGCCGCGCGTATTGCTGCTGCTGCTGGGGCTGGTCCCCGCGGCGGGCGGCGCGGACATCGTCGCTGCGGCGGGACCGAACGGGCCCGAACCCCTGCTGACCATCTACCGGCCGCGACTGTTGCCCGAGATCGAGCGCCGCATCGAATCGGAGCAGCTTTCGCTCCGCGGCCTGCTCGCAGCCTCCGATACGCTGCTCGTCTCGGAGGAGGATCTGCGCCGGGCCGATCCGGAACTCCGCTCCTTCCGGAACGTAAACTTGCCGCGGGAACTCGCGCCCGCCTAGCGCGGGCGCGAACGGCGGGCGCGTTCGATCAGCCGCGAGGAGCGGACCGCCGGAATCTGCCGGAGTAGGACGAAGCGACCCCCGAGCGACTCGATCAACTCGCGTTCCGGCGCAGCAGCGTCGCGGTACTCGCCGCCCTTGCACACGACGTCGGGCCTCAGTGCACGGATCAGGGCCGCGGGCGTCGCTTCTCCGAACAGGACCACCCAGTCGACGCAGCCGAGACCCGCGATCAGTTCGGCGCGCTGAGCTTCACCGACCAGCGGGCGACCCGGCCCCTTGAGTTCTCGTACGCGGCGGTCGCGGTTCACGCCGACCACGAGCCGGTCTCCGAGTGTGCGGGCCTCTTCGAGAGAGCGCAGGTGGCCGACGTGAAGTACGTCGAAGCATCCGTTGGTGAACACGATTCGGCGCTTGCGTCGGCGTTCGCGGGCCAGCATTCGGGCCAGGTTCCGGCGCCCGACCAGCTTACTGCGTGCGTTCGCTTGCATGCGCCTCCTCGGAAAGCCTGAGCGGGAGCGACGGAAGCGGCGAGAGCAACAGATCCCGGAGTCGCTTGACCACGCCCACGACGCGACCCGCGAGTCCCACGGCATTCTGGAGCGCGTCGGGCGGCAGGTAACGTCCCTGCGGCGCTTCCCAGGGCCCCTTCAGCTGGAAGTAGAGGGCCACGAGGTTCTGGTCGTCACCCAGAACCCAGGGTCCGATGATCGGGACGCGCCGCAGCACGCGATCGACGGTTTCCAGAAACAGCATTGCGATCACCATGTCGGTTTCGCGCTCCGTCGAGATCAGGTCGAGGTTGCCGACCGCAATCGCGCGCAGTTCCGGTCCCTGCAACTCGAAGCGCTCCAGCTCCAGGATCCCGCGGTCAATTCGGACCCGGGACCGGATCTCGTCGAACGGAAGCGGTCGGCCGATCAGACCTCTCCAGCCCAGCGGTGTCGCGAGTCGAGCCAGTAGCACCCAGGCCGGTAGATTCTCGACGCTGCCGGATTCGACCCCGACCGAGAAGTCCGCGTCGGCGCCTGCCAGGAAGGGCCGGCCCGGCATCAGGCTGCCGGACAGGCTGCCCTGCGCGGCGGCGGTGCCACTGAGCGCGTCCGGCGGCAAGCTGAGGAAGCCGAGCAACGCCTCCACGTCGGCCCCGCGGGCATTGAACTGGAGCGAGAACGGGGCACTATCCGGTTCGGCCAGGGAGAGTTTGCCCCGGGCCTCGACCGGTCCCGTCGCCAGAGTTCCGACGATTTCCGAAAGCGCGACGTCGGCCCCGGTCGCCCGCAGCGCTGCCTGCAGTCCGTCGATTCTCCACCCGCCGAAGTGGGCGGACTGAATCCGAAATTCCCCCTCGGCCCAGGGGTAGGGGGCCGCGGGGTCCGGGCGCGGCCGGCGGTGCGGTAGTGCGGGACCGTCCTCGTAGACGATCTCGGTCGAGACCCGGTTCTGCGCCCGGTCCCAGAGGGCCGAGATCCTCGCGGGGGCCCCGCCGAGGGTCCCCTCCGCGCTCACGAGGCGCAGATTCCCGTTCGGGAAGTCGAGGATCCCGCTGGCGTCCCGGAGTTCGAGCACGAACGCCGGAACGCCCAGATCGAAGTGGCGAAGCTGTACCACCACGGGCGGGGCGTCGGTTCCGGGTTTCCCCTGCATGGCCCGGAAGGCCGCGCCGAGCCCCGGGATCGGGACGCCGGGTCCGCGCGGGGTCTTGCGCGCCTGCTTCGGCAGGTGTGTCAGGCGATGCATGCCCTCGACGCGCAACTCGATGCGTGGGAGCGGCTTGCCGTCACGCCAGATTGCGAGATCCCGGATCTCGAGCCGGTTTCCGATCAGCTCGATCTCGCCCGAGATCTTCTCGAGCGGAGAGGCGCCTGGGCTGGGGCGGTAGATTCCGTCGCGAACCCTTCCCGAGAGCCTCAGTTCGGACGGGTCCGGCTTCATGTCGTAGGCGAGCGCGGCGCCGAGGCGATCGAGCTCGAGGTTCAGTTCGAGCCGCAGATCCTGGATGCGGCCACCTTCGGTGCGCGCGTCGAAGTCGCGCCACGACCCGTGACGCAGGCCCACCAGCCGCAGGAACTGCAGGCGCTCGCCAGGCTGGCCCGGTTGAAAGTCGGCGACCTGCAGCACCCCCCGAATCCGGCGGCCGGGACCCGGAGAGAGCTCGAGTTCCCCCGATAAGATGAAGTCGTCTAGCTCGACACGCTCAGCCCGGATCCGGGCTGAGCCGGCCTCCACCCGTGCCTCCAGAACGACCCGCGCCTCCTGGGGTGCGATTGGGCCACTGAAGTTCGGAAGCTGCAGGCGGAATCGCTCGATCCCCAGGTTGATCGAGCCCTCCCAGACCCCGGCCTCGTAGGCGACCGTGAAGCGGCCCGACGCGCTTCCACCCGGGGTCGTGTCGCTCCCCGCGTACGCTGCCAGACCCGCGAGCTGCAGTCCCGCGACCTCACCGGTCGCGGACCAGGCTTCGGGCGAGCCCTCGAACTCCAGCGAGAAGGAGGCTCGGGAGCCTTCCTGGGCCAGATTGCCGCGAGCGGTTCCGTGCAGGGTCCGGTCGGGGCCAGAACTCCTGACCCGGAGGTCGAGGTCTTCGAAGCGCAGCGGTGCGGCGCCCTCTGCGTGCCATTCCAGGACTCCGTCCTCGGCCGCGACCTCGAGCGGGAGGGGCGGAAGCTCGATCCAGGGGCCCGCCTCCGCCCCGCGCAAGATCCAGACAGGTGCTTCGAGTCTCCACTTGAGCGGGATCCAGCCGCCGTCCAGGAGCCTGCGCCAGCTGAGACTGCCGTGCGCACGCGCGACCTGGAGGACGGGAGGGCCGGGGTCTCCCGGGTGCTCGGCGCGAGCTGCGGGTTCGAAGACGGCGAGTTCCCGGAACTCGAACTCGAGCTCGTCTCCGAAGCCGATCTTCAGCCCGGAGACCTCGACCGGGCGACCCAGTAGGTCTTCGAGTAGCCCCGCGAGGACGCTCGGCGACGAAGCTGCGCGCAGGCCCGCCCACAGCACCAGCGACCCCAGCGAGAGCACCACTGCGGCGGTGATCAGGCGGCGCCAGGAGCTGCTCATCCGGAATCGGTTCTGCTGCTTCTACGCGATGCGCGATCGGGAGGGCGCAGCTTCATGGCCGACACCTTTGCAAATCGTGCGCTTTGGCGCTGCGCGGGCGTGCACCGAGGCAGTGGCGCACGCGCTAAGGACTGGCGGAACCTAAAGAAAGCGTACTGCCTTCCCGATTGTGATGGGTGAAACCCCACGGAGTTCCGGGAGGGCCTCCGCCATTCAGAGGCAGTTCAGAATGAACGACTTCAGAGAGAGTGGCCTGGACCAGAACAATAATCATGCGCCGGTGAACGGTCAGTCCCAGCAGCTCTACCGGAACCGGGTGCGGGAACTGCGCGAGAATCGGCTGATGACGCAGTCTCAGCTCGCGCGTCGGGCGCGCGTTGCGTTGCGTACCGTGCACTCCGTGGAGAAGGGTCTCAAGTGTCGCATGGACACCAAGCGCAAGATCCTGCTCGCACTCGGCTGCAGCTTCGACGAACGGCACAGCGTCTTTCCTGAGTAATCGCGTTCTCGCGCGAACCCGCCGCCGGACCCGCTAAGCTCCGCGCGTGGCGCTTTCGGCGACGGAACTGCTTCGGGACGTAGGACGGCTTCTCGTACGAAGCCACGAACTCCAGGAGACCCTCGAGAATCTGGTGCGCCTGGTTGCGCGCTGGATGCACGTGGGCTGCTGCTCGATCTATCTGCTCGAGGACGACGGTTCGGAGTTGGTGCTGCGCGCGACGCGCGGCCTGCGCCAGGATGCCGTGGGGAAAGTACGGCTCCGGGCCGGCAACGGCATCGTGGGCAGCTGCATCGAGAGTCGCGAATCGATTTCCGTGCCCGACGTCCGGCTGGATCCGCGGCAGGTGGAGTTCACGGGCTCCGGAGAGGAGCGCTTCCTTTCGTTGCTGGCCGTGCCGCTCGTCGTGCGGGCGCTCCCGGTGGGGGTGCTGAGCGTTCAGACCGGCCGTCCGCGCAGCTTTAGCGAGGACGAGGTCGAATTGCTCGAGACGATCGCCTCGCAGGTGGCGACGATCGTGCTGAATGCCCGCCTGCTCGATCGCGCGTTTCGGGAGGGCGAAGTCGGAGAGGCCACGACGGTCGCCTCGCCCGCACCCTTCCCGGCCGGGACGCTGATCCGCGGGCTTTCCACAGCGCCCGGAATCGCCATCGGCCCCGTCCACCTGCAGCCGCCCCGCGGCAACCTCGCGATCGACCTCTATCGCCCGGCACGTTCGGCCCGATCCGAATGGCGTGCGACCGAGCGGGCCTTGCGCGAAACGACGCGCCAGATTTCGGACATCCGCGCGGCGGTGGGCGAGCGCTTCGGTCGCGAGTTTGCGCGCGTGTTCACCACCCACATCATGATCCTCGAGGATGACGGCTTCCGGGAGAAACTCCGGGCGCAGATCTTCGACCACGGAAACGCTGCCCGGGCGCTGCACGACACGATGCGCGAGTACATGCGGATCTTCGCGGCCTCCGAGAGTCCGACGATCCGGGAACGGGCGGCCGACATCGAGGACGTGCTGCGCCGCGCGGTGGGGGAGTTGCTCGGTGTGCGCCAGCAGAACCCGCCGCTGCGGGACGGCGTAATCGTCGTAGCCGACCGGATAGCACCGAGTGAGTTCGTGTTGCTCGAGACCGAGAAGGTCGCGGGCCTGGTCACCGAACACGGTGGCCCCACGAGCCACGCCGCGATCTTTGCCCGCTCTCTCGAGATTCCGGGTGTGACGGGGGTGTCCGGATTCCTGGCGCGGCTGCGACCTTCGGATCGCCTGATCGTCGACGGCATCGACAGTCAGTTGATCGTGAATCCCACCGACGAGATGCTCGCCGAGTACGAGGGCAAGCGCGATCGCTTCGACCGCCTCCGGGATCGCCTGGACGAGTCCGGGAACCTGCCCTCGCGGACGCGGGATGGTGAAGAGATTCTACTGTGTGGGAACGTCGGAGGCCTCAACGACATCGAGTTGATCCGCCGGCACGGTGCGCGCGGCATCGGGCTGTTCCGTACCGAGATTCTGGTTCTTTCTTCGCGCGGGTTTCCGAACGAGGCGGAACAGGTCCAAATCTACCGCGCGGCCGCCGAGGCACTGCTGCCGGAGTGGGTCACGATCCGGACCTTCGATCTCGGGGGTGACAAGTGGATGCCGGGTGAGATCGCGCGGGAGGAAAATCCGCAACTCGGCTGGCGTTCGATCCGCATGCTGCTGGCGCGCCCCGAGCTTCTGGAGACGCAACTCCGTGCGGTGGTGCGCGCGAACACTGCGGGCAACCTGCGCGTGATGATCCCGATGCTGACTTCGATCGAGGAACTCGACGCGGTCCGCGCGCTCCTCGAGTCCGTGTGCGGGGAGTTGAGCACGGCGAAGGCACCGCCGCTCGGAGTCATGCTCGAGACGCCCGCGGCGGTCGCGCTCGCCGACCGGCTCGCTGCGTCCGTCGATTTTTTCTCGATCGGGACCAACGATCTGGTGCAGTACACGCTCGCCGTGGACCGGGAGAACGAGCGCGTCGCGGCTTCCTACGACGCGTTTCACCCGGCGGTCCTGATGCAGATCGAGCGTGCCGCCACCGTGGCGAAGGAAGCCGGGATCCCGTGTTCGGTGTGTGGGGAACTCGCCGGGAACCCGGCCGCGGTGCCGCTGCTAGTCGGGCTCGGGATTCGCGAGTTCTCGATGGCGCCGGTCTGGGTGAGCCTGGTCAGAGAGGTGGTGCGCGCGACCGATTCCGGGCGGGCCGAAGTGCTTGCCCGGCAGGCGGTGCTGAGCTCCCGCGCCGATGAGGTGCGCGCGCTGGTCTCGCGCGAACTCGAGGCGATGGGTCTCTACCGGGACGCCGACCTCGCGGCTGCCCTGCGGCCGCTGGTGGCGGCCCGTCACGTTGACTCCCGCGGTACGGGGGGATAGGTTCGCGCGACGAGCCCCCTCATGCGTCGAAAGTGACGGTGTCAACGCCCTCCAGCTCCGCCAAGGTACGGCTCGACACCTACCTCGCGCGGCAGGGTCTGAAACATACCCGACAGCGAGAGCTGATCCTCGAGACCTTCATGGGTCAGTCCGGTCATCTGACGAGCGAACAGCTCTACCGCGAGGTGGAGAAGCGCAGCCCCGTGATCGGAGCGGCCACCGTCTATCGGGCGCTCAAACTCTTCGTGGAGGCCGGCATCGCGACGGCGAGTCAGTTCCGCGACGGCGTGACGGTGTACGAGACCCGACGTGCCCATCACGACCACATGCTGTGCCTGCGCTGCGACAAGGTGATCGAGTTCGAGGACGACGAGATCGAGCGGCGGCAGGAAAGGATTGCGGGCGAGCACGGCTTCGAGCTAGTGCGGCACCGCCACGACCTCTACGGCTACTGCGCGGACTGCCGTTAGGGCGGTCGTCCGCTTGAAAACAAAATTGATAATCGTTCTCATTTGGTGTAGTATCCGGGAATCGTGATCGTCTGCCACTGCAAAAGGATCCGGGAACGGCAAGTTCGGCGCTCGGTGCGCGCAGGTGCCGTGACGCTGCCGGCGCTCTGCCGATCGACGGGAGCCGGCAAGGCCTGCGGCGGCTGCCACCGCGCGCTGCGGGAGATCATCGAGAGCGAGCAGGGCCGGGCAGCGGTCCGCGAGACGGCAGCGCTCGTCCGACTCGAGACCGCCAGCTGACGCCGCCGCCTTCCGAGCGCTGGGCTAGGGCAGGAAGCGGTCGGGCTGTTCGAGCTTTGCGGGCAGATATTCTTCGATCACGTAGTTGAGGCCCCACATCGCCAGGGCCTGCTGCTCGGCCCGGACGCCCATCTTGATCAACTGCTCGAGCGCCTTCCGCCACTGGAGATGGCTCTTGAAGAAGGGGTCGTTCTTGAGCGCATCCCTGGCGCGCTTGATGTCGACCTCCTTGAGCGGGTGCGTCGGCAGTTCGTAGTCCACGATATCCTGGGGTGTCACCCCCAGAAAACGTGCACTCGGGACGCAGAAGAACTTGTTGATGTGGGCGGAAGAGCCCGAGCCGACCTTGAGTGTCCGGTAGATGTTGGCGATGCCGTAGGGGTCGCAGTCGACGAACACGTAGACCGGGAGGCGTGCTTCGTCCGCGAGGCGGCGCACGAAGCGGCGCACCGCGCGGGCGGGTACGCCCTTCATCTCGACCAGGATGCAGTTGGAGCTTTCCCAGAAGCGATGGGACTGCAGGCGCTGGAACATCCCGGCGGTTTCCACGAGCAGTACGAAGTCGGCGCTGGTTTCGAACTCGAGGTCCTCGACCGAGGCTGGAATGGAGTAGGCGCCGGAGCCGAAGTTGGCGCAGTCGATGCGCGCGACTCGCCCGGTCGCGTCCCGGTCGCTGACCACCAGCGGGCCCGAAACCGAGCCGCCGTGTTCTTCCGGATAGAAGCGGAGTTGCTCTCGGTTGATCGCGTGAACGCTGAAGAGCGCCTCGATATCGTCCATCACCGTGTCGGACTCGATCTGTTCGTCGAACTTCGTCTCTTCCCAGTTCTTCGAGATGTAATAGGCCTCTCGCTTGGTCGCGAAATCGTTTTCCTGCACGAGATCCTTGGAGAGCGCCATCATCTTGAGCGTCTGGGCAAAATTCTTGACGGTGTTCACGGACAGCGTCCGGGTCTTCTTTTGACGCCCGATCTCCAGGTATCCGCCCCGGCCGTCGTAGGAGACGTTGGAGAGAGCCCGTACCGGGAGCGATAGGTCGGGTCGGTTGCCCTTACGGATCGTCTGGTGGACGCCCCTGGCGGTCGAGGTGATCTGTTCGATCGTTTCTTCGTCGGTGGCATGGACCCGTCGTTCGAGCGGTTTTGCTGCCGTGCTCCTCCGTGCGCGTACGGTCTTCTTGCTCCGGGTCGTCTTCGCCGTGCTCTTCTTGCGCGGCGCTTTCTTGGTCACGCCCTTCTTTCGCGCCGTCTTCTTCGCTGCCGTCTTGCGCCGGGTACCCATCAGAGCTTCCGGCTGCGCTCGAGGATCTGGGTCAGGGTCACGACGGTCTGCTGCGTCTCCTTGTCCGAAAGGTCCAGGATCGCCTTCAGCGCTTGCACGACGTGTGGGATGTATTTCTTGATGTAGTCCTGCTTCTTGACCTCGTCCGCCTCGCGCCGCCGCCGCCGCAGATGCTGACCCAAACGCCGACCGCAGTCCTGTAGGGCGAGTTTGATCTCTCTGATGATCTCGGGATAGTGCGCGATGGCTTCCTTAGACTCCGACGTGAACGGAACCCACACGCTCGCAATGTGAACCATGACCACGACGGGTCCCAGCGGCGCTGCGCCGCGGGGTTGCTGGAGTCCGTACTTCTTCCAGTCGGTCATCGAGACCGCGCGCGTGATCGCGCAGGCCCCCTGCTGATACTGAAGCGGCACGCGGTTCGCGTAGCGGTACACGGTGGCCGGGTCCTCGGCGCTCAGCTCTCCGCCCCACGCAAGTGCCACTTCGATCAGAAAGGGATTGCCCCTGTAGACGGCGGGCCGGCGCGTGACGGCCGTCTGGAAGTCGCAGGCGTGAATCGTCGAGAGGGCCCGCGCGAGGAGTTCTTCGCCGATCGGAGCGATGCAATCGGTCGGCGGGGCCATGATCTTGGATTTGGCGATCCCGCGATGCAGCGCCTCCGCCTCGGCGCGGTCCATTGCCGTAGGCCGTCGCGAGCTCGAGATCCCGGCCGCCTTGCAGATCTCGTTCGCCGTGCGCGTCGTAACGCGGCTGAACTGACTGACGAGCAGGCCCGAGAGATTCCGGTTCTTCGATTCGCGCAGCAGCTGCATCAGGATCCCGAGTTCGACCCCATAGGGATGGGGCTTGATCTCGGCCGTTTCGGGCGGAAGCTCCGTAGTGACACGTTCGTAGACTGTCGGGCTCTCGTCGTTCTCGCGTCCCGGGCCCAGGTAGCGGATCGTCGCATGCGGGTTCGCAAGTGAGATCTGTAGAATGTAGGCGTCGGCCGAGTGCTGGCCCTTGCGGTAGCTCGCCTCGAGTTCGATCTCGACGCGGGTGCCGTGCTCCAGCTCCCACTCGACCTCGTCGTCCTGCTTGACGGCCGGGCGATTCTTCTGGGTGTCGATCGCGATCTCGAAGCGGTGCGCTGGCTTCTTCGCCGAGGTCCGGGAGATCACGCGGACCGGATGGCCGGTCGTCAGCAGGCCGTACATGCCGGCCGCGCTCACTCCGATCCCCTGCTGGCCGCGGCTCATCTTGAGCCGATGAAACTTCGAACCGAAGAGCAGCTTCCCGAATACGGAGGGCACGTTGCGTGCGACGATGCCCGGTCCGTGGTCGGTGCAGATCACGCGGAAGCGATCCTCAGCAAGCTGATCGATCCGGATCTCGACCTCTGCGGGGAGGCGCGCCTCGTCGGAAGCGTCGAGCGCGTTGTCCACCAGCTCCTTCACCGTAGTGAGGAGCGCCTTGGCAGGATTGTCGAACCCCAGGAGATGGCGGTTCTTGGCGAAAAACTCCGAGACCGAGATGTCCCGCTGGCGGTGGGCCATCTGTTCAGCCGAGGAACCTTCGGAATTCCGGGATCCCCGGGCCCGCTTCTCGGGTGCGCGAGCCGGCCCGGCGGACTTGGGGCTCGCGGCGGAGCCTTTTCGGCGGGAACCCTTCAAGGTCGACTTGCGGCCGCGACCGGCCCGGATCGAGGCGCGCCGCGGCGCTGCCGGCTCCAGGGGCAGCGACCTCTGGCTCTCTGACATGCTCCCTCGACCCCCGCGCAGGGGGTGCAAGATAGCGTCAGTGTGTGAGGACGTCCGCTCCGCGGAAGTTGCCAACCAGCCGGACGCGCCCGGAATTGATCAGGTGGCTCACCGTGGCGATCACCTCGGCCTCCGATTCTGCTTGATCCGCCACCGCCGCGACCAGGTCCAGCAGGGTGATCGTGTGTGCGGGGTTCGGGGGCGCTGCGACGGTTTCGAGAATCCTTGCTCCCTCAGCCATCTCTCCATACTCCTTTGAGACCTCGACGGTCCTGGACTCCGGAGAAGCATTTGCCGTGCCAACCCGGGCCCGACTTTGCCGGGCTCGACAAGTGTCCGATTCTGAGACGGATTGGATGGTCGCTCGGGCGTTTGCGGTGTTTTCCGGTGGACGCTCCGCGTCGGTGGGTTGACGCTGCACGTCAGCCCACTGACGGCTCTCGCGTAGGCTGGCGGTATTTCGTTCCATACTGGGTAGGACGGAGGGTCCAGGAGTGGCATTCGAGCGCGTGGCGGGAATTTCGGATCTTCCGAAACACGGCGGGCTCCGGGTCGAGGTCGGGGGCCGCGAAATCGGCCTGTGGCAGGTCGGGGGCCGGGTCTACGCGATGGAGAACTTGTGTCCGCATGCAGGCTTTCCGCTGCACGAGGGGGGACTGGAAGGCACTTTTGTGGTCTGCGCCGGTCACGGCTGGGCCTTCGATCTGGAGACCGGGCTGGCGCCCGGCGAGGTCGACGAGGAGCCGCTCTGTCGCTGGCCGGTCCGCGTCGAAGGCGACGACATCCTGATCGACCCCGACCTCCCGCTCTGAAGCCTGCCTCGGGCCCCCCGAATGGGGGCCCCTCCGGGATCTGCTAGAAGCGGTCCTTCATGGCTCTCACGTGGCCCAGGATCTCGACCGGGTCGGCGCTGGCATTCGGGTGTGCCTTGCGGACGCTCTCTAGAATCTCGGGAGAGTCGACCCGCATGAACGGATTGGTCTCGCGTTCCTCTCCGATCGTGGACGGGATGGTCATCTCGTCCGGCGTCGCGAGATGCCAGTCGGACGCCGCCTTCGCGCGGCGCTGCTCGGCCCACGCGAGCTTCTCGCGAACGCGCTCGTTTCGGGGCTCGACCGAACGCGCGAAGCGCAGGTTGTTCTCCGTGTATTCGTGTCCACAGAACACTCGGGTTGCATCGGGAAGGCGCGCGAGCTTTTCGTTGAGCGCGCGGTGCATCATGGCCGGGTCCCCCTCGAACAGCCGCCCGCAGCCCGCCGCGAACAGGGTGTCGCCCGAGAACACCGCGTCGGAAAAGACGTAGGCGATGTGACCGCGCGTGTGCGCGGGGATGAACAGAATTTCCGCTTCGAGGCCGCCCACCGAGATCCGATCCCCCTCTTCGAGACCGTTCGTAAAGCCCGGGATGCGTTCCGCGTCGGAGTGGTGTCCGTAGACGGGGCAGCGGAAGTGTTCGGCCAGACTGGGATTCGCCATGCTGTGATCCGGGTGATGGTGGGTGGAGAGCACGTGCGTGACCCGGACCGCCAGGTGTAGGACCCGCTCGACCACGGGCTCCGCCTCGGGAGCGTCGACCACGGCTGCTTCGTTCGAATCCTCGTCGATGATCAGGTAGCTGTAGTTGTCGCGAAGCGTCGGGATTCTCTCTACGCGCATGCGGCTCTCCCTCGGGTGCAGTCTATCAAGCGAGCCGCGACCGCACGCAGCCGGCGTCGGGCCAGGGCCGCGCACCGGAAGCCCTGCGACCCGAGCCCGGCGGGGCTGCACCCGCTAGCGGAAGTGCACCTCGAGGTCGCGGCAGACCAGCTTCCGCAGACGCTCAGCGAGTCCGGGGCGCTCGCTCTCGGGTCCTTCGAATGCGATCCAGACTGCGAGACCGCGGACGCGGAGCAATTCGGCCGCGGTCCCGGGTGGGAGGCCCGGGAGAATCCGGCTGTTGAGCGCCGCTTCGATCCGGCGTTCGGTCTCGTGCTGACACCGGTACTCGTTCTCGGTCCGCTGGCCTGCAGGGAAAGGCCTGCCGTCTAGGTCGGCCAGAATCTCGAGAACCTCCGGATGGCAGGTCTCGCACGCGGTCCCGGCCCCGGTCTCGCGCTTCACGGCAGCCAGATCCCGAAGCCCGGCCTCCCCGGCCGCGGACCAGGCCTCGGCGATGCGAAGGCTCGAAATCCCGACGCAGCGGCACACCAAGCGTGGGGGCCCGCCCGGGGCTCGCTCGTTGGCCGCCATCTTCCCGCTATCGGCAGGCCCCGTGCCGGGGTGGAGGCCGAGCGGCGATGCCGTCAGAGCAGCCGCAGCTGGGCGTCGGAGTCCGGCACCGGGTCGGCGCCGGCTGCGGGTTTGGCCGCGGGGCCCGGGGCCGCAGGTTCAGCAGGCATCGGGCCCGCGGATGCCGGCTCCGGAAGCAGGGCGTCCGGACACAGGTCCCGGAAATCGCACCACGCGCAAAGCCGCGAGGGCTTTGCCGGGTACTCGGTGGCGGTCTCGATCTCGTCGATGCGGGCCGCGGTTTCGGTCTGGAGCGCGTCCAGTTGCTCGGGGCTGCGACGGCTTCGGATGGTGCGGTTGAAGTGCAGGTAGTGCCAGACGAGCTCGACGCGTTCGACGTCGGGGTAGGCGCGTTCGAGCCCGATCTGGTAGAGCGCGAGCTGGCGGTCGGTTTCGAAGCGCGCGGTCGGCGGCAGATACCTGCCCGTCTTGTAGTCGTGTACCTCGTAGGCGCCCGGAGCCGTGCGCGCGATGCGGTCGATGATTCCGCGCATGCGGTAGCGGCCGCCGGGATCGAGCTGGAAATGGACGGTGTGCTCGACCGCCACCGTCTCCTCCCGGTCGAACGGGTACTGGCCGCGGTAGTAGTTCTCGAGGCAGATTTTGCCCTGATTCTGGTAGTGATCCGTTTCGTACTCCTTCCGGACGATCTCGATGTGGTCGTGCCAGCGGAGCCCCCAGTCCTTGTTGAAACGCTCGAGCACCTGCCGCAGGCTCGGTGGTCGCCCGTGGCGCCGCAGGTGATGGTAGAGGCGCTCCAGGACCTCGTGTACGCGTTTGCCCACGAAGGCCTCGATGCCTTCCCGCTCGGTCTTGAGCTTCTGGACATACCGGTACTCGAACTGCCGCGGGCAGTTCTCGTAGGACGAGATGCGGGAATGGCTGTAGACGGCCACCGGGTCCTGAAGAGTCCGTTCGGAGGGGCGCGGCGGGGGGTAGGGGCAGTATGCGGCCGGCTTCGCGAACGCGTCAACCGGCTCCGGTGGGGGACCCGCCTGGCCGCATTCCAAACGTAGTTTTGAAATCTCCTGCTCGGGCCTTTACTCTATCGAGATGGCCGGGAGCGATCGACCGAGTTCTGTGACCGCCCAGCACCTGCGTGCCCAGCGCGATCAGCGGGACCCCGTGAGCCAGGCGCGGACCGAGCGGGTCCCTGCGAGGAATGACGTGATCGAACTGCTCGCGCGCTTGCGCGAAATCCTGCTGGACCGCTCGCCCAGCGAGGCGCTTCCGAGTGACCTCGAGGTGGTCCACGGCCTGCTCTCGCGTCTGATCGGCGAGCGCTCGGCTTCGTCCCTGCTGGAGACTCTGCCCGAGATTCGACACTGCCTCTCAATGGATGTCGAGGCGGCATACCACGGCGACCCGGCCTCCCAGAGTTACGCCGAGATCGTCGAGGCCTACCCGTCGATCCTGGCGATTTCCACCTATCGGATCGCGCACGCGCTCTACGGGTTGCGCGAGCCGGTGGCGGCGCGCGTCATGTCGGAGTGGGCACACGGCCAGACCGGGATCGACATCCACCCCGGGGCCTCGATCGGATGCCACTTTTTCATCGACCACGGGACCGGTGTCGTGATCGGTGAGACCACCGTGATCGGGAATCGCGTGAAGCTCTACCACGGGGTCACGCTGGGCGCCTTCTCCAATCGCAAGGGCCGCGAGGACGTAGGCAAGAAGCGTCATCCAACGCTCCAGGACGATGTCACGATCTACCCCAATGCCACGATCCTGGGCGGAGAGACCGTCATCGGAGAAGGCTCCACGGTCGGGGGAAATGTCTGGCTGACCCGCAGTGTGCCGGCCGGAACCCGGGTCGCGATCGAGGCGCCGCGCCTGATCCAGTCCGCCGACGGCGACGACCTCGAAGCGGGCGAGCAGTCGCTCGACTTCGACATCTAGGCGCCCCTTCCGGTGTCCGCCGGGCGGGTGTCCGCCCGCCGCGCCGCGAGCTGTGCGTAGGCGTAGGTGAGAGCCAGCGCACGGTGAGGACGCCAGCCCTCGGAAAAACGCCGCATGCCGTGCTCCGAGGCCGGCTGCGTCCGGCCCATCAGCCCCTGCGCCAGGTATTTCACCACGCCGAGGTCTCCCGCCGGGAAGGCGTCGGGCCGTCCAAGTCCCCGCATCAGTGTCGTCTCCGCCGTCCAGCGTCCGACGCCTTTAATCGCGACCAGCCGCTCGACGACTTCCTCGTCGCAGAGCGTCTGCAGTTCGTCGTCGGAGAGGGCGCCGTCTCGAAAAGCGTGCGCCAGGCGCAGCAACGTCGCCGCCTTGGCCGACGAGAGTCGGAAGCGTCGTAGATTCGTCTCGGACACTCGCGCGATTCGCTCGGGCCGCGGGAACGCGAACCAGGTCTCGCCCGCGATGCGCGCGCGCCGACCGAAGCTCGCGACCAACTCGCGCAGGATGCTGTAGGCGAAGACGAGGTTCACTTGCTGGGACAGTACGGCGCCGATCAGGGCTTCCCACGCATTCGGGGGGCCCTGTACGCGCAGGCCCCGAAAGCGCCGGATTGGCTCTCCGAGAACGGGATCCTCGGCAAGCGCGCGGTAGAAAGGCTGAACCCGCGTCGCGACACCGAGCGAGCGTTCGAGATGCAGTTGGGCCGCCTCGCGGGCCGGCTTTCGCCGCGCGCCGTCGCCTTCGAGTTGCACCCGTAGTCGGGGCCTGGAGGGAGGCGCGGTCTGTGCCATCGACACCAGCAGTGGCCGGCCCGCGACGAACAGCAGCCTCCGGTAGTTTCCGTCTTCGTAGCGGTCGGTTCCGTTCGGCAGGCGCGCGAGCCGGGCCGCCGTGCGTTCGAGCGAGTACGGGCCCGGGGGCCGGAGTTCGAAGCTGCTACGCGGCATCGTGAAAGATGATGCCGAGCGTGTAGCGCGCACCCCGGCGGAGTGGGCTCACGCCGTGGCGTAGGCTGGCGCGCGCAAAACCACGCGCGCTCCGGACCGGCCGCTCCGCGGTCGGGAACAGGATGAGAGCACCCCGCTCGAGCGCGATGGCGGACCCGCGCGACTGCGCGCGCGGTCGGTTCTCGACGAGCAAGAACTCGCCGCCCTCGAAATCCTTGCCGGGGCGGCTCAGGAGAATCGCGGCCTGCAGCGGAAACCAGACCTCGCCGTAGAGGTCGCGGTGCAGGCAGTTGTAGCCGTCGGTCTGGTAGCGAAACAGAAGCGGGGTCGGACGCGTCTGACCCGCAGCCCGGCAGCGCTCGAGAAGCCCGCGCAGGTGGGGCGGAAAGCGGAGTTCTCTCCGGAGCGCCTCCTGAAAGCGGTTCGCGATCGGGGCCAGTCTGCGGTATGCGTGGGTGCGCAGGTCCTGGACCAGCCGCGGCAGCGGGCGTGCGAAGTAGCGGTACTCGCCCTCGCCGAAGCGGTGGCGTTTCATGTCGACGCGCTTTCGGAAGCGCGCGGGGTCGGGATAGAGCCGGATCAGGTCGGCGCAGTCGCGGGCCGAGAGGATGGGTCGCGTTGTCGCGTAGCCCCGATCCCAGAGTGAGCGCTCGAGTTCACCCCAGTCGAGTGCGCCGAGACGCGTGGCGATGCTGGAGGCCGGAGGGGTCACGGGAATGCATGATGCCCCAGCTCGCGCCGCGGGCGAAGGGGTGGAAACCGCGCGGCGCAGGGGAGCGGCTAGGGCTGCGTCAGCTCGAGCTGCGAGAGCGCCGCTTCGACCTCCTCCCGGATGCGGCCTTCCCGGCGGAGCCGGATCTGCTCGTAGCCGCGAATGCCCTCCGCGGAGCGCGCGATCCGCAGCGCCTCCGCGTGCACGGCGGGTCGGAGGTTCCGGGTCAGACGCGTCAGGACCTCGGCGTACCAGCGGGCCTGCGCGCGCTCGTGACGACGCGTCCGCGTATGGCCGAACGGGTCGAGGAGACTGCCGCGGACTCTGCGCAGTGCGACCAGAAGCCAGAGCCCCGGCTCGAAGCCGCGGGCGAGCGCGAGCTTGCGGCGCAGGCCGAGCCGTCGCAGAAGCGGCGGGTGGAGCAGGTAGCGCATCCGAAGGCGCCCCTGGCTGTGGCGTTCCAGCCAGCGCCGGAAGGGTCCCCTCAGGTGGAGGCGCGCGACCTCGTATTCGTCCTTGATTGCCAGCATTCGGTAGAGCTCGCGCGCCCCGACCTCGGTCAGGGTCGGCGCGCCCCGGTGACAGGCGGCCTCGGCCTCCGCCAGCGGCTCCAGCACCGCCAGATAGCGCGCCGCATAAGCTCGGCTCTGGTAGTCGATGAGGTCGGTCGCGAAGTCGGCGGTGCGTCGGCGCAGTTTTTCCCGGAGCGGAGATGCCTCGAAGCGCGAGAGCGCCGACTCGAAGCGGCTCCAGTCCCGGCCGAGCCGCTCGTGCGCGCGGTCGGGATCTCCCTCGTCGCCGATCGACGGCGGGCGGGCGTCTGCCAGGATCCGGTCCGAGAGTCCGGGATCGAGGGCCAGCGATCGACCGAGGCCGAACGCGACCAGGTTGGACTCCACCGCGACGCCCCGGTCCCGGATCGCGCGTTCGAAACTCGCCGCCGAGAGTGGGAAGGCGCCGCTCTGGACGGCGACGCCGAGCAGGATCACGTTCGCGGCCAGCGTTTCTCCGAACACCGCTTCTGCCAGTTCCTGGGCCGGGACCTCGACCAGCTTGTGCGTGTGGCGGCGGAGCGCGTCGGCAAAGCTCCGGACCTCGGGCACGTCGAGCTCGGGAGCACCGATCATCGAAGCCGTGGGCGTGATGTTGGTGTGGACGATCGCCAGGCTGCGCTGCGCGTTCAACTGGAGCAGCCCGCGGGCGTCGCTGGCCCCGATCGGGTCGAACGCGAGGACGGAATCCGCGCAGCCCCAGCCGACGCGCGGGCTACCGACTGCCGCTTGTCGAGTCAGGATCGTATGGGACACGACTTTTCCACCGCGTTGCGCGAGCCCGGTCTGGTCGAGGTGAAGCGCGAAGAGTCCCTCGTGTTCGGCCGCGCGCAGAATCAACGCGTTGACGCTGACCACGCCCGTGCTGCCGATACCGACCATGTAGATCGAGAAGCGATCGCGCTCCCACGGTTGCTGTTCCGGTTCCGGCAGCTTGTCTGCGATCCAGCGTTCGGGAGTGGCCTCCGCGAGTCGCGGCGTGGCGAGTTCGAGAAAGGCCGGACAGTCACCGGAGAGACAACTCCGGTCGTCACTGCAGAGCGTCGTGTTCACGCGGGTCTTGCGGCCGAGTGGCGTGTTCACGGGGAGCAGTGCGGAACAGGTCGAAACCGAAACGCAGTCTCCGCATCCCTCGCACACGTCGGCGTTGATTTCGATCCGCTTCGCGGGTCTCGGGAGAATGCCCCGGCGCTCCAGTCTCTGTTTCTGATTCGCGCAGAGTTGGTCGTAGACCAATGCGGTGACGCCGGCTTCGCGCGCGATCCTCACTTGGGCGTCCGGCCAGCCCTCTCGTCCGATGCACTCGACACGTTTGTTGTTCGCGGAGAGTTTGCGTAGTTCCGGGTCGCTGCTGACCGCGATCACTCTTCTGACGCCGTCGGAGAGAAGATCCCGGACGAGTTCCGAGACCGGCTTGCTTCCCACGGGGTGCTGGCCGCCCGTCATCCCGACTGCGGAGTTGTAGAGAATCTTGTAGGTGACGTTCGTGCCCGCTTCTGCGGCCGCACGTACTGCCAGCCGACCCGAATGGAAGTAGGTTCCGTCGCCGAGATTCTGAAACAGGTGTGGCGTGTCGCAGTAGGGTGCGAGGCCGATCCAGGGGGAACCCTCCGAGCCCATCGCCCCGATGAAGCGGACCTCCCGGTTCATGAGCAGCGCCATGGCGTGGCAGCCGATGCCGCCTCCCGCGATCGCGCCCTCGGGAAGCCTCGTCGAGTTGCTGTGTGAGCACCCGCTGCAGAAGTGTGGAGCACGGACGAGGCTGATTTCGCGCTCGGTCGCGCGCGTGCGAGCCTGAAGCCGCGCTGCCCGCTCGGCGAATTCCGGACTTTCAAGCCGATCGGCCAGGTATCGCCCGAGGTCGATCGCGAGCGTCTCGGCTGTCACCTCCGCGTGTCGGGCCAGCCAGGGCGCTCCCGTCTCGCGGAACTGGCCCAGGACGCGCGGATGGTCGATCTCGTTGAAGAGGACGGCCCGTAGCTGTTCCTCGAGAAAGCCCCGACGCTCGTCGACGACCACGAGTTCATCGAGCCCCTCCGCGAACTCTCGGAGGCGCCGGGGCTCGAGCGGCCAGATCGCCCGAATCGACATCAGCCGAATTCCCTTCTCGCGGAGCGTGAAGTCGGTGAGCCCGAGCCGCTCGAGCGCCGTGCGAAGTTCGCGGATCAGCCTCCCGGAAGCGACCAGCCCGATCGCGTCGCGCGGGCCCCGGACCTCGATCCGGTCGATCTTGTTGGCGTAGACGTAGCGTCGCGCGGCTTCGAGCCGCTCGTAGAAGAGGGCGTATTCGATTTCGTTTACGTGTGGGGGCAGCAGGCGCGGGTCGAAGCGCTTCTCGAAGCTGCGGCCGCCTTCGGGGTCGCCGACTCTGAATTTCGGAAGCGCCGGCTCAGGGCGGGTTGCGGGCAGCTCGAAGATTCCGCCGCCGTCGGCGATGTCGGCGGTGATCTTCAGCGCGACCCAGAGACCCGCGTAGCGCGAGAGCCCGAACGCGAGCCGGCCGAGTTCGAGCGCATCGAGCGCGTCCGAGGGCGCGAAGAGCGGCATCATCGCGTGGGCGGCCGCGTGCTCGGAGTGACTCGGGATCGAGGAACTCTTGCACGAAGGGTCGTCGCCCACGATCGCGAGCGCGGCTCCGAAACGCGAAGTCCCCATGAAGTTCGCGTGCCGGATCGAATCGAGCGCGCGGTCAAGGCCCGGCGCCTTCCCGAACCAGATCCCGAGAACCCCGTCGTAGTGGGAGTGGGGGAAGAGGTCGAGTAGTTGGGTTCCGCCGATGACGCCGGCCGCGAGTTCTTCGTTGAGTCCGTGTTCGAGTCGGACGTCGTAACGTTCGAGCAGCGGACGCAGCGAGTCGAGCGTCCGGTCGAGACCCGCCACAGGCGAGCCCGGGTATCCGGAGATCAGGGCGGCGACGCGTCGGCCCGCAGCGCGATCGGCCCGCACCTGCTCGATCGGCAGGCGCACCAGAGCCTCGAGGCCCGTCAGGTGGACGCGTCCTCCGTCCTGCGTGTAGCGAGCCCAGACGGCAGGCTCTTCCGCCGGGGAGTACGACATACCCTGCTTAACGGTCGGCGGGGGTGCTGGAGCTTAGCCCGAATCCGTGTTCTAATCCGTCGCCGCGGGAAGGTTCTGGCGCAGCCTGTTGGTGATTCTGGTGCAGTTCAGGCGAGAAACGGAGCGCCTGTCGCTCGATCTTCCCGGATGTCGGTGAGAGGACAGCATCGTGTCGCAGGACCTGGGTCCCGAAGAGACGCTGAGCGCCCGCTTCAAGCTCGAATTCGATTACACCCGCTCGGTCGGCCCTGTCGTCGGACGCTTCTTGATGGGGCTTCTGCAGCGGCGGATCGAGGGGATCCGCATGAGCGACGGACGCGTCCTCGTCCCCCCGACGGAATACGATCCGCTGACCAGCGAGAGCCTCGACGAGTTCGTCGAGGTAGGTGATGCCGGAGAGGTCGTCAGTTGGTCCTGGGTCCAGGTTCCGCGCGAGAAGCACCCGCTCGACCGCCCATTTGCGTGGGCCCTGATCCGGCTCGACGGCGCCGACGTTCCGATGCTTCACGCCGTCGATGCCGGGAGCGAATCGAGAATGCGAAGCGGTGGGCGCGTCAAGGTGCGCTGGCGAGCCGAGCGCGTGGGACATATCCGGGACATCGAGTGCTTCGAGCCGGAGGATGCGTCGTGACCGAGAAGCTTCCCGACAAGATCGAGACGATCATCACGCCGATCTCGCTCGAGTACGAGTACACGCCCGGGACCGCCAGCACGATCTTCCTACGCGGCATGAAGCAAGGACGCATCCTGGGCCAGCGCTGTCCGGTCTCGGGAGCGGTTTACGTGCCGCCGCGCGGATCGAGCCCGACGCACGGCGTACCGACCGAAGGAGAGATCGAGGTTTCGGACCACGGCACGTTGCGGAGCTTTACCGTGGTGCACTTGCCGATCCCGGGATCCGAGGTCTCCCCACCCTTCGTAGCGGCCATCATCCTGCTCGACGGCGCCGATCAGACTTGCCTGCACGTCGTGTCGGGCTGCGAACCGAGCGAGGTTCGAATGGGGATGCGCCTGCGCGCAGTCTGGAAGAACCGGGCGGACTGGGACTACTCGTTCGAGAACATCCGCTACTTCGAGCCGTCTGGGGAGCCCGACGTGCCGATCGAGTCGTTCCGGAGAGAATCCAGTGCGTGAGGTCGCGGTGGTTTCGTTCGCGCAGTCGGCGGCTCGCCGGGAGCCCGCCCGCAACGAGGTCGAGATCCTGATGCCGGTCGTGACGCAGGCCGTCGAAGCTTCGGGAATTCCGCGCCACGAGATCGGGTTCACCTGCTCCGGAAG
>SPKZ01024478.1_pt1 | contig 32375 bp, 43 predicted proteins | sample 2456571 | NCBI WGS metagenome assembly SPKZ01 (sample SAMN11192286, study PRJNA482655) | marine metagenome | biome: ENVO:00000447; feature: ENVO:00000244|ENVO:00000211|ENVO:00000569|ENVO:00002023; material: ENVO:00002151; isolation source: ocean water from marine abyssalpelagic zone ...
AAACCAAATGAATTAACCGAATAATTAAGAACAATTGTGAGAAACAGTTCCATCTTATTTTTTCTTTTATTATGTGCTCTTGTTGCCTGTACAGGCCCTCGCAACATTAGCAATGTTAACTTGTCTTATTTATACAAGGACGGTTCTCTTATAAAGCCAGAGTTTAAGATCTATCATTTATCGGCAAATAAATCAAGACTTTATTTAAAACTTAAATCCAACCAATTTCTTCATACGAAAGAACTAAACGACGAGAAGTTTAACGCTAAAATTATTGTTCGTGTTGATGTTTTAAATTCCTATGAATCGTCCGACCTCATCGATAGCGTTTCGGCCAGTATTACACATTTTGGTGTAAATGAAGACAAGCACAAATTGCTAAAACACCTTGACCTTAATGTTACTATGAGTAGTAATCTTCTTCTAAAAATTACCATTACTGATGTAAAAAGGCAGCTCACTAATATTTTCTATAAAAACATGAGCAAATCCAATAAATATGAAGGGCTCAACTTCCATATTGCTAAAGCGGGAAATGAGGGACCTCTGTTTGGAAATTATGTCGAAAACAATTCAGAATATCACATTATCTGTTCGAATCAAACTGTTCAAAAGCTCTATGTTAGATACTATAAAAACACTAAAACCCTACCTCTTCCACCGCATTCAACAAATAAAATTGAGCCCTTAAGCTATAAGGCAGACAGTTTGTTTATAATCAATATGGCCACGGATTCTACTTTTATTTTTAAACCAAAGAGTCGAGGAGTTTACCATTTTCAAATAAACAAAGAGGTTAGAGATGGTTTGACCTTGGTTAATTTTACGCCTAACTATCCTAAAATTACCAGTATTGCAGAATTGGTAGAACCTCTACGATATATCACTAATAAGGATGAATTTATTGAACTGATTGAAAGTAAAAACAAAAAATCTTCTATCGATAAGTTCTGGATTTCTTTAGGAAAAGACCCTACCCGATCTAAATCGTTGATTAAAACATATTATAAAAGAATAGAAAAAGCGAACGAAATGTTTGCCGCACATGTAGAAGGATGGAGAACGGATAGAGGGTTAATTTATGCAGTAATGGGCCCGCCTAACAGTATTTACAGAGTAAACAATTCGGAAACTTGGATTTATGGTGAGGATCAAAGTCCTCAAGCACTTAATTTCACCTTTATTGTCAACAAAAATCCTTTTACCGACAACGATTATTATCTTATCAGATCAGAGGCATATAAAAATGTATGGATGATGGCTGTGGAGAGTTGGAGACAAGGAAGGGCGTTTAATGCAAAATAAAAGATGGAGTACACAAATAAAAAAGAGAAGACAGACAATGATTTAATTTATGGGTTTCACCCATTGCTTGAAGCAATAAATCAAGGGAAGGAGATCAATAAAATAATGATTCAGAAAGGGCTAAGAGGTCCTTTGTTTTCTGAATTGAACAAGAAAATCAAATTGTTGGATATACAACTTCAACATGTTCCTATTGAAAAACTAAATAGAGTTTGCAAAAAGAACCACCAAGGCATTATTGCATACTTATCGCCAATAGCATATACTTCTTTAGACATGCTACTCCCAACGATCTATGAAAAAGGCGAAACCCCTCTTCTTTTAATTTTAGATCAAATTACTGATGTAAGAAATTTTGGTGCCATTAGTAGAACAGCAGAATGCGCAGGTGTACATGGCATTATTTTACCAGCTAAAGGAGGCGTTTTAATTACTTCCGATGCAATTAAAGTATCGTCTGGTGCATTACACAAAATTCCGGTTTGTAAAACCAATAGCATTTCGGAAACACTTCAATATATTAAAGACAGCGGAATTCAAATTGTTGCATGTACCGAACATACCGAAGAAGCATATCACAAAGTAGATTTCACAGTACCTACTGCCATTATTATGGGATCGGAGGAAAGTGGGATTTCGCAGGAGGCTTTTAGGTTAAGCGACAAAAAAGTAAAAATTCCTATGGTTGGAGAAATTGAATCTCTTAATGTTTCTGTTGCCGCTGGTGTAATTCTGTTTGAAACAGTGAAACAACGCGGTTAAATATCTCCCAACCAATTTCTAAACACCTATTCTATTCACCTTCAACCAGTAAATGATTGAAGAACTCAAAACCTTGCTACAACATAGCTTTAGACTCTTTTGCGTGATTCCGCATTTTTCATGCATAAATCACTCACATACAACTGTTTATGTATTTGATAATAAATAGTACATTTATTACATAAGTAAGAATTGAATATAAAATTGATTAACCATTCCTGATTGTTGCGATTACATTTTGCATGTTATGATACTGCAAGCACACTGCGCAACGCCAACTTTAAACCCTTTTAAACTAGCAATATAATGTGGGAGCGAATTCAATATACAGAGGGCATGACCATGGAAGATTTGGTCAAAGAAATTAATGAGAATGTAATTGATAAGATGGAAATAGAATTAAAAGGTTTGGTTCTTACTTTTAACAGTAACATTGGAATGATTATTAAGAAATATTTAAAACCAATTGAAACTAAAACAGAGAGACTAGAAATTAAAATAACAGGTATAGAGAAAGGCGTTTTCTAGATTTTAACCATTTTAAAAAGCCGGAGTAAATAGGCATTATTGCAGTTTTTCGCTTGTTAAAAACAACTACTTTTAGCTTCCCTAAAACATTGCAGGGGTTCTATGCTGAAAAAAAAATTATCCCGTTTTCTTACTTACTTCTTTGCTTGGCGACTTAAGAATATTAAGCATCGACAATTCGTTCTAATTTTAAGCGGAATTGTTGGTATTGCTTCTGGCTTAACGGCTGTTGTTATCAGAAATTCAGTTCATGTTGTTGAGGGATTAATTAGAGGCGATTTCTTCGGAGATTATCACAATTATTACTTTTTCATTTTTCCGCTAATCGGGATCCTAATAACACTTTTTGTAATTAAGTATGTTTTAAGAGCCCCTGTAGAACATGGGATTCCTAATGCATTGTACGCCATTTCTCGAAGAAATAGTATCATCAAGAAAAAATCGATGTACTCTTCAATTATTACAAGTGTACTTACGGTTGGTTTTGGAGGGTCTGTTGGGCTAGAGGGGCCTACAGTTGGAACAAGTACAGCCATTGGTTCTAACATAGGCAGATGGGCTAGGCTAAATTACAAGACTAAAACATTATTAATTGGTTGTGCTGCTTCTGGAGCATTGGCAGCTATTTTTCAAGCACCTATTGCAGCAATTGTATTTGCTATTGAAGTTATAATGCTCGATTTAACTATGTCGTCGCTTATACCTTTACTTCTAGCGTCTGTAAGTGCTGCGTTAACTTCGAGGTTAATAGAAGGTAAAAGTCCCTTATTCGATTTTACTGTAGAGCCATTCGGCTTTCCTGACATGCCATTTTATGTATTACTAGGTGTAGGTGTTGGAATTTGCTCCATCTATTTTACCAAAATGTTCCTTTTCATTCACAAACTTTTTGACAAGCAAAGTAATTTGCTACTCCGTGCAGTAATAGGAGGCAGTATGTTGGGTATTTTAATCTTTTTCTTTCCTCCACTATACGGCGAGGGTTATGGAACCATCAACAGCCTAATTGATGGTACTTATCTTGAATTGGTAGATTTTAGTTTGTTTGAAAAAGCATCCGATAATTTATTCGTAGTTCTAATATTCCTCTTTCTAATCGTTTTCTTTAAGGCCATTGCAACCAGTTTAACATTTGGAGCCGGTGGAATCGGTGGCATTTTTGCCCCTACCCTTTTTATGGGAAGTACTGTTGGGTTCACTTGCGCCAAAATGTATAATTCTTTTGGATTCAACCAACTCTCCGAAAGTAATTTTACATTAGTTGGAATGGCCGGGTTAATGGCTGGAGTTCTGCATGCTCCCTTAACAGCAATTTTCCTTATTGCAGAAATTACAGGCGGTTACGATTTATTTATTCCACTGATGGTAACGGCTTCTATTAGCTATCTTACTGTTAAAATCACTGTTCCGCATTCGGTATATACCATGCAGCTTGCCGAGCGAGGTGAATTAATTACGCATGATAAAGATCAAGCAGTTTTAAGTTTAATGAATCTTGAAGCGGAGATAGAGAAAGATTTTGAGACGGTTACTCCTAATATGACTTTAGGTGAGTTGGTTCACGTAATTGCGAGATCCGACAGAAACATTTATCCGGTGCTTGATGAAGAATATGGTCTGATTGGATTGGTGCGATTGAATCAGATTAGAAACATTATGTTTAAGTCGGAATTGCACGATATAACTTTTGTACATGAGTTAATGACACCTATTGAATCGTCTGTAGCATTGCATGAAACTATGGATGCCGTGATGACGAAATTCGATAAGGTAGAAATATGGAATCTCCCAGTAATCGAAAACGGAAAGTATATTGGCTTTGTTTCTAAGTCGAAACTGTTTACAGCTTATAGGAAGTTATTGAAGGAGTTTTACGATGAGTAAATGTAAAGTTTAAAGTGTTAAATCCTGGCTCTATGTCAAATATAGTGGGTAGTCAAATTTGAGTTTTCCACGTAAGCATCCATTGACAATCTTTTCAATCTCGTCGCTTGATGCGGCATCAATTTTAACCCATGGGCGTTCTTTAGGTTGAAATACATTGGAAAGATTGCTTACACAGTGGGCAGAATGAATACATTTTTTCAATTCCCACTTTACTTCTATTTCTCCGTTCGTATATTTCATAGCTAAAGATTTAGTCGTCGGCAATGGCACCAGTGCCATACATTTGCTTACCGTATTTTATAGAAGGAGATTCGATCGGTTCTCCTAGTCCTAATTTATCCCATTTTGCGTCAACAGCCTTAATCGTTGTTGGATCTGAGCACACAACATTCGGCCAGTCGCGTTGGAAATTATCGTATTTTTTTGTCTTTCTTGTTCCGTCAAACCCAATGTGAGAAATTGATTTATCGTCTTTTGCTTTTATTACAAAACCATCTCTTTTAGGATCTAGGTTATTCGCAAATCTCCAAATTACATCTTGCATACAATCTAGCTCCAACATTTCATCAATGTAAATAACGGCCTTAATTGTTGTAAAAGCTTCATCTGCAAACAAAGCGGCATTCAATTCTTCGATGTGATTTGGTCTGTTTTTCTTTAACGATATCGCCACCAACGAAACTCCAAGATCTACCAATTCATTAGAAATATCAGCTATTTCAGGAAATTTCTCAATTATCGCTGTTTTATCTATTGCCTTAGGCACATTTACTTCGATGTAATCTGAACGTAATTCTTCCGTCATTTTAGCCGTGGCATCAATACACATTTTGCCACCAAAAGCGAATTTAGAACACGAATGATCTAACACGTCCATTGGTCCAGAACTTAAATAAATATCCGATTCAGGATCAACATTTTGTGTAAGCAATTTTGCAACCGATACATAATCATGAATATCTGTGTCGCCATCTACCACAACCAACATTTTATTAAACATCATTTGTCCTGCTCCCCACATGGCATTCATTACTTTTTGCGCATGCCCAGCGAATCCCTTCTTAATCTTTACAATAGTAAGGTTATGAAAAATCCCTTCTATCGGAAGTTCCATGTCTACCACCTCTGGCAACATGGTCAACTTAATTGGTGTTAAGAAAATTCTTTCTGTAGCCTTTCCAATCCAAGCATCTTCTTGTGGTGGAATTCCCACAATTGTAGATGGGTAAATGGCATTCTTTTTATGAGTAATACATGTTACATGAAACTGTGGATACCAATCGGCTAACGAATAATACCCAGTATGATCACCAAAAGGCCCTTCCCAAATTAATTCTTCATCAGGCTCTACATAGCCCTCAATTACGAAGTCGCAATCGGCAGGTACGTAAAGATCTTGAGTTTTGCATTTAACGAGCTCTACCTTCTTCTTTCTAAGAAAACCTGCCAACATGTATTCATCAACATTGGGAGGCATAGGAGCCGTTGCAGCGTATGTATATGCAGGATCTCCACCAAGAGAAATAGCAACTGGCATTCGCTTACCCATTTTTTTGTATTCGTTAAAATGGCCTGCAGAATCTTTGTGTTTATGCCAATGCATCGCGGTAAGGTCGTTTTCCATTACTTGCATTCGGTACATGCCAATGTTTCTAATCTTGGTATGCGGATGAACAGTATGAACTATTGGAAATGTAAGAAACGCTCCACCATCTTCTGGCCAACATTTCATAACTGGTAACTTGGACAAATCAGGTTTGTCCATTACCACTTCCTGACAAGCACCCGTTTTACTGGTTACCTTAGGCATCCAAGATGCCATCCTTCCTAACTTAGGCAAAAGCTTAATCTTATCTAAGATGCTTTCCTTAGGTGCAACTAATTCCTTGAAAATATTTTCTAAATCCTTTCCAATATCATCAAGGTCATTAACACCAAGCGCAATACAAATCCTTTTGTAAGACCCTAAAGAATTGATGAGGATAGGAAAATCGGTTCCGTTGTTTTCGAACAGAAGCGCTTTATTTCGATCGGCTGTTTTGGATATTCGATCCACAACCTCGGTAATTTCAAGGTTGGGATCAACGAATTCTTTGATTCTGATTAACTCACCAGCATCTTCTAATTCTTTAACAAAATCAGCAAGATTTTTGAATGCCATTTAAATGTGTTTAGACAATCAAAGATAGTATAAGAAACGAATTTAAACTGCTTCTGGCTGACCAGCAAATTGCTTCATAAGCAATTCTGTAGTAGTTGAACCAGGACGCTCTATAGATAATCCTAGCGCTCTGTCCCAAACCAATTGAGCCAATACACCTAATGATCTGGAAACACCAAACATAACTGTATAGAACTCATACTCGTCCATTCCATAATGCAACAATAAAGCACCTGAATGAGCATCAACATTAGGCCAAGGGTTTTTAACTTTTCCTAATGCACCCAAAACTTCAGGAACCACTTCGTACATACTGTGAACGATGTCTATAATGTCGTCTTGTTCAATGTATCTTTTAGCAAAATCCCATTGTGCAGTAAATCTAGGGTCGGTTTTTCTTAAAACAGCATGACCATAACCCGGAACTACTTTACCATCAGCTAAAGTTCTTTCAACGTACGCTCTAATTTCTTCTTTGGTTATTTTACCGCCTCCTAACTCTGCTTGAAGAGCAAGAATCCATCTCACTACCTCTTGGTTAGCCAAGCCATGTAAAGGGCCTGCTAAGCCGTTCATACAAGCAGCAAAAGATTGATATGCATCACCCAAAGCCGAACCAACTAAATGGTTAGTATGTGCAGATACATTTCCTCCTTCGTGATCTGAATGAATGGTAAGGTATATTCTCATTAGTTTTTTAAACCCGTCGGAATCGAAACCTAACATGTGTGCAAAGTTTGCACCCCAATCTAATCTTGGATCTGGCTCAATGTGCACATCATTTTTGTACGTTCTTCTGTAGATGTATGCAGCAACTCTTGGAAGTCTTGCAATCAAATTCATTACATCTTCATAAGTCGAATCCCAATATTCGGATTTATGAACCCCTCTTTTGTATTCCTTTGCAAATACCGACTCGTTTTGCATTGCGTTGATCGCAATAGCAAATTGAGTCATTGGGTGAGTAGCTTTAGGCAAGCTATCCAACACATTAAAAACGTGAATAGGAACTACCGATCTAATGGCCCAGTTTCTTGTTAACCCAACAACATCTTCGTTGGTAGGCAATTCGCCAATCAACATTAAGTAAAAAATCCCTTCAGGAAGCGGTTCAAATCCATTTGGTGCTGTTGGTAATTTTTCCATTAGTTCAGGAATCGTATAACCCCTAAATCTAATACCCTCTTCAGGATCAAGCTTTGAAGTTTCGGTTACCAATCCTAGCATTCCACGCATACCACCATATACCTGTGCCATCGTGATTTCACCAACTTTTTCGTGTCCGTGTTTTTTCACGAATTCTTTAACCTCTCCCGCCATTGGAAGAGCTATTGTTGCAAATTTTTTCTTTAAGGTTTCCATCTTATCTCTGATATTTTAAACTTAAATTAATTCTCTACTTAAGCCCAACAATTTTCAAAATTAACAGCCCTACAAATCAACGCCGTCAATGTTAAGTATATTATATAAATGGGAAACGGGTTCCCAAAAACTCTGCTGTATTTCCCAATTGCTCCTCTATTCTCAACAATTGATTGTATTTAGCAATTCTATCTGATCTCGAAGCTGATCCTGTTTTAATTTGACCTGTGTTTAATGCAACAGCCAAATCAGCAATCGTTGTATCTTCAGTTTCTCCAGAACGGTGACTCATTACCGCTGTGTAGGAATTGTTGTTCGCAATTTTTACTGCTTCAATTGTTTCAGATAAAGTTCCGATTTGATTAACCTTTACAAGGATTGAATTGGCTATTCCATTATCAATTCCTCTTTGTAATCTTTCCGTATTGGTAACAAATAAGTCATCACCTACCAATTGAACTTTTTCGCCCAATTCTACAGTAAGTTGTTTCCATCCATCCCAATCGTTTTCATCCAATCCATCTTCTATTGAAACAATAGGATATTTAGCCACTAAGTCTTTCCAGAAACCAACCATATCAGAACCGTTAAGTTCATCGCCAGTAGATTTTTTGAATTCGTAAACTTTCTTTTCTCTGTTATAAAATTCCGAACTAGCAGCATCAATAGAAATAAAGATGTCTTCGCCCGGTTTGTAACCAGCTTTTTCGATTGCTACCATTATGGTATCTAAAGCCTCATAGTTAGAACCAAGGTTTGGCGCAAAACCACCTTCGTCACCAACATTAGTTGCCATTCCTTTGTCTTTCAATACTCCTTTTAAGCTATGGAATACCTCAACACCCATTCTTAAAGATTCTCTAAACGAAGTTGCTTTGATAGGCATTACCATAAACTCCTGAATGTCCATGCTGTTATCTGCATGAGAACCACCGTTGATGATGTTCATCATTGGAACTGGTAATGTAACAGAATTTAATCCTCCTACATATCTGTATAAAGGTAGTCCTGCTTCATCAGCCGCAGCCTTTGCAACAGCAAGAGAAACACCCAAAATTGCGTTTGCACCTAAGTTTGCTTTGTTAGGAGTTCCGTCCAACTCTATCATCGCTTTATCAATGCCTTCTTGATCGAAAACATTCATTCCATTCAATTCAGAGTTTATAACGCTATTCACATTCTGAATAGCCTTTTGAACACCTTTGCCTAAATAAACATTTTCATCCTTGTCTCTAAGCTCTACAGCTTCATGTTCTCCTGTTGATGCCCCTGAAGGAACTGCAGCTCTTCCATAAATTCCATTTGAGGTAATCACGTCTACTTCGACGGTTGGATTTCCTCTAGAATCTAAGATTTGCCTAGCAAATATTTGTGATATTGATGTCATGGTTCTTAGTATTTGTTTGTTTTGTTTTGTTATGCTTCAGCTAGCTCGCCGCTACTTTTCTTCACCTTCATCATGTTGTCTATAAACTCATCGAATAGATACCTCGAGTCGTTTGGACCAGCAGATGATTCTGGATGAAACTGAACAGAAAAAATATTTTTGTCCTTTAGTCGAATTCCAGCTAAAGTACCGTCATTAAGATGTTGATGAGTCATCTCGATATTTTCATTGTCTTTAAGAGATTCTATGTCGACAACGAATCCATGGTTCTGAGAAGTAACTTCACACTTCCCTGTTATTAAATTCTTAACCGGATGATTAACCCCTCTGTGCCCATTGTGCATTTTGAAGGTTTTTAATCCACTAGCCAAAGCAAGTACTTGATGACCAAGACAGATTCCAAAAACTGCTTTACCACTCTCTGTTAATTCTTTTACAGTCTCAATTTGACTTGTCATTACAGCAGGGTCTCCTGGGCCATTTGTTAGCATATAGCCATCAGGATTAAACGCTTTCATTTCTTCGTATGTCGCGTCAACAGGGAACACTTTAAGGAAGCATCCTCTATCGGCAAGACACCTTAAGATGTTTTTCTTTACCCCTAAATCCAATAATGCTACTCTCAATTTGGCATCCGAATCACCCAATTCATAAGCTTCTTTGGTTGCAACTTTAGACGACAACTCAAGACCATTCATTGATGGTACTTCAGCTAGTTTAGCCTTTAACTTTTCTAAATCTAATTCCTCGGAAGAGATGATTGCGTTCATTGCTCCCTTATCTCTAATCCTTGTTACGATAGCCCTTGTATCTACATCAGAGATGGCAACTTTATTTTGATCTTCGAAATAAGATTGCAAGGAAGTAGTTGACTCATCATATCTAGAAAACGTAGATGAGAATTTTTTACAAACTAAGCCCGCAATTTTCATTGAATCAGATTCCTCTTCATCCTCATGAACACCGTAGTTTCCAATATGAGATGTTGCAGTTACAATAATTTGCCCATAGTAAGATGGGTCTGTAAAAATCTCCTGATAACCGGTCATTCCAGTATTAAAACAAATTTCGCCGGTAACGGTACCTATTGCACCCGCTGCTCTACCTTCATAGAAGGTGCCATCTTCTAATAATAATATGGCTGGTTGTCCACTGCTATGCTTCATGATATTATTTATTTATACAAAAAAAGGACAGTGTATAAATACACCATCCTTTTTTATATAACGTAAAACGTAGTTCAATTCTTTCTTAATCTTAGCTATTTAGACTCAGTTTCATCCGCTGCAGCATCATCCTTGCTGTCGCCATCTTCCGCTGAAGTTTCTGGTGCCGCTTCTGCTTTTGCCTCAGGAGCTGCTTCAGCTTCTGGAGCCGCTTTTCCAGCAGCAGGTGCCTCAGGAGTTGCTTCCTCTGCAGGAGCTTCTCCTTTCACTTCAGTTGAAGCGTCTGGAGTTGCATCATCAGCAATGATTTGAGCGTCTTCAACACCCGCATCAGTGGAACCTGAAAGGTAATCCATTTCAGCAACTGGTGTTTCATCAGCTTTTGCTTTACCTCTTCTGGTACGCTTTTTAGCTTTAGGAGCGGCATCTTGCATCATACTCTCGTTGTAATCTACCAACTCGATTAAACACATTTCAGCATTATCTCCCAGTCTGTTACCTGTCTTTAAAATCCTGGTATACCCACCCGGACGTTCGCCAATTTTCACTGCTACATCTCTAAATAACTCTGCTACCGCGTACTTATCTTTTAAGTAACTAAATACTACACGTCTCGAATGAGTAGAATCATTTTTTGATTTTGTAATCAATGGTTCAACGTACATTCTTAAAGCTTTTGCTTTAGCAACTGTTGTGTTTATTCTCTTATGTTGTATTAGAGAACAAGCCATGTTTGCTAACATTGCTTTTCTGTGTGGTGCTTTACGGCTTAGGTGATTAAACCCTTTCTTGTGTCTCATTTCTAACGTGTATTATTCTTCTGACTAAAATCTATTCGTCTAATTTGTATTTAGTCAAATCCATTCCAAAGGTTAACTCTTTGTTCTCAACTAATTCATCCAATTCAGTAAGTGACTTCTTACCAAAGTTTCTAAATTTCAACAAATCGTTTTTATTGAATTTTACTAAATCACCTAATGTATCAACATCTGCTGCTTTCAAACAATTTAATGCTCTAACAGAAAGATCCATATCCACTAAGCGTGTTTTCAATAATTGTCTCATGTGTAATGAAGACTCATCGAATTGCTCAACATCTGAAACATCACTTGCATCCATTGTAATTTTCTCATCAGAAAACAACATGAAGTGGTGGATCAAAATTCTAGCAGCTTCTTTCAAAGCTTCTTTAGGATGAATTGAACCATCTGTATCGATGTCAAATATTAATTTCTCGTAATCTGTTTTTTGCTCAACACGGAAGTTTTCAACTTTGTACTGAACATTTTTTACTGGTGTGTAGATAGAATCTAATGCTATCGTTCCTACAGGACCTTCTACCATTTTATTATCTTCCGCAGTTACATAACCACGTCCTTTTCCAATCACCAATTCCATGTTTAGCTTAACGCTAGGATCCATGTGACAGATTACTAAATCAGGATTTAAAACTTGGAATCCTGAAGTAAATTTGCCAACATCACCAGCAGTTAAAGTTTCTTGACCGCTAACTGAAACAGATAGTTTTTCACCATCAGCATTTTCGATTTGTCTTTTAAAACGAATTTGTTTCAAGTTCAAAACGATTTCAGTAACATCTTCAACAACTCCTTTAATAGTAGCAAACTCATGATCTACACCATCAATTCTTAACGAAGTAAGCGCGTAACCTTCCAATGAAGAAAGCAAAATTCTACGCAATGCATTTCCTATTGTAATACCGTAACCTGGCTCTAAAGGTCTAAATTCAAATTGACCTTGTACCTCCGTAGAGTTAATCATGATCACTTTGTCCGGTTTTTGAAAATCTAATATCGCCATTGTTTAAAGTTTAAATTTTATTTAATGCTTATTATTTCGAATACAATTCAACAATTAACCCTTCTTCTATATTTTCAGGTATTGCTTCTCTCTCAGGAATATTTAAATACGTTCCACTTAAACTATCGCTGTTCCACTGCAACCATTCGTATGATGTGGCATTGTTTGCAATTGATTCTCTAATTGCACTCATTCCTCTTGATTTCTCTCTAATAGAAACAACATCTCCTACTTTAAGCGCATAAGATGCAATGTTAACCATTTTACCATTTACAGTAATGTGTCTGTGAGAAACTAGTTGACGTGCACCTGCTCTAGTTGGAGCAATTCCCAATCTATAAACGGTGTTGTCTAATCTCAATTCACAATATTGTAATAAGATTTCTCCTGTAATACCTTTTGCTCTAGAAGCTTTATCAAATAAGTTAGCAAATTGCTTCTCTAAGATACCATAAGTATACTTAGCAATTTGTTTTGCTCTTAACTGAAGCGCATATTCTGACTGCTTGCTTCTTCTTTTTTTATCTGGACCGTGTTGTCCTGGAGGATAATTTTTTTTCTCCAAGTATTTGTCCTCGCCATAAATAGGCTCTTGAAACTTACGAGCGATTTTACTCTTTGGTCCTGTATATCTTGCCATAACTCTTTATTAAATCTATCTTACTTAAATTATACCCTTCTTCTTTTCGGTGGTCTACAACCGTTGTGTGGCTGAGGAGTAACATCGATGATTTCAGTGATCTCAATGCCCGAGTTGTGAATTGTTCTGATTGCAGAATCTCTTCCTGAACCAGGTCCTTTTACATATACCTTCGCACGTCTCATACCTGCATCATGCGCTATTTTTACGCAATCTTCAGCAGCAACTTGTGCAGCATAAGGAGTGTTCTTTTTAGAACCTCTAAATCCCATTTTACCTGCCGACGACCAAGATATAACTTGACCTTGTGTGTTGCAAAGCGAGATAATAATGTTGTTGAAAGTTGCTTTGATGTGAACGTGCCCTGTAGCCTCCACATTTACCTTTCTTTTTTTAGTAGTACTCTTAGCCATAATTTACTTTTTCAGATGTCTCTATTTCGTTACTTTCTTTTTATTCGCGATGGTCTTTCTCCTTCCTTTCCTCGTTCTAGAGTTATTCTTGGTTCTTTGACCTCTCAACGGCAATCCTGTTCTGTGACGAATTCCTCTAAAACAACCTATATCAACAAGTCTTTTTATGTTCAGTTGAACTTCAGATCTTAGTGTACCCTCAACCTTATAAGTATCGGAAACGATTTTATTGATCGCTTTTAACTGCTCATCGTTCCAATCTTGAACTTTGATGTTAACATCGATCTCCGCTTCTCCAAGTATCTTTTGAGCGGTTTTTTTACCAATTCCGAAAACGTAGGTTAATCCTATTTCTCCTCGTTTATTATTTGGTAAGTCTATTCCAGCAATTCTTGCCATAATCTAATAGTTATTTTTTTATTACCCTTGTCTTTGTTTAAATCTCGGATTCTTTTTGTTGATCACATAAAGTCTACCCTTCCTCCGCACAATTTTACACTCTGCGCTTCTCTTTTTTATTGATGCACGTACTTTCATAAGTTCTATTTATATCTAAAAGTTATTCTACCTTTTGATAAATCATAAGGAGACATCTCCAATTTTACTCTGTCACCGGGCAATAATTTAATATAGTGCATTCGCATTTTACCCGAAATATGAGCGGTTATCTTATGTCCGTTTTCAAGCTCTACCCTAAAGATAGCATTTGCTAATGCCTCTATGATAGTACCGTCCTGTGATATTGATAACTGCTTCGCCATATTTTAAAACTCTCTATTCTTTTTCTTTAATACTTCCTCTATGTACTCAAATGTTGATAATATATCTGGTTGCCCATTATTTATTGCCAAGCTATGTTCAAAGTGTGCAGAAGCCTGATCATCTTTCGTTCTGATGGTCCAACCATCATTTTTTTGAATGATCTCTTTTTTTCCCATGTTAATCATAGGTTCTACTGCTATCACTAAGCCCTTTTGAAGTTTCAATCCTTTCCCCTGTTTACCGTAGTTAGGAACCTCAGGTCCTTCATGAAGGTTTTTACCCAATCCATGTCCGACTAACTCTCTTACTACCGTATAACCTCTTTCCTCAACGTAAGTTTGAACCGCATGTCCAATATCACCAACTCGTCCTCCAACCTTTGCCTTTTCAAGACCTTTATAAAGTGACTCTTTGGTAGTTCTTAATAGTTGTACCAAATCATCGCTTATGTCTCCAACTGCAAAAGTAAAGGCAGAATCTCCATAGAAGCTATTTTTCAATACACCGCAGTCTATTGAAACTATGTCTCCATCTTCCAGCACTCTGTCACCAGGGATTCCATGTACTACTTCCGAATTAACAGAAATACATAATGTAGCGGGAAACCCACTATATCCCTTAAAACCAGGAATTGCATCATTATCTAAAATGAACTCTTCAGCAATTTTATTTAATGCCTCAGTCTTAATTCCAGGCTCGATGCATTTTGCCACCTCAGCCAATGTTTTACCAACAAGTAAAGAACTTTCTCTTACTAACTCTATCTCATCATCCGTTTTATAATAAACCATAATCTTTGTCTATTATAATAGTTACGCCGGATTTAGCGAATGTCGACCTTTAATCTTACCAGTCTTCATTAACCCATCGTAATGGCGCATCAACAGATGACTTTCAATTTGTTGTAATGTATCTAATACTACCCCTACCATAATTAATAAGGAAGTACCTCCAAAAAAGTTTGCGAACGATCTATCCACACTTAATATTGATGCAAATGCAGGTAATATCGCTACGAAAGCTAAAAATATTGAACCTGGCAATGTAATTCTTGACAATATCGTATCTAAAAATTCTGCTGTTTTCTTTCCTGGTTTAACTCCAGGAATAAAACCTCCATTCTTTTTCATGTCATCGGCCATTTGATTTGGATTAACACTAATTGCCGTGTAGAAATAAGTGAATAGAATAATCATTACTGCAAACAATGCGTTGTACCAAAACCCATCTATATTCGCCAATGCTCCAGTTATTCCAGACATAGAATCACCACCTGCAAAGCCTAAAAACTGAACTGGTAACAATACAACCATTTGCGCGAAGATAATAGGCATAACACCTGCTGCGTTTACTTTAAGAGGAATGTATTGTCTAACTCCTCCATATTGTTTATTCCCAACTATCTTTTTTGCGTATTGAACAGGTATACGCCTCGTCCCTTGTACCAGTAGTATTGTTACAACCACTATCAGAAGAAGTATTACTAGTTCAATTAAAAAGGTAACCAATCCACCAGCACCATCTAATTTACTAGCAAATTCTTTAATAAATGCTGAAGGTAGATTTGCAATGATCCCAATCATAATTAATAAGGAAATTCCATTACCAATTCCTTTATCGGTAATTCGTTCACCCAACCACATTACGAACAATGTACCTGTTACTAGAATAACTGTAGATGGTAGTATAAAACCTAAAAACGAATTATCCAATATTGCAATCTCCGGCACTTGAGTTGACAAGTAAGTAGGCGCTTGAATCAATGTTAAAGCTACAGTTAAGAACCTAGTCCATTGATTAATTTTCCGTCTACCGCTCTCGCCATCTCTTTGCAGTTTCTGAATTTGCGGTACAGCAAACCCTAAAACCTGCATCATAATAGACGCCGAGATATAAGGCATTATTCCCAAAGCTAAAATAGAAGCTCTAGAAAAAGCACCCCCTGCAAACATATTAATGATTCCAGCTAAGCCTTCAGCGTCACTTGTATTCGCTTCAAGCAAATCAGCATCAACACCAGGCAATATAATAAATGAGCCTATCCTATATACCAAAATTAGTCCAAGCGTATTCAGGATTCTTGTTCTAAGATCCTCAATCGTCCAGATATTCTTAAGTGTATTTAGGAAATTTCTCATCAGTTCTATTTGGTTATAATAGTTGCTGTTCCTCCGGCTGCTTCAATTAATTTTTTAGCAGTTTCCGAAAATGCATGTGCGGTGATCTCTAATTTAGCTTTAAGTTCTCCTTTTCCGAGAATTTTAACTAAATCTTTCTTTTGTACTACACCATTTGCGATTAGTACTTCAAGATCAATTTTTTCTAGTTTTTTACTATCAGCTAAAGCTTGAAGTAAGTTTACATTAACACCTTTGAATTCTTTTCTATTGATGTTTCTGAAACCAAACTTAGGCACTCTACGCTGTAAAGGCATTTGACCACCTTCAAAACCTTTCTTAGTTCTCCAGCCAGATCTAGCTTGTTGTCCTTTATGACCTTTACCGGTTGTATGTCCACCATACCCTGATCCTTGTCCTCTACCTAGTCTCTTTCTGTCCTTGGTAGACCCTTCATTAGGTTTTAAATTGCTTAAATCCATGATTACTTAACTTCTTCTACTGTTAATAAGTGCCTAATTGCATGAACCATTCCAAGTATTTGAGGAGTGTCTTCATGTATTACTTCTTGCTGCATTTTTTTAATGCCTAAAGCGATCAGTGTCCTTTTTTGACGTTCTGTTCTGTTGATCTGCGATCTAACTTGCTTAACTTTTATCTTAGCCATCTTCTTATCCGTTGAATACTTTGTTCATTTCAATACCTCTGTGTTGAGCAACTGTAACAGCATCTCTCATTTGCATCAAAGCTTCGATAGTCGCTTTTACAACGTTATGAGGATTCGAAGATCCCTTTGATTTAGCCAACACGTTCTTAATTCCTACACTTTCAAATACAGCTCTCATTGCACCACCGGCAATTACACCTGTACCATGAGCAGCTGGTTTAATTAAAACAAATGCACCTGAATATTTTCCTTCTTGAGAATGAGGAACAGTTCCATTTATTACTGGAATTTTCACCAAGTTTTTCTTTGCATCATCTATTCCTTTAGAAATAGCTGTTGCAACTTCATTTGCTTTTCCTAGGCCATGACCTACAACTCCATTACCATCTCCAACAACAACGATTGCTGAAAATCCAAAATTTCTACCACCTTTGGTTACCTTGGTAACACGGTTGATCGCTACGAGTTTATCTTTCAACTCGATTTCACTCGATCTTACCTTTTTTACATCTGTACTTGCCATGATATACTAAAATTTTAATCCACCTTCTCTAGCGCCTTCTGCTAAAGATTTAATTCTACCGTGATATAAATATCCACCTCTGTCAAAACGAACTGCAGATATTCCTGCTTTAATCGCTTTTTCCGCTATACTTTTTCCTACTGCAACTGCTTTTTCAGAAGCTGTGCCTTTTTCTGCACCTTTTGTAGTTTTAGTAGAAGCACTTGCTAGAGTAACACCGTTCACATCATCAATTAATTGAGAATAGATATTCTTGTTACTTCTAAACACGGCTAATCTTGGACACTCTGCTGATCCTTTGATCACCTTTCGGATCCTTCTTTTAACCCTTATTCTTCTTTCGTTCTTAGTTAACGCCATAATTGATAAACTTATCAGTATTATTTAGCTACAGTTTTACCTGCTTTTCTTCTTAATTCCTCTCCAACAAACTTGATACCTTTACCCTTATATGGCTCTGGTTTTCTCAATGATCTAATTTTCGCTGCCACTTGGCCGATCAATTGTTTGTCTGCAGATTCTAATATTACACGTGGTGGCTTACCTTTTTGTGTATCGGTAGTCAATTTAATCTCCTCTGGCATTTCCAAGATAATGTTATGAGAATAACCCAATAACATTTCAAGTTTCTGACCAATGTTTGAAGCTTTATAACCTACACCCACTAATTCCTGCTCTGTTTTAAAACCTTCGCTTACACCAATAACCATGTTATTGATTAATGATCTGTAAAGACCATGTTTTGCTCTGTGGTCTTTCTCATCAGTTTTTCTTGCAACAGAAATAACACCTTCTTCAACTTTAACACTTATACAAGTATCAACTGTTTCAGTTAGTTCTCCTTTAGGTCCTTTTACAGATACTACGCCCTCAGCTGAAACTTTCACTTCAACTCCCGAAGGAACATTTATAATTGCATTTCCAATTCTAGACATCTCTCTAATTTTTTAAGATACGTGACAAAGTACTTCGCCACCTACGTTTAAGTTACGTGCTTCTTTATCCGACATAACTCCTTTCGAAGTTGAAACAATCGCTATACCCAAACCATTTAATACTCTTGGCATTTCGCTGCACGCTGTATAAGTTCTTAAACCTGGACGGCTAATTCTCTTAAGCGTTTTAATCGCAGGAGCGTTTGAAGTAGGATGATATTTTAAAGCGATTTTGATGTTATCTTGGGGTTTAAGTTCTTCAAACTTATAGTTCATGATATATCCTTTCTCGAATAATATCTTAGTCATTTCTTTTTTCAAGTTAGAAGCAGGAATATCTACTACACGGTGCTTTGCACTCACTGCATTCCTAATTCTAGTCAAAAAATCTGCTATCGGATCTGTCATTGTCTTTCTTCTTTATTTTATTACCAGCTGGCTTTAGTTACTCCGGGGATTAATCCATAGTTTGCCATTTCTCTAAAAGTTACCCTTGATATTCCAAATTGTCTCATGTAACCTTTTGGTCTCCCAGTAAGTTTACATCTATTGTGTAATCTAGTTGGAGATGAGTTTTTAGGTAACTTTTGTAAACCCTCATAATCTCCAGCAGCTTTCAACGCAGCACGTTTTGCAGCATATCGAGCAACTAATTTTTGTCTTTTAACCTCTCGGGCTTTCATCGATTCTTTAGCCATGTCTTAATTATTTTTTTTTAAATGGGAAACCAAATTCCTTCAATAAGGCCATGCCTTCTTCGTCGGTTTTTGCAGTTGTAACAAATGTTAAATCCATTCCTGAAATCTTATCTACTTTATCAATGTTTATCTCAGGAAAAATTAATTGTTCCTTAATACCCATTGTGAAATTTCCTCTTCCGTCAAATTTACCAGAAATTCCTCTAAAGTCACGAATTCTTGGAATAGAAGCTGCAATCAAACGATCTAAAAATTCATACATGATCTCTCCCCTCAAGGTAACTTTAGAACCAATTGGCATTCCTTTTCTCAACTTAAAGTTAGAGATATCTTTCTTAGAATAGGTAGCAACTGCTTTCTGACCAGCTATCATTGTCATTTCTTGAACTGCAGAGTCAATCAACTTTTTATCGCTTACACCAGCACCAACTCCTTGATTAAGGCATATCTTTTGCAACTTTGGTGTTTGCATAATTGAACTGTACGCAAACTTCTCTTTAAGAGCAAGCTTAATCTCGTCGTTGTATTTAGTTTTAAGTCTAGGTGTGTATTTCATCTTTATACTAATTCATTCGATTTTTTAGAAAATCTTTGCAATTTTCCATCTTCTAACCTTTTACCTGTGCGTGTTGCCTCTCCTGTTTTAGGATCTACGAATTTCAAGTTAGAAACATGTAAGCTAGCTTCTTTCTTAATTATCCCTCCCTGAGGATTTGCAGCATTCGGCTTTGTGTGTTTTGAAACTAAATTAACACCTTCAACAACAGCTCTGTCGTTTTTTGTATCAATAAGCAACACTCTACCTTGTTCGCCTTTAGACTCACCTGAAATTACTTTCACGGTATCGCCTTTTTTTATGTGTAGTTTTTTCTTCATAACAATTATATCACCTCTGGTGCTAGAGAAACTATTTTCATGAATTTCTTCTCTCTTAATTCTCTTGCAACAGGTCCAAAAATTCTTGTTCCTCTCATTTCGCCTGAATCATCTAATAACACTACTGCATTATCATCAAATCTGATGTGAGAACCGTCTTTTCTTCTAATTTCTTTTTTTGCTCTTACTACAACAGCTTTTGACACTGTACCTTTTTTTACATTTCCATTAGGAACTGCATGCTTAACGGTAACAACAATTTTATCACCTAAAGAAGCGTATCTTCTTTTTGAACCGCCCAATACTCTAATGCAAAGAACTTCTTTCGCTCCGCAGTTATCTGCTACTCCTAACCTTGACTCTTGTTGTACCATTTTTAAATCTTTTTGTTGTGATGCATTATTTCACTTTTTCAATTACTTCAACCAATCTCCAGCATTTGTTCTTGCTTAATGGTTTGGTCTCCATTATTTTCACCGTGTCGCCAATGTTGCATTCATTTTTTTCATCGTGAGCAATAAATTTCTTAGAACGCTTAACATACTTACCGTACTTAGGGTGCTTTACTTTTCTTTCTACCTCAACTGCAATAGACTTATCCATCTTATTGCTGGTAACCAAGCCTACTCTTTCTTTTCTAAGATTTCTGTTTTCAGTTTCCATAGCGCCTATGCTTTGTTATTTTTTTTCTCCTCCATCGCTCTCTTAGTCAATTCCGTTTGAAGTCTAGCGATAGTTCTTCTATTGTCTTTTATAGTCATTGGATTTTCTAAAGGTGAAACCGCGTGGTTCAACTTCATTTTCACCAAAGTCTCTTGAATGCTTTCAAGACGTTCTTTGACTTCCTCTGTTCCTAATTCTCGTATTTCTGACGATTTCATCTTTTCTTTATCTTAACTATTCTGTATAATCTCTTCTTACCACGAATTTCATAATCATTGGTAACTTCTGAGCTGAGAGTCTTAAGGCTTCTTTGGCAGTTTCCAAGTCAACACCTTCTATCTCGAATAATATTCTTCCTGGCTCAATTCTAGCAACCCAGTGATCTAGTCCACCTTTACCTTTACCCATTCTAACTTCCGCTGGTTTTTTGGTAATTGGCTTGTCTGGAAATACTCTGATCCAAACTTGACCTTCTCTTTTCATGAATCTTGTAACAGCAATCCTTGCTGCTTCTAACTGACGCGCCGTAACGAATCCACCTTTCAGTGCCTTAATACCGAATGATCCAAATGCAATTTCAGCTCCTCTGTTTGCATTTCCTTTCATTCTGCCCTTTTGGACATTACGATATTTTATTTTTTTCGGTTGTAACATATCTCAATAAGTTCTTATCCTCTTTGACCTTGACCTTTTCCTCTAAACTTCGATTTTGGTTTTGATGCACCAATATTAGGAGACAAATCTCTTTTACCAAAAACTTCACCCTTACAAATCCACACTTTAACACCAAGTCTACCATAAGTAGTGTGTGCCTCAGCCAAAGCGTAATCTATATCTGCTCTAAATGTATGCAATGGGATACGACCTTGTTTGAACTTTTCAGTTCTAGCCATCTCTGCACCATTTAATCTTCCTGCAACAGAAATCTTAATTCCTTCTGCTCCCATTCTCATTGTAGATGCTAAAGACATTTTAGCCGCTCTTCTGTAAGAAATTCTTCCTTCGATTTGACGAGCAATACTATTAGCAACTAATTTTGCATCTAGTTCTGGTCTCTTAATCTCGAATATGTTGATTTGAATTTCCTTACTCGTTACTTTCTTAAGCTCTTCTTTCAGTTTATCAACTTCCTGTCCTCCTTTACCAATGATGATACCTGGACGTGCAGTATTAATAGTTACTGTAATAAGTTTAAGTGTACGTTCAATAACAATTTTAGAAACACCTGCTTTCGCCATTCTAACTGTTAAGTACTCTCTGATTTTTGCGTCCTCTACTAACTTTTCGCTGTAGTCTCTTCCGCCGTACCAGTTAGAATCCCATCCTTTGATGTATCCTAATCTTAAACCAATTGGATTTGCTTTTTGCCCCATTATTATGCTTTTTCTAATTTTTTTTTGATTGAATCTCCTACCACAAGCGTTATGTGGTTCGATCTTTTTCTAATTCTATGAGCTCTTCCTTGTGGAGCTGGTCTGAACCTTTTTAACTGACGTGCGCTATCAACGAATATTTCAGTCACAATTAAATCGTGATCTTCAATTCGTTCACTTTCGTTTTTTACTTGCCAGTTTGCCAATGCAGATAACAAAAGTTTCTCTAATCTTCCAGATGCTTCTTTTGGACTGAATTTTAACAATTGAAGTGCTTTATCCACTTGAATACCTCTAACTTGGTCAGCAACCAATCTCATCTTTCTAGGTGAGGTAGGGCAGTTTCTCAAGCGAGCAAATGCTCTTTGCTTGTTATCTTCTTTCCGTTTATCGGCTGTATTTTTCTTACGAGATCCCATTATTCAATAATTCTACTTATTTCTTTTTACCAGCTGCGTGGCCTCTATATGTCCTAGTCGGAGAAAATTCTCCCAATTTGTGACCTACCATATTTTCTGTTACAAAAACAGGAATGAATTTATTGCCATTGTGAACAGCTATTGTCAATCCAACAAACTCTGGAGATATCATTGATGCTCTTGACCAAGTTTTTATCACACTCTTCTTTGATGAACTTTGTGTCTCCGCTACTCTTTGAGCTAGCTTATAGTGAATAAATGGAGGCTTTTTTAATGATCGACTCATGTTCTACTTATTTTTTCCTTTTTTCAATAATATACTTGCTCGAAGCTTTCTTCTTCGATCTAGTCTTAAATCCTTTCGCTGGTATACCATTTCTAGATCTTGGGTGTCCACCTGAAGATTTACCTTCACCACCACCCATCGGGTGATCTACTGGATTCATAGCTACACCTCTTACTCTAGGCCTTCTACCCAACCATCTTGATTTACCCGCTTTACCTTTTCTTTCTAACATGTGCTCAGAGTTAGACACTGAACCGATAGTTGCTAAGCAAGTTGTTAAAATCATTCTTGTTTCACCAGAAGGCATTTTGATAACGGCATATTTACCATCTCTTGCATTAAGCTGTGCATGTGCACCTGCTCCTCTAGCAATAACTCCACCTCTACCCGGCTTCATCTCAATATTGTGAATCACAGAACCCAATGGAATATCAGCTAAAAACATTGCGTGTCCTACTTCAGGTATAGCATCTTTACCAGAAAGAATTTCTTGACCAACTTTTAATCCATTAGGACAAACGATGTATCTTTTTTCTCCATCAACATAATGAATCAAAGCGATTCTTGAAGTTCGGTTTGGATCGTACTCTACTGTAGCTACTTTTCCAGGGATACCGTGCTTGTCTCTCTTGAAATCAATTATTCTATATTTCTTTTTATGACCACCACCTATATTACGTGTAGTCATTTTACCTGTGTTATTTCTACCACCAGATCTTGCTTGAACAGCTAATAAGCTCTTCTCTGGAGTTGATGTAGTAACATCATCAAAATTGCCAACAACTTTGTGTCGTTGTCCCGGGGTAGTAGGTAATATTTTCTTAACAGCCATCGCTCTCTATAATTAAATGCTATTGTAAATATCAAGTGTATCTCCTTTGGCTAATGAAATGATCGCTTTTTTAAACGATGATCTTCTTCCAACAACCAAACCAGATTTGGTATTTCTTCTCTTCATCTTGCCCAAGTAATTCATCGTGTTTACATCTTCAACAGCAACACCATACATTTTTTCGACTGCGTCTTTAATCTGTATCTTGTTGGCGTCAGCGTCAACGATAAATCCATACCTATTTAGATTCTCGCTTTGCAACGACATCTTTTCAGTAACTAATGGTTTAATTAAAATACTCATAATTCTTAGTTCAATATCTTTTCTACCGTTCTAACTGCTTCTTCAGACATCATCACCGTATTTGCGTTTACGATATCGTAAGTAGTTAACTCGTCAATTAAAATCACTTTACATTTAGGAACATTCCTAGAAGCCAAGTACACATTGTTGTCTGCTTCGTTAAGTATTAATAAAGTTTTCTTTTGATCCAACTTTAAGTTCTTAAGCAACTCAACATAATTTTTTGTTTTAGGTGCATCAAATGTGAAGCTCTCAAGGATAGTGATTTCGTTATCTTTCGCTTTATAAGAGAAAGCTGATTTTCTAGCTAACTTTTTATACTTCTTATTCAATTTGAAACCATAATCTCTTGGCTGAGGACCAAATGCTCTACCACCTTTTCTGAAGATAGGAGATTGGATGCTACCAGCTCTAGCAGTACCAGAACCTTTTTGTTTTTTAATCTTTCTTCTACTACCTGTTACTTCAGATCGTCCTTTAGCTTTAGATGTACCTTGTCTTTGATTGTTTCTGTACAATCTAACATCCATATAGATGGAATGATCGTTAGGCTCAATGCTAAAAACATTGTCGTCTAATTTAACTTTTTTAGACGTTTTCTTACCGCTAATATTATATACTTCTAGTTCCATTGATCTATTTTTCTATTGTAACTATTGAACCGTTTGATCCAGGTATTGATCCTTTTAGAACTAAAAGGTTTTTTTCCGGAAGAACTTTAATTACTCTTAAATTCTGAACTGTTACTCTTTCGTTACCAGTTTGACCTGCCATTCTCATTCCCTTGAATACTCTACCAGGATAAGATGCACCACCGATTGAACCAGGAGCTCTACCTCTATTGTGCTGTCCGTGAGTTTGACCACCAACACCAGCAAATCCGTGTCTTTTTACAACACCTTGAAATCCTTTTCCGATAGATGTACCAGCAACATCAACCCAGTCACCTTCTTCAAAGATGTCTAATTTGATTTCTGTTCCCAACTCTAAGTCAGCTTCAAATCCACCGAACTCAATCAATTTTGATTTAGCTCCTGTCTTAGCTTTCTTGAAATGCCCTTTTAAAGCATTGGTTACATTCTTATCTGTTTTGTCGCCATAACCAAGTTGTATAGCAGCATAACCGTCTTTTTCAACAGTTTTTACCTGAGTCACAACACAAGGTCCTGCCTCAACGATTGTACAAGCTACGTTTTTACCATCTTCTAGGTAAACACTTGTCATTCCAATTTTCTTTCCAATTAATCCAGACATCTTAGTTAGGCTTTAATTTCAACTTCTACCCCGCTAGGTAATTCTAAACTCATTAATGCATCAACAGTCTTAGATGTTGAGTTATATATATCCATTAATCTTTTGTGCGAACAAAGTTGAAATTGCTCTCTTGCTTTCTTGTTCACGTGTGGAGATTTAAGAACAGTATAAATGTTTTTGTGTGTAGGCAATGGAATTGGTCCACTCACAACAGCTCCAGTACTCTTTACAGTTTTTACAATCTTTTCAGCAGACTTGTCTACTAAATTGTGATCGTAAGACTTTAACTTAATTCTAATTTTCGATACCATCTTCTACTATTGAGCTGTTTCTAATTTACCTTTTGACTTTGAAATTACGTCTTCCGCAATACTTTTTGGACATTCATCGTAATGTGAAAACTCCATTGTTGAAGATGCTCTTCCTGAAGAAATAGTTCTTAAGTCAGTAACATATCCGAACATTTCAGAAAGAGGCACTTTAGCTTTAATTACTTGCGCATCTCCTCTTGAATCCATTCCCTCTACTTGCCCTCTTCTTCTGTTCAAATCTCCTACTACGTCACCCATGTTTGCTTCCGGTGTAACTATTTCCAATTTCATAATTGGCTCAAGTAACACAGGACCACATTTAGGCAATGAGTTTCGGTATGCCATCTTACCAGCAATCTCGAAAGATAATTGATCAGAATCAACTGCATGGAAAGAACCATCTAATAGAGTTACTTTCAATCTATCTACAGGATATCCAGCCAATACACCATTTTGCATTGATTCTTTAAATCCTTTTTCGATAGAAGGAATAAATTCTCTAGGAACATTTCCACCTTTAATTTTGTTAACGAATTCTAAGCCTTCGTCATCCCCTTCAGTTGGTCCAACAATTACGTCAATATCAGCAAATTTACCTCTACCACCCGATTGTTTTTTGTAAACCTCTCTGTGAGACACATCTTTTGTTATAGCCTCTTTATATGCTACTTGAGGCGCACCTTGGTTACATTCTACCTTGAATTCTCTCTTAAGTCTATCAACTAATATTTCAAGGTGAAGTTCACCCATACCAGAAATAATAGTTTGACCTGAAGCCTCATCAGTTTTAACGATAAAGGTTGGATCCTCTTCAGATAATTTACCAAGTCCTACTCCCAACTTATCTAAATCTGCCTGAGTTTTAGGCTCAATAGCAATACCAATTACTGGTTCTGGGAATGACATTGATTCAAGAACGATTGGCTTCTTCTCAAAACAAAGCGTATCTCCTGTTCTTATATCTTTAAATCCTACTGCTGCACCAATGTCACCAGCTTCAATTCTAGGAATAGAATTTTGCTTGTTAGAATGCATTTGGAAGATTCTAGAAATTCTTTCTTTCTTACCACTTCTTACATTCAACACATAACTTCCAGCATCTAATGCACCAGAGTAAACTCTAAAGAAACATAATCTACCAACAAATGGATCAGTTGCAATTTTAAATGCTAAAGCTGCAAACGGCTCAGAAACATCTGGCTTTCTTAATTCTTCATCTTCACTATCAGGATTAGTTCCAATAATAGCTTCAACATCTAATGGGCTAGGAAGAAATTCCATTACCGCATCAAGCATTGTTTGTACACCTTTGTTCTTAAATGCAGATCCACATAAGATAGGAGTAATAGTCATATTGATCGTTGCAATTCTAATTGCTTCAAACATCTCAGCTTCTGTAATAGAATCAGGATCTTCGAAATACTTTTCCATCAACGATTCATTAGACTCAGCAACTGCCTCAACTAATTTTTCTCTGTACTCCTCAACTACATCTTTAATATCATCTGGAATTGGAACTTCTTCCCAAGTCATACCTTGATCAGACTCATTCCAAACCATTCCTTTATTAGAGATCAAATCAACAACTCCTTTAAAGTCATCTTCTGCTCCAATAGGAATTTGTAACGGAACTGGGTTAGCTCCTAATCTTTCTTTAATCTGACCAATTACACTTAAGAAGTCAGCACCAGAACGGTCCATTTTATTAACGAAACCAATTCTTGGAACTTTGTATTTGTTAGCTTGTCTCCAAACCGTTTCTGATTGTGGCTCAACACCACCAACAGCGCAAAACAAAGCAACAGCACCATCTAATACTCTTAATGAACGCTCAACCTCAACAGTAAAATCAACGTGACCTGGAGTATCAATGATGTTCATTTTATACTCAGTACCTCTATACTTCCAGAAAGTAGTAGTAGCAGCAGAAGTAATAGTAATACCTCTTTCTTGCTCTTGCTCCATCCAATCCATTGTAGCTGCTCCATCATGCACCTCACCAATCTTGTGATTGACTCCTGTGTAATAAAGGATACGCTCAGTAGTTGTCGTTTTACCTGCATCAATGTGAGCCATGATGCCGATGTTCCTAGTATGTTTTAGATTGATAGCCATAATTTCTTCAATTAAAATCTAAAGTGTGAAAATGCTTTATTCGCTGCCGCCATTTTATGCGTATCAGATTTCTTTTTGTAAGCTCCACCTTCTTCCTTAGAACCTGCAATAATTTCTCCAGCCAATTTCTCGCTCATCGATTTCTCATTTCTTTTTCTTGCGAAAAGAATCATCCACTTCATTGCAAGAGATAATTTTCTTTCTGGTCTAACTTCTCTTGGAATTTGAAATGTAGCTCCACCAACTCTTCTACTTCTTACTTCAACAGCAGGAGTAATATTATCGATAGCACTTTTAAAAACATCAAGACCTTTCTCTTCCGTTCTCTTTTCAATTAAATCCATTGCTTGATAGAATATATCAAACGCTAAATTCTTCTTGCCGTCCAACATCATGTTGTTCACAAACTTCGTGACCATCTCATCGTGGAATCGAGGATCCGCAAGTATTATTCTTTTTTTCGCTCTAGACTTTCTCACTTTTTAAATCAGTTTTATTTTGGTCGCTTAGTACCGTATTTAGATCTTCTTTGAGTCCTACCGTCTACACCAGCTGTATCTAACGCACCTCTTACGATGTGATATCTAACACCTGGCAAATCTTTAACTCTACCGCCTCTAATAAGTACTATAGAGTGCTCTTGCAGATTATGTCCTTCACCTGGGATGTAGGCATTAACTTCTTTGTTGTTCGTTAACCTTACCCTTGCTACCTTTCTCATTGCTGAGTTAGGCTTCTTAGGCGTAGTTGTATATACTCTAATGCAAACCCCTCTACGCTGTGGACATGAGTCCAATGCGATTGACTTGCTTTTCTTTTTGGAAGTGTGTCTTCCTTTTCTTACCAATTGTTGAATCGTGGGCATAAATCTTATTTAAGAACCTTTATTCACGCTGATTGTCAGCTAAAATTATCTTTTCCCCATTTTTTTTGGGACGGCAAATGTACGAGAAAAGTTTTATAAATTCAACAGAAGCAGTATTATTTTTCACTATACCGTTAAGTATGCTTTTTCCTATGATCTTCAATGTTAATTTTTAAGCATTTCTACTTTAACCATTAGCTAAAAAAACATTTCATAACATCCTTCATTCCACGCAAATACTGAATACCATTTACTATCGTGCAAATCTAAATACCTTTTCTTAATAACTTAATGCTTCCCTGTTTTTATCAACAATGTATTTTATGTTAATTTGTTTTTTGCTCAGGATGAAGGATTGAACCGCGTAGAAATATTCATCAGTGCAGCTTTATTTTATTTTTTTCGATCATGTCATATCTCGACACACTAAATGAGGAACAGCGAAAAGCTGTAGAACACACGGAAGGCCCCGTAATGGTTATTGCTGGTGCAGGTTCGGGGAAAACTCGAGTACTCACCTATCGAATAGCGCATTTAATAGACAAAGGTGTAGACCCTTTTAATATACTTGCCCTCACCTTTACTAATAAGTCGGCGAAGGAAATGAAGGATCGAATTACCAAAATTATTGGTGGCGAGGCAAAAAACGTTTGGATGGGTACGTTTCACTCCGTTTTCGCAAGGATTTTAAGAAGCGAAGCAGAACACATTAACTACCCACAGAACTTTACTATATATGACACGCAAGATTCAAAGAATTTAATTAGACAAATTGTTAGGGATTTAGGCCTTGATGAGAAACTATATAAAGCCAATATTATTTACAACAGAATTTCATCTGCTAAAAATGGCTTGATTGGCCCAAAGGCATACCAAGAAAACGCCGAAATTACGTCTAACGACGAATCTGGCGGACGCCCCAAAACTGGAGAGATCTATGCGATGTATAATAGAAGGTGTTTCAAATCTCATGCAATGGATTTCGACGACTTGTTGTTCAAAACGAATTTACTTTTACATAAAAAACCTAATATACTACTAAAGTACCAAAACAAATTCAAATATATTTTGGTAGACGAGTACCAAGATACCAACCATTCACAGTATAGTATAGTGAAGAGCATGGCAGCCCGTTTCGAAAACATTTGTGTTGTGGGTGATGATGCACAAAGTATTTACAGTTTCCGTGGAGCAAACATTCAGAATATCCTCAATTACAAAAAAGACTATCCCGACTTCAAATTAATCAAGCTCGAACAGAATTACCGATCCACTCAAAACATTGTTAATGCTGCCAATAGCATTATAAAGAAAAACCAAGATCAAATTTCCAAAGAAATCTGGACGGATAATAATGAGGGGAGCAAAATCATGGTTAAAATGTCGCTTACCGACAATGAAGAAGGTCATGGTGTTGCCAACTCTATATATGATACCAATTTAAGAGAACAGGTACGATTTAATGAATTTGCCATACTATATAGGACAAATGCGCAGTCAAGATCAATGGAGGAGGCCCTCCGAAGGCTCAACATTGCTTATAGAGTTTATGGAGGTCTTTCTTTTTACCAACGGAAAGAGGTAAAAGACTTGATGGCTTACTTCCGTATGTGCATTAATCCGAACGATGAAGAAGCTTTAAAGAGAGTTATTAATTATCCTGCTCGCGGAATTGGCAAAACGAGTATCGACAAAGTAATTATTGCAGCGAATGAATACGATAAAAGTTTGTGGCAAATTTTGCTTCACATTAACAAATTAGACATCGGAATTAATGCGGGCACCAGAGGCAAAATAACCGACTTTGTAAACCTTATTAAAACTTTCAGCTTAAAATCGGAAGTGGAAGACGCCTTCCAATTGGGTAATCACATTGCCAAATCGTCAGGATTATTGAAAGATTTATATAACGACCGTACTCCTGAGGGGTTGAGCAAACATGAAAACATTCAGGAGCTGCTTAATGGGATCAAGGACTTTACGGAACAAAATGAGGAATTGGATAAAAAAACCATGGGCATCTTCCTTCAAGATGTCGCTTTGTTAACCGATGCAGATAACGATGACAAAGAACCTAAGGATCGGGTTTCATTAATGACTATTCACAGTGCAAAAGGGCTTGAGTTTCCGTATGTATATATAGTTGGGCTGGAAGAAAGTTTATTTCCTTCTCAAATGGCCATGAATTCCAGAAGTGAATTGGAAGAGGAAAGGCGTTTGTTTTACGTGGCAATTACTCGTGCCGAGAAAAGAGCGCATTTGTCGTATGCCACCAGTAGATATAGATGGGGCAGTTTAGTACACTGCGAACCAAGTAGATTTATAGACGAGATCGATTCTCAATATATAGAACAAGATTTCTCCCGCAGTAGTCGCTCTCCAATAATTAAAGGTGAGCGGTTTGCAAAACCGGCCTTACCTGCTAAGAAACTTGAGAAAAAAACAACCAAAGATTTTTCCAGTAATGCTACCGTTCTCAATAAGAAATTAACAAGAGTTCAACAAGCTATTAAAGGAGCACCTGCCAAAGAACTTTTTGAAGAAAGCGACTTAACCGATTTAAAAGCTGGAATGATTGTAGACCACGAACGATTTGGCAGAGGACAAGTTTTAACACTGGAAGGCGACTATCCCAATACAAAGGCGTCTGTAAGTTTTGATGAAGTTGGCAAGAAGCAATTGCTTTTGAAATTTGCCAAACTCAGAATCCTTAATTGATTTATTGCGTATGTGTAAAAAATATAATTACTTTTACGTTCCCACATCGCCGAAACTAGGCATTAAAAGCTACAGCGATTAATTAGCACACATTATAATGGAATACAATTCAGGAAGATCTAGATTAATTATACCAGAGTACGGAAGACATTTTCAAAAACTGGTTGAGCACGCCGTTGCTATCGAAGATATTGAGGAAAGAACCACATTGGCTGAAGCAATAATTCAGAAAATGGGTCAACTCAATCCTCACTTACGTGGTGCTGATGATTACAAACACAAGTTATGGGATCATTTACACATCATTGCCGACTTTAAATTAGAAGTTAATGCTCCTTTTCCAAAGCCTGATCCAAAAAATCCAAAAGATGTAGAAAGATTAGCCTATTCAAAAAACAATATTAAATACAAGCATTACGGAAGAGCAATAGAATCGTTGATTGAGGCTGCTATTGAATATAAAGACGGTGAAGAGAAAGACGCATTGGTTACTTCTATATTGAACCAAATGAAAAAATTCTTTGTTACCTGGAACAAAAATTCAGTTACCGACGAATTAATTTTCAAACAATTAGGCATCTTGTCTGAAGACAAATTAAAACCTACTAAAGACTTAGTTCTTGTGGACACTAGCTCTTTAATTTCTACTACTGCCAGGCCACAAAGGAAAAAAGGAAAGAATCAAGGCCGCTACAAGTACGGCCGCAAAAAATAACCAACATTTTTAATGGGAAGCTTTGAGATTAACGGAGGACTTAGATTAAAAGGAGAAATTATTCCTCAAGGTGCTAAAAACGAAGCACTGCAAATATTATGTGCTGTACTGCTTACCCCCGATAAGGTGGTAATAAAAAACATCCCCAATATACTTGACATACGTAATCTCATCGATCTACTTGGAAGCTTAGGCGTTAAAATAGATAAGATCAGTGATTCAGAATACCATTTTCAAGCAAATAATGTAGATACCACGGCTTTAGAATCTGAAGAGGTAATGAAAAAAGGTTCTCAGTTAAGAGGAACCATCATGACAGCTGGCCCAATGTTAGCTCGTTTTGGCAAAGCAATCATTCCTAGTTTAGGTGGCGATAAAATTGGTAGACGGAGGTTGGACACTCACTTCAACGGTTTCGAAAAACTTGGTGCGACTTTTACATACAACGACGAAAACGGCGAGTTTGTAGTGGTTGCAGATGCGTTAAAAGGCAGCTACATGCTTCTTGACG
>SPKZ01014165.1_pt1 | contig 32340 bp, 39 predicted proteins | sample 2456571 | NCBI WGS metagenome assembly SPKZ01 (sample SAMN11192286, study PRJNA482655) | marine metagenome | biome: ENVO:00000447; feature: ENVO:00000244|ENVO:00000211|ENVO:00000569|ENVO:00002023; material: ENVO:00002151; isolation source: ocean water from marine abyssalpelagic zone ...
GCTACTGTGCTAGCCGTTTGTATGGTAGAACCTACCTTACCCCCAAGCTTAAACGAGTCAGCGGATTTATCACCCGAGCCTAACTTACCCGCTAAGGCAGACCATAAACCCGATATACTGGCATAAATATCTTTGTTATCGCAACGTACCCAACTCCGCCAGTTATTGCTGTAACAAGAGCGAGCCCATAATTGAGTTCCACCGTTGTACTGGACAGCTAACTGCGACCTACTTGCCGTAGATGTTCTAGTGTTGTAAAAAGTGGTTGTTATATGCCAGTAATAAAGTGCTGAGGGGGAATTACCGTGATTTGTCACCATTACTTGTGTAGTGGCGTTATCTGGGTTTGCTGAGCTACTAGTTGCGCTAAGCCCCATATAAAAATCAGCATTGATTCCCTTTAACAGCAAGGAATTTGAAGCATCTCCTGTCTTATCTAATTTTTCAGCCATGTCCAAATAATAAGCGGCTTGTGCAACAAAGGTGTTATCATCAAGTGCGACATGAACACCACCAACACTTAAGGCGCTAAAATCAACTGCGGTACCGGTAATATCACCAACAGACACTGCAAACGCTTGGTCCCGATAAACTAGCGACTCATCCCTTAACGCCAATACTTCTTCTTTTACTGAGGCTGAATCTGTAGCTGCATATAATTGTGCGTTATAAGCCGAAGTACTGTTATTTACTTCACTTATTAAGGTATTAAATTTGTCGAGATAATTACCACTGTGGGTACCCATATCGGCAAAGCCAAAGGTCCAATCTATTAGAGCGAATGGTTGCTGCATTATTAAGCCTCTTCTAAGGCGTAAGAGCCTTGGTAGTTATTATTAAAATTTGAGGTGAATTGGGGTAATAATGTGAACATACAAGCAAAAGCATAGTGTTGCTCTTTTTGTCCACCAACACCGGGATACATAGAAACATACCAATCGGTATCATCGCCCACTTTGTTTATCGCGTTGAAAAAGTGTGGTCTGTCTTGCTCGCTTAACCAATCCAAATCAAACTTGATCTTTCTTGGTCTTGCTTGTTTTTTCGCGTAAAGAGAACCACCAGAGGTGCGTTTTTTCTTGGTAGAAGATAACCAACCAAGGCTATGGCCATAAGAAAAGTTAGTGCTAGGCTGCAGTGCTCTACCGACATAAATTCGAGTGACGTCGATATGGCCAATAGTATTGTCAACATCAACCAAGGTGATACGCATTGCGCCAATTAAACAGCTATCAAACCAAAAGTCTGATGATTGAAAACGTGCATCACTGACCGAACTTACCAAGGGATCAATTAAGAACTCAAGCTCGCCAAGTGTTTTTTGCTGAACAGCTGGAATTACTAACGAGTCTTTTATTAATGTTGTCATTGCTACGTCTTCAAATAGCTCAATACGCCACGTTGATGTATCACTCATATTATGGCGCCATAAAGAAACACCACTTAAAATTCTTGGCTGGACCCACTTGTATGTAAATTGAACTTGAGCAATATCAGTAGAGCGAAAAACCCTCGAATTACTGTAAAGCTGTAAATTAGCTAACGGCAATGTAGCCACTGCCGTTCCAATTGTTTGCGCCACTACTGCTTCATCACCGTCATTCACTATGAGCATGCGAATATTATTATTTATTGCCATAATTCAACCGTTACCTCGCCATCGATGGGGTTATCTTCAAGGCCAATAACAATACCGTTATCGCCATTTTCAAAGCCATATTCCCAGTGTGTTAATTCGATCTCTTGACCTAGTTCAAATAGAAATGGCGTGGCAAGCGCAGCAATCTGATAAACCGTCCTTTTTACGCTAAACATTGTCGCTATATTAGTGGCTAATGCATTGGCATCTGCTTCATAAACCAAGCAGGTTTCTATATAAATGGGTTTGGCATCAGGGTAATCAGGCAAGCTATTAGTCGCTTCAACTGACTGATGCTTTTTGCTATAAATGGCCCGTTTTTCCGCAGATACTCCACCGGCTAAACCATCCACTTGCACCGTATTGTTCTTAGCGAATTTCACTATGATCTTGTTAGATGGCTCTATTGTTTTTCTTATGCGAACACCATCGGCCTCAACATCTTCTAATGTTAATAGCTCGCTTGCGGTACCCGATATAACCGGCATTACTGCAGCAACAAATTGTCGGTCACGCGTGTAATAGTGATAAGCATTTAATGATTTACAAATTGTGTCTAACACTTCACGCATTGTTGTTTCTGTTTTGCGATAAATGCCTAAGGGGTAAGTAGGTAAGCTGGCCGTATTCGGTACGATATTATTAGTGTCAAAAACATCAAACAGCGCATTAATAATTTCACCCGGTGTTTGAGAAAACACCGCAGATTGGTATCCTTGCACATCTGCTGTAATTCGACCAACGGGTGCTTGGTTTAGCGTAAAAACACCTAGTTCATTATTCTTAGTGAACGCTACGGCCATGCCGTTATCTCTAACTTCTATAACATCATTTACTCGAGTAAAGTTTACTCGGTAAATGTGCGCTGCGGCATCTTCAAGCACGGGTTCTACATTAAGGCAAGTACCAAAACATAAAGGCATACTCTGCCCTTTTGCTGTACCTGATGAATAAATTTCATTCGGTATCGGTCGGTCTAATTGCCGAGAAACATCTCGGGTTTCAAGCTTTAACTCGCCCTTGCTTGTGGTAATACGCTCAGCAACATGTGAGCTTATATGCACAAATGAATTAAAATCCCACTTATCATCACCGATGAAAAAATCAACTTTGCCATTAAATACATTGCCAGCAAGTAATACGTTTGAGAAGTCATTAGAAATTAACGAAACCTCACTACGACTTGGTGTTGAACTGCCGTTAAAACCATTCATTTTTCGACTGAATTTAGGAGCCGATATAACCAAGTCATCAAAAGGTGTATGAGCTGGAGTATCATTGGCTGCGCTAACAAAAGGGTGAGTTGAAAAGTTCTCCGTTTTCTCACCGCTATTTAAATAACTCACTCGGGCCAGTAATGTTCGCTCAAGCCCCGGTGTTTTTAACCATTGTTCTGGACTCATGGGATATACCTTCTATATTCAGCCTCTCGCCATTCATCAATTTGACGTTCTGACGTTCGTCTACTTTGCTCAAATGAATCAATCATTTTATCGGCTTTGTCTTCTGCCGCGGCAGCTTGCTCTATAGCTTGATTAATACCTTCATCCGTTTTTTCATTTTGAATTGCAATCTCTTCTTTGATTTCAGCTAAAGCTTGCACTATCTCACTGTTATCATTTTGTTGAGTGGGTAGAGGAATGGCTCTAATTGCTAAGGTGTTATCGATAACAGCTAAACGGTTATCTTCAAGCTTTTCATTGAGCACTAACATAGATTGATCAAATTCTGTGGTAACGCTAAGTGATACCTCTTGGCTAATATTTTCTAAGCCGGTTAAGCTTTCAATGGTTGTTCTTTGCAGCTCTGCAAGCAGGTTGTCATAATCGACAATGGCACTTGGCAATTCCGGTGCATCAGGTTGAACAGGAGCAGTAACGCTGCTATCACCTAGTGTATTTAAGGCATTATAAACAGTGTCAAAAATCGCGCTGTAATCAGAGCCACTTGCATAAAATTGCTGAGCTTCTTTTAAGTAACTATCACCAGCTCCTGCCAATTTATTTAACGCATCAACATCGCCACTTTGAGCACTGGCAAATAAAGCATCAAATTGGCTTTGTGCTTCATCAAGCTTTTGCTCGTTGGTTAAGGTTGAATAATCAGAAAGCAATAAGCTGTCTGCAGCATCTTTTAGCGATAACAGCGCATCTTTCATGCTGTTATAAACTTCTAGCTCGAGCTGATATTGCTCGTCAATTTGGGCGAGTTGTTCGTCATAAAGTGCTTGAGAAGCTTCACGGTTTTGATTAAGGCCATCTAAATCAGCGTTATACTTTTCTACATAAGCTTGCTTAAGTAGCTCAATATTGGCTAATTGGTCGGTTGCTGAACCAGTGCCAAGTGTGGCCGTAAGTGATGATATTTGATTCCTTTGGTAATCACCCTCATTCCAACCAGCTGCTTGTTTTTGAATTGATAATATTGACGAGGATATGCTCGAGGACAACTTATCAAAAGAGGCCATGATTTTATCATTTTCTGCAATTAACTTTGTCGCGGAATTTTCATGCGCGGTGTTAATACCTGCCAATGTTTCATCGATAATTGCTTCGCGTTTTTTACTATGCAGTGCCTCTAATAGTGAAAGATCAGCACCTTCAGCATTGTTGTAATACGCAGTGAATTCCGCTTGTAAGCTATGCAGCTTACTTTCAAGTGGCGTGAAATCTAAAGCAGCTAATTGCTGAGAGATGTCATTATTAAACGCTTTGATTTTATCCGTATTATCAACAAGTACAGTGCCTTGATTTTCAAGTGCATCGTAATAATCAGCCATTTGAGGCACTAACAACATTAACTGAGCATATAAACGCTGGTCAGCTTCGGTTGTTAAATCAAGGCCAGAAACGATTTTTTTAAACTCTTCTCGCGTTTCTGGCAAGGTAGTACCAAGTGCGGCAAACTGTTCGTTAATTTGATTGGTTAAATAAGTGAATTGCTCTTGTTCTGTGAAGAACTCACTTAAATACGTATTCGCGGCATCGCGCAGTGCTTCAACTGAACCTGCAAAATCAATGATAGATTGTGCTACTTCAATTTGAGCATTAGCATCAATGCTTGCAATTGAATTGCCGGTAACCTCTAAAATGGAATTGAAAACGGTTTGTTGTTGAGCAATACGGACCAGTGTTTCGTAAAGTCCTTCGCCTACTTGTTGAAAATCTCTTAGTCCTGGTACTAGGTATGTTGCCATTAAATCAGCTTGATTCGAGAACATTGCCTCGAGTTCAGCTTTTATTTCATCACCAGATAAATCTTTCAAGCTGAGATTTGGCATGTGAATAACAAAATTATCTAGTGATTTAGCAAGATCAAGTCCCAAAACATCAACTGCGCTATTAACCGTACCGCCAATGCTTGAGAAAATTAGTGCCAATTCAGATTCTATTTGAGTATCAACATCTGAATACTCGGTGCTATAAGTGGTCTTTTTCTTTGCGCCCCAAAATTTCTTTTTCTTGGTCTTAATATCAAAGTAACTTTGCGCTTCAACTAAACCAGACTCAAAAATCTCACCCATGGTTTGGCTAACAATACTGATGCCAGAATCTACCACTGATTTTTTAGTGCTAGAAAAGCTGCTCATTATTTTTCCGAGAATACCCGTTGGGTCTGTTTGTTCTATACCACCAATTAAAAAACCTTCCAGTGATGAGGTTGTACTTTTTTCACCTAGCTCACCGCCATAACTATCTGCGCTAAACTTGCCAAAACTATTTACAAGGCTTTTGGCCAAGTGAGTAATATTGCTATTTAAATCGCGTAAACTATCGTTCATTTGACGAAGCTCCGCATATTGATCTAACTCTAACTCTTCAATACGTTCATACACATTGCCAATTGATTGCGACTTATCGTCACTGCCAAAAACGGAGCCTGTGCTTTGAGTTTCTTGCCTTTCAGCTGAACTTGGTGGAGCTGTTCCGCTACCACTTACTGCAATGCCTAAACCTGCCATAATAGCGACCATGGCAGCAATACGTGCAAATGCTGTATACGGGTCACCTTCGCCTTGACTAGCAATTGCTGCCGTTGCATTGGCTATTGCTCGCTTGGTTGCTAAAGCAACTTCTATAATAGTAAAAGCTTGCTCCATTTTATGGAGTACTTCACGGCCCTTGCTCTGCTCACTGAACATTCTTGAGGCAGCACCAGCAATTGAACCGTAACTGCTTAAGTTAGCGATGGTCCTCGTTTCGGCTAAATCTTTTTCATAGCGACCCAATTTTTTTAATTCTTGCGGATCGTCTTTATATTTGAGCTTTAGCTTGCCAACCTTTTCGAGTTCTTTAGCGTAACTACCGTGAGACTTGCTTAGCTTTTCAAGTTGCTGGCCAATTGAGCCAAACGTGTCAATAATGACAATGCCAGCACTAGACCAACTACTTGATAAAGAATTAGCACTTTCAATCATTTTATCGATTTCTGACTGATACGATTCACCCGTTAGGGTTTTTTCAGTTGCAGCTGCTTGTCGGGATAATTCACGTTGCGCCTCTGTTGCGGCAACGGTAGCTTCGGCTGACTCTTTAGCGGCTGCAGTGGTTTTTTTATGCCACTTTATTAGCTTGTCACCAGAGGCCGCTTTTTTAGATTTTTCTATTTCAGTAGTGACTATTTTCATCGCTGTAGACATGGCTTTATCTACAGCAATAATATCAGTAGCATTGATGGCGTAATCTTTTACTTCCGCGGAAAAACTGGCAAGTGATTTGCCCATTTTAATAATGTCTTCATCGCCCGTTAAATCGCCAAAGCCTAAAGCAATTTGCGACCAACCACTTGCAATGGTGGCTAACATATCGGTTAAGGGATCAAGAGCTACATTAATTAATTCAGCTACTGAGGTGGCACTTCCTGCCATGGCACTCGTTGCCGCTTTACCTATTTTTAAATAACCTAGTTCTATAATTAATAGCGTGGTGTAAAGGGTGTCAATTCTATCGCCAACAAAAGCTAGTGATAAAACAGTGTACTCAATAGCACTGCCAACAATTTCTTCCCAGCCACCAAAGCCCAAAGCAATATCAGTTATGCCGCTATTCATAGCGCCTAGTGATGGCGCCAGTGACGCGGTAATAACATTACCCAAGCCTTTGATAATATCACCGGTTCGTTGAAACTCTCGACCAGCTACGGCTATCATTTCGGCATCTACATCATTAATTGAGGTACCCAATAAACGGGCTTCTTGTTGAGCTATTTTTAAGCCGGCAGCACCATTTTCTAATAACGGAATTAATCGGCTGGCATCATTGGCCAGTGCTTCCATGTAAAATATTTTTTCACCATGGGAAGCTACGCCATCTAAGGCTTCACCAATTTTTAGCAGCTGCTTGTCAGCAGATAAACCAACAAACTCATTAATGTCGAGGTTTAACTTTTCAAAAATACTTTTTGCTTCACCGCCACCAGTGGCAGAAAAGTCACCAATTTTATCTTGCAGGTCTTTGAAAATATCGGCCATTTTACCGTTATCAACATTGAACTTTTCTCCTGCAGTACTCCACTCCGATAAAGCTTGTGTGCTCATATCTAAGGTGTCAGCCATTACTTTCATTTCAGTAATAGCTTGAGTGCGCATTATGGTACCCATGCCGCCAAGCGCAGCAGTGGCTATACCAATAACACTCGTCACCTTACCAAGCTTACCAATGAGTGAGCCTGTTTTTTCTTTTAGATTTGTAGTGCTCTTACCGGTTTTCTTTTGTTGAGCACTTAGGTTTTTTAAACCATCTCGAGTTAACTCTGTGGCTTTAACCCCTTTTCTTGCATCACCGGTAATCAATAAACCGACTTGATAATTTTGTTTAGCCATCTGTTTTATTAAGTACTTCCAGTGCGCCATCCTCAATTAGCTGAATATCTTCCAGTAATAGAGAGCGGTCTTCTAAGGGGGTTTGTTCGATATTGAATAGTGATTCTTTCGCTGGGGTTGGGATGCCAAAAAAGCCACCCATAGCGCCAATAACAAATTGGCGCCTAAGCTTGATAAATAAGTTCCAAATGGCAATGTGTTCAGGCCATATACTGAAATCGTTTGAGGTGTTTCGCTGAGCAGCTTTAGCCTCTTCACGCTTTCGTCTAAACTCGAAAAAATCACTACCAAGACCGGCTGCTGTAGCCTCCTCGTTAATGATCGCTTCTTTATGTTTATCGCTTATTTTTGCTGGTTGTTTTTGCTGAGTAGCCCACCAGTTTCCCAGCTCAATTAGTTTTTTGCGCGTTTATCCTGAAAAACGCCATTTGACTTATGAAGACCTTCACGTAAAGCAATGTAGTAAGGTTCAATGTTTAGCATTTCTGTTACGAGATCAGGACTGTATTCGGCATATTTTTTGTTTGATAACTTGAGGTTTTTTATGTCATGCAAGTTAGTAGTGATTTCAGCAGTCATGTTATCTTCAATACCATCTAACTCGTTTTCTAAGTCAGTACGGTGTGTTTGCTTTTCATCATCGGTTAATGGAGTAAGTTCATCACCTTCCGTAATAAGTACTAATTTATTTTCATCAAAAGCAATTCCATCGTGATCCAATAGCATAATGTCTTTGGCTATAACTCGAATGCGACGAAGAAAAATAGCAATGCGCTTATTCAATTTCTTACTGTCTGCGCGAGACAAACGGGTGAATACTGCGCCAAAACTTACTTCTGTTGCTTTGGTGCCAGCACTGACAAATGATGCTTTACAAGATACTTCAATGGTTTCTTCTGAGCCGATTAATAAACTGGTCATTTAAATTCTCTAATGTGGTTTTTTGGAAATAAAAAAGCCCCTACATAGGTAGAGGCTTGTGCTCAATTATTTAAGCAAGAGGGAGAGCTATAACAAGGTAATAACAAGGGCGCTTTGAAAGCGTAATTCAAATTGATAAGCTAAATCACCATCAATTGAACTTTCTTTAGGTTTGGCTAATTGCACTTCTAAACATTTAAAATTAAGTGTGTTGTATTGCACTGTGCCATGTTCTACCTCTAACGGGACGGTAGAAACACCATTGTGTGATTCAAACTTTGCAAACCAATCTTTAACTAAGGGATCATCCGCTAAAATAGTCGCTGAGCCGGTAGCAAACAAAGGTGCATGGCGTGCTTCTTTTTGACCAGGTACATTAACCATGTTCACACCAGAGCCAGCTTTAATGCTGAATCCATGTAAAACAACATCAACACCATCTATTTTGCATAGCTGTGTGTTTTCTGAGTTAACCGGTACCGGATCTGCATAGTTGCTGTAAACAAGTGAGTTAGGAAAAGGTGCTCCGGCTGGACGGGTATAACTACCAACAAAATTCAGCGCAAAGCTAACGTAGCCATCAAAAGAAATATCAAGGTTGCCGCGTGCATCAGGGATAACATTAAACTTTTTATCACCAACATAACGAGCTAAAGTCAAAAGAGGACTGTCGACATTATTATCTAAGGTGAAAATTTCTTTTTCCGCAGAAACTGTGTCATCTGTGGTACGAACAAAGCCACACGCTTCTAAAATAGGACCATAAACAACGGTATTAACATTACTACCACAACCAGCAGCATCAATTTTAGTGGCTAACGTTTGGTGAGGTTTGGTATTAACTTCTTCACCCGGTGTGGTAATAACGCTATCAACGTTACGTGTTTTGAATTCACCTTCATATTCGCCAACCTGAATACCATCAGTCGTTTCAATAACATTGGCACCAGTTAACACTTCAGGCACACCTTTAACGGCTTGTATTTTAAATAACAAAATCGCATTATCTTTCATGGTTATCCCTTATTTACTTGCTGATTCAGCAGGTTTTTTGGTTGATTTAGTAGGTTCTTTTAAAAAGTCACTGGCCTTAACCACTTTCTTTTGTTGTTCTGCTTCTGATGGCAGTGCTTTGGCTGTGGATTTCCACGAACCATCCGTACCACGCTTAAGGTTTTTTTTTGGCATGGAATGCTCCTTTAAGGGTTAACTATAATTATTTTGGGGTGTGCTTTTTGTAGTTCTTTTTGGCTTGAAAGCCGCTAGTCCATATTTCCACTTTGCTGTCTTTGTCTCTGATTTGTGCTTCAACAAATTCAAGGTTGGTGTAATGTTCGTTGATAACAAAACCAAGCAGTGCTTCAAGCAATGCTTCTTTAGCCAAGGACATTGGCGGCTCAGCGAAACAGTCATCATCACCACTTTTACTGATAATGCATATGGAATATAAGAAGTCTATTCCCTGCCGCGGTCGTGAATCTGAGCTCATACCTCGGCCCGTATCTTTAACCGGTAGCAGGTAGCAAATTGGCAGGGGAATATGACCCATTTTTATTTCTTCAAGTGTCGGTACGTTCTTACTTACTTTGACTTTACGAAAGTGGCCATGCTTTTTTATTTGGTCAACAATGGGTTTTATTAACATGGTTACTCGCCATATAAAATGGCAGCAGGGCCATCGGTTTGTACATCTTCTATTGAAAAAGCTCTACCATTTAATATGAGTTGTGAGCCTCGCGTTTTGCCAGTTACTTGGCTAGCTAAACATAAGAACTGATGCTCATAATCCCTTGCCTCAAAACTGCCAAAGCTAGGCATACTAGAACTTTTTCCATAACAAACGCGCAGCGTAATATCTGCGCCAAAGCTAGGAGAAAATTTGGCATCTTCACCGGCATGGTCAAGCAAGTTCTCCACTGCTTTGGCTAAGATATTTTTAATCATTTAAATATTCACAAGTGCGATCAATAGTCACTAAAAATTCAGCTTGTTGTGAGCTGACAGAGAGTTTTTCACCACGCTGTATACGATCTAAATTTAAACGCTCGTTACTAAAGTCAACTTTGGCTTTAACCCAAACTGTACCATCGAGATCTTCTGCATCATTAGCTGACTCATCTAAATCACCACCACTTTCATCTGCAGAAGAAGCTTGCTCTGTGTCAGTTGATTTTTCACCTGCAGAAGCAGCTTGCTCTGTGTCAGTTGATTTTTCACCTGCAGAAGCGGCTTGCTCTGTGTCAGTTGAATTCAATTTAGCTAATTCTTTTTTACATCGAGCGACTTTCCAAGATTTAGGTGCTGTTACACCTTTTTCTAAAAGCTGAGCTTTTAGCTTCTCTAATTCTTCATCTGCCATGACTTTTCCCTAATGCGGTTTTGAAAGAGATCAAAAAAGGCGGCAAAAATGCCGCCTTTACTTATCTCGTATTAATTACTTGGATTTACTATTTACTCAACGTTGCTCTACGAACCATTTCTGGTCGGGTATTAAGCATTAATAAATAACAAGCAACATAAACATCAACCCATTCAGGATCATCATCTTCACGATCCCATTTCAGCCATGAATAAAATTCTTGACCTTTTTGACCAATATGTGAGAATTTTTCGCCCGGTGATGCAATATGTTTGAATACCGTATTATTTAAACCACAAGGGATAAATATCACTTCGTTGTCAGCTAAAGAAACAGTTGTATCATCATCAGTACCTTCGTACTCAACCCACTCTACACCTGCAAACTTAACAACGTCTGATTGGCCATTGCGTAAATCAGATGCTTCAGCTTGGTTTTTAAAGCTTTCACGATATTCTGGTGATGCTTGTAGTTTATCCATAGCACCTGGTCCACAAATCGCTAAGATTTTAGTGTATTTAGCGCCTTTCTTAGTTTTACGCATATAACGAACTACATTGTCATGAATGGCCTCTCGTAAATCGCCATCAATTAACGTAGTTACATTCAGGTTTATCATTGATGGTTCAGCAATATCCATTTCGTCAAAATAGTCATACATCAACGCACCTTCGGTGTCATATAACTTACCGCGAAGAGCACCTAAACGTTGAAACTCTTTAGTGGCATCAATATCGCCCATTAAGCCGCCAGACCCTTGTTCTCCACCTTGACGCTCTGCTAACTCACCAGCTAATTCTTTAGGGCGATCAGCTGTACCAAATTCACGTAAAAACGCTAAATCTGTTGCATTAATCCGGTCTTTTAATGCTAAGCGATCTGTTGAAAACCACTTTAATTTCGCTTTGTTACGCTTATCACGCGATTCTATTGGCTCACCACGTTTACTAGTTTTTACTAAGCGAATTTCATTTGCTTTAACGTCTAGCGCTACCATTGCTGAACGGATAGGTGATAAGGTGAATACTCCTAATCGACCTAAGTGATTAGGTTGATGCTCAATTTTATTGATGGCATCAGTCATACTAATTTGTTTGAACGGGTCTTGATTGACCACATCTAAAATCAATGAGTCCATTGTTTTTTCCTATTTAATGCTATGAATGATAAAGCCAGCAATTACAGCTGAACAATAATGTTTAATGCTAATAACTGAGCAATAGCAGCGGTTTTTTGAGAGGGGGTAATACCTGCTGGCCAAGTAAGGTTTTCATCTCTAACTTTGGTTAAACGGGCATGGATGATGGCTTGCTTTGCAGTTACGCTGGCATCAGTGTTTTCCCACAAAATACCTGCAGCAGCTTCGGTTCCATCAGCAGCAGCCGGTGCTAATTCTAAGAAGTCACCACCTGCTGTTTTTTTACCTAACACAGCACCACTTAATAAATTACCAGCGGCTAAAGTGATTTTTTCACGACTTAAGTCTTTACTTTCTTCATGAACAATATGCTCACCCGGATTTTTTCCTTGTACTAACTCTGGCATGGTTTTCTCCTACTTTTGGGTTATGCCAGCTATCTTGTGTCCGGCATTCCAAATGTCGTCACTGTCGCTGGATATGGTTTGTGAAACTTTTGCATGTTGTGGGCTAGGTTGTTCTTCCTGCCCAGCTTTAATTTCGGTGAGGAGGTCTTGCACCATTTCAAGTGCATAACCTTTTTCTATGTAATTTTCTGCTAAGTAAGATTTACCTGCAGTACGGCATGCTGCCATAATTGATTTACTGCGAGAACGCTCCGCTTTGACAGGATCCACTTCTGGCTCTAGCTCATTAGTGTTTTCAGATTCTTCATTTTTTTCACTATCAACATCTAAGTCTTCATCTGCTGAGCTATCAACATCTAAGTATTCATCTGCTGAGCTATCTTCATTTTCATCATGTAAAGCAATAAACTGTGCCATGGCTTTTGGCATTTTTTCAAGCTTGCTTTCTATGCTTTGATCAAAACAAGCATTGGCTTCAATTGGCTTAATCATGCTATCAGCAAAACCTCGCTCAACGGCTTCTTCAGCATAAATCCATGTTTCAGCTTTTAACATGTCAGCCAGTTCAACTTTATCAATACCAGTTTTAGCGTGATAAGCATTTACTAAGCTTGCTTCCATGCCATCTAATACATTGGCTTGTTGACGAAGTTCATCAGCATTACCTGCAGCATAAGACCATGGTGAATGAATCATAAAGCCGCCAATTTCACTGATAACAATTTCATCAGCAGCCATAGCGATAACTGAGGCCATGCTCATAGCATAACCATCAATTTGCGCAGTAACTTTACCTTTGTGTGTGGCTAGCATGGTATGAATAGCTGTACCAGCTACAACTGAGCCACCGAAGCTATTGATACGAACCCTAACATCAGCACCATCAAGTGCTTTCATCTGGTCAAAAAATGCTTTGCTATTTACATCATCCCAATAGCTATCACCGATGATTCCATAAATAAGAATTTCATGTTCACCATTATCCTGCATATTAAATGCAATGGTTGGCTCTATGTTTTTCTGCTCTTTACTTTTAGGCATTATAATTTCCTGTTAACTGTTTTCAGCAGCAAGCACTTGCATGCCGCCTTGGTCGGTACCGGCTTTATTAACTTTCGCAGGGTTAGTATCTAAAACGAGCTCTTCAGCAGTTTTAACACCTTGCTCTATTATTAATTGCGCAGTGATATCTTCACTATCAAGACCACGCTCTGCATTTTTATTAGCGCGGCTATCAAAACCAGCACGAACTTCTAAAATATCAGCCATTACATCTTTAAGTGGGTCTACCCAATCCCATCGTGGTGTTTGCCATTTGGGTAAGTATTTTTCAGGGCTAGTTTCGTATTCTGGTAAATTTGCAAGTCGCTGCATCCAAACAGCTTCTAAAAACCATTTAGCTACCGGCTGGCAAAACTTGAAGATCATTAAATGATATTGCAAACGTTCCATACGTCGACGAAATTCAACTAAACCAGCACGAATACTGGAATAATTAACGCCTGTTAAGTCACCTGTGAGCATTTCATAAGTTAAGCCTATAGCTTTAGCTACTGCGCGAAGCTCTGACTTAATCCATTCAACATAGTTAGGGCCAATACCATCGGGTGATGAAAAACTAATATCTTCATCATCATCAAGGTAATGAACACCACCTGCTTTTATTTTTTTTATGGCCTCGCCATTTTGAAGTTCATCGTAATCAATACTGCCAACATTACCGTCTTCAACCGTTTCACTATCATCAGCACTCCACTCTTGTTGGCGTTTTTTAATTATCCAACCAAAGAGCTGAGCGGTTTTCTGTTTGACTAACGTGGCATCTTGCATTTCATCTATTTCATATAGACGTAGCAAAATGGTTGATAAGTGAGGTATGCCGCGATCTTGTTTCGGGCGTAACACCTGAAAGTAGTGAATGATATCGCTAGCAGGTACCGCTCTTGTTAAATTGTTAAATACACCACCGGGTAAATCATCAGGGTGATGGTTATACAAGTGATAATAAGTACGCTGACCTATAAAATTCTTTTGAATACCTAACCGTATGCCTTTAGCAACATCAGATAATGACACTGGCAATAAATCACTTTCACATATTTCAATTTGTAGTGGTACGGATAAACCATCACTTGGCCTACGCCATCTACGACGAATAAGCGTTTCACCATCACTAAACTCTGTGCCAGCAACTAAGGCTTGTTGCCCAGAAAAATTTAAATTCCCATCGGCATCACATTGTTCGGTGAATAGATTCCACAAGCGCTGTAACTCTGGATCTTCCCATTTAGCAATAATGCCATTACCAACCAAGTTGTCGACATAGGCATTTCTAGCCGTGACACCATAAGGGTGATTATTGATGGCATAGCGCGAGCGTTTACGTAGGTTTTCTAAACTTTGCTCAGCTTCACTATTGGGGCCTGAACTACGCATACCTTTATTTTGCATGCGAGGTCCGGTAGAAGCACCTTCATAAAATGCTTTAAGTCGTTGCCCTTGCTCAATGCCACCACCGCTTGGAATGTTTTTAATGCGAGGCTTATTAGATTTTTTCAATTAAAGCCTCGATCATACTGCAGGGTTACATTTTTAATACGCTTAGGACGTAGCGATTTTATGATTTGGTTTTCTAAGGTAGTCATCGAGGCTAATGAACAAGACTCATAACTAATATCTTGGCCCATTACTTTGACACTGCCTATGCGTTTGCCTAAGGCTAGGTCTACCTTCGCTTTGCGAACTGCAGTTAAATCATCTTTGGTATATGACATTAGACTCCACCGTATGTACCGGCCTTTTTAGGTTTGATTTTTTTAGCTTTTGGCATCGGAGTACCAAGCTGACTAGCTGAAAGCCTTTCTAGGTTTACTTTAAATCGCTGCTTACTTGCCCGAAGCGCTGCGAGTGCATAATTAGCACAATCGGTACCTTCGTTTCGTTTGCCTTTAGGACAATCCCACACAAATACTCTGAGGTTTTGCCGGTAAACGGGTATTTTTACTTCTGCGACAAACTCTTGGCAGGTTTTCTCACCGCAAATACCATCATCTGCAGGGAAGTGAATATATCCCGGTGTAGGTTCACCAGGAGGGTTTCGATTAAAGCGATAACGACCGTAAATAGTATCTTTAGCATCTTCGGTACCAACTTCAAAAAAGTAAGTGCCATGCTTTTTATTACGGGTTTTTGGCATATTCGCAATGGGTTTGCCTGATGTTGGCGCTCCACGAATAGGCAAGAATTTTTTAATGCCTCCTTTACGACAAGCTGCATGAACTTTGCCCGTAAAACCGCCACCTGTATCCCAGCAAACTCTTGAAATTTCCATGTCAAAACCAAGGGCATGCTTATAAGTTTGATTAAGCCATTCAATGGCTTTGTTCCATGGCTCAGCTTCAGCTAAGTTACCAAGAACTGCCCAGCTATCTATTAACCAACTTTCTTCATGAGCGCCCCATGCATAAACATAAGCCTCAATTCGGTCACCTTGGGTATCGACACCGGCTGTTATATAAACCGCTTCGCGTGGCACTTGACCAACCCAAACTTCACGACGATTGAATAACACTTCCCAATCAAGTTTGTGAACGTTGAGCTCAACCCAAAACTCACCAAAAATAGTATTAGTAAATGCTTTAAGTTTTAAAGGGTCACCTTCAATATCAAGCCACTCTCGAACAAGTCCCATCCAGCCATCGGTTAGATTTAGACTGTAAAGAGCATTTATCCACAGACCGACTTTTCGAGGGGTTTTTACTAACTGATATTTTTCGTTGTAAAATTTATAACCGTCTTCGGTCCATATACCGGTTTCAGGACAAAGCCACCTACCATTAAGTTCCATGGCTTTAAGCTGAGTGTATGTAATATGTTTATGGCAATGCTCACACTCGTAACGAGAGCTTTCAGCACGTTCATCTTTAGTGCCTTCATCATCAAAGTAGATGCCAAAGTCACACTCTGGACCACCCCACTTTAAGGTTTGTTCTTCATCACAATATGGACAAGGCAAATGCATCTGCAGCCGTACATCCATTTCACCCATCATTACTTCGAGATCATCTTCACCGGCAATGGTTGGTGATGAACCTGCAACTAATTTGGGGAAAGCTGCACCTTCTAAACGACGTTTAACCACGGTTCTAACTGAACCTTCACCACCGGGGTCTTTTTTTACTCTTGAGAATTCATCAAGTAATACGACTTGTTTGGTGTGACCCATCATATTATTAGGTGTTGCTAAGCCTAGATATTCCCAAATGGCAACAGCATATTCTTTATGGTTATCTTTGTTTTTTGAGCTGCTCTTTTTGTTCCACTCTGGAAAAACCTTTTGCACACAAGGCATCACTGCAAATACAGGGTTAACCTCTGTATTTACGAAAAGCTTTACATACGGATCAGTTGGTCCGTAATACAGGCCGCTACGCTTTTTATGCACTGCAAAGTACATGTTGGCGCCTACTAGGGCTTTAGAATATCCCCAGCGCGATGGCTTTTGTACTGCCACCTCTCGGATTGCATCGTTTGTTATGACATTGACTAAAACAATTTGAGACGGTTGTGTGGTCCACCTACCCGGCTTTTGACTTGAACCTTGTGGTAAGTAAAAATGTTCATCTAACCATTCAACACCCGTTCTAGGGGTCTCCATTCGCAATGGATTCAAGCCACGGTGAACTGCCATCGATATCGCTATCTTGGAAATCTGAGAGATCGGGTCGCAAGTCTGCAAGTTCATTTGCTCCCTCGGCAATAATGTTATCTATTTCCTCTTTTGCCTCTGGCGGCATATCAGGCCATACACGTTTAATTTGTGCAGAAAAAGATTCAAGGCGAATGCTCCAACTTTGGGAGACTCGCAATAATGTTTCGGTAATGATTTCTAAAGGCGCATACTTTTTTTCAAGTACGCTGAGTTGATAGTTTTCTTTACGTAACTTTGTGGTGAGTATTTTACGTTTGATAATTTCGTCACGTTCCTCGTCCAGTTCCGCTCCTGAACTTGGTTTTACTTGACCTGAATTTATACCTTTTAAATAGGTAATATATGCCTCTCGGCACTTATCTATATCTAAACCACCTTTTCCATGTCCAGCTGGCAAGACCCCTTTCTTTACAAGCTCTCTGACCCATTTGTCGGTCATGAATAAATGGTCAGCTACTTCTTTTTGAGTTGCCATGATTACGCCATAAAACTAAGGGTTACTGCTGTTATCCTTTCGGAAATTTCAACCGGAACCGGAACTGGATTTTTAAAAAAAATTAACACACTGCTGAGCACCAAGCCTCGAATTACCCTCTATAGGCTGTGGCCCTGTATAGGACCCAAAAAGCTGAAAATATCTATTTTTAGAGATATTTCTATGGATATCGGGCTAAATATGGTCAAAATCGGTAAAAATCATGATAAAACCATGAAATGACGAGGTATTCTAGGCAGCGCGCTGGGAGGTGATACTCGATGCCAGAGCATGGTCCATAGCACGATGAAAGTTCTTATACATTCGTTTGTTTATTGTTCTGTTTGCCATTTCAAAGAATCTAAACTTCTTCCGGTACTTAGGAGCTTTATCAACGAATAATAAGAATGGCATGATGCCATTCGCTGTTTGTTGCCATACACCACTTAAGCTTCTATCGCTATTTTCAAACAAGAAGTAGCTAATGCCACGCTTAGAGTTTTGTTGGTTATCATGCTGAGCACCGATGTTCGATAACATCTTACCTATTTGACCCCGGCTAATATTACCAAAGCGATCACGCTTAGCTGGTTTGGCTGGCACAACAAATTGATTGAGCTTTAACATACCTCTTCGTCGCATAAGCTTTTCAAAACGCTTAGCTTTACGAGGTCCACCAAAAATATGAGGACTTAAGTATTCAGCAGCATTTCCACCTTTAGCTGTGGCCCATTCATCTTTAAGCCATACTGCAGCAACAGGATTACTTTTAGTTGCTGACTTAATGTAAACGCTGTTCTTTGTATACCTATTAGGGTTATCAAAGACTGTATTGATGAGTTTCTTTTCAGCTGTTTGCACATCTTGAGCTGTCCACGTTGCCGTGAGCGCTAAGGCAAACGGTAGTTGTTCTCGCTCTAATGCATCCAGTTCTTTAATAGCATGGTCTAGGCCTTGAGTTTCAAATTCGAACATTATAGATAGGTCGGTGCGAGCTTTCGCTCATGCTACATTAAGAGTTTTTTGTTTTTATTATCGTAATATATGCGCCAAGACAATAGTGACAACGTTGCTGCTAAGCTGGTCAGCGCTAATATATCTGAGCCATACCAAGTAAAGTTACCTGCGATAATGTCTGATACCGAACTATCAAGAAAGCCACGAACCAGACTATCTACCTTATTGATTGACTTACCACTAGCAACAGCTGTGGTAGTGGCGCCAAAGGTAATTATTATTTTGTCTGTTATCACTGACATTATTTAGACTTCCACATTTTTGCTAGGTCTGTGAATACAGATTTAGGCTCGGTATTTGATATAGCTTGATATTTTTGCTGCTTCTCTTTAGTTCTCATACCAAAGTAAGCACGCAACAAACCTGAAGGGATGCCTAAAAGCGCAGTAACTAACGGCCAATTATTACCAATAGCAATAACTGTCTCTGAATCTTTTCCGTTAATAGCAATACCAAGCATGATGATTAGACCAACAATAGCGAATGAAACAACCCATGCCATCATCAAGGCAATGAAAGGCCTTGTTGAGTTACCGGTTTTATCTACTTCACCTAATGCGGTTATTACTTTGGTGTGTTCTTGTATAGCTACTATTTCAACGTCAAATTGCTTGTCTAATAGTTCAGCTTGAAAGTTTGCAGGCATTTTAGATATTGCGCCTTGAATCTCAGCGCCAGTGGATTTTTCTGATAACTTGTCTTTATCTGACAAGAATCCATTGACCACTTTTAAAATAGTATTTCCACCAGGTATAACATCAGCAAGTATTGAACTACCGACTTTTCCTAATATGCTTAATAAATTCATTACCAATTTCCTGAGTGCATTTGAATAGCAAGCTCATTAGCTCTATTTGAAACTTGCCTCGCCCACCGGCTATCCATCATTTCAACAGAAGCTTTTTCATAAAACTGCTCGTTAATTGCTTTAATCATATTTTTAAACTTAGAAAATCCATATGAACCTAGATTAAACGCCATGTTCGCGCATACAGCTTGTCGCGCTGGGCATAAGTCCCCCCAAGGAAGTAACGGTTTTATTTTTGCGATAACCGCATTAACATCGTTCTCTAATAGAAACTCAGCTTCATCTTTTGTCATTGGTTCAAGATCAAAGTCTTCACGTCCAAGCATTTCAAGTTCAGCTTTAGTAAAAGGGTTATCATCAACGTTTCGGCCATAACCAATAGTTCTTTTATCAGCAGTACATTGATAAAAGTTATCCTCAAACCCTTCATGCACTTTTAGTTGTTCAATTAAATTCATCATTATTGGGTACCAGAAACAAAAAAGCCCTATCAAATGGCAGGGCAAAACATGTAAGGAAGGTGGCTAACTTATGTATTAATGGTATGCCACACCAAGCTTTCAGCACTGGTAAAGTTATGCTGTGCGCTACAACTGAAAAAGCCCCATCATTTCTGACGGGGCTTTAACAACAATAGCAAAATCATACCCTTTTTTGAGAGAATAAAAACCGCATATATGCCGAGTTGCTAAATTAATTACAATATATGGATTAGTCTGAACTTTATCTGACTTAATAAAAAACAGAGTTATATCTAAACTGACAAGTTAGCCACATTGAAGACATTAGTCATAATGTTTTTGCTGTATATTTTCTAATGAATGATTGGTGTCTTATTATTGATAAATCTCAGTAATTTCCAATCCTTAACAGAAGTATAATATTTTAGTTTATAAGGCACTGAAACTATGGGATATTAATACATATTAAATTAGAGTTATGGGGCGGACATTACTGAGAAGCATCCATAATAAGCGTTATATTTTTAGAGAGTTCAGTGGATGAATCAACCAGATATACATTTTTTTACCTACCTTATTAATGCGATAGCAATGCTTCTGATGGTTATGATCTTTTTTGGGGTAACATTAAGAGTTACACAAGTGGTTATGGCTATTCTCGCTTACCCTATCTATTTGGCTCTTTATTATTTTGAGTTTATTAATGGAAAGAGTAATGGTTCAAGAAAATTATTATCGCTTAATATCCCTGAGGATAACCCTAAAAAATTCTGGATGAATTTCAGTGCATTTATGGTTGCGATTTTAATTATTCCTAACTTTATTCAGCTCTATGTAACTTTTAGTTTAGGAGCTGAGGCTCAGGCAAATGCAATGCTGAATATCGCTTTAGGCTCTAGCAGCCTACAAATGTGGGGAAATATATTACTTATATCGTTTCTTTTTGTCATCTATATAATAAGCTATTTTACTGAAGTCGATGATAGAGATCCTATGACAAAAATCGAAGAATTATCAATTCCATCACTTTGGAAAAGCGTACTTAAAAAAATATAACAAGACGCTCAAACGGAAAAATTACAGTTGGCTCGCGCTTAGCAAATTTTAGCCTAACCGTATTTTTCCGCTTAGCTTAGCGTTATCGATACAACAACTAATCCGAATTCAATGCTATTGAATCACTGCTAACGTCTTCTTTGTGGTAACCAGTGACCTTAGGAAAATTAACACTGGTAGTTTTCCCTCACAAAAAACTAACGTCAAAAAAGTGCGCATTGCTGACATTCGCCTAAAATTTTTAGCCATACATTATCTAATGTTTATTCCTATCTATAGAATTTAAAACTCCTGAGGAATGCTGACCTTTAACATTTATATTAAGACGTCTTAGATTAAACATTTGACAAATATGTCAAATGCTTAATCTATTCATCCAATATGGTGTACTATGTACACCATGGAAGTACTAATAAGTACGAATTATAAATAAGGCTTAGTATGATTAAGAAATTTGGCTTTAAAAACTTTTCCAGCTTTAAAGAAGGCGCGGAGATTAGTTTTGAGTATGATGGTAATACTCCCAAATGCGTTTCTAATGGTGAATTGATAGGTACTGTTCTTGGTATTAAAGGTGCTAACGGTTCTGGTAAAACAAACGTGCTTAAAGCACTTTCGTTTTTATACTGTTTTGTAACTAAACGAATGGCTACTACACAGAAGAATAAAGATGATGAAGACGAAATTAATCTCCCAATAAATTCGTATTATTCTTCAAAAGATCCAATAGAGTTTTATATTGAATTTATTAATAACGGTATCCTTTATTATTATGAGCTTGATGTTAACAATAGTGGAATTGTTCGAGAGTTAATAGTTAAGAACAAAAATGAAGAAAATAGTAAAGATGTTGTTTTTTTAGAAAGAGAAGGTAATGAAATAACGAGTAGACTTTCTGAATATGATGAAATTACTAAAGTTAATTTAAAAGCAGATCAATCTCTAATTAGCTTATCATCTGACTTTAACTTTAATAATGAAATGTTAGATCTTAAAAATGTCTCGGAAGAATTTAAGTGGCTAATATTTAATGTCGGTTCAAAAGGTCTGGTGATAGAAAATAACAGCCGTGCCACTGATATTAGAGCTACATTTTACAAATCGAATCCCGATGCTTTAAATTTTACTAAATCCATTATCGTAGCTGGAGATGACGGAATTAGTGATATTAAGATCTTAACAACTAAAAATAGTGCAGGGGAAGACATTGATTATCCAGTTTTCATTCATGAAGTTAAAGGTAAAGATCATCCATTAGTTTATGCCGATGAATCGATGGGAACGAAGACATTATTTAATAACTTATATAAATATTGGTCTGTTTTAAAGCGTGGTGGTATTCTAATTTTCGATGAGTTTGATATTCATTTACACTCAATGATACTTCCTGAGATTATTGATTTGTTTACGACCCCTGGTACCAACCCCAAAAGAGCGCAATTAATTGTTACTGCTCATAATACTGAAATTATTGATTCACTAGGAAGATATAGAACAATTCTTGTCAATAAAGAAAATAATGAAAGTTATTGTTATCGTTTAGATAGTATATCTATGTTGAGAAATGATAGACAAATTTCGCCTTTCTACCAAAAAGGGAAAATAGGGGGGGTACCAAAATCGGTGAGTAACATTACTACTCGGTTGACCAAATTACAAAGAGAGACGCCACATGAGTAGAAAGGACTTTAGTCAAAATAGGCAATCTAAAAAGTTTGTTGAATCTTTACCTGAGACAATAATAGAAACGTCAAAAATTAATGTTAAGTGTAAATTTAATCTTTCATATTTTGATGACGACCAAACTGTAGGGCAAAAATTCTCTGAGTGGAGTCATGATTCAGGCATTTCTTCTTTAACTAATTTATTAACTAAACTTAAAGAGTATACGCAAGAACCTTTGAATTATTGGAAGAATCGAAGGACTGGAGGTGGAGGATTAAAGGTTTTAGAATATTACGGTGATTTCCCTAAAAAGTCAGATTTTATCCACCCTCGTCATGTTCCCTCTGATGCTCACTGGGCAAGATTTCGGTTAGGCAATAAAGTGCGACTCGTAGGTTTTGTGATATCTAAGGATTCAATAAAAAACTTAACTGATGATGAGCAACAACAGTATGACCATAATACTTTTTATGTCGTATTTTTGGATAAAGAACATAAATTTTATAAAACAGAAACCCCATAACCTTGATTATTAATTCTAATAATATCGATGTGAACTTCCCCCGATAAAATGAACCTATCCGTTTTATCGGGGGAAGATCAAAAAATACAGATGGCTATTTTCACTATGTTCAATATTTTCCGCTTAAGCGGGAGTTATTGATACAAAAACTAATCTGAATCTGTGTTAATTCGGTTATAGCTAATGACTGTTTTGTGGTATTTCGTGACCTACCCAACTGTATAGTTAGTTCAAAACTAATATCCAGAAATGTCAGATTAGATATGAACTCCTGCAACTTAATACTGCTGCATTCACAACAACTCTCTCTCAGCCTTTCTAATCCAAAATAGAAAGACTTTTTTGTTTGCGAAGTAAAGTATTGCCCCTCTATTAATGTAGCGCTGGCGCAAGGCAATTTTGCACTGGTGACTAAGACTTTCTAAACTATTATCGATGCGCTCAATATGTTCCGGCACATGAATGCTATCTGCACTGCTGTTAAATAAGTGCAGAGTACTCGAGCTGGCACAACCAACTTCACAAGCTTCCTTGATGGCCTGAACATTTGATTTACTCGAGTAGCCCTGCCCTTCTTCTTGACGGGCCCAAAAGATACCCCATTGCTTTAAATCAAACTGAACGTCTTTAATTGTTCTCATTGGCCGCTAACTCCAGTGCTTCAGTAAGTGACATTTTAAATACATCTGTAATTAACCAAATAGCATCATCAAATGGTACCGGGGTTTTTAAACGTTCCCACCGGCTAATGGTATCAACATCAACACCATGGCAATCAGCAGCAAAAGCTTGAGTCATACCTCTCGCTTTTCTCGCTAGCTTTATTAGAACACCACCTCTGATCATTAAGCTACGTCCTCATTTTTACCTGGTACTTGTTGCTCTTTTTTCTTTGCTAAGTCATCTTCACGCTGTTCGTCATAATGCATAAAATTAATCATAAAACCTCAAAAATAGCATTTAAAATATTCCACATACAGATACATTTAAACTTCACGCTAGGCCACAACGCAGCTAGATTTAGTTGAAATATCACTATCGCGCTGGACTGAAACTGGACTGATTAGGAAGCAGTTGATTTTCTGCGCTTTTAACCATGAACAATGTTGCTCTAATGCCTCTAGTCTCAACGTAAATGCTCTACCAATATAAGCCTCTGCAACTTTACCCACATCATGATTAAGCATGATTTCACCCACCATTGAATCAACGCCTTGCTCTTGCCAGCATGTTCTTGCACATTTACGTAAGTCATGACTTGACCATTCTCCACTGCTAAAAGCATGAACCATCGACAAAGCATCATTACTACTTAAGCAATCTTTACCGGTGAAGTTAGGGAATAAAAATTTACCTTTATACCGGCAAGTTAATTGATACTCACGCCACTGCTTTAACATAGCAACAACATCAGCGGGTAAATGAATAGTATGGGTTTTGCTGGTTTTCGTATCCTGCTTTGGAATAATCCAAACAGCATCTTGCCCTAAATTGAAGTTATGCCACTTAGCTTTACGGGTTTCACCAATACGAGTACCAAGTGTTAAAACCAGCATACAAAGGGTTTTTAATAACAGTGTTTGCTCGGCCATTTCATCGAGTAATGCTTGAACCATATACGGAAACACTCGGGGCTCTTTTCTATCACTAGAGAAGTCACCAAAGTCTGATATTTTAATGCCGGCTATTGGGTTATTTGGCATTAGGTCCAAATCAAACGCAGAACTAAAAGCAGCTTTTAACGTATGGAATATTTTAGTTACCGAACTCTTTGCTAATGTCTTTTGCGAGGGCCATATAAGCAATTTATCGAGTAAAGATTTATTAATAACATCCAAGTCTTCTTTTTCTAAGCAAGGTAATAAGTGACATTTAATGCCACTGGCAATATCCTTCTTACGCTGATCACTTAAGTTAGCATGCTCTTGCATTCGCTCGTCATACCAAGTTAAAACGTCACCTATGGTTAGCAAACAATCAGTACTTATTGTGATCTCTTGCTTATTACGTACCTTTTCAATTAGCACACTAAAATTACGTCTAATATCTGCAGATTTAACCTCTGGCCACAATGCAACTTTTATCCAACTGTTACGATGGTGAAGATACCACTTACCTTGAGTTCGCTTAGTACCAAATCTTATTTGTATTAATGGGTTCAACGTGTCGCGTATTCTGGTAACAGTTGGCAAAGCCAAATGCGCAGAAATAAGCTTATCGGTAATTTTTTCATTCACTAGAGACAACTAAACTACCCCTTGGTTTTTTGTTTTGTTATTGCGGCCTAGACCTCTGCGCAACAAAACACGATCATATTTAAATTGGGTTTGAAGTCGGCCAATTAAGTAACCTATGAAGAGGCAAGCTGCGCCAATAGCTAATAATTCCATTAGGCTGCTCCCTGCTGTTTTTCTGGTAAACTTTTTACCTTTGGGTGATGCACCATCAATAAGGGCTCACGGTTAATCAGTTTGATATTAGCTGACCCATGCTTATAAACTTTGCGGCATTCGGTTATCTCACCAATGGCTACAGGAGCACTAATGAAATTAATAAAACCTTGGGCTAGATTTTGCGCTTCATAATGCCCAATTAACTTACGAGGAAACTCGGTAACTCCATGCTTGGTATAGCTGTTGTAGCGTTTTTCAAATTCACGCGCTTTGAAGGGTAATTCATCTTCTTCAACAGTACATAGCTTTGACCATCCCCCCATATCGCCAATAGTTGCGTGAATGAATCGATCGTCAAAACAAACGCTAGAACCTCCACCAACGGAGCCGATAGCCTTTTGAACTTTAGCCCAAGCAAGCATTGCCCGGGTTTCTCTACTGCCATCAATATTACGAATGATATTTGCAGGTTTAGGTGCGAACTGGCCAACATCAGGGTCGACAATGTGAGCACCAAAAGCTTGCTCTACCACGTTAAGATCATATTTTGCTAAGGCATTCCACCAAATATTGATCACAAGCTTGCTTGTACGCTGACCATAAACTTCTAAGGCGCCCGTTAATAATTCGCTAAAGGCTGTTAATTCATTAGTATTCATGGGTTCACCTCAATTTCAGGCTGTTTGCTTGCAAGCCATTCATTCATTGCTTGAGCGTTATGATCACTGACGCTTTGATGATTACCGCTAGTTTTATTCATCGACTGTGGTGATGGCGTTAACCATTTTTTATCGCGAATAAAGTTTGTAATACCAAAAACAAACTGTCCGTTAGCATCAGTTCCCCAATCAGGGTTTGCTTCTGCAGCAAGGATTATCCAATCTAGTGCAGCTTGAGCATCTTCATCAGTGAACTTTTCAGATTTCCAAGCTTTCCATGCCTGGGCATCTGTTCCACCTTTTCGATGAGCCGGATATGATTTAAAGAATTCTTTGAACTGATCTGATTTTTTAATGCGAGAAGATATCGGAGTTTTATCGATGTCTTTTGTAATAGTGTCTTTTGTAATAGTGTCTTTCTTTTGTGTAAGTCGGTTCTGACTCACCACTGAGTCGGTTTCGACTTTCTCATGAGTCGGTTCTGACTTATTCATGAGTCGGTTCTGACTTATTTTATTCTTTGTTTTTTGAGTCGGTTCTGACTTATTTTCCCACTCTGACACAATAGGGTTAATACCTAGTTTTTTACCAGCAACAAGGAATATATTTCTCTTTACTAATGCTGTTTTTGTTTTACCAATATTAGTTATATCAATACCGGTTAACTCAGAAAGTTGCTCGTAACAAATCCAATCCATACCTTTTTGCCAACCAAAGGTTTTCATCATTACTGCATGAACTAAGCGGCTTTCTCTATCGCTTAAGCGCACCTTACAAAGTGCTAAGCCGAGTTCGTTAGCAACGCGATAATAACCGTTATCAGTGTCTGCTTTCACGTACTCGCGCCTCTGAATTTGTTCTTGCTCTGGAAAGTTGATAATTTCCGCTGAATTTGTCATACTGACTCCGTTGTAATTGAACCGCTTTTCAAATCTTTGCCGGATTGAAGCGGTTTTTTTATGCTCGCTTGGTGGTAAAACACCAGGCACCTTTTCTAACTCTTTTCTTTTGCTGTAACTTACAGCGGTTTTATTAAAAAATCATCCAGCACCTCTTTTGCTTAATAACCAACAAAAGAGGCTTAAACGTCATGCAACTTATCCATACTCGACCCAAAGCCTAGTGGTGAAAGCTTGCTAACATGCTGAGCTTTACTTGGTGGGCTGTTACACTTGATTGCCCTTTCATTGGTGTTGCATGTACCAATATGGAAAACAGGTGGCATGATGATTGAGTAAACAAACCCAAACAGCCCGTAAATAAATAAAACCATCTTTAAAATACCCTCTTAACTGTGGTCACTCGTAGACCTGTTAACTTATTGAATCCCAAACCTTTGGCTGATAATCTGTACAACGACCAAGAAAACAAACTAACAATCAAAGGAAGGAAAACATGCCAGATATTAAAAATGAAATGTTGAAAAATCGTGCACGATTGCATCTTGCTCAAGCGGCATTGAGCTATTATCTCGAGTGTTTTGGGGACAGCCTTGCTAAAAAGCAAGAATTTGCAGATATTGATGGTATCGAAGCAATTCACCACTACTTGACCCTTAAACACAACTGGCTCCCGAGCCAAGTAAAAGACTTGTCCCACACCGTACTTCGTGAACTTTTAAACAAAGAACTTCAAGCTCACGAACTCGCACAAGATGAAATAGCTGCTTTCGCATTGGCTTTAGAGGCTGAATATAAGCGCAGGTAGGCAACATGCTTTGAAGTAAAGCTAACCTAGCTTTACTCAAAGCAAACTTGGCTAGCTTCATTTCCGGATGGTTGCTAGAGCTCATTTATGATTTTCCTGCTCAATAGATGCAGCGTTAATTGCTTCGACAGCATTAACAAACTTTTCAGATTTTAAACAGTGGTCAATTTCTTCTTGTTGTCTCGCTATTTTTTTATGAACACCGTTCAATTTTTTTCTAAAATCACCACTGAACTCTTTAGCTGCAGCAATGCCATTCTCGCTGATAGGTATTACCTTTAACTCGCCTTCTTCAATAAGAAGTACAACACCGGCACCATTAGATAAACTTAGCGCATTGATCACTGCTTGAATTGTTTTGATTTGATTGTTGTTAGAGGTCATTAGGTGCATTCCTTCTTAAAATCATTGTGTTGAATTCCCTTGCCTTTGGTTGTTAGAATGTTTTTGCTACAAAACAAACTAAAAACAACCAAAGGAAGAGAATAAACTGTGAATATTACGCATACATATATAGAAGATATAAAAATAAATAACGTTAAGAAGTGTCCTGATACTGGGGTCATGGCAATCAGGGTAGGTTTGACCTGTCTTGTAACCCGTCCTGAATTGAAAGCATCAGAAACTGTATCTTTGAGTGTTATAATTAAAGATGGAACAAAAAAAACAATTGAAGAACTAATGGATGAATCGATTAAACGAGCATCTGAGTTACTTGGTGGTTTTGTTAGTTCAAAAGGGCTTAAGCCCGAAAACCAAACGCTAGACATGGCACTTAACCCCTCGTAAAAAAGTCGTTAGCACCACCGACAAGGATTCCCCGTGCCTTGCTGTATGACAGTGCTTAATTAGATCTGTAAGCTCAATGCCGTTAGCAAGAACGGGTTCACAGTTTTCACCAATATGAAACTCACTGCGATGTGGCAGAAGCTTACTGCTTAAATCAAGATCTCTTATAATTCGTGATGCATGCTCACTAACACCTTTATTTTGGTTGCTAGAGGTCATTAGGCTGATTTAACCTCACGAACTTGATTATTCATTTCAGCTTTTAGCGTTGCCATTTCATTAATTACATCATCAATGATACAGCCTAACTTTCTATTCTCTTGACTATCAATCACACCATCTTTACGCGCTTGATGTAATGTCTCCGCAAGATTTCCTTGTATTTTTTGAATACCAAGAAATAGATCTAGAATATCTTCATCACCCACCGCACCATCAGGCTTTAGAAATAAACCATAACCAAGCTCATTGGCCCAAGACTTCAATAAAACATGATCACCCGTTAAATGTGAATGACCTATAGCTTCCAAATACCCGAGTTTTTGATCGCGTTCAGGGTTTAGCCTATCAAGTAATACGTTGTGACTACTTCCTGTTTTGCGTGCTAACAAAGCTATATCGTTGCTTTTGCGAAATAAACGCATAGATTCGTCAGGTGTTGACGGAAAATTATTATTAGTTCGTTTCATTTTTTTATTTTCTCGATGTATTCTTTAAGTACGTTTAAATTTAAGTAAATTAGCTAGCTTTGTTAAATGGAAATACATCATCAACAGAACAAACAAAACCAGAGTTACTTATTTCTATCGCTATTTTTTGCGCGATTTTGAGGTTAGGCTTTCTAAATCCAGTTTCATAATTAGAAATAGATGCCTTCGTCACTTTTATTTTTTTAGCAAGATCAAGCTGAGTAAAACCAACTTTTTCTCGCATAACTTTTAGATTATTCATTTATCACCTCTATTTAAAATAAATAGTACACTTATTGTTTACTATCAGCAATAGGTACACAAAAAGATTATTTATTGAGGTAAACTAAGCGTGTACCATACTTTTATGATGACTTTAAATGAAAGACTTATGTCGCTCTGTGATAGCAAGGTTGAACTTGCTCGTGTTGCAGGGGTGAGTAAGCAAAGCGTAACTAATTGGGTTAATAGAGATAGCATCTCTAAAAAAGCAGCAGAGCGTATAGCTACACATTACGACGTAGGACTAGAATGGGTTTTATCTGGAAAAGAAAGCCTTATAACTAAAAAGCCCTCTGGTGCTTATTTTGTTGAAAAAAAGATACCATTAATTAGTTGGGTGCAAGCAGGTGCGTGGTCTGAAGTCGTGGACAGCTTTCAGCCTGGCGATGCAGACGAATATTACCCTTGTCCTGAAGCCCATAGCGACAATACATTTGCCTTAACTGTCATCGGTGAATCAATGTATCCTGACTTCATACCTGGCGAATTAATTTATGTTGATCCGTGTGTAGAAGCCGTGAGCGGTTCATGTGTAGTAGTTCGCCAGAACGGAGATACCGAAGCAACTTTTAAGCAGTTAATGTTCGATGGCAGTAAAAAGTATTTAAAAGCATTAAACCCAAGTTGGCCAACACCAATTATTGAAATGTTACCCGATGCCGTGATTTGCGGCGTAGTGATAGGTAGCTATAGAAAGAGATAAAAATAAGGATATAAAATGAATTACTTTATTGATACAGCCGTTAATATCGTTGGAAACTCACGATTAAGAACTCCACAGCTTGAAGCATACCTAAAAATTCAAGAATTTTTCAATGAAAAGCCTAACGGAGAAGCTTTAGTTGTATTACCTACGGGAACAGGTAAAAGTGGGCTTATTTCTATAGCTCCTTATGGCATTGCCAAAGGCAGGGTATTAATTATCACCCCTGGCTTAATAACAAAGCAAAGTATTAGAAAAACTCAAGAGATGCTTGAAGATAATTTTTGGGTAAACTTTGACATAATATTCAATCCTGACGATTTACCAAAATTAAATGAATATCACTCTAAAATATCCGAAGAACACTTATATGATAGCCATATAATTTATTCTAATATTCAAAAGTTAACCAGCCTTAGAAAAACAGGGTTATTAAACCGAGTACCCGCTGATTTTTTCGATATGGTTATTATTGACGAAGCTCATCACTCACCTGCACAAAGCTGGACTGAAGTTTTAGGTTATTTCAAAGATGCTAAAAAACTACATGTTACAGGAACCCCTTTCCGGGGAGATAACCAAGAGCTACCTGGGGAAAAAATACATGAAACCCCGCTTTCAGAAGTAATGCGAGACCGTTATGTAAAGTTCCTGAGAAAAGAAACAGTTAACGCTCATGAATTATATTTTACTATGCCAGAGCAACCTAATGTTAAATTATCTATAAGTGATATTTTAGCCTTGAAAGATCGCGAATGGATTGAGAAATCAGTAGCACTTTCAAAAGAATGCTCACTTGATGTTATAAGCCACAGTATAAAAAAACTCAAGGAGATTAAAACAGCTTCCCCTGAAGTACCTCATAAAATACTAGCCGTAGGCTGTAGCATATCTCATGCTAAAGATTTATTAATTTGGTACAAAGAGCAGGGGCTTGAGTCTGTAATTATACATAGCGAAATGTCTGATGAAGATAAAGATGCCACCTTTAAAGCGATTGACTCACATAGCTGTCAAGTCGTCATCTCTGTAAATATGTTAATGGAAGGTTATGATCACCGATATTTAACAATATTATCAATATTTAGACCCTATAGAAGCATTAATTCATTTGCTCAAGTAATTGGGCGTATTCTAAGAACAATACCAGAAGAAGAAATTACAGCTTTTGAAATAGATAATAATGCAGTTGTTATATACCACGAGGAAATTGGCTTAGATGTAATGTGGTCTAAATTTCAAAAAGAAGTAGATCGAGCAAAACATCAGCGGGTAAAAGAATACACCACTGCTGATTTTGAACACATAGAAAGAAATAATACTGTAGCTGGTGTGGGCTCTGAAGATTCCTTCATTAGCGATCAAGATTCTTATTTAGATGATATTGATTTTAATGAGCTATTCGAAGCAAAACGGTTAGAAATTAATGAGTCCGTCTCGTTGAAATTGAAAAAGTTAGAGGATGATAACGGGTTCGATGAAGATGATTTAGCTATTATAAAGAAACAGTTAATAGAGAAAGAAATTCGTAAGGCTGCACATGATGTAATAGACCCAAATTTAATTGCTAAACGCCCAGATCAAGCTAGGCGAGAAATGCGAAAAATACTAACAAAAAAAGCCCAAGATGAAGTTGCCAGCCTTCTTAGCGATCTTAGTATTGTTGAAAGTGATACCTGTTTAGCTCAAAGATTTTTACCCCACGTCCCCTTTTTAACCTTAGACTCTAAAAATGATGGTACGTTAGTAAGGTATATTAATGCTAAACTATTAAAAAAATATGGTGCTGTTGCTAAAAGAGATAATAAAGTTTTGCTAGAATCTATTAATATGATCCCTCAACTAATTGATGAATTAAGGAAGATGTTGTCATGCAAATAAATAAAAAAATTAAAGAATTGCTTGATAAAGTTGTTACATTACATTTAACAAAAGGTGTTCAACCATCAGAAATAGCCGATGCTATTTTTGAAAAAAATTATACAGATATAGGTCTATCTAAATCAGATGAACTGGCAGTTATGACTGTTAGTTTTATAGAGGATGATGATTTTCATCCTATCCTTCATACAATGAAATATACTTATACACTAGACCAATGCCTCATAAAAATAGAA
>SPKZ01020262.1_pt1 | contig 32315 bp, 30 predicted proteins | sample 2456571 | NCBI WGS metagenome assembly SPKZ01 (sample SAMN11192286, study PRJNA482655) | marine metagenome | biome: ENVO:00000447; feature: ENVO:00000244|ENVO:00000211|ENVO:00000569|ENVO:00002023; material: ENVO:00002151; isolation source: ocean water from marine abyssalpelagic zone ...
CACGAGGTCTTTTTGTGGTGCCGTCGCGGGCCGGTTCCGGAATCACGAGGGCGCTTCGCTGGGCGTCTCTTAGTTGGCGAGGCGCGCTTGGAGGCCTCCGTCCGGCTGGACGATTCCCCGCGACCACTCGCGGAGGTCCGTCGACGTCGCCTCCGCCGCTTGGGCTGACGAACTGGGTCCTTAGTTGTGTCGACGCTCATGGCTATTGGCCGCCGCGTAGGCGACTCTTGCCTTGTACCACCGGGCCGCAAAGTCCGTAACCCGCACAATCTCCCCCCGATAACGAATGCTCGGCCGGCTGCCGCTAGCGGCCCCCTGCCCCGATCCGGTGCAGAGCCTACTTCGCCACCGTCGGTTCGCTGCAACAGCGGAATTCGTAGCTCGCGAACCAGCCAGAGTCGTGGGGGCAGTACAAACCGCTCCGCTACGTGCACGCTCGTCCGAGCAAGTCTCTCCATCACAGTCAGCTTTGTCGACCCACTCCGCTCGGCCGTCCAACATGTGGTCAGCGACGTACGCCTCACACGCTGACGTCCATTGTCGTAAGCGCGCCGTGCACAGGTGTTGCCCCTGGCGTTCGCAGTAACAACTGGCGAACGCCAGGGGCACGGAGATGGATTCTTCGCTCCTCGACAGGTCCGCGACCGGGCGATACCAACAGGCATCCAACGTTCCGCTCTCGAATTCGGCGACGTCACCGTGCAAGATCTGACGGCGCCCCACGCAAGCCGGACACGAGGGGCATGCCTTCCGGACACTCCAGATGGGCACCGCTGTCGACCTCGCTGCCGCCGTCGGCTCCCGCCTCGGGAATATCGGGAGGGCGACGCGGTGCCGGGACCGATGAATCCGGCTCGACTCCCGTGTCGGAGTCGGTGGTGGTCAGTGCGGGGTAGCCCTCGATGTGTTCTTCGTCAATGTTCAAGATACCGGTGCACGCACCCAGGGCGAGACACATCGGCAAAACCCGGCCCAGGACGCGCACACTCGCGCCCGCGAAACGATCTACAAGGCCTCCTAGGAGGGGCATCTAAGTCAGGATGATGAGGCAATACCGGCCGCGTCAATCACGGAGTGAGCCTGGAAGCCGACAGGCCCTCGGCCCCGGGCGCTCCGCATGAACGCGCGTCACGCCGACGTCCGGCAAGGTCCGGTAAGCCCTACTATTCAAGAACGAAGCGAAGCGCTTGCCGGGCACAGGGCGCCGCGCGAGTCCCCGGAGATCCTCCCGCATTCGTGCGACTCTCGTTGTAGATCCTCCCGGTGCTAACCCGCGGTGTGGTGCGTGCGCGGCAGATCGAGAGCGCAGCCAATCGAGCCACGCGGGTCTCCGAGGATCGCGCGACGCTCAAGAGCGGAAACGATTGGGTCCCGGCACTGCTGGAGCGGCGTCGCTGACGGAACCCTACGGACGCTCGGTGGCCGTCAGCGACGACCGTCTAACCAGGACTGCAGGATGATCGCCGCCGCCGCGCTATCGACTCGAGACTTTGCCCCTTTGGCATTGATGCCCTGGTCGCGTAGCCGATCCAGCGCCTGTTTGGTGCTCAACCATTCGTCCACCATCTCCACGGGAAGACCTGTCGCCTTCTGGATCTGCCGGGCAAACTGTCTGGCGGCTCGGGTTGATTGGCTCTCCCGGCCGGACAAGGTCCGAGGCAAACCCAGCACAAAGACCTCAATATTCTCAGACTTTGCGAACTCCGCGAGTGCCGCCAGAGCACGTTTCCGGTCGCGGCCATCGACGAACGGCCGTGGGTGAGCGAGAGATCCCAAGTCATCGGCCACAGCGAGCCCGATCCGCACGCTTCCGAAGTCGATTCCCGCAGCTTTCACCCACTCGACTTAGCACGCTTTGACAACCCCGGCCTGCGGCCCGCTTTTCTGTCACAATGTGCGGGTCACAGTCCTTGACCGAAGCCCCGCAAAAGCGGATAAGCCCGGAGGTTTCGGGGCCATCGAGGTCCCGCTTTCCCAAGAGAAATCATGCAGTTTCGCGCCGTAAAGGGGATGAATGACATCCTCCCGGACGCCGTCGGGCGCTGGCACCGTTTGGAAGCCGCATTCCGACGTGTCGTCGAGTCTTACGGTTTCGGTGAATTGCGTACACCCGTAGTGGAACCCACGGAGCTTTTCGTACGGTCCATCGGTGAGGTAACGGACGTGGTCCAGAAGGAGATGTACTCCTTCGAACATCACAAAGACCGGCTCACTCTGCGTCCTGAGCTCACCGCCAGTGCCGTCCGCGCCTATGTGCAGCACAAGGTGAACTCAAAAGAACCGGTGAGCCGCTGGTACTACATCGCCCCGATGTATCGCGCCGAGCGCCCGCAAAGAGGTCGCTATCGTCAGTTCTATCAAGCTGGTTGCGAGCTCTACGGGGACGCTGGGCCTGCAAGCGATGCCGAGATGATCGACATGCTGGTGTCGCTCTACACCGAGCTAGGAATTCCCGACCTTAAAGTCTGCATCCACTCCCTCGGGGGGCCCGGCAGTCGAGCCAAGTATCGCGAGGCCCTGTTGGAATATTTGCGCCCCCGCAAAGACGAATTGACCGAGCTCTCCCAGGAGCGGATGGAGAAAAACCCCCTGCGGATTCTCGATTCCAAGTCGGAGAAGGATCAGGCGGTCGTGGAGAACGCACCCCGAATCCTAGATTGTCTCGAAGAAGAAGACCTCGCCCACTGGGACGAACTAAAGCGTCACCTCGACGCTTTAGGGATGCAGTACGAGGTGGATCCGAAACTAGTTCGGGGGCTCGATTATTACACTCGGACTCTCTTCGAGATTAAGAGCGATGCCGGCAATCTCGGGGCACAAAACACTTTGGTCGGCGGCGGGCGCTACGACGGATTGGTCAAACGCCTGGGCGGAGCCGATGTCCCGGCGATCGGATTCGCGATGGGTCTCGAGCGCATCTTGCTCGCCATGCCCGAAACCGACGATACCCCATCCCCGCCCTGTTTCTTCGCGCCGCTCGGTGAAGCCGCCATCAGCGCGGCACTCGTGCACGCCAAACAACTTCGACTCGCTGGCGTCCGCACGGAAGTGGACAGTCGGGGCAACTCCTTAAAGAGCATGCTGCGCCGAGCCAACGGATTGGGCGTCCGCCACTGCGTGGTCATCGGAGAGAGCGAACTCGAAGAAGGACGGGCCCAGCTCAAGGATCTAGCGAAGAGCGAGACTGTCGAGGTGAAACTGTCGGCGCTCGTAGCGCGACTCCAGTCACTGATGACGTCGGAGGACGAAGCTTGATGCGTCTAGCGCTATCCGGCCTGATCCTTGGGAGCCTCATGCTCGGGGGCATCCCAGCCCACGCGCAAAATACCACTTTCGGCCAAGGCATGAGTGGTTCCGGCGGCAGCGGGATGGGCGGCATCCGGCCCGCGACCGCAAAGAAAAAGGCGAAACCCAAGGTCGATCCGAACATGCCCGTGACCCACGCGGCGTCGGGCGCCAGCGACACCTTGATGGGTGGCGGCGAGCCTACTCTGCCGCTCAAGCCCCTTGAGATGGACGATGAACTCAAGGCAATGATCGGGTCCGACATGGCTCTCGATGAGCCGGAAATGGGACGTTCGATAGCGGCAGGAACAGAGCGGGACTGGTACCTGCCGTATTACGCAGAACGCAGCGGCGACTTCAAGCTGCGCACTCTGTTCCCGCTCTGGTTCGAGCGCCGTCAACCCAGTTACGGCAACCCAAAAATGGAAGACCGTGCCAGCTTATTCGGTGGCATTTATTACAACCGACGTTCAGCGGACCACCACGACGACATTCTATTCCCCGTTTATTGGAACTTGATGGACCGTGACAGCCGAACCACGGTGATCGGCCCCTACGTCAATCGGCGCCAAATGGACGGCGATGAGGTATCGGAGACCGACGACTGGTTGGCTCCGTTGTATTTCACCGGAACTCGACCGGGCAACAACGGCTACACCATCATTCCCCCGTTGCTCACGTACAACAACTGGGACGAAGACGGCGGGACGACCGTTTTTGGGCCCTACTTTTGTTCTTGGGAAACTGGCGCCAACTGTGACTACGAGGCCGCCGACGAAATAGATCGAGGCATCGCCCCGTTCTATTTCTGGGGGCACGACGAACACTCCGACTACAAGCTCGCCCCGCCGTTGCTTTGGTACAACACGAACGACCACATCGAGGCGAGTTCGCTCACCGTCGTCGGCCCCGTGTATCGCAAACACTGGGAGGACCTAGAGGCCCTTCATGTGTTTCCCTTTTACTACAGCCTTTGGGGCGAAAACGAGCGCCACACAACGCTACTCCCCTTCTTTCACTACGGTCATCAGGGCGAGCAGGAGTCCCTTTTCGTTAACCCGCTGTTCTTATCGGCGACCGGCGAGAAAGGCGAAAAAACCTTCGTCACCTGGGGTTACGCGCGTTACCGCGGGCGCACCCAGCTCGACATGTACACGCCGCTGGTGTGGCATTACCGAGATCCGGATATCAAGCTCGAGCAAGAAATCTACTTTCCCTTCTACATGAGCCGGGAAAGTCCACGGGAGGACACCAAGGTCTACTTCCCGCTTTACGCAAACTCCAAACGCTTCGGTGTCAGCGAAACAACGTTTGTTACGCCGTTCTTTCAGCACAGCCACGATCTCCGGGGCTGGTCCACTGCCGTTCATCCCCTCTTTTACGTAGGTCGAAACGGCTACGACACTCACACCGTCGCAGCCCCGTTCTTTTGGGACTTTGCGAGTCGTGATTCCCGTACGACCATCGCCTTTCCCCTCTACTGGCGTTTCGCCGACAAGGAGAGCACCACACAGCTGGTGGGGAATGTGTTCTACAAGGAACGCCCGGTGCGTCACGGTACCGATTGGCAGGTCCATATCTTCCCGCTCTTTTCCTACGGTGAAACCCCCAACGGCCATTGGTGGAATATCTTGTATGGACTGGCGGGATACACCCGCGCGGGCAAACAGAGCGAAATACGTACGCTCTGGATCCCCCTCGAGCTGAGCCCCGAGGACTGAACCCCTAACCCGCCCTGGGAACGCGTCGTGAATGTCGAAAAGCGGGCCCACCGCGGCTATTCTCCCCGGCACATGAGCATCCAGTCGTCAGTTCCACATACCTTGATGGTTCAAGGTACCAGCCCAGATGCAGGAAAGACTCTCCTGGTCGCCGGACTATGTCGCGTCGCGGCGCGCAAGTTATCGTTCAAGGGCAGGTACGAGCGGAAATGAACGCCCGGACCACAAGCGCGTCGCCATGGGAGCGGTGCTGGAGTCCTATGAGCGCCTGCGCCGGCAATACGACTGGATCGTCGTCGAAGGCGCCGGCAGCCCCGCCGAGATCAACCTACGCGACCGCGATATCGCAAACATGGGACTTGCAGGAGATGTGGATTGCCCGGCGTTGCTTATCGCCGACATCGACCGCGGTGGGGTGTTTGCTCAAATAGTCGGAACCTTAGAGCTGCTGAGCGCGTCGGAACGGGACCGAATCATCGGGTTCGTGATCAATCGATTCCGCGGCGACCTATCAATGCTCGAACCGGGGCTGCGCAGGCTGGAAGAACGCACCGATAAACCCGTGTTCGGTGTTTAACCGTATCTCAGGGAGCTCCAACTAGAGGCCGAGGATGCCATCGATAGCTGACAGTTGTCAGCGCGTGTGGGCGCGCTCCGGGTAGTCGTGCCGGTACTGTGCCGTATCAGCAACCACACGGATTTCGACGCGCTGCGCATGCATCCCGACGTCGCCCTTCGTTACGCTGGCCCCGGCGATGCGCTGCTGGAGGCGGATCTCATCGTTGTTCCCGGAAGCAAATCGGTCCGCCGGGATCTCGAGATGTTGCGGGAATAAGCCTGGGATCCCGATATCGAAAAACATCTTCGCTACGGCGGCAAAGTGATGGGTCTCTGCGGCGGCTATCAGATGCCAGGAAAGTCTGTCGAGGATCCAAAGGGAATCGAAGGGCCAGCGGGCAGTACCGAGGGGCCAGGTTGGCTCGATACAAAGACCGTGCTGACTCAGCAAAAACGATTGGCAACGGTGCAAGGGCGCTTTGTGCAAGGTGGCGCCAACCTCCGAGCTTACGAAATTCACTGCGGCGTCACGGAGGGGGCCGACCGCTCCCGGGCCTGGCTGTGCGAGCCCGAAGGGGCAGCATCGCCGGACGGTTCTGTACGCTGTATCTATCTACATGGCCTATTGGACGAATCCGAGGCCCTCAGCGCAGTGCTCGCCTGGGCCGGGCTAAACGACGCGGTCGCCGTGGATCTGGAATCGGCTGTCCAAGCGAGCTTGGACAAGGTCGCCGACGCCTGCGAACAACACCTAGACTGGGAACAGCTCTCGCGATGGCTGCCATCCTCTTGAGGCGCGTTACTGAGGGCAACGGCTAGTCAGACGGCTCAGTGTTTGTAGTCCCTCAATACTTGTAATCGACAGTATTGAGGGACTTTACCCGTTGAGGCCAGGTCTGCTCACGCACCTGCTCCGCCACACACTCGGCTAGGCTCTTGTTGGTGCTCTTCACATCCACGCCGACCGCTCTGCCATCCCAAACGGCGACCTTCAGCGTGAAGTGATGGTGAGGCTTCAGCTTACACGGCGCGAATATTTCGGGTTCGTGCAGGGGGCGCGACAGAGTCTCTACGTCTAGACCCGAAAACTCGGCGCTATTGGGAATGGCTTCGGTAGCTTCCGCGACACTCATTCCCGGCGTAAACGCTGGCTGCGGCGGCGACGAGCCGTCGTTGAGTTTCGCGCCATCTGGCTCATCGTGAGAGCCGGGGGCACCCGGATCGTCACTATCATGCTCGGATCCGGGAAGCTGAGCCGACTCGCGCTCTTCGGCTTCGGCCTCTTCGCCCCCAAAACTGTAGTCGTCCGCGGTCGCAGACGCGGAACCGGATGCCGCGCAGGACGAGCACAATACAAGCGCGGCAAAGCCGCCAATCAGGTTCTGGATCTTCATTGATGCCCCCGTTCGAGCCACAGCTTAACGGTTACTGAAGCTGCGAGCGAGAATTCAAATCTACACGGGTAGCGTGCCCGGACAACTTCAATGCGGGTGCGTGCGCATTCGGACATCAAGCGAAAGATCGAACTGCGTCGTGGAAAATGCTTGTGTCGACGGCATCTCTGAGGGCATCTCCACTACCAACAACTCTGCATTGATATGAATTCATGAATCAAACTCTTGGCCCCCAAGCTCACGAATACGACGTCGCCATTGCTGGCGCCAACCTCGGTGGATTGGTCGCTGGCGCGATTCTCGCCAAACAAGGCAAACGCGTGATCGTTGTGGACGCCGCGCCTCGTGTCGGAGGCACGGCTGCTGCTGCACCCCACGACGGGTACTGGATCGACGGAGCGAATCGAGAGGGATCCGACATTGCCGATCTCCAATTCGGTTGGCGCTACGGGCAGCTGGCTTGCGAAGAGGCGGACGTCGAGGTTCCCCTCCGCTTGGCAGGCCCGATGTTGCGCATCCACCAATTGCCCGGAGCGTCGGGACACGCCGATGCCCGCTCAAACATCGGTAATTGGGGAGCCGGCGGCTTCCTTAAGATGGCAACAGACGTATTCGGATGCCCTCCCGACCTGGTCCGAGAACTGACCGGACTGATCGGCAAATGGGCGAAGTCCACGGCGGCAGAGAGAGAAGTTGCGGGCCCGATTCTGGTGAAGGAGTGGCTCGACGAGAACGTTGCCCAAGCCGAGCTACGAGGGGCGGTGCTGACCATGCTCACCGTCATCTACAGCGAGTTTCCGGAACGGGCGTCCCTGGGTCGTTTGATGGAATTTTTCGCCCCCCGCCCCGATCTACCCAAGACCCAACCCGCCTACGCTGACCATCCAGAGGTGGGAGGCATGGCCGGGCTCATGAAACCCTGGGCTGACGCCATCGAAAGTCGCGGCGGTTTGATATGGCTGGATCACAAACCCATCGAAGTCACATTCGATGGCAACCGCGCCACGGGCCTGGTTGTGCTCGGCAACAACAATATCGTCACAGAGATCCGCGCGGCCGCCACTGTCGTCGCCTTCCCTATCTGGCAATCTCTGCGTCTATTGCCGTCCGCACTAGTTCCCGAGAAGACTCAAACCATGGCGCGGCAACTCGAGGATGAACAGGCGGACGGCGTCGCCCTGCAATTCGGATTGAAGGGAATCCCCATCGTGCGAGAGACGGGGCTCCCGGAGGAGTTTGATGGGTGGAATCGCGTCCTGGTGGGACCCGGAAAATTCTATTCAGGTGGCTGGTATCTTCCCAGTTTAGTCTCCCAACGCTCGGCGCCGGAGGGGAAACATCTGCTGCATTTGTTCATCGCCCGCTGGCAAAAAGCGGATGAACGCCGACCCTTCGCCGAAGGTCGAGAACGTTTGGAACGCGTTCGTGAGTATCTGGCGCACTTTTATAACGGCTTCGAAAACCAAGTCGAATGGTCGCAATATCAGCTCGTGGAACGGCCGGCATGTCTGGCGTGGAAGTGGTCCGGCCTGCCACGACATGGGGTCACACTGGACTCTCTGTCAGCCCTTTTCTTGGCGGGCAGCACGATTGAGAGCGATGCGGGGTCCATCGACGTCGGCGCCGATGCCGGTATGCGTGCCGCCCGAGCCGTACTGGAGACGCTCAATCGATCCTAGTTCTCGCCTCTGCAGATCCAGCGTTTCAATCCTACAGCGGGCGGCGCAGTACTTTGTTGACGGTCTTGACGGGCCCATTGTCTCCCCGGTGCTAGCTTGTAGGGGGTGGGAACCCTTCGTGCTGCGGTGTTTGGTGGCTCCGGTTATGCTGGAGCAGAGCTGATTCGGCTATTATTGATCCACCCCCAGATCTCTTTGGGGACCGTCTATTCTGGCGATCGGATCGGCGAGCCTCTGTCAGCGGCCCATCCGAACCTCGAAGGGTTAACCCACGCTAAATTTCAGGCGCTGCCCGCCGAGCTGGCCGATCTCGACGCGGACGTTTGCTTGCTAGGGCTGCCTCACGATGTGAGCGCCCAGGTGGTACGTGCCCTTTCGGGACACGCAGCGAAAATCATCGACATGAGCGGGGCCTATCGACTGCACGATGTGGGGGCCTATGAACATCACTACGGGGAGCCCCATCCTGCCCCCGACTTGGTCCCCAAGTTCGTGTACGGCTTGCCTGAAGCCAATGCCGACGCTATCCGCGCGAGTCGTTATGTGGCGTCCCCAGGATGTTTCGCCACGTCTGTGGAGCTCGCCCTGCTCCCCCTCGCCCGCGCCCAACGAGTACCAGCAGAAGTGAACGTACTAGCGGTGACTGGATCTAGCGGCAGCGGCGTCAAGCCGGGACCCGGCACCCATCACCCCTACCGCGCTGGCAATCTAAAATGTTACAACCCCCTGCGACATCCTCAGGCGCCGGAGATCGCGGCACTGCTTTCGACGCAAAATCAGAGCGAAGTCCACGTGCGCTTTGTGCCGGTTTCCGCCCCCCTAGTACGCGGGATTTTCATGACCGCCTTTGTGCGACTGCGTGAGGACATCACCAACGATGAACTAGCCCGCCTCTTCGACGATTGTTACGCGGACGCCCGGTTTGTCCGAGTGCCGGCGGACCGTTTACCGGAAGTCGTGGCGGTGGCCGGCTCGAACTACGCAGAGGTGGGGTGGAGCGTGGATCCCAACGACGCCCGACTGGTGACGCTGTTTTGCGCTCTCGATAACCTCGTAAAGGGCGGCGCGGGCCAGGCGGTTCAGAACATGAATCTAATGCTTGGCCTCAACCCCGCGCTTTCTCTGGAAGCGCCGGGCAGTTACCCCTAATCGGACGAGCGCTTCTTTCCGTGGGCCGGCGACACTCGACCGCCCCAGAGGGCACAAAGCTCGGTCAATTCCGCCAGCAACTGTTCCGGTTCCTCTACCCAATATTCCGCCGACGCATTTTGACCGCCCACCCAGCATGTGACGGTTCGCTCTCCACCCGATCGCGCGACCACTTCCATCATCTCTTCATCCGTCCGGTCATCACCGGCAGCAAATACAACATCAGCATCCGAATGCAGCCTCAAGAGCTCGGCTGTCGCGTCGCCCTTGGTGGCATTCACGTGGCGAACTTCAATGACTCGTCTGCCCCGCAGCACGTTGAATTGGCTTCCATTAAGGGCGTCCTCCAAGACGCCCAACAATTGGTGGGCTTGGAACGTGCCATATTCCGGATCCGACGCTCGATAGTGCCAGGCGATAGAGGCAGACTTTTTCTCAAGCAAGCTGCCCGGCGTGCGCTGTACAAATTCTTCAAGTATTGGTTCGATCGGCTTGAGCCCGGCGCCCGAAACATTGAGCCGCTGCGTCCATTCGCCGTCCCGGTCGCGAATGGCGAGACCATGCTCACACACCATCCCGATCGGGAGATCCCCGAGCCATCTATCCATCACATCTGCTTGCCGACCGGAGACCACATACACGACGGCTTGGGCGCTGAGGGCTCGAAGCACTCGGAGCACCTCGGCGGTTGGCTTGGCCTGCATCGGTTGAGACTCGTATCTTCGTAGGGTACCGTCGTAGTCGAGCAATACCAGCGGTTGTCTGGCGCTCTCCAACCTGTCGCGTGCTTTGCCGCTAGAGACGTCCAGTGGAACAGCGAGCACCGCTTCGTCTTCGGTGTGACTCTCGAGGCGGCTCAAGAACTTCTGCGCCCACAGCTTCGCGGTGTTTTCACCCACGAAACTGACCATATGAGCGAAACCCGCATCCATGCCCGGTTCACTAGTCAGCCCCTCCAGCATTGCGGCGCAGAGATCTTCCTGGTTGTACGGACTGATCAGTCGCGCGCCGGACAACAAGTGAGCGGAGCCGGCAAATTCGCTCAGCACGAGGCAGCCGCCCATTTCTCCTCGAGCCGCTACGTATTCGAGTGCGACGAGATTCATGCCATCTCGAAGCGGTGTCACTAGGGCAATGTCTGCCGCCTGATACATCCCGACGAGCCGAGTTCGGGAGACACTCTTGTTAATGTATACAACCGGCGTATGGGTGGGAGAGCCGTACTGTCCGTTGATGCGACCGACCAGCTCCTCAACGTGTCGTTTCAGGTTTTGGTAATCTGCCACCGCCTCTCTCGAAGGCGCTGCTACTTGGATAAGCACGACCTTGCCCCGCCACTTGGGTTGGGTACGTAGTAGCTCTTCGAAGGCGAGTAGTTTCTCGGGGATCCCCTTGGTGTAATCTAGGCGGTCCACCCCCAACATGACCTTCTTGCCTTGATTGGCGTTCTGGATGCCGTGCCGCTCGGCAATGGCGTCTTCATGCCCCTTCATCTCATCGATAAGCAACGGATCGATGCCAATTGGGATCACCCCCAGATTGACCGTGCGCGCGCCGAATCGGAGTTCATCTACCTCCGATTCGATCCCTAGAACCTTGAGGCACGTCGTTCGGAAATGGCTAACATATTCATAAGCGTGAAATCCGATGACGTCAGCGCCGAGCAAACCCCGAAGGATGTCTTCGCGCACCGCCAACGTTCGGTAAACTTCGAACGACGGAAAAGGAATATGCAGAAAGAAACCGATGGGGGAACGCACCCCTCGTTTGCGTAGCATTTCCGGAAGCAACGCCAGCTGATAGTCGTGAATCCAAATGGGCTCACCGGGGTCGGCGGACGCGACAATGGCGTCCGCGAACTTTTCGTTCACCCGGCAGTAGTTGCGCCACGCACTCGGCGAAAAGTGTGAGCGTTCCACCATGCCGTGCAGAAGAGGCCACAGCACTCGATTACTGAACCCCTCATAGAACCCCTCGGCCTCCGCCTTGCCCAAGAATACCGGTTCGCTGCCGTGTTCCCTCAAAGCCGCCGTGACGGCTTCACGCTCGGACTCGACGACATTGGTGCCGGGCCAACCCAGCCAGCGGAATCCCCGTTCATCTGCGACGCTTTTGAGCGCAGTGACCAACCCGCCGTTACTTGGCGTGGCGACCCACCGTTCGAGTTTGCGAGCCATCGTCACCGGCAACCGAGCGGACGCAACAATCAGTTTGGGAGACGACACTGGCTAGGGTTATCCCACATCTTGACGCTCGGCATCAAACACCGACTGCGGCGGCTAGCAGGGTTCCGCCTAAACCGTGCTAACCGCGGCGAACCGCGTTAGATTTGCATACGTGAAGCTCGCAATTATTGGCAACTGCGCCTACCAGGCATTAATCGACGACCGGGCTCGGGTGCGCTGGCTTTGCTGGCCGCGTTTTGATTCCAGTTTTGTGTTTGGCTCCCTGCTGGACGAAACGCGCGGAGGTCACTGTTCCGTAAGTCCCGATGTCGGTCCGGACGGGGACGACTACGTCACCGAACAGGCCTATCTGCCGAACACGAACATACTTCGCACGATCTTTCGGTCGTCCAGTGGCAGCTTCGAAGTCACCGACTTTGCGCCACGCTATCTGCAGCACGATCGCTCATTCAAACCAACGATGTTGATGCGTCGCATTCGCCGGTTGAGCGGCGACCCGCGTGTCTGCGTCCGCGTAGAGCCCGTGTACGACTACGGAGAGGTCGTGCCCCAGTCCTACACAGCTAGCAACCACATCCAGTGGAACATCCCTGGCGGTCCGCTGAGGCTGACCACGAACGTTCCCCTCACCTATATCTCCGAGGCTCGCTCCTTCGTTCTGGAACGGGATACCTATGTAAGCCTCGCCTGGGGCTCGCCCCTAGAAGCTCCGCTGGCTGAAACCTACGAGCGGTTCTTTGTCGCCACCCGCAAGTACTGGCACTCCTGGGTAAAACACACGACCATCCCGGGCTGTTTCCAGAAAGAAGTGATCCGTTCGGCACTCGCGCTCAAATTGCATCAGTACGAGGACACCGGCGCCATCACGGCCGCGGCAACCACCAGCATCCCTGAAGAAGAGGGTTCCGGTCGAAACTGGGACTACCGCTACTGCTGGCTGCGCGATTCATATTTCACGTTCCGGGCCATGGGGCGCTTGGGACAATTCGAAGAACTAGAGGGCTTCGTCGGATTTCTCAAAAATATCGCTCATGCCTCACCGGATCGAATCCAGCCCATGTTTGCCATATCGGGTGAATCAAAGCTGACGGAAAAGAGCCTCGACCACTTAGACGGTTATCTCGGGAACGGCCCCGTCCGCGTGGGAAACGCTGCGTACAAACAGCTACAGCATGACGTTTACGGAGAAATGATGGCGGCGATCGCCCCCCTCTTTCTCGACGCCCGATTTGACGATCCCTGCCATCAGCAAGCCGCGGATCTCGTCCGCCGACTGCTAGTTCGCATCGAAAGCACGATGAATCAACCCGATGCGGGACTTTGGGAGTACCGCGGCAATCAGCTCGTGCACACGTTTTCCTTGCTGATGCACTGGACCGGCTCCGAACTAGCGAGCCGAATCGGCGCTCGCATAGGTGACGATAAACTCCAAGCGCGAGGCCAACAACTGAGCCGTGCCGCTCGACAGATCATCGAATCCCAGTGCTGGCAGCCAGACGCGGGTTTCTACGGAGACTCAACGGCTACCGGCGATCCCGACGCCTCGCTATTTATGATGGTCAACCTCGGCTATCTGGACCCCACCAGCGAACGCGCCGAATCCCACGTGCGCGCCCTCGCGAAACGACTGATGATCCGGGACCCGCTGATGCATCGCTATGTGCACGAAGACGACTTTGGCCGTTCCAGGAGTACTTTCACGGCATGCGGCTTCTGGTACGCCGAGGCGCTGGCACGGCTCGGACACAAGGACGAAGCGGAGGCCGCTTGCCGCAAGCTAGTGAGCTACGCCAATCACGTCGGTCTGCTCAGTGAAGACGTCGATCCGAAAACAGGAGAACAGTGGGGAAACTTTCCCCAAACGTACTCTCACGTCGGGTTGATCAATACCGCTTTCGCCATACGCCAAATGGCCGACGATCTCGGCGACTAGATCTACGGGAATACGGGAATGCGGGAATGCGGGTTCACTCGCGGACAGACACCAGTGTGCCCTGAACGAACTCTTTGGTGGCGTTCAAGCCGTGCCAACCCGTGGGCACGGGCGGATCCGTCCACTGGAAAACCAGTCGAGCATCAATCGGCGCCAGGTTGATGCACCCGTGGCTGCGCGGCGTACCAAATACATCGTGCCAATAGGCGCCATGCAGCGCATAGCCTGCAGCGAAGTACTGAATCCACGGAACATCTCGCAATTCGAAATTTTGGGAGCCTCGGCGCATAGTGATGCCGTACTCCGGGTGCCGGCCCTTTTTGATATTCGCTAAACGGCGCCGGTCGTCTTCGTTGAGCTGGCTACCGGACTTCTCCGCGGCTCGCAGACGCTCCGCCGTGGCTGCCGCGGAACCTGAATATTTTCGGGGTCCGCCGCTCTTTTTTCCGCCCGATACGCTCGAGTTTTCCTCGGAGTCCATCGCGGCCGCGATGTGTTTGCTTCGGAGACGAAACTCTCCCTGGGGGGTTGCCTTGGACTTCTTCGGGTCCCCGAGACGGTCCTGACCCGTTGACACCAACGTTGCGTACCAGGGCTTCGTCCCCTGGTAGAGGACCAGCGTCTGGTGAATCAAGGACACATCGATCCACTTTTCCCCTGCAGCGGCGGCTTTGGGCATCGTCTGAGGAGGCGCAACAACGCCGATATCCGACGCTTGTAACCACAGCTTCTTGTCCCTCAGGCTCTGGTAAAAACGGCGACCATCCTTGATCCGAGCGTTGCCGCTCAGGGGAACCACTGCCCGACGCGGGATCGCAGCGACCGGCTTGGCGACATCACGGCCGCGCATCAGCGCGTAGGTCATGGAACCGCGCTTCGACACAAGCGCGAACGGCATCTTCAATGAATCCGTAATTCGAACGCCGTGATAGGGCGAACCAGTATCGGGCTTCACCTTGGTGATCGGGATCAATCGCATGTCGACGGTGACAGCGAATCCACGCTTCATCCCATCGCTCTCGGAGACGAAGGCATCGATGAAACTGAGTCCAGTTTTGCGGCGCACACGGTCAGCGAAAACTGCGTAGTCCGGAACCTTAAACGACGACACGTTGGGCACGGCCCGTTTTCCCTCAGCCAGCCAGAACGGGATCTTCCCCTTTGGGCTCCCTCCGCCCAGCAGTTCAACGGGGCCGAGCTGCGAGCTCAAGCGGCGACCGTCGGGCAAATTGAGGCCTAGGCCTGCGAGCCCATCCTTGTCCAAGGGAACGTCGTTGGCGCCGAGGATGGCGCGCTGAACCTCGTGGCGATGCTCGGCGTACCACTCGAGGTGTTCCTCCAGCTTGAACTCACTCTTGATCTGCTCCGCCCGGCTTGGAACTCGGAGGTACTGCGGCGCCGTCGCCCGAACGAAGCCATAGCTATAGGGCATGGGCTGGTCGAGTGCGGGGCGTAATGAGGCCGCTCGCACCAAGGGATCGTTCATGTCGATGGTGGCGCCCTCCGTGCAGACGTAGCCGCTGGGGTACACCCGGTAAAAATCGCCTTTGCAGCCTTTCCCTTCAATTGCGATTTCATCTCTGCGGACTCGTCCGCCGAGACGAATGTAGCCTAGCTTCCGGGAGGTGGTATTCGGCAACTTGTAGATGGTCGTCGCTATCGTCGTAGCCGCAATATCCGGCCCCGTTGGCTCCCCTGCGGCAGCGGTCACCACCGGGGAACTGCTGGGTGATCCGGGTTGGGCAGACGCGCGCGTAGCAGGCGCCCTAGCGTCGTCTGCGGCAGCGGGGGACTCGGTGTCGCAGCCCAGTGCAGTTCCGAAACAGCCGGAGCAGCCCAGCAGCAATATGAAACGCGCAGCGTGTACCTTGGCCGCTATGATTTCACTTGCCGTCAACATTGCTCACGGCACTCTTAGCGGCCCGGGCTGCGGCTCGCCACGCGAAATGCGGTGTGCGCTGCCGGGATCCCGTCAACAATCACGAATTCCCGCCGGGTCGGAAGACTTGACCCGCTGACGAACTCAGCCCAGGGTCCGACCATGGAACTCACCGTCAATGGAGAAACGCGTCAAATCACCGATGGTTCCACCGTGAAGGACCTCGTGGTGTCCCTCCACCTGACCGAAGGACCTGTCGCGGTGGAACGAAATCGTGCTGTGGTGCCCCGGGCGGAACACGCGGCAACCGTACTGGCTGCTGGCGATACGATCGAGATCGTCCACTTGGTTGGCGGCGGCTGAGATCCGACTGAAGCCCCGCCGCAATTCTGCGTGTCCAGCGGTCTAACTCGAGTTCGCGATGCTCTCAGCGTGCTCTCGAGCTACACCCAGGTAGCGCGTGGCGAGGTGTTTGCCTTCGGCGGCTTCCTTAGGCGTCAAATCACGCACGATTCGGGCCGGCGTGCCGCGCACGAGCACTCCTGGCGGGACGATCATTCGCGTGGGCACCAGGGCCCCGGCTGCCACCCACGACTGGGCGCCGATCACCACGTGATCGAGAATGATACTTCCCATCCCGATGAGCGCTCCGTCTTCGATCCGCGCCCCGTGAATGGTCGCCGCGTGTCCGACTGTTACATCACAGCCGATGCATGTATCCGTCTCTTCGTAGCTCATGTGCAGGATGCTGCCGTCCTGAATGTTCGAACGCTCGCCGATACGGATTTTTCCCACGTCGCCGCGAGCGACTGCGCTGTACCAAATGCTCGACTGAGCGCTCATCTCGACGTCCCCCACCACGGTGGCCGTGGGGGCAACAAACACGCCAGAGGCGAGTTGTGGCGTGTGATCACCGAAAGGTAAGACGGGCATAAAGCTCCTTAGCTAACCACGTTTAGCGAACGTTTGCTTGTCGCTTGGTCCTGTCCCCCGAGGGGGCGAGCCCGTATGTTATCGAGGAGAACGGCCGCCAAGGAATGCTTGAAGGCCCGCTCGATTTTCACATCCACCAGCTGCCCGACGGGATCATCGCTGCATCCAAAGTGCACAATCTCGTTGCGCTCGGTTCGTCCGGTGTATCCGCCTCCACGGCTGAACCCCTCGACCAGTAGCCGTTGATCGGTCCCCACCAAGCTGGCCAGATGGGCGTTTCTAATGTCGTCTGCCAGGTCGAACAGTTCCGTGAGGCGCTCGCTCTTTTCTTCCTCGCTTACGTCGTTGTCCATCTTGAGCGCAGGCGTGAAGGGGCGTTCCGAGTACTTAAAGCCGTAGACGCCGGTGAAGCTCGCTGCGCGCATCACGTCGAGGGTTTTTTCGAAGTCTTCACGAGTTTCGCCGGGAAATCCGACTATGATATCCGTCGATAGGGTCAAGCCGGGCACGGCTTCTTTCAGCTGGCCCGTCCGCTCGAGGTATTCGGCGATGCTGTAGCGCCGTAGCATCCGTTTCAGTACGCGGTCACTCCCCGACTGGACGGGCATATGTACGTGCCGCACCAGAACCGGTAGTTCCCGATGGGCAACGATCAGCGAAGGCGTCAGATGTCGTGGATGAGGACTGGTGTAACGGAGGCGCTTCAGTTCGGGGACCTCACTGGCGATTGCGTAAAGCAACGCCGGGAACTCGGTTTCGTCCTCGCGGGATAGTTTTCCACGAGCGTGACGAGCGCGCTCTTCGCCGGCATGGGGCGCCGGCGCCAACCGACTCTCCGGATCAATGTAGCTGTCGACCGTTTGCCCCAGCAGCGTCACTTCTTTCACGCCGGAATCCACCAGTCGACGGATCTCTTCGAGCACCTCCGACGACCCCCGATAACGCTCCGGACCCCGGGTGGTGGGAACGATGCAATAGGAACAACGCTCGTCGCAGCCCTTCATGGTGGTGACGAAGGCTGTCGGTCCGCGACCATCGCGGGGCCGTGCCATTAAAAAGCTCGGCTCCTCGAGATCAAACTCGGTTCGCACCAACGCCGGGCCGCCCTGCTCGAGCTGAGAAAGCAACGCCGGCAGCTCAGGGATGTTGTCGGGACCGAAAATCAGATCCACAGATCGCATGCTGCGGAGTAATTTCTCGCCCTCTTGCTGCGCGACGCATCCGGCCACGGCCAACACCATGTTCGGCCGGCGCCGCTTCAGCACAGCCATACGGCCTACCTCGCTCCGAAGCTTCTGGACCGCCTTTTCGCGCACGCTGCAAGTATTGAGGACAACGAGATCCGCCTCCTCCACGTCATCCGTGGCCTCGTAACCCGTATCTTCCAGCAAGTCGGAAATTCGCTCGGAATCGTGGCTGTTCATCTGACAGCCAAAAGTGACGACGGAGTACTTCTGCATGGCGCGTAGAAATCGGCGTGCTCGTCGGTTTAGGGAGCGAAAGGCCGGGCCAGGGGCCTAACTTGCCTGCATCGCACCGGCAAGCCCCGTCGACCGATGCGTAAAGAAACACTTTCTCGCTCGATCCGACGAAAAGGGGCGCTCACCGGATTGCCCTATTCGACACGATCTTCTAGATTTCGCCCTCACTGAGGAGGGACCCCAAGTTGGCCGACGAATACAAAAATCTTGTCGAAGTACTCACCCGCAGCGTAAGCGAACATTTCGCCCAAGAGCTGTTCGGAACCAAACGCGGCGCTACCTGGGAGTGGATCACCTACGGTGAATTCAACACTCTCGTCGACGAATTTCGAGGCGGGCTTGCCGCCCTCGGTGTCGGTAGCGGCGACAAGGTCGCGATCATTTCGAACAACCGGGTCGAATGGGCTACCGCCGCCTACGCGACCTACGGCCGGGGCGCGTCCTACGTGCCCATGTACGAAGCGCAGCTCCCTAAGGAGTGGAAGTTCATTTTGCAGGACAGCGGCGCCAAGGTAGTGATCGCCGCCACCACGGATATCTTCAAGAAGCTCAAGGAAATCCAGAGCGAACTCTCGACGCTTGAACACGTCATCAATATGGAGGGCGACGCCTCCGACGAAGAGTCCATGGCCACCGTCAGCGCCAAGGGCAAAGCGACTCCGGCCGCGGCGATTGAGCCGGCAACCGAGTCCGTCGCAGGCTTCATCTACACCTCAGGGACGACCGGGCAGCCCAAGGGCGTCATGCTGAGCCATGCCAATGTGTGTTCGAACCTGAACGCCCTCCACACCATTTTGCCCTTCGAGGGCGAGCGCTCCCTAGCCTTTCTGCCTTGGGCTCACTCTTTCGGGCAAACCTGCGAGCTGCATTCACTTGTGAGCAGTGGCTGTTCCCTCGCCATCAACGACGACGTTGCCAATCTCGTAGCGAACCTCTCAGAAGTGAAGCCGACGGTGTTGTACGCGGTGCCTCGAGTGTTCAATCGCATCTACGACGGCGTGCACAAACAAATGAAGGCCAAGCCGGCGCCGATCCAGAAGCTATTTCACGCTGGGATCAAGAACGCCACCAAGGTCAACAACGGCGAGCCCATCGGCTTGCTGGCCCAGATAGGCCTCAACATCGCCGACAAAATCATCTTCACCAAGGTACGAGAACGATTCGGTGGTCGGTTGTCCATGGTGGTCAGCGGCAGCGCCGCCCTCAGTACCGATGTCGCCAAGTTCATCGATGCGCTCGGCATCAAGGTCTACGAGGGCTACGGACTGACCGAAACCAGCCCCATCACCAGCACCAACTTCCCCGACAACCGCAAGATCGGCAGCGTCGGCAAGGCCATTCCAGGTGTAACCGTCACGATCGACAGAAAAGCCACCGACGGTCACGATGACGGTAAAAGCGGGGAAATCCTCGTGAAGGGCCCGAACATCATGCTCGGCTACCACAACCGAGCAGAAGAGAATGAGAAGGTCCTTATGGAAGACCGCACATTCCGAACTGGCGATCTCGGCTACCTGGACAGCGACGGCTACCTCTACATCACGGGCCGGATCAAGGAGCAGTACAAGCTGGAGAACGGCAAATACGTTAGCCCGGCGGTTCTCGAGGAGAGTCTCAAGCTCTCCCCCTTCATCGCCAACGTCATGCTGCACGGCATGAACAAGCCTCACAACGTCGCGTTGGTTGTTGCCGATGCGGCGTCAGTCAAAGAGTGGGCGGCCGAAGAGGGAATTTCCGTCGGCGACATCGTCGGAAATCCCGAGGTAGAGAAGCTAATCGAACGCGAAGTCGCGAGCTTTGGCGGTGACTTTAAGGGCTTTGAACGACCCAAAAAGTGCCTCGTCATCACCGACGACTTCACCACCGAAAACGAGATGCTCACCCAGAGCATGAAACTCAAACGCCGCAACGTCATGGCGAAGTACGGCGAGGCGCTCGACGCGCTGTACGAATAGAATCTGGTCGGACAGAACCTGGTCATAGCTCCGGCTTGTCGCCCGCGGAACCAGTCCCGGGCGCAGCCTTGACTGGCATTCGAAGATACACGCGGGGGCATGTTGTTCAGCAGTGCGCCGCGGCTCAGCACCTGCGTCCCTGACGCTACGTTGCTTCATTATGTAGGAGAGCTGTCCGCCGTCCGCCGAGCCACCGTCCACTGCGGGCTCCACGTTGATTCGCAAAACGTACTCCTCAACCTTATTGAAATCGAGACCAGTGACGGTGATGTCGAATCGGCGCGGTGTGCGACACCCTGATCCGAACGTATGCCGGCTACTTGCCGCCGGCACACGCACCAGGCGCGCAGGCGCCGGGCGCGCAACCGCTCGGCGTTTCTCCCGGCACTGCCGAGTTTTCGGGAACGGCCTTCGCCGCGTTGGCTTTTGTCCCGTTCGTATTGAGCAGTGGGCGGCTCACCGACTTCGGTACGGGTGCGCGCTGACGCGCTGGGGGTTGAGACTTCTCCACAGGACGTGGCTTGACCGCCTGTACGACTGACGCTTCGGCACTCGCGGCTCCGGATGTCTGGGGCACTTCCACCACCGAAATCGCTGGTGGCTCCGCTGACGCCTGAGAGTTGGCTACGGCCTCCGCTCGAATTGCCCTCTCGGACTTCTTGTCGCAGCCCAACGGCGCCACCGCGAGCGCCCCGATGAGCAACTGATAGAGACCCTGTTTCTTCATAGCGACCGCCTACTTAGCACTTCCGCCAGGTTTTGCCTCCCACTAGCCGTCCAGACGCCGTAACGACCCAATGAAATTCAACACTTGGGTGGTTCTTGACAAATCCGATGCGAGAATGCATATCGCTGGGTGTGAAGCTCTCCAATAAAGGGCGCTACGCGGTTCGCGCGATCTTCGATATCGCGTTTTACAACCAAGGGCAGCCAACGCAGGTCAAGGACATTGCCGAACGGCAAGGGATCCCCCCGCGCTTTTTGGAGCAGATATTCCAGGACCTCAAGCGAGCCGACGTGGTGGGTTCCAAGCGCGGGCCCCAGGGTGGCTACCGACTAGCCCGAGCCGCCGATGACATCCGAGTAGGCGACGTGGTCCGTGCCCTCGAGGGACCCATCATCCTGGGTGAACGGGATCTGTCTGCCAGCAGTCACCGGGGCGAACAAGACTGTCGCGCGGTCACGGAGTCCATTTTCGAAGATCTCTCGAGTCAGGTGCAGGCGTGTTTTGACGGTGTCACCATCGCAGACATTTGCACCCGAGCTCAGAAACTCGGCTTCCAAAAGCCCGGAACGAAGCGACAAGTCTATGTCATCTGAGCTCCCCCCGATCGCCACTCATCCCAGCGTGTACGGCCACCTCCTCGACATGATCGGGGATACGCCGCTCGTGGAAATCAAGATCGGCGACGGCAAGGGCGCCACCGTTTGGGGCAAACTCGAAGCCGTCAACCCGGGTGGCTCGGTGAAAGACCGTATCTGCCTCGCGATGATCGAAAAGGCTGAATCCGACGGCTCGCTGCAACCCGGCGGAGTGGTAATCGAACCCACCAGCGGCAACACCGGGATAGGCCTGGCCATTGTCTGCGGGAGGCGGGGTTACCGCTGCATCCTCACCATGCCGGAGAGCATGAGTTTAGAGCGCAGAGCCCTGTTGGAAGCCCTGGGCGCTGAGCTTGTATTGACCCCGGCTGAGGACCAGATGGACGGCGCCATTAGCCGTGCTGAAGAACTCGCCAAACAAACGCCCAAGTCCTTCGTACCGCATCAGTTCGAGAATCCAGAGAACCCAGATGTGCATTACCGAGGCACGGGTCCGGAAATCCTTCACGCATTGGGTGAGCGTAAACTTTGCGCCTTCGTAGCCGGCGTCGGTACCGGCGGAACGATTAGTGGTGCGGGCCGTGCTCTCAAGGAGAAGGATCCCGAGACCCGCGTGATCGCGGTGGAACCAGATTCCTGCGCCACCATCTCTCGGGGCGAACGCGGACCTACGAAAATTCAGGGGTTGGCAGCGGGCTTTGTTCCCAAAAACTACCACCCGGGCGTTGTCGACGAAGTTCGAACGGTCAGCGACAACGACGCCTATCAGACGAAGCTAGCCCTGGCTCACGATATGGGCCTGCTGGTGGGCATCAGCGCCGGCGCTGCCGTGCACGCGGCGTTGGAGTACGCCCGGACTCGCAGTGCCGACGAACACGTGGTGACCGTGCTGCCGGATACCGGTGAGCGGTACTTTAGCCTCGACTCGCACTTTAAGGACTGAGAAGCATGCCGGCTATCACTCCACCGCAAACCAAGACGCCGGGCACGGCAACGGGCTCCGGCCTGGGCGCTAAGAGTGCGCTGATCGTCGGCATGGGGGGCCTGGGCTGTCCCGCCGCTACTATTCTAGCTCAAGCCGGCGTGGGTCGACTTTATCTTGTCGACGACGATGTAGTGGAGCAGTCGAATTTGCACCGCCAAACACTTTTTTGCGACACCGATGTGGGACGCGACAAACTCGACGCTGCCCGAGATGCTTTAATTCACGGCGGCGCGCCGCCAGAGAGCATCGAACTGATTCGAACTCGTCTGGTGCCGAGCAACGCTCGAAAATTGGCCAGCCAGGTCGATGTCGTGCTCGAGGGCGCGGACAATTTCGCGACCAAGTTCCTCTGCGCAGACGCGTGTTTTCTCGAAACTACACCCGTGGTGCACGCGGCGGCCATCCGCTGCACGGCGACTGTGCTGCCGGTCTCCGGAAGCGGAGCGCCCTGTTATCGCTGTCTGTTCGAGGATGTGCCCGACGGTGAAGCTCAGCCCAATTGCAATAGCGCCGGCGTTTTGGGTCCAGTGGTCGGCTTGGCCGGTGCCTTACTGGCGGATCACGCCTTGCGCATACTCACGGAAGCCCCAAGTTACGGCTTCATTACGACCTACGATGGGAACCGGGATCGCTTGCGCCCGGTCGCCGTTAACCCACGAGTTTCGTGCCCACTTTGCGGCGATAGCCGTCAGATAAAGAAAATCACCGAGACGCGATACACACAAGCCGTGTGTGCCGCTTAACAGGAGAACATCATGGAAGTTACCGTACGCATCCCCACCCCGCTCCGAACTCTCACCGGCGGAGCCGAGTCCGTTTCCGCCTCTGGCGCCACGCTGACTGTTGTGATCGATGATCTCGAGAAGAACCATCCGGGCCTCAAAGACCGACTGATGGACGAAAAAGGCATTCGCCGCTTCGTTAACGTCTACGTCGGCGACGAAGACGTTCGTTTCCTCGACGGCCTCGAAACAGAGCTCAAAGCCGGTGACGAAATCAGCATCGTCCCCGCCATCGCCGGCGGCCGATGAACCCGCTCGAGGACCGCTACTCCCGCCAGCGTCGTTTGGCGTCGTTTGGCGCCGAGGGCCAGCGTCGCCTCGAAAGCACCCTATTTTGCGTGGGAACCGGGGCTGGCGCCACGGTTCAGCTCTCGTATCTATGTCGAGCCGGTGCTCAACGGCTCAGTATCGGGCAACAGTACCGAGAACCAGCATTCCGCCATGCTGAACAATTCGCGTTCTCCGTTGCCCGCGATTACGCCAATGGCGCATGGCGCGCCATTGGGCAAATCGAGGAAGCCTTGCTTATCCCCGTCGAGACCGACACCACCACCGAATGAGCCCCCCGCCCTTTCCCTACAACTAATTTCTGTGACTGCTGCTTTCCGAAGATCCCGAACCCTCTCCAGTGTCGTCGACGCTGTGGGCAACACGCCGTATCTACGCCTGGAAAATATCGGCAAGAACGCCCCCAGCGTTGAAATCTACCTCAAGCTGGAATTTGCGAACCCCGGTGGCTCAGTGAAAGACCGAGCCGCTCTCCGCATGATTCAAGAAGCGCTCAAGAGCGGCGAGCTCGAAGGGCGCACGCTGATTGACGCCACGAGCGGCAACACCGGCGTCGCCTACGCCATGTTAGGGGCGGCCTTGGGCGTAAAAATCGCATTGGTCATGCCGGCCAACGTTACGCAAGCGCGCAAGGACATCACCGCCGCTTTCGGTGCGGGCTTGATCTACAGCGACCCCATGGAGGGTTCCGACGGCGCCATCGTCAAGGTGCGCAAGATCATGACGGAGCAGCCAGACAAGTACTTCTACTCAGATCAGTACTCGAACCCGAACAATCCCCTTGCCCACTATTACGGTACTGGCGTCGAAATTTTGGATGCATTCGGCGATCGGATCACCCACTTCGTCGCTGGTCTAGGCACCAGCGGCACCGCCATCGGGACTACCCGCCGACTGCATGAGCACACGCGCAAGATCCATTGCATCGCCGCCGAACCCGCCGAGGCTCTGCACGGGCTCGAAGGAATGAAACACATGGCGTCCAGCCTGGTGCCCGAAATCTTCGACCCGAATGTGCCGGACGAGATCATGCCCATCGGCACCGAAGATGGTTGGGACATGGCGGACCGTCTAGCCAACGAGGAAGGGCTACATGTGGGCCACTCTACCGGTGCGAATGTTGCCGCGGCCCTCCGTGTCGCCGAGCGGCTCCACAAAGATCAAGGCGGCGGCTGCGTCGTAACAATCGCATGCGATCGCGGAGATCGCTACTTTGCCCCGATGAAGTGGGAGAAGAGGTACGTCTGGTGAGTTTTCCCTGGGTTGACGGTAAACTTAAAATCAGCGCAAGCGCTTTCGCGGTCGTGGAAAAGGCCGCCGTGGATGCCTACGCGCGAGACGAAGAGGCATGTGGCTATATCCAAGGGCCGAGCTCCGAGCCCGATCTGGCGGTGGACGCGACGGAGCTCCAAAACCTCGCCAACAAGTACCACGAGATAGATCCCGACGCTCATCCGCGCACGGGACACGACTATTTCAAAATCAACGCGCTTAAGTTTGAACGCGCTGTGGAATCCGGCCGAGCCGGTGACCAACCCGTCAAGATTTTTTTCCACTCCCACCTGGATTGCGGCGCCTACTTCAGTAAAGAAGACGCCGCTAGCATGACCATGGGCGGCCAGGCTAAACCCGCATATCCTCTTTGCTACTTGGTAACCGCGGTCGACAAGGGCGAAGTGACAGCGCACAAGTTGTTCCTCTTTAATCAAGAAACCAAGACCTTCGATGAAACCGAATACTCGCGAGTCGAAGGCTGAGTGGTGGACTTGGGGGCGGCGTCTGAGCGGTGGGCGGTCCGGGGGACGGCTTGGCGCCGAACCGTCATAGGAGCGGTGGGAATAATCGCGAGCCTGACCATAGCCGACGTCGCCCGAGGCGATTCCGCCGCTGACATCAATACGCTGCGCGCTGGCTGGAGCAGGGATGGCCTCTCGCCGATCCAGGGACAGCCGCGCTTGTTCACCCACGGCCTGCCGCAGCCTTTGCTTCTCCCCCCACGTTTGGCAGCCACGGACAGCAAAGAATGCACGTGGTTAGCCGTGTTGGGCGCTCAAAGCACTTCATTCACGGTGCAATTGGCGGCCCCGCCGATCGACGAATCGGGTCCGCAATACCGGAGCACAGCTGGCCTCGTACAAGTGCAGCATTGCGGAGCCCAGCGCCGCGCATTTCAGTCGGCTCGGGTGACACTTCGTTCCCCCCGAGCCGTAGTTGAATGGATCGCGGTCGCGGGTCCAAAAGCGCTACCGTCCCCGCGCCAGCAGCTCCTTCACCGAGATCCGGGATTTTTCCCTCGTTTGCGCGAACCAGGTGCACGTCCAGTCCCGGCTCCCCTGGACGTCAGAGTGGCGCGAGTCGAGGCACAGGCCAAACGTGGAGGTAGTGACTGGGACGACAGTCACCTGTTGACCGGCTCCAAGCGACACTCGACGACAGAGCTGCTGGAGTTTCAGCCTGGTTGTTATGAGGTGTACGCCTTGGGAGCGCATCGTGTGGGCCCGCACTCGGCTGGGCTCGACATCGACCTGTCGGTCCAAGCCGTCCAGGGTGGCGCTCTGCTCGGAGATGATCGGAGCGAAACCGCTGACGCGAAAGTGAGCTTTTGTGTCGGCTCTGCGACGGCTGCAGTCGTCAGCGTGGCAGGCATCGGACACGGGCGCCCCGCTGCGCTGCTTCGATACCGTTACCCCTTAGCCAAGGGCTTCCCGGCTGGCTGGCACCCCACGATTCGAGGCCGAATGGCCCAAGCACACCGCGGGCTGCACGCCCCCGCCTTGGACGAGCCCCCCGTCTTTCTCAGCCTCGGTGGGAACGGCCTGGCGAAGATCCCCCTGCAACTCGATCCGACGGGGTGTTACTTGGCGCTGTTGACTCGGCTCAAAGGCGTCACCCGAAGCATCAATCTCCGGGTCCAGACGCGCGACGCTGAGTTCCGGAGCCATGGTGGTGGCACACAACAACAAAGCGCCAGCATTGGATTTTGCAACCGAGGGGACGAGGCTCCCCGTATTGACGTAGAGGCCCGCGGTTCCGCGATGTCGTGGTTCCTCGGAATATGGCGCGTCGGCGCGATGCCGCCGGGAGAACTTCCGTGAAGCGCCATTTAGCGAGCGTACTAGCTCTCGCCCTCGGTTGCGGTCGGCCTTCCCCGGCCCAGCCGGTCACGCCCCCGCCAGCCGTTTTAACTGGAGTGCCATCCTGGTTGGCGAAGGACCTGTTCGTAGCGGCACGCCTGGGGGCGACCGATGGGCGTGTGCTCATCACAGGAGCGGGCATAACCGGCGACAGCTTGGGCCTCGCCTATTCACCGGATTCCAAGAAGTGCACCGTGTTGCTGGCCCGGGGAAGCGAAACCACCAGCGACGTAGATCTCTTCGTCTACGGGGACGACGGCACCTGGTATGGCTCTGACGAACGAGCGAACAAGGACGCCACCGTCGTGCTTTGCCCTCCCCACCCGGCAAGACTATACCTGACTGCGAGGGTCGCTAGCGGCTATGGAAGACTGGCTATCGGCGTCGCAACGGTTGATAAAGAACACGCGGATTCCATTGAGCGCAGTTTTGCGGGCGAGCGACTCGATGGCCCCACACCCAGGAGGCACGGCGGTTGGCCGGCTCTCAACGAAGCCGCGTCTGCTCGTGCGCGGAATATGCCCGGACAATGGGTACACGAGAAACAGATACTGTTTCCCGTGGCGCCCGAAGCGCCGACCCATTTCACAGTGGCCCTGCGAGCTCATAGTTGCTCAGATCTTTTGCTGGTTCCCGCCACAGAGGTCGCCCACCTCAGCGTGTCTGCCGTACAGATGGACGGCGAAGTCTTGGGCGAAGCGGAGGCCTTCGGCGACGCGCGCGGGCTCTTGATGTGCAGCGAAGAACCCGCGGAATTAACCATCCGTGTCCGACCCCATGCGGGGCAGGGCATGGTGGCAGTACTTTTGGCGCGCGCCGACTTTGACGCCGTCACATCATCCCGACAGGCCATTTGGCTAGGGGCAAGCGCTCCCGAGACCCTCGAGCAGGCCCAAACCCAAAGCTGGAAACGAGCCGAACGCCGAAGCAGAAAAAGGGCGCGTGTCGTCGCACGCGGCACCAGCGCAACAGGAAGAAGAGAGCGGCACCCACTGTCGGCTCCCGCGGCCTGCTACCGATACGAATTGCTCAGCGCGGCCCCGACCCGCAGCATCGCCGGATGGCTCTGGGACGGCGCTGGCAAGATGGTGTCCAAATCGAGCGGTACGCATCGGTTGGCTCTTTACGGTTGTGGGCGGACGCACCGAGTTGACGTAGAAGTGACCGAAAGAGGCGGGAAGTACCTCGTCGAACGAACGCGTCTGATGAATACCCCGCCGGCACTCAAAACGCTACCGATAGCGGCGGCACGATTACTAGCGGCCCTAGACGGCATCTCTTCAACAACCGAACCCAACATTCAACCCATACCCGTCGTGTCGCGCCGACTGAACAAGGTGAATGTTGTCGTAGCTGGAGGGAGCTGCAAGCAAGTGATTTTCACTTTGGGCGAGGGACAAATGGACGCCGAACTCCGCGTGGCGGAGGATTCCGCACGGGCGCGCTCCTTCCGCGGGCTCTACACCGCTCAGACCCGCCTCTGTTCACCCAACGCGGAGTTCACCACGTTCTCCCTGGAGCTTCATGCCAATCGCGGCGCCGGGACGGCGCTGCTGACGACCGTCGTCACCGGGGGACTGACTCCGAAAAAACCCAGTTTGAGTCCGCCCCGATTGAACCAGCCATCACGGGGCGGGGCGATGACGCCGTAGCGGCACAACGGCGACTCGCGCCACCTGATTGGTATGCCCGTGTTCATCCCGAACGCGCAATTTCGCTCCGCGACGCTCCTCAACGCGTACCAGTTTCCAGGCATCAGCCGCGGCGCCACCCTCGACTAAAACATATCCCCCAGGTTCGATATCGCCCTTATATGGCGGCACGGGGATGATTCGTTCGGCGGGCACAACGTACTCAGCTGACCGCGCTAACAGCCGAACGCGCAATCCATCCTCCACTCGCTTGAGCACGCGTCCCGCGAACCAATAACCATCCTTCGCGACGAGCACCGGATCGCCCGGACGCGGGTGCCAGCCGTCCGGCGCGCTGGGCGCCCCTGCACGGCTCGCGCCCTTAGCGAAGGAGCTTCGTTTACTTCGCTGTCGAAAAAAACGACGCACATTGATCGCAGTCACGCCCGTGGCTTGCAGCAATTCGGGCCGGGCGAGTCGTTGCTTCCCGTGCGGGAATTCTACAGCGTAGATCCCGCCGGACATCGAATCAATGCGGCAGGGGTACCACGCTCCGGTGTCTCGACAGATCGCCACTCCGGGCACGCTCAAGGCCGCGCCGTTGTCCGCCAGTGAATAGAGATCGCCCAGCTGCGCATGCAACGTCCTGCCATCCGACTCGAGCTGTAGACGGACTGCTGTGCCATCCACTGCGATTACTCGAGCGTTCAAAAAAGTTGCCGCACTGGGTTCCACAACCACCACATCGCCTCGATCGATCGGTCGTCGTCGTTGAGCCTTGTTCGGCGCCTCTGAGTCGCATGCTCCGGCTGTCAGCGCGACCGCTAAAACGGCCAGACTCAGCCGTTTTAAGGCGAAACTTTCTGGGTCTCTCGGTGACAAGAACCGCGACCTTCGACTGAAATGCAACATGGCCCTGTGGTCGATGCCACAGGGCCATGTTGAAGTGTCACAAAAGAAGAATTACTTCTTCTTGGCCTTCTTCTTGGCCTTCTTCTTGGCGACCTTCTTCTTCGCCTTCTTCTTGGCGACCTTCTTCTTCGCTACTCGCTTGGCGGGTGCTTTTTTGGCTTTCTTCTTTGCCTTCTTTTTTGCGGCCATGGTCGTTCCTCCTCCGGCGTGGGTTTTAAGAGGTGCCTCTCCCAACGCCTAGCAATGCATATATTGTAGTCTAGTGCGACGTGTCAAGCTGTCACGGCCATGCGTGTACCCCATTGTATGGTGATGCACCCATGCTTGTTCAGCATATCCGCCGCGTTTCGTTAGCGAAGACTCCAAAACTTGGCCCCTTCTCCGGACTCGGCATCTATGCGTGAGCCGACCGAAACATTCCGTAAGTCCGAATACTTACAGCTCCGGCGACCACGGCCAAACTCTGCGCATTTCTAAATACGCCGCTTGACCCGACAGGCCCGGCTCCCTACACGGGCGTCCCCGCAATGGCCCGTCGCCGCATCGATCTTTCTGGATTAAATCGTGGGCAGCGCCGCGCGGTTGAAACGCTGACCGGTCCGCTGCTGGTGCTCGCCGGCGCCGGTTCCGGTAAGACACGCGTCATCACTTATCGAATCGCGCGGTTGATGGAGACCGGCACGAAGGCGGACCGCATCCTCGCCGTCACGTTCACCAACAAGGCTGCGCGGGAGATGCAAGGGCGGGCATCGAAGCTCTTAGGGAAACGCCCCAAGGCTGCCAAGAGGCCAGAGATCTCAACCTTTCACTCCCTCTGCGTACGCATCCTTCGACGACATATTCATCACCTCGGCTATCCGAACAAATTCGCCATCTATGACGGTAACGAACAGGATTCCCTAGCCCGTGCGGCGTTGCGCGACGTGCGGGTTGGGTATGAAAAACTGCGCCCCGGAGAGCTACTGAACGCCATCAGTGGTTGGAAGTCCGCAGGACTGACGCCAGCTCAGGCCGAAGAGGTGGCTGACGGCGACAAGGAAGAGCTCGCGGCGCTCGCCTATGCAAAATACCAGGCGGCGATTCGGGCTTGTGGGGCGGTCGATTTCGACGATCTCCTTCTACTCACTGAGCAGCTATTTTCGGAGCATGCCGAGGTGCGATTCATGGAGGCGGGTCGATTCGATCATTTGTTAATCGACGAGTATCAGGATACTAACGCTCCCCAATATCGAATCGTCAAGGCGCTCGCTGGCGCCCATCGCAACCTTTGTGTGGTCGGCGACGACGACCAATCCATTTACGGGTGGCGAGGTGCAGACGTGACGCATATCCTGAGTTTTAAGGAGCACTGGCCGGATGCCACGGTGGTGCGACTCGAGGACAATTACCGTTCCCGCGAAAGCATCCTCGAACTGGCGAACACCCTGATTTTACACAACGCCACCCGTCACCAAAAGGTATTGCGGGCGTTTCGAAAGGGCGGTGAACCCGCACGGTTTATTCGCTACGAAGACGAAACCGCTGAGGCGCTAGCGATTGTTACTGAAATCCATGCCGCACTGGGATCGGAATCTGACGATCGTGCCCTCGCATCGGACTACGCGATCCTATTTCGCACCAATGAACAACCGCGTGCCTTCGAACTCGAACTACGTCGTGCAGGCATTCCTTATGTGTTGGTCGGCGGGATGTCATTCTACGATCGAAAAGAAGTTCGCGACATTCTGGCCTACCTCAAGATCCTCGCTAATCCGAGCGACGAAGTATCCTTGTTGCGGATTCTTAATACCCCCGCGCGCGGTATCGGAGCATCGTCGATCACCGCGCTTCTCGAAGTTGCCGTAGCCGAAGGCCGCTCCCTCGGACAATTGTTGCCCGAAGCACACCAATACGATGGCGTCCCGGAGGCGGCAGCTCGGCGCATTCGCGGTTTCCTCGGTCTGCTGGAAGACTACCGACAACGGATCGCCACCGGCTCTCTTGCCGACACGCTAAAAGACTTGATCGCTGGCGTGGACTACAAAAAAGAGATCGAGCGGCTCTACAAGAATCCTGGCGACGTACAAACCCGACTCAACATCATCGGCGAAGTCGTGAGTTCCATCGCGATATACGAGGAACGCACGCCAAACCCGACCGTAGAGGGCTTTCTCGAAGAAACCGCCCTTGCCGGCCGCGACGATATCGGCAGCGACGACGGCGACGACCGTAAGCAGCGCGCGGTGACCCTGATGACCCTGCACAGCGCCAAAGGACTAGAGTTCCCCCGAGTCTACATGGTCGGCATGGAAGAAGGGTTGCTACCCCACGGCCGCTCCGTTGCAGACTCCGCCGGTATCCCAGAAGAACGCAGGCTTTGTTACGTGGGCATCACTCGGGCCCAGGATCACCTCACCTTGAGTTTCGCCAAAGCGCGGATGAAATGGGGCAAGTCTCGTGCGTCCATTCCAAGCCGCTTCCTATTTGAGATGCGAGGAGAAGCCGAACGGGCTGGCAAGGCTGCTGCCGCCTACGCTGAATATGCTGAAACCGTTCGGTCCGAGTTCGCCGCCAGAGAGGAAGCTAAGGCGAAGAAGAAAAAACGGACTCGTCGGATCACCAAGAAGGCGCGGTCATCGCGTCCTGAAACCGAAGCCCCGAAGAGGCGAAAGGTAGCGTCCCCCGAGACCGCGGCAACCCCGGGCAGGCTTCCGGTTCAGGCAAGGCAGCCACAGCAGACCGACACAAAGCCGCTCCAAGAGCTGGATCCCGCCACCGGGAGTCGGCAGCGCGCCCTTGGCTCCACCCGGACGGCTCAGTCCCCGACTCCTCCTGAGGGCCAGGTTCCGTCAGCGCAATCGCCACCGGCGCGTCCGACCTCCAACGTCAAAGACGCCGATCTAGACACACCAGCCCAAGCTTCGCTGTTGGGGATATCGCAAAGTGTGGCCCCAACAGTGGAACGGATCTCATTGGACGCAGGGTTGTCGTCTAACACTGCCGCCACTCCCACAGATGGGCCAGATAGACCAGCCAAGAAGAAGGCGCCAGCCAAGAAGAAGGCGCCAGCCAAGAAGAAGGCGCCAGCCAAGAAGAAGGCGCCAGCCAAGAAGAAGGCGCCAGCCAAG
>SPKZ01006298.1_pt1 | contig 32308 bp, 45 predicted proteins | sample 2456571 | NCBI WGS metagenome assembly SPKZ01 (sample SAMN11192286, study PRJNA482655) | marine metagenome | biome: ENVO:00000447; feature: ENVO:00000244|ENVO:00000211|ENVO:00000569|ENVO:00002023; material: ENVO:00002151; isolation source: ocean water from marine abyssalpelagic zone ...
ATAGATAAAATAGCAAACTCAATAAAAGAATTTTGATTCAACCAGCCTATTGTAGTAGACACTAATAATATTGTAGTTGTATGACATGGAAGACTTGCTGCGGCTAAGAAACTATGACTCGAAGAAGTTCCGGTACTTACTCTAGATTTAGATGATAAAAAGATAAAAAAGTATAGAATACTAGATAATAAACTTTCTGATATAGCAGAATGGGATATCGATAATATAAAACTAGAACTAGAAGATATTAATGATGATGAACTCAATGAACTTTTTCCTGAGATAGAATTGGATGATGATGAAGAATATGATGAAGAAACTCAAGATGATATTCCTGATGTTCCTGATAATATTATAGTAGAAGAATGAGACATATTCCAACTATGAGATCATAGACTAATGTGTGGTGATAGTACAAACATAGAAACAGTTGAGACTTTGATGGATGGTCAAAAAGCTGATATGGTATTTACTGACCCACCATACTGAATAGATGTTGTACAAGGAAATAAGATATGATGAGATAAGGCTTTTTGAAAGATATTATGATGAAAAACAATAGCATCAAAAACATATTCAAAGATAATATGAGACGAAACAACAGATACAGCTAGAGATGTATATAATTTATGTGTAACTTTATGAATAAATCATATAGCATTATGGGGATGAAATTATTTTACAGACTTTATACCGCCTAGTAGGGTTTGGTGGATATGGAATAAACAAACAACTTGAAACTTTAGTCAGTGTGAGATGTGTTGGACTAATTTTGAAAAAGGTTGAGTAACAATATATGATTTTTTATGGAATTGACTAGCAAGAGAATGAGATAAGAAAACAGAATGAAAGATGAGAGTACATCCAACTCAAAAGCCCGTTTGAATGATAATAGATATATTTAATGATATAGAAGACAAAAAAATATTAGATCTGTTCGGTTGAAGTTGATCAACACTAATAGCATGTGAGAAGACTAAACGTAAATGTTATATGATGGAGTTAGATCCTAAGTATATCCAAGTTATTATAAAACGTTATCATCAGTTCACCAACTGAAATAAGGAAATAAAGTGTTTGAACCGTGATTTAGATGTTAATCAGATCATAGATGCCTAAGAAAAATCCATGAGGGAGACCGTCTAAAATTGATGAGGAAAGTATAAAGAAACTAGAAGAAATGTTTAAGCTTGATTGTACTATAGCAGAGGCTTGTTCTTATGCTTGAATATCGCATACTACCTACCATGATTGGTGCAATAAAGATAAAGAGTTTTCTGATAGAATGGAAAGGGCTAAAAATTATGCGTTTATTTTGAGTAGGAAAGTATTGATGAAAGGCATAAGAGATGGTAATGATAAAAACGCGTTAGAATTCCTAAAACGTAGAGATAGAAGGTATTCAGATAAGAATGAAACAATAGTAAATAATAATATTAATGTAGATAATTTATATGATGAAGAAGATTAGTGAAAAATAATTTCTACAATAGATATTGGAGACTCAACAATCTCTATCGTATAATAAACAAGAAAGGTAAAGAGATAACATTCAGAATGAATGAATGACAAAAGAAGTTATACGAAATAGAGAAAGAAGATAAGAAAGAGAGATGAAGTTATAAATTGGTTATACTCAAAGCCAGACAGATAGGGTTCTCTACATACAAACTTATTGATAAGCTCGATAAGGTTTTATTCTATCCAAACACAACAGCTTATATAGTAGCTCATAAGAGAGAGAAGATGGTAGACCTCTTTGAGAAAGTAAAACTAGCATATAGTCTTATACCGGAAAGAATAAGATTAGAAGACGGAACAATATGGGAGAAACCAAAACCAAAGACAGACAATAAGAACGAGTACTACTTTCCTCATAATAACTCTAAGATCAAGATTACTCTAGACGCCAGATCAGGAACGGTAACAGATCTGCATATATCAGAGTGAGCATTTATTACAAACTTTCGTGATATGCTACGTGGATCTCTACACGCCTCAGAGAACGCAGATATAACTATAGAAACAACAGCAAACGGTATAAACGAGTTCTACGAGTTCTGGAAGTACCACAACAAAGAAGGGACGTTATTCAAAACATTGTTTTTCCCATGGTACGACCATAGAGAATATGAATCAGAGATCGATCATGATGTCCCAGAGGATATATTATGGATGAAAGAAAAATGAATCCCGCAAAATAAACTAAATTGGTATATTCCTAAGTACTTAGAAGACCCTAGAGGTATGCAACAAGAACATCCTACTATCCCAGATGAAGCTTTCTTGACGACCGGGTCACCAGTTTTTGATACTTTTGTATTAAAATCTTTAACTCCTGTCGAGGGGAAATTCAACTCTAGATATAGGAATCTATGCATTTACCAAGATCCAGGCAAATGGGCTATGTATGGAGTAGATACATCAGAGTGATGATGAGATTGAGATTACTCTGTTATATCTGTGCGTGATATGGAGGGAAACCTATTAGCTTTCTATAGAGACAAAGTACAGCCAGATATGTTATGTGAAGTTATAGACTATCTATACGAGTTATGATACACATGAATAATATGAATAGAAAGAAACAATACATGATTAGCAACTATTATTAGGGCACAAGACTATCCTTGGTATTATGATCTGTATAGTACGAGGTCTATTGATCACAAGACTCAAAAGAAGATCAAGAAATACTGACGGCATACTAATACTAGTACAAGACCTGTTCTTATATCAGAGTACGAGGAAGCGTTCCGTATGTGATATCTAAAAGAGTATGACTATCGCTGTTATGAAGAAATGTTTTCTTTTGTTTATAACGAGAAAGGGAAGCCAGAGGCACAGATATGATCGCATGATGATTGTATTATGGCAGATGCTATATGTTGGCAAATGAGAAAGGAAAGAACTATACAAATTCAAGAAGGATAAGATATTCTTGAAAACACGTACAGAAAAGATATACTCTATGTGAGTTATGAAACTAATGAACCTGCATAAATAGATACACCTGCGTTATCTCTTTATGGCGAAAACCAATACATGGCTCTCAGTATCTCTTCTTTCGATAGAAATAGACTAATTCAATTATCGCAATTGAATAAATTGGGTACGAATGAATATTTGACCGACCCTAAAAATAGAAACTATATCTATATCAAAAAAAGATATTTTCAAAACGAAACAAACGAGACTGTGAATACCCTTATTACGGGTAGTGGTATTTTTTCTTCAATTCAAGACACTATTGCATACTACACAGGTGATCCTGTATCTGATTATGATTATAATCTACAAAGATTTGTAAAAGATTATGTATCTGTGTGATTTGCTACTATGGCTCTTGCAAGATGAGAGAATGGATTAAGAATAGAGTATGTGCCAGCATATAATTACCGAAACGATAATGGAGTACATAAAGTACTTAGATTTTATGTAGACGAAGGGACAACAGAGGGTAATACTATGTGAGTTACTACTAATTATGTATTAGAGCAAACTTTCCTAACATGAGTTATAGAAAATAGACTATATAGAAGTATTGGAGATGATGTGTTTGATGGAGCGCAAGAAGTACCTTTGGATTCTCTAGAAGAAACATCAAACCTAGAGCCTGTAGTACAAACAGGATTAGATATACCTAGTTTGATAGTAATCAAGGACGATCCTATGGAGCAGTTCCCTACTTCTCTATTCGAAAAAATCGAGGACGTAGTATATTCTATCGATCGTAAGATAGTAATGTTTGACACTCAGTTCTTACAGAACGCTGAGTCTTTTGTGCTATTCTCAGGAATTAGACGACCGAAGAGTAGTATCGATAAATACGATAAAGGTGCAAAAGTAAATTTCTCAGAGTTGTGAAGAATTATAAACGCTGCAGATAGTGATTCAAAGATTGAGTTCGTAAACAATAGAAACGAACTAATCCAAGACGCTATGATGTATGAAGAGAAACAAATCAGAAAGATCTCTGCTATGACTAATGTGCCTGTAGATTTCTTAGGATTAGACTCTGCTCATGGTAATATTGGTAAAGGATCGAGAAGTTTGATACACGGGTCATTCGTTAAGAGGATACAGAATATAAGAGATGTGTTTGATAGGTATCTATCTATGGTAAAAGATCTCTTAGAGTCGGAATGACAAGCAGTGGATGCTTCTTACTCTTGGCCAGATATCTTTGCTAAGAGTGATAACGAGCTAGTAGAAGAGTTGGCTATCGCAAGAACTAATGGAATGATATCACAACTTAAATCTATTCAAGAGTATCAATGAGTAGATGAAGAAGAAGCAATGAGAGAGATGGAGCAAATCAATTTACAATCTAACCCACAACCGGATGCCACGCAAGAAGAAGTGATACAAGAAGAAGAAGAAATAATTTAAATCTTATAATAAATTATGGCAATCAAAGTCAATCTAGATGATCTGATGGGTATGAAAGAGAATGCTTATCAGAAAATGAGTAGAGTGGTGCAAAATAATAAACGACACTTATTCATCATCATAAACATCTTACTGTATGGATTCGGTATGGTGTTGTTGCTACTAAAAACGTTCGGTCTAATCTAATTGGGCGTTTGTATGTAGCCACAGTGCTATATTTACAATCTAACTACTATTCGTATGGAAACTAACGACAAAGTTATTACTACGCCAGCAGAAGGAGAAACTGCAGCACCTGTATCAGATGCTCCAGTAAACACTGCGCCTACTACTGACGATAATAATAGCAGTGCAACTGTGCCAAGCTTCAGACTAAAAGAAGAAGCTGATAAGAGAAGAGCTTTGGAAGAAGAACTTGCTTCTTACAAGAAGAAAGAATCGGAAGCAGCTGAAGCTAAGAAGTTGGAGGAATGAAAATACCAAGAACTATTGGCGGAAAAATCTACAGCTTTGGAACAAGCGAACGCACAACTTGAATCTCTTACATCGTTCAAACAATGAATAGAAGATAATGCTTCTAAGAAGTTGGAAGAAAAGATGAAAGATATCCCAGAAGACAAAAGATCTTTCGTTGACAAAATCATCGAAGGGAAGAATGTGGTAGAGCAACTTGATCTAGTAAGGGAGTATGCTCGTGATCTCAAAAAGAACACATATGACGTAAATCCTTCAGCTCAAGGTAAAGCAGAGCCTACTACTAATGACTATAAATCTGCTTTGAAAAACGGTGATATTAATTCAGCTTTGGATAATGCACCAAAACTAAACTAATTTATATTATATTTACATTAGAAAATGGCTTGATTCCAATTAAGTTACGACTATCAGAACAGCATCAGAGATGTATCTGAAGTATTCCAAACTATCGTACAAAACAGACCAGTTTTTTCATCTATCGTAGGTGGAGGAATTGAAACTGCTAAAAACACTAAGCATGAATGGCTAGATGATGTAGCTAAAAATGTTTCTACTACTCTTACAGCTGACTACACTGCAGGAGCAGGATCACTTACTGTAGCGGACTCTTCTTCTTTTAAAGTTGGAGATATTGTTGAATTCGACAAGACTTCAGGAACAGGATTTGGAACATCTACACTACAAGCTAAAGTTACTGCAATTCCTGACGGAGTTACATTGACAATCGCTGTATACGGAACATCAGTAGACGAAAACCTAACTACAGGTGATACTGCTGAACTTCTATCTAGACCTAAGAACGAAGGTACATTGCCTGACGCTGACAACGGATATGAACCAGTTGCTAACTACAACTACACTCAAATCTTCGACAGAACAGCTCTTATCTCTTTGACATCTATCAATGTAGATAAATATGGTATCGGTGGAGCGCTTAACTACCAAGTAGAAAGACAACTTACTGATATTTCTTACGAAGTAGACAGAGCTATCCTAAGAGGACAAAGAATCGAAAGAACAAACAGTGAAGCAGGTACTCTAGGTGGAGTTCTAAGTTTGCTTTCTGCTAGTGCTGAATCACAATTTGCTGCAGGTGGAGCTTTGACAGAAGACGTTCTTAACGACGCATTCGAAAAACTAAGATCTAACGGAGCATTGGGAGTTACTACACTTCTATGTCACCCAGTTCAAGGTAGAAAAGTTTCTGCTTTCGTTGCTAACTACAGAAGAGTAAACACTGACAACGGTACTACTATCGCAGGTACTGTAGTACAACAATTCATGTCTGACCAAGGTGATCTTGTAAACATCGTTATGGACAGAAACATGGATAAAGATAAATTAGCTATCGTAGACCCTGCTAAGATCTCATGGATTGCTCTAGAAAACAGACAATTCACAGACAAGGATGCTACACCAGTTGGAGCTGATTATGTTGCAAGACGTATCATTGGAGAATACACACTTCAAATGAAAAATGTTGCTACACAACACATGCTTATTACTGGGCTTACAGCTTAGTCTTTAATATATTAGCTAATAATAATGTTCACAGTTAAAGGTCCAAGACTAAAAACTATCATGATCAATGGTAAAACTGCTTCATTCAACGGTAAAGGAGTTCTTACTACTAACGACAAAGAGCTTTACGAATTGGCATGCACTATGGGTACTCCACAAGCAACTCTTAAAAAGGAAGAGCCAAACAAAGAAGCTCCTAAGAAAGTAGAAAAGAAAGCTAAGGCTAAGAAAGAAGTATCTACTGAAGAAAAATCTGAATAATTTATCACAAATTTATATCCCATGGCAAATCTATTATCTAATCCAGTGTATATCACAGCACAAGACATAGACGACACATCGAAAGATGCTGATCTTATAGCTTTGTCTGTTGCAGATAAGGAACAACTTATCACGCAAGCTCAATATATTATTGACGATTATATAGAATGTTATGGGATTAAGTTTGATGGATCACAGGAGTTTATATTCCCTACTCAGGATTCTGATGGTAATGTAGAACCTATCCCTAACGATATTAAGGTAGCAACGCTATACCTAGTAGAAGATTTGTTTTCTAGTTGAACTGGAGGATGAAGTGCATCTACTAGAGTTATCAAGAGTGAGAAAGTTCTTACACACACAGTTACTTATGAGGATTCTGAGACTTCAGGGTTTTCTGCAAGATTGATCAATGATAAGACGAAGTCTATATTGGATAAATACAGACTAACATTTATATGACAATCTCTTTGCTAATGTCACTACAGGACTTTCTAGTTAATAAGTGCGATGTTGTATCTATAACATACACTACATCAGGAGGAGAACAGGTCAAGAATAGGACAACTGTTTATTCTGACATTGATTGTTCTTTTGAACCTAAGAGTGTAGCGCTAAATAACGAAGAAGAAGCACAAGAGGTAGATATAAATAAGGCTATTATAGTTGTAGAACCGGATAAAACTGATATTAAGAAGGGTTATGAGATCGTTCTTAAAAATGCTCCACTAGATAATGAAGGGACGTACGTTGTAGAGTATACTCAAATGGTAAAGACCATATGACCTTCTGATGATAATATTTATATCATAGCTAAGAAACTAGGTGTTTAATCAGGATGAGAGAAGAATCACTAATGCTATAAAGAGAGCAGTCAATCAATGACTGGATATTTTGAAAGAGAGTGTAGACGAAAGGACTCCTGAAGATACTAAAACCTTACTATGAAATAATGAGATCACACCAGCAAGAGATACATGAAACTTTATTGAGTGAGATGTTCGCAACAATACTGAATATGCCCTTTTTGTAGAGCAAGGTGTTAACGGTAAAAACTACAGATATAACAAGCCAAAATGAAACATATTTTATGTATGACCATGAGCAAGAATGTTTGAGCAAGGTGCTCGTGCGTCGGAAGATGATATAAGGTCTTTAATTAATAACTCTATATAATGCAGCAAGAGATAAAGGTAAATGAGATAGTTGACTATCTAGTCGCTGTTCCTGCTATTAATGCTATTGTTGGAAGTAGAGTGTTTCGATGAGAGCCTGTATCAGATGATCAAGCTGGGATATATATGACTATAAATCTTATATGAGAACAGCAACAACGTGCAAATAAGGCAACTCTGCTTGACTTCAGGTTTATATGACACAATAAAGATGTTTCATACTTACAATTGACCAATCTGAAGAACTTAGTTACTGAACAACTAGTATTGCCTTGCTCTCCTATCGATTTCGGTACGTTTATAGCGTATGGTATCAGTGAAGGGACTGGGTTTGTACAAGGATTCAGTACAAAGAACAATAAACTACTACAAAAAGATTATTTATTTTACTTCAACACATAGATATGGCGAAAAAGAAGAAAAAGGTCGAAAAGATCTATGTAGCCACAGGGAATATCAAAATTGGTAATGATCTTGTTAAGGCTTGAGATACTTTGACTAAGGAACAAGTAGAAATACTTAAAAAAACACCATTTACATCATATAAGGAATTGTAATGCCAGCACAAAACCCAAATGCATTGCCAATTGTAGCGGCTAAGCTATCTGTAGCTCCTTTTGCTGCAGGTATCCCTATGTTGGCTGATGATAACTCAAATGCGGATGTTGTTACTCAATACCTAGAAGCTAACTTCACATACACAAGATTGGCATCTATTATTGACGGACAAATCTCACAAAATCTTGCAGACAACACTATTAGTGTAGATGCTGATGAATGCGACACAGGAAATATCTATGAAGCTTCAGAACCAGCTATTAACGCTTCTGCAACTTGGTATGAAAGCCAAAACCTAGATGCTCTTTCTATTATCTTGGGTACACCTACTCTAGATGTAGCAGGAACTCCAGTTGTTGGATTCAATCAATTAGCATCAAATGGATCTTGGTCTTTCGCAAATGCTATTAAGCTATCAAATCAAAACTTTGATGGTTCTATAAATAACGTTACGCAAGTATCATGATCAGTTGACGGTGTACTTCTTGCTGCTGACTACACAGTATCACAAGATTCTAATGGGGACACTGTAGTAACAGTATTCTCTGGAGGAAGTGCTACAACAGCGGCACAAGATCTTACTATTACGTATGACTACACACCTACAGACAAAAGATACGGAGGTTTGAAAGTTACTACTAAGGAACTACCAAGACTTATTGTTAGATTCGAGACTTGTCCAGATGCTGACGGTAAAATCAACTACCACTACTTGGTAAACTCTACACTTACTGGTGAACTACTCACAGTATTTGTAGATCCAGTTAGAGCAGGAGATATTACAGGTTCATCTGTAGAATTCGAAACTAAAAAAGGAGGTTTCTATGTATTCGACAACGAACGCTTTTAATGAGGAGAGGAATTTCCTCCCTCTTTTTTTCTAATTTATAATGCATTTCATAAGAAAAGACTATATCCTATCAATAGAGTACGAAAAACCGGTCTTTTTCATGAATAGTAAAAAAAAAGTGAATATTTCGTATAAACAGGCTTCCATGAAAGAAGTATTGGAGTTCTTAGACAAAAAAAGACAAGAAGATTTCGATATCGTAGAATGGGTATTCGATTTTATAGGAAAACATAGTAATATCTCCCAGAATGATTATAAATACATAGCATATGAGATAGACAATATCTTCAAGACTCTTAAGGATACTTACTTCAAAGGTGCATTTGCAGATAATGATGCAGGAGACTCTCTATGATCTGATATAGTAGGCACCATATCACCTTACCTATGTATGCTCAGTGATAAGTTATCTATTCATCCAGATAAGATGATAGATGAATATACACCAGAGATGCTTGAATACTATACTGAAGGTGTAATATACAATATTAATGAGCAAACAGAAGAATGAAGAAAGAAGAACAAATCAAGAAGTGCTAAGAAGAAGATTGAATCTATGACTACTGACGAGAAGAAGAAACTCGATGATTTATTCTCTAAGATCCCGGATTAATGGCTGAGCCAATAATATTGCCTATTAAGGTCGAGAAACCAAATTTTTCAAAAGCTGAGGATGATATCAGAGGTTTTCAACGTAGGATTCAAAGTCAAACTGCTATTGATCTTTCTGCTAGGGTATGAGAACTAAGAGAAGATCTGAGAAGAGCAAATAAACAAATACAGGAATATAGAAAGCAAGGTAACCAACAAGCAGTACTAAACCTTAGAGCAAGAACTGAGCTATTAAGAAAAGATCTTACTCAAGCAAACAGACAGCTTAATAATTTCTTACGTACAGGAAACCAAAGAGTGTCTGTATTAGGTAGATTGTTTGATAATGTAGGATTTTCTATATCTGGTATTGCTACACAACTAGGTATTATTGGAGGAGTAGGTGCTATTGCGGGTCTAACTAGACAAATGTTTACACTAGCGTCTGCTACAGAACAGGCAAGAGTATCTTTTGAAACACTAACAGGTTCAGCTGATACGGCTAATCAATTACTTAGAGATATTGATACATTTGCTGCAACTACACCATTCAATAGATTAGAGCTTATTAAGAATACACAGAGACTTCTAGGGTTCGGTTTTGCAGCTGAGGAGGTGTTAGGTAACCTAGAGTCAATCGGTGACGCTGTGAGTGCAGTTGGGTGAGGTACTGCCGAGCTTAATTGAGTAGTTTTAGCTCTTGGACAGATCGAAGCTAAGGGTAAAGTTTCTGCTGAGGAATTATTGCAACTTGCAGAGAGATGATTGCCTGTGTTTGATATCCTTCAGGAGAAATTGAATCTTACGCAAGAAGAGATTGGAAATATTGGTAAAGCGGGTATTACAGCAGAAGAAGGTATTAGAGCGTTGTTGGAATGATTCGATGAAAGATTTGCAGGATCATTAGAGAAACAATCACAAACACTACAAGGTCAATTCTCTAATCTTGTAGATAATACAGAAATATTACTAGGTAGACTTGGAGAAAAGTTTTCATGATTCTTTTCTGGAGTTATTGCTGTAGCAAGTCGTTCAGTAAATGATATATCTAGGTTGTTTTGATTCATAGAAGAAGATACTTCTGATTTCTGACAAGTTATTATTGATAGAATACGTATATTACAGTGAGAAATTGATACGTTGACAGACTCTTATAATAATGGGTCTATAACTATTAAAGAGTACTCAGAGCAAAAAAGGGCATTAGAAGACACGGTAGACTCTCTAAATGGTTCTTTAGAGACAGAGCAAAAGAGATTTGATGATTTAAATGATGCGATAGCTACACAAGAATCTATAATAATATCTTCTAGACAACAGATACAAAGATACCAAGATAGGATAGATTGATTGACAGAATGATCGTTCTTATACGAACAAAGACTAAAAACCGCGCAGATAGAGCAATGACGTTTCGTAGAAAGACTAAATGATGCTCAAGCAGAATTAGAAAGACTAAATAATACTGTAAATATAGGTGCTTCAGATGCAGAAACGTTTGGAGAAGTATTCTTAGATGCTAGTAATCAAATACAACAACTATCTACTAAGAAAACAAGGGATGAGTTTGTGGCATTAAGGAATGAAATTAGAAAGACATTATCGATTCTTGCTACAACAACAGCTGAGGCATTTAGACAATGACTTATTAGTACTGATGAAGCTACTACTCGTCTAAATAATATTAAAAACGCTATAGGAGAGTTAAATTCAGCAAACGAACCATTAGAAAAAGTATCAGAGACTACAAACAAAACATCAAGATGATTCCGTAGAGTAACTAGAGCTGTAAAAGAGACTAAAGAAGAGACGGAAGACTGGGCAAAATTAGTAACGGATTCAGAGAATAGGAGCGAAAAGTTGCAGCAATCAGCAGAAAGTGCTTTTGATGATATTGGTGGGTCTATAGAAGATTCATTAGAAAAAGTAAGGGACTTCTCTACTGAAATACAAAATATTGACCAAGAATTGCAATGATTAGATGATCAAGCTGCAGTATGAATAGCAGGTAGAGCTATAGAGATCGCATCAGAGATTGATGAAGTAAGCGATAAACTAAAAGATACTAATAATGAGTTGTCACAACTATTGCTATGAGCAAGTGATCCAGAACAAAGACAAGAACTTATATCAGAGGCAGAAAGACTATCACAAGAACTGGTAAGATTGAAAGAAGAAGAAGAACTAGCTAAGGCAAATGTATCTGAACAAGCATTGAAAGACGCTAATGAAGAAGCTCTTAAGAGTGAGACAGAACTATTGATAGATGCTCGTGAAGCAAGAAGGAAAGAACTAGAGGAAGAAAAACTTGCATTACAGAATAGTAAAGACGAAGAGTTGGAAGTGCTTAGAAACTTCTACTCACAAGCAGAGGATGCATGAAGAGAGTTTGCAGTTAGGTTTGATGAGTCTCTAAGGATACCAGAGGCAAGATTAGAAAGAATTGCTGCACTAGCTAATCAAATAAGAGCAGCGAACGTATCTCCTTCTAGTACAGTTCCTGGTGGTAGTTCATCTACTACAAACAACATAAACAACAGTACTACGTCAATTACAGTAAATCAATCACCTAATGATTCTACACCTGCTGATACAGTAGCGAATCAAATAGCTAATTTAAATTCACCATAATATCATGCTCTGAAAGAACTATACTTATAAGTGATACCCGTTCTTCTCTGGATCTTTATCTATGGAGACACGTGTTACATTACAGCAAGTAGATAAAAATGTATCTACGAGATCAGTATCTTTTGATCTTGCTAACCAACACGGGGTAAATTCAGGTCCAAGCTTAGCTGGCGCTAGGCTTTTTGACTTTGCTGGTATTATTACTGAAGATTGTGGTAAAAACAGAGATAATATATTCCAATCACTTACGAGAGTAGCTAACCTGGAAGCAGATCCGTTCGATAATCCTTTCCATGAGTTGACTTGGCAAACAAAGTATGGTGATAATAGATATGTACAAGCAAAAGTATCTAGGCCTATATCTCCTAGGAATGGTAATTGTGATCCATTAGTAAACTTTACGTTCCAACTACAAGCTGATGATCCTAGAGTATATGGAGAAGAAGTATGTGTAGAAGGTAGTTATGGTTTGTATGGAGGTAATAAAATGCCAAACACAATGCCAAACCAATTGAATGAGTATTGTAATGCTACTAAGGTATATAATGAGGGTGATCGATTAGCTCCTATGTATATTCAGTGCTTATGAACTCTTATAAATCCAAAAATATTAATATTCGATGAGTATCAAAAACTAAAATACTTTATTAGAATAGATGGTACTACAACAAACCTAGAGGTAGACAATAGAGATATTACTAATGCCCAGTTTGATGTGACAGATAATGGTGTAGATATCTCTGGTCTCATTAGAGAGGAATCTGGAGGTGGTCCATTGTATCTGAATCCGTGAGTAAGTTTCGTTCTAGTTACTTGTGACAACTATGCAGATGCACAAGAGAACGCTACAGTAAATATAAAGTATAGAAGTGCCTTTAGTTTCTAGGTGTCACCATGAGGATAAAAGCTGTGTTTTACGACAAATTCTTTTGAGGGAATAAGATAGCATCAGAGTATTTATTGGTGCAAAATTCTCCTATTTCTATAACTAAAAATGTATCTAATTTTGATGTACTTACTTTTAGTCTTCCTTTTGATACATTGGCACAAGAAAACTTCAAAGTAGTAGTATATGAAGAGCAATGAAGAGAAAGTACAAAGATATTCTCTGGTTATGTGTATAAATTCGAGCCTAGATTAGATGTAAACGCAAAACTTATTAATGTGACGTGTAATTCAGAGAAAGAATACCTATCTAAGCGTAAATTTCTTGGTAATTTTAGTAGTACAGGCACTATACAACAGGTTTGAACAGCTGCAGTAGCTTGATATAATGCATTATGAGATGAATGGGTAGTAGAAAGCCCAATTACGTGAAATACTACGAGAGAGGCAAGAATTTGATGAGATTTCTTCACTTTTTTCAATGAATTAGCAGGAAATAACCAATGGGATGTTGTAGATGGTGTAATTACTATCAAAGAAAGGATCTGAGTAGATAGAACAGATAAAAATAACCCAAATACATTTGAAAGATTGTATTTTACGCCTCTTAATAGTAATATTTCCGATTTGTCTATAGTTTCTGAGTCAAAACAATCAAATATAGCAATATGAGTAGATAAAAATGGTAATAAAGTTGTTTTACCCTCGGTTTTGCCTACTGACGGCATCACATGAGTAGTGTTTGGTCAGTTCAATAACGGTGATTTGACTCAAAAAACACAAGAATTACTAGATGCAAACTCGAAACCCCTAACAAAGTATAACTTTGGTATCGTCCCCAATACAAGCAAGGCGGACGTTGGTGATAAGGTATCAGTAATTATTGATTGATTATGACCAAGATACAATATTATATGAGATTTAGAGGTTACTAATAAAACTATCGTATATGATAGAGGAACAAAAGCTGAAACTATATCTGTGAGTGAAACTATAAGAAACATAAGGACTTTGAGCTCGGTTCTCTCTTGATTACAAAGAGATGTCGACATATTGAAAACATAACTGGTATCATTATACTGCTTTTAATCATTTATACCCAGAAAAACCCATGGCTATACTAGAAGTTGTCAAAATAATAGACGGAGACACAAAGAATCATGATTATGATTACTCTGCTTTTCATACTTATAACTACAAAACGGGAGGTGTTATGTTTTCCGATATTAACACAAAGCCTGAATTTGAACTATTTGATGCAGGTTCTGGAGTAATTAAGGCAAGAGCAGGTAGTGCAGGTGTATTAGTTACGCAACCAGATAGTAAACCTATTGCTAATAAAGAATGGGTCTTACTATATGAACTCTCTGAAGAGAAAACACTAGACGTTACTGGTGATAAATTTGTATTTATTGAGATCGATCCACAAAAACTACTAGAGGATGGGTTGAATAATACATCTTGTGAAGGATATAATATTGGGGAACTAAAATCAGAAGCATCTCTTCCTACTCACACAAACTTTATACCACTACGACAAATTACTGGTGGTGATTGGGCCAATGCTGTAGACCAAAGAAATACTTTGCAAATCGATGGTAGTAATGTTGATCTAGCCAACTATCAAGGAGATTTGAACGCCAACAATATTACAGCAAACACTGTAACAGCAAATAATGTTGTTCTTCCGGAAGGGGATGTGCAAGATCAATTAGATAACTTAGAAAGTCAGATTGAGTCTTGAGCAGTTTTGAGAACAGTCACAGCTGGTGAAGATATTACTGCATGAGATGGTCAGTGAGCAGTGTTTCTTGCTAATGGAAATATTCTTAATACTACAAGAATAAACCAAGATACAACTAGCACAAACTTTAATTTTTGAGACAATGTAGCTAGAGAAAGAATTGGTTTTATATTTACAACTCCAAGCTATAGTTGAGATTTTCTAAAGTCAATTATATTCCAAATACAAAAAGTTTGAAACCCCACAGATACTATTCAATTTGATTTGTTTGAGTCAGATAAAACTACTCCTGTTGCTTGATTTACACAGCAAACAATAACAGGTTTAACAGTAAATATAACCTATGATCCATACGTAATTGATCTTCAAAATGTTTCTGTAAATCCTAATACAGAGTACTTTTTACAAGTTAGTAGAACTGTTCCAGGTGATCTTGCAAATTATTTTCAATTTCAATGAGCAACAGATCTGATAGATCTATATGGTAGTTCTACATTTGAGGGTTCTGTTTGGACAGATAGTGATGATGACTTTACCTTCGATCTGCAATATTCTTTGCCTACTGTTTCTTGAAGGGCCTACCTTACTGATGGTAGGTTTGAAGGCACAAACAATTGTGATGGTGTTGCTATTGTGTCTGGTCTTTCTTGAGAAGAAATACAAATACAAGAATCAGGTGATCTTGTAAATAATTCTGTTTCTATTTGAGAAAATTATTATGCTTCGCCAAAACAAGGAATCCTAGATGCTCAAAGTAGAGTTTCTGATGACGAAATACAATTTACAAATGACAACGTTTTATGAGCAGGAAACGAGCAAATATTGTCTTTTACTCCTTCTACTAGGGTTGTATTAAAAAGTATTTTATTCTCAAGGAACCTTACTTTTAATGTTCCTGGTACCCTAAACCTTGATTGTAGAATATACGACGACAATTCGTGAGAGCCTTGAACAGAATTACATCTTGATGAAATAAATTTTTCTTGAACAAACAATGACGCAAACGTACCTCAGTTTATATTTTTTGTTGATTCAAAGATTGTATTAGAAAAAGGGGTAAAATATTGGATAGGTGTATGAGGTACTTCTTCTTTAGGAAGTTGAAGGTTCCCTTTGATAAAAATAAATTCTACAGTAACAAACCCAAATAATGAGTATTGATTTAGGCCAAACTCATGATGACCGTTCACTTTGGACAACACGAAATCTTTGTGGTTTGATATATCTGTATTTGATCCAGAAATTACAGGTGAAAACACAGAACAGACAGAAAAATACTATATTGACAATATACCGTGACAATATATTACGAACCCACTTCCAGAATATTCTTACGGTTCTCCTTACTATTTCGGTAATTCAAACCAGGAAAACACTATCACAGTATTTACTCAAAATGAGAGAAAGGATACTGAAGACAATAAATTTTACCCTTACTATGACCCAGAAACAACACAACGTGAAAACTTAAACGGAACAAACACCGGGCTTGTAAACTTCAAAAACCTTAGGTTGAGTTCTCCTTCTGTTGGGGATGGTGAAACTATAGTTGAGACTTTTATAGATAGGGATTATCTCGTAAATGTGAGTGCTTTTGCTAGATGTAATGGTGTTGCTGGTGATTTTGCAAATATACGCTTAGAATATTCAAAAGACCAAGTAAACTACAAAGAAATATTTTTTGTGAGGGCGGTGAACACAACCTCAACCCAATCTGCACAAGCGTCATTTCTATTTAATACTTGATACTATAGAATACGTTTAACAAGAGAAGATGGAACGGGGTGATTTGAGGTTGTTGGAGTGCCTAGTATTTACAATTAACGATTAAAACATGAGTAAAATAAAAGAAGCTAACGATCTTTTATGGGCTAAGTACCCTATAAAAGAAGTGGAGAAAGCAATGAGAGATGGTAACGATGACTATCTCTCTGCATATAGAGCTCTAGCAGATCAGATAGATGCAGAGTACGCAGCAAATGGAGAAGATGCAGATTTTAATCAATTCTTTGAAGAATAATGGCTATAGTTACTAAAAATCAAGGAAATGGAGTAGTAGACTACTTCAACTGGGTTATAGGGGATACTGAGTCTCTTGTTGTAATAGTTACAGAAAATTGAGTACCACTAGATATTACGTGATTTATTTTCTATTTTACTGTAAAATCTAGCGCAAAACTTACTGACGAACAAGCTGAATTTCAGCAAAGGGTAGATGTACACAATGATCCTGTAAATGGTGTTACATCTTTTACTATAAATAAAGATCAGTACTGAAGTATAACTCCTGACAGGTATATTTATGATATGCAATATACGACTAATACCTGATCAGTTGCTACTTTTGCCCGTGGAAATATAGATTTTACCAATCAAGTAACAATATCTAATGACTAATATTGATGTATCAGTAGTTGAGAATACTATAAAAGTAGATGTAATTGCAGGAACACCTATCACGGTGCCTGCATGAACTGGTGATATGCAAAAAATAGTTTACGATACAAACGATAACGGAATAGTAGATGAAGCTGAGGCTGTAGCATGGTCTGGGGTAACAGGAAAACCTACAACCTTCCCACCTTCTGCACACACACATGTTATATCAGAAGTAATAGGCCTACAATCCGCTTTGGACGGTAAGCAAAATACGTTTGAGAAGGGTATATCTAACGGATATGCATCATTAGACGGTAATGCAAAAGTTCCTGACTCTCAGCTCAACCTAGGAGTGGCAAATTGAATAGCAACTCTTGATTGAGATGCAAGAGTTCCTGAGAGTCAAATGCCTTCTTCTTATGCACCATTAGAGCTTCTTTGAAATTGGGATGCAAATACAAATACTCCTACATTAGTAAGTGGCGTTTGACAAAAAAACTGATACTATATTGTTAATGTTGCATGAAACACTAATTTGGATTGAGAAACTGATTGGGATGTTGGAGATTTTGCTTTGTTCAATGGTGTTTCTTGGATTAAAATAGACAATACTTGAGCAACTGACTTTGTCACACTTGCTACAAATCAAACTATTACTTGACAAAAAACATTCTCTGCAGAGACTATATTTACTGGCTGAGGTTGAGCAAACGATCAAGTAAGGATCGGATCAAATGGGAATGGTTGATATATCCAAATATGATCCGATAATACTTCTCGCCAATGGTTTATAAATAGTAAAGATGATAGATTATGGTTTTCAACAAGTTTATGATCAACACCTCTATTTGAACTAGATGACCAAAATAACAGGTTTGAGTTTAGCGTATGGGATATGATTGTAGAGAAAAATCTTACTGTTACTTGAGGTTCTTGATTAACACTAGCATCTTGAGAAACAGTAAATAATATTGTTAATGCAATTGGACTATCTTGAGTAGATACTTCTATACCTACTGAAAAAGCTGTAAGGGATGCAATAAATGCTAGGGTATATGGTACGGAATATCAAAAAGTCGAAGACCTTACTATATCAACTACTACTAGTACAACATTCCAAAACAAACTAACGTTAACAACACCTGTTATACCAGCTTGAGAATATAGTATTGTACTGACGTACTGATGGAACTATAATGCTAATAATAATGATTTTGAATCTGAGTTGGTTGTAGATTGATGAAGAATACCTTGATACCAAGCTGATTTTAATTCTAGTTGATTAGGTACTCTTATTCATAAACAAGAACCAAGAGATTCTGCAGGGAATATTGGTTGAACATGAAGTTCGCAACTTATGTTAGCAGCTCAAGAGTTTAACTTAACACTTACAAACGCATCTCATACATTTGATTTTAACTATAGAACAGATACTTGATGAATTGAAAGTTCTGTTTGGTGAGCTTCTTTACACATTAAAAGAGTCGCATAATATGATTTATAACATACTACCAACAAACTCTTCTAATAAAATACGTGCTGATCTTTTACATAGAGAGGTAAAAGAATCTTTGTGAGTTGAAATTGAATGAATTACCATAAAAACAGACAAAGAAAGGAATGTACTAGATGTTGCAATAGAAATACAAGCTGGGTTAACTCAACAACAGATAGATTCTTTGCAAGCCATCGTTGACCAGCATAATTATGATAATATTGCCAATGTTGAGTATAGGATTTACTCATACATGTATGAGACATGATACAATAAAACAGTAGTCCCATATGACAAACCATATGATATTTTATGATTACATGAAGATCCTATGTACGAAAATGGTGAACTTATGTCTGTTAACTACTGGGGAACATATAGTGAAGAATCATGATTTAATGATTTGGTAGTAAAAGAAGAGAATAACCTCATAAGAGATGATAATGGTTATATTGTACAAATAGAAACGTCAATAATATGGTATACTAATAGCGGCGTTGCTTCTCAACCTAAGGTGATTACTCGTAGATACACACCTATGATGGCTACTATTGCTTGAGAGAAGAGAAGATCATATGTTATTAATGAGATAAAGGTTTCTGTTGTTTGACTGATTGCTGCTACAGAATTAAAGACTGTTCCTGAAGCAGAAGTAATGTGAATGGTATTTATGAATAAATATACTCTGGAAGTGCAAAAGTATAGGGATTGAGACCGTTTCACACTTGTAGGTTGTTTTACTAACCACAATATTACAGACAATCCAGAAGATGCTTGGTTAGATAACCAAACTAATGTTCCAAATTGAGAGGGTTGAACTCTTTCTATTAGAGAATACATGATTTATCTTCTTCAAAGATAGTATGAGACGACGAGATCCTAAAAAACTTTCTATTAAAAGAATAAAAACATGAGATTTGTTTGTTCAATATACTAACTTTTATTGGAACAAGCCAGTAACACGATTCTCATGGATTATACGTAAGCTTACTAATACTCCATATAACCATACAAGTGAGGCTATATGGATCAATGATGAGTTGTATATGATAGAAGCTCTAGGTTCTTGAATTGTAATGAGACCACGAGATTTACGAAGGAATACAGAAATAAAAAAGAAAGTAGTTTGGTTAAGAATGGATTGATTTAGTGATATGCACGAGGAAAGTAAATATGTTAATAAATGTCTGAGTCAAATAGGTAAGCGTTATGATTTTGTTTGAATTTGGCAGCTGTTTCTTTATATTACCTTTACATATTGGAGAAAGAAAAGCGTGTCAGATAGTATGAAATCACGACGATGTTCTGAATACAGTGCATGGACAAAGTGATTAAAACAACGACAGACCTATATGCCACATGACTTTATTAAAAACGACCATTTTACACCTATTAATAAATAACAATGATCTTTACAGTGACAGATGAGATAAAATCCTTTCAGAAACTTATGGACGAAGAAAATTATAAATTAACTCAAGTTTATTCAGAGTGATGAGAAACTCGTGCTTCATTTATATATGGTCATAATACTGATTGATCTCAATTATATATTCAGTGATGTGGTGTTACTAAAAATGGTGCACCTTTAACAGATCTTTATAATGACGCAAGACCTATAAATGCATGAGAGATCAATTCTTTTTCCGAAGATACTAGCGGTAGGTTTGATGACCTATTGTTTCAGGCTGGAACATGACAGACTATTACTTTATATGTTGACCCTATTGTATAATGGCAAATAACAATAGAGATTTTAGATGAGTTATGGTATGATGATCATGATCTGGTTGATGAGGGTTTTCATGCGCTGTAAATGGAACAGTTACTCAAGTACCTATTTGACAATCATTTAATGATCCTTGTGATTTTATACAAGCTTTTTTCGGTTCAACACCTCCTAGTGTGGGTATTTCTGTTTCCCCTACTGCTTCTTTAAGGGAGGTATGAGATGATGTAGTTGATCCAACAATTACTGGTGCTGGTAATCTTGGAAGTAATCCAGCTTGAACTCTTACATTACTAGAGTTTTTTAGGGGTAACACAGGTGGTACTTTGATATGATCACAGGCTTCTCCTGTTCCGTGAACACCATATCCAATTGTAGACACATTCACAGTCTCTTCAAACCAACAATACACAGTAAGGGTAACCGATAGTGAGGCTAGGGTTGCAACCGCTTCGGCAACTTATTCTTTTACCCTCCCTTGGTTTTATGGAACAGTAAATGGTTGACCAAAACCAACACCATGACAATCATTAATCGATAATGGAATAAAGCTAGTACAAAATAGTAATGGGAATATAAATGCCAACTTTAATTCTGCCTCTACTGACTGGATCTGGTTTGCTATTCCACAATGAAGTACAACTAAAACAAGTTGGTTCGTTGATGCTTTGAACCAATGAGCTATTGGTTGACCTTCTGATCTATTTTGAGCAGAACAAATAGTATCAGTAGATAGTCCAGATACTTTGTGGTCAAGTGAAAACTATAAATTCTATATATCAAACTTCACAACAGAGGTAACTCAAACAATGCAACTTCGTAACTAATTTATTTTGAATAAACAACCATGGCAGGTATACTTAATGATAACATACAAGTAAATGCACCAAAACCATTAAACTCTTGGTCTTATAACCAAAATGATGGTCTTTCTCCATATCCTAGTGTGGCTGATGCTATTGCTGGTGTTCCTTTGGCAGTTAGACATTTAAGCCTTACGGTACTAGTAAACGATTGAGGATTGAAAGAGTATCGATGGAAAGATGGAACAGCAGATGTAGATTTAGTTGAAAAAACTGGATGAGGTTGAGTGGCATGAGCTATCGAGGGTACGTATAGTGAAATAGAATCTTTTCAAAACTCTTCTTCTCTTGTACCTACTGGTTGGTATAAAATTACAGACTATGAAACAATTCATAGGATTAGTGGTACACCAAACATCTTTAATGTAGATACAAGTACTCAAAAAACAGAATTTGATTTTTTTGAGAATAATAGTTGGTCAGAGTGATTGATTGCTAGTGTTTCATGAAATCAAATCATAATAAACGAAGAGTTGGATATTACACAAAATATAGCTATAAGTTTTCTTTTCGAAAAAAACCAGTCACAGGATCGTTGAGAAATAGAGTTTAGTGGTATGCCTAATGTATCAAATACACTTTTCTTTTTTGTTGAAGAAAACTTTAATTTCTTTGATTATTCTGGTTGACCAGTAAGTTGGGTAGTGTGATGATGACAAACTACAGTCACATTTGGATGATCTGTTCCTACAGATGTTTTTGATTGATGGTTTGACGGTACAGTATTGGATCAAGAAGCAGATATCACTATTACATATCAGAAATCTAATAGAGTAATAGAACCTATATTTGTTCAAGCTTTATCTGAAAATACTTTCTCTAAGATTGCATATTCTGCAGTAGATGGTGATCAACTTGAGTATGTGTTTGAAAAGCAAGCAATTGATTTACTAGATCAACGTTTCAATGATGGGTTTTGGGACTGATCTATGAATGACAACGGTGGTAATGATACATTTACATGATACAATCAAGGAACGTATACATTTACACTTACATCATCTTGAGTTATACCAGATAACACATATATATATGATATAAATATTGAAGTGCCAAATACTGGGGCAAGATTTGAGATATTTAGTGCTTCTATCTGAGAGTGATTTAACATATCAGATATAGGAGGTGGTCAGTATGAATTAGAAATAACCGATTCATTTGGTCAAAATGTTCTTGACGATGGTATTAATCAGTCAGATTTCACTATATCTTTCAGTTTCTCGCAACCGAGGTACAATAAAGGTATTATTAATAGAAGAAAAGATTTTGTAAAAAATATCGATGCTCCTCGTGATTGGAAAAACTACATTGTGTTTACAAGAAACTCTACCGATAATATTAGTAGTAATACATGGACAAATTCTAAGGTAGATTTTAATGGTACTAAATTTATTGCAAGACCTAGTAGTGGTTTGGCAAATGTGTTGTTCTCTCCTTCTTGATCATTGATAACATATAGACCAACTATAGATGTTGAAACATGTAGTAATTTATTAATCAAAAGTCGCTTAGATAACTCTTATTTGTTCAATGTGATAAATTGTGAATTAGATACCATTACTGATTCAACTTTCTCTTGATCAGCTGTAAATATTAGATCGATTTTTAGTTGTCCAAAAATAAATATTTCAAATACGTTTTGAGGACTATGACAAATATCCACATCGGTATTTACAACTATGAATCGTATGACTTTCGATTGATGAGAATCTTTTATTTTGAATATCGTATCTACTGGTGTAATATCTAACGTTTCTATCAAGAACAGGTTCCAAGGTATGGATAACTTTGGTACATTTAGATTTTGTACCATTGATACAGAGACCGGGTTTTACGGACTTAGATTACAAACAGGTGCAAATCTTAGAGAAACAACCATTACTACAAAAGAGGCAAACAACGGTAATGATATAAACATGGATTTGTCTCCTGGAATAACTATACAAAGGGTATCAATATCTGCCTCTCTAATGAGAAACTGTCAGTTTCAACAAAATATGAATGAAACATTTATCGAATCTACTGTATTGCAAGATGAAGTATATGATACAGTTATAGATAAAAATACTATATCTATAACAGACTCATCTCCCGCTACTGTATGACTTCCATCTTTCAATGGTTCAGTAGAGGTAGATAGGTCTAGTGCTGTTACTCTTGAGGTTCGTGATTGGAATGTATGACCACAACTGAATATTATTGACCTTTCTGGTAATGCATCTACAAACAATATTACAGTGCAACCTGCAGCAACAACTTGACCTTGGTTTGATGCTTCACCTAGTAAAGCAATAACCAGAAACTATGGTCATATGACCATCAAAAGGTCTTCTCAAGCAACAAAAGATATCTATTTCTTGGTAGATCAATCTACATAATATTTACTTATATATAATATATACCTATGGCTACAGTAAGAAGATACACCGTAAATGTACCTACAGAGACTCTATTTGTAGTCTCTGGTGGGCAAAACACAAAGCGTCCAGTAAATAATCTGAATGTTATATCTGATGGTATAAGAGATAAATTTATGGAATATGTTTACGCTGCAGACAATGCAAAAACTAGATGACAAGAGATAGTAACTGCTTTGAATATACTGAAAACAAATCAAAGTCTAGATGCAGGAGCTATTTCTTCTATTGATGCTATTATTTCTGATATGGCTTATATTGATGATTGTATCGATACAGAATCAGCAACTAGTTATTGTGATTCTATGAAAGTAACTGATATGATATTAGAAGAATTAAGTAAAGAGTAATAGTATATATTACCATTTAAATCAATCTTCGTTTCCTTTTAATACTTATTGCACAATAATTTTAGTTTTACTTTTTAGCTATAATGACACAAACTGTTGAAGAAAGACTAGTTCGTATCGAGACCCATTTGGATGGTAATGTAGAGAAAATGCTCGAAGAAATAAAAGAAATAAAGGAAAATATCAATAAGATTACAGATAATTTTGTTACTAAGGAGCATTTCCAAGACAAGATAGATTTGGTTACTATAAAATGCAATCAAGCTGATAAGGAGCAAGATAGAAGAATCGCTAAAATTGAAAGTATTATTTGGAGGGTTGTTTGATTTGTGGTGTTGGCAGTAGGTGCGTCACTATTGCATTGACTTGTATTACAGTAATCATTATTCTTTGTATGGTTTTATATCATATAATAAAGATATGGACGCACAAGTAATGGAGATCATGAGTAATCCAGTTGTGATGATTATACTAGGTATTTTCACGACAGTAATCACTCAGCTCGCTAAAAGATTTAATTGGGATCATAAGTATGTAGTTGTAATAACAGCTGTATTTATTTGATCACTATACACACTTTACAGTAATGTGTTTACAGTAGAGGCACAGAAGTTTGTAGGAGACATAATCATGCAAGTAATAGGGACAAGTACATTGCTCTATAATATTTACTCTGCATTCGGAAAGAGCAAGAAATAAATCTTGCTTTTTTATTTATGAAAAAAATATATGCAATACGATGTAAACGTAAGGACTAGTAAGAAAAGTTCTTGAACTAATAAGTGTCAGTATATAGTATTACACCATACTGGTTGAAATAGCAATAATTTTGAGTCTCAGTGGAGGTACCTATATAACAACAAAGCGGAAGTAAGTTGTCATTATGTAGTAGGGCAAGCGTGAGAGGTGGCTAAGATAGCGAACGATTTTGATATTACTTGGCACGCGGGAGAATCAAAACGAGAAGGTAAAACAAACCTTAACTATTACTCTATATGAATAGAGGTAGTTTCGGGGGATGGTCATACATATACAGATATACAAAGAAACAAGACTTTAGAGCTAATAAGAGAGTTGCTAGTGACACATAACCTATCTGTAGAAAATATCGTTGCTCATTTCGATATCTCCCCAGGTAGAAAGCATGATGTTTGACCAGAATTTTACTTCTCAGAGGTTGAAAGTAGAGAAAATTTACAAGAATATTTATATACTAATATATATGGGATGAATAAATCACTAGAGTTGCAATTGAAAGGATTGATAGGAATAGCGAAATATTGATATGAGTTAGATCCAGAAAATAGAGAGTTTTATTCTAATGTAGCATCTGAGGCAAGAAAAATACTAGAAGAAAATGGAATAGATACACAAGATACAAAATAATTTATATACATATAAACAAAAATGAAAGAAAATTTCTATACTATTATGATATGATATATATGACTCATGAAAGAAGGTATGCGTATTGACAAAGATAACTATGATTTTTATGAAGATTCATTGAAAGAAATACTAGGTATACTAGAGGACAACGGAATTGATACATATGACTTGAAATAGTAAATAGAAAAGTTATAAATCAATTTGCAGGTTCATCTAAGGAAAGAGAGTTCTTCGGGACTCTTTTTTTTATACATAAAAAAATGCACAACGGGTATTAGTTTTGTTGATGAATATCTAGGAGAGATCCTTATATTATCTCTGTAGCAAAAGCTAAAACAAAAATATATTGTGCATAATAGAGCGAGGGGGTATTTCCCCCTTTTTCTTATTTCTTTGCAAGAATACCGGCTGGTTTTGTAAACATTAATTTATCTCAATCTATTTCTATAGTTTGCATACCGTGTTTACTGAAATATACAATATCTCATTTTCTTACATCATCACCAGCATCTGGTCCTACAGCAATTACTTCAGCTGTTAATTTTTCTTTCTGTAATTCTTTTGGTAGAATAATACCGTTATTTTCGGTTTCTTCTATAAGTTTTAGAATAATAATGTCTCCTATTGGTTTCATAATATATAATTAATCAATTAAATCAGGATAAATAATCTCCATAGTGTCTTTTTGTTTTTCTTTTCTTATGGATATTATCTTGTTGAATACTTTATAAGTTTCTCAAGAAAATACAATTTCTAATCACTTATATAATACATACTTAGAGCTTTTGAATCATATACTGTATCATTCAGGGCACATTTCATTTAATATTTTTTTTGTATCAATCATTGTTTTATTTTACGAAGTGAAAGTGTTCTTTCCATTTTATACTCATATCTTCTTTTCTGTTTCATATAAGTACAAATCACTTTCTTCTTAAATCCTGTTGTATTCTATTGAACTCTCTTCGCTTGATATTAGGGTCATAGTAACCAGAAACATCCTTTTCAAATAATACGTAATGCTCTTCTGCATCATCATATTTTATAGGCCTTTCCCCATCTGTTCTTATAACTAGAAATCGGTAAGAAAACTCTTCTTTTAATCGTCATTGGGCCATCTGATACTGTGGAGTAAGTACTTCTGGCAATTTCTTTTCATCAAAAGCGTATTCCGTAGGTTTTTTTTGAAACATTTTATTATATTTATTTTATAAAGAAAACCACCTTAGTGAGGTTTGTAACACACAAATAGCCTTAGGTGGTGTTGCTGTATTCAGTATAATAATACTTTTTCTCTAATCAAGAAAAGAGGGCAAGATACTCACCCTCCTTTACTAACTCTTAATCCTTTTTTTTAATTTCTAGTTTCTTTATGTCTAAGAGACATCCGCACGATACTAGTACGGCCTTTGCGTCGTTGTGATGCATTTTTATTGATAACTTTACACCATCCCCAAACTTTAATTTTACTGATAACATATTTTATCATGATTACGTTGTTTTTAATCCCATTAGTTTTGCTTCTTTACATATATTCTCATAAACCCTTTCTAATCTATTTACGTTATACAGGGATTCCTGCAGATCGTAATTAAAAGACATAACAAGAGAGGTAGCTTTTTTCTTTTTTAGAGCAGATAGTACATAATATATGTTTCCTATAATACGCTCTCTTTTTACTCTTTCCGATGTCATTACTTTATTTTTTAGTAGTGAATGAGTTTATTGTAGAATCTATAGATACCCATACGGGTATTGAGTAGAAAGTTGCTTGATTGGTGTTTTTATTATAATACCTATCAAGAACAATACCTATCACAAACAATATCAAGAATAGCCAAAGTGGCATATACCGTCTCATTAACAATAATACGTTACGAGAAACTCTGACATAGGATCTCTGGGTGGATAATAAGTAGTTTTAGAATGCTCTACCAAAGCAAATAGGCTTTGTACAAACATAATTGCTACAACGATGATTGCGATAATCAACATAGTAAGGTCTGGATTTTTTGATTTTTTTCGCTCCATTTCGTTTTTTGTTTTAATTGTACATAATACGCCACTCTCAACCTTTAGGGATGATTGTGACAAGTAGAGAACGGAAGGGATTTGCACCCTTCATGACTATATCTTATAATTACGCCAACAAGCACGTGATAGTCTTCTCGTTTGGATTGACTGGACTTAGTGTACACCGTTTGCTTTCACCAGTGTCGCCTTGTTGCTCATTAAGCGTCTACCTATTCCGCCACGTTCTCATGTAGAGAAGGCACCACCCTCCTCAACAAAGCTTACATTATCGAAAACACTTTTCTATTCTTACTAAGCACAGTAAGAAACTCTATGGATAGATAATATCAAACCTATCTAAGCTCTTGTATATTGTATAACTTTATAAGGTAGTATTATCTATGTAGATTATACTCATTTCGGAGTAAATATCTACTCTCTTCTTTTCAAGTAATTATATAAGTTTGGTCGTCATTCTGAATTATCGCTTACTCGTCAATCATACCAATCAAGAACTTCTTGTAGTTCTGGTTTCTCTTCTAGTAGTACAATACACTCATCTATAGATAAAATAAAGTATCAATTAAAATCTACTGGTCACATTCACATAGGATGTTCCTTTCATATTATATCTACATCAACATCATATAACTTTCAAAGATCTTCTACAATATTCTTATATATCTTATTATATTCTTCTCTATGATTCATAATATTGCAGTATCTTATTAAATATTTTCTGATAAACATCTTTCTATACATTCATTTTCTTTTATATCCAAACATACTACTGCACAATAATCGCTCTTCTTATAACAAGACCAACCGTGAAAATAATTACCACTACTTATACATTCTTCCTGATGTTGCATAACTGTTTGTACGTATTGTTCAATTTCTTTCTTATCTTGCATAATATCTTTATTTATTATATGTCAAACAATAAAGGATCATATAATAACAAGTATAGGTACCATACATAAGACAATTATTGCTTCTTTTTTTCTAGTCATACTGTCAAATTATCTTACTAAAATCAGGTTGCGAGAAGTTTGGTCATTTTTCTACTTTACCGTTCTTATCTTTTTTACATTTACCGTCTACAAACTTACTGTAATTTGATCTTACTACTTCAGCATAACATGCGTCTGCTTTTTCTTGTCAGTGGAGGTGTACTAAAATAGAGTATGATATAATTATTATTGATTTTATAGCATATATATATTCATTTTCATCACCTCGTCTTCATATAAACATACCCAGTTCAGTAGATATACTCATACAAAAATTCTCAATAGGATCATGGGACATATCTATGATATGAAACATATTGGGCACTTTATCCCATGACTTATAATAGGTTCATGTAGCCACAAACATAATATCACACAAAGCATCTACTATCTCTAACTTCTTGTTTTTAGCATATGCAATATACAATTCACCTACTTCTTCCATAAGCATTTTTACTTCAAGATCTTTATCAAACTTAGTAAATCATGCTTCTTTATTCCATTCTACAGTCTTCTGTAATAGTTCGTTTATTCTAGTTGTGTCCATTATTATAAATTATTTAATTAAATACTTCCACATAACATAGCCGTAAGGTATTAATATATAAGAATACAGTAGGATGTACCATAGCCAATATTGATCTAACTCTGATACAACCCACACAACTACGTTAGGTATAGATAATAGCCAAATCACTCCTAGAAATATTTTTATTAGTGTTTTCATTTATATGATATTATTTTCTAAATCTATACTCCATAGTTATTTGTTATTTATATAATTAATCTAATTATAATGAAGATACTATTCAAGTTACCATAAGTAACATATAAGTTATAGCAAGAAATAGTAAATATCAAATTCATATAGGAAAGATATTTATATCTAATTGAAAAACTACACATACAAAGCAAAATATTGATAACATAAGTCATCATATCATAGATGTACAAAATGCTAATAAAAAACAAGTCTCTAATATTCAAGATATTTTATTTTTTAATTTCATAATATAGTATATTTACTAAAATAAATTATTTTCTAAATTCATAATCAACTTCTATTTGTTTTTGGTGTATATTACTTAGGCAGTTTTGCATATTATTTAGTCGAGACTCTTTACTAGTAGCATAAGCATATTTACATAAAGGGTCTTCATTATTTTGATAACAACTACTACGTTTATGATATGGTGATAGATGTGACAATGTTTGTTTTTGTCATAGATACGTTCAATTTAAGCATGAGTATCATAGATCTCTAAAAGATTGTTTTAGTCATGCATATGATACAGTATCTCCTCTATCGTTGTTACCACAATTAAAATAATTATTTTTACTCTTCTTCTCATATCACATTCACGTCTCCGCTTGTGATAGACAAACAGCAAACTCGGTTTTTATTCATATTTTGTTTGATAAATCATCTCGTAGAGAGTAATCCCTACCGTAGTACTTCATAAGGCTCTTTGTTCTTTCCTCTACCGTACTACCTGATAATTTGAAGTATTTTATTGCAACGCCGTCGCTGTTCGTCTTCCGTTCAAAGTTTAGTCATGTTTTTTCAGATGCTACTCAGTGGACGGCAGTTTTGACGACTTGCTTAGGTCTGAATCAAAACCCTCACAGCCTATATACTGTCTAAGTTTACAAGCTTCTTTATTTTTTATATCTCTTCGTTTTACGATCATCTGATCAGTGTACTCTAGTTCTTTGAGAATAGATTGTTTCTCTTGTTGGTATTGTAGTTCTTTCTGATACGCTTCAGCAGCTTTATTTTTATCATCTGTATGTAGGGCAACAACTAATCATATTGCTACTGCAACCAGACATCAAATTATAATTTTCTTTTTCATCAGGTTCATTTGTTTTTATATAAAATATCTTTAATCTTCAATATATGGGGTCAACATATGATGTTCAAAAAATGGGAAAATAGAATCATAGTTAGGATGGCATAGTATATATCATCAATCAATTCATATTCAATCTATCTCAAATGGTCACTTACCTACCATTGATTTTTTTATACTATCCCATTCATCGTATCTTGGATGATTCTTAGCAGATTCTAATACCATTACTTTATCTGACACTTTATAGTATTCTATTGGTATAGAATATGGTTCAATAGAAGATATATCCATTTTATCTATATTTCTTTTGAAAAGTTCACCTCAAGACAATTCAGACAAACAATCTTTTATGTTGTCGCAATAATCAGAATATTGTATTGAGCTATGTCAAGTTATCCTAGAAAATATTCGATACTTTCATTTAGTCTTTTTAACTACAGCATATTGTCATTTTTTTATTATTTCTAATATTTTATCCCAGTTTTCCATATTAAAATATTATATAAAATATTGTATTTCTTCTACAAACTTTTTAGCAAATGTTTTTGTAGTATGTATCTTCTTCATATATTCTCTCCATTTATCCATATCAAATGGATGTCTTCAGTTGTGGATATCCATCCATATTTTACGCATAATCTCTAGTGCGTGTTTTTTGTAGTCTATCATCTACTCAATAAGTAATGATATCTTTCTTTATCTAATTTTAAAAACCACATTACAAGATACCCATCAATAAAAGTTTCCTCTCATTTATAAGTAGAATGTGATTTTAATGCAGCATGACGCTCCTCTTGGTTTTTAGTAACAACACCAAATCGAGTGTCTCAGTTTACTTTTTTAATCATTTGTGCAGGGGTTATCATCTAAAGCAATTCCAGTATAACTATATTGTATAGAATTGCAACACTTTTTTTTAATAAATCAATTCTTCAATAGATTCAATTTCCTTAATACTGGCTTCCAGAGATTCTTTACTTGTTGTTATAGCTTTTTTAATTCTACCAATATTACTATTGTTTATGTGTCTATGTCCATTAAGGATAGAGGCACAGTATGTGTAACTATAACCAGTAAGATCTGATAGTTTCCTAGCAGTAATTTCTCATCTTAAGAATGTTCATGTATGTTCTTTCATATTCGTGTATTAATTTAAAATGGTTCAATATTATCGATATTATTATCTCCTTTCTTTTCAAAGTCGTATGCGTTTGCTCGTCCGTCCCATCCTACAGGGATAGATTCCATTTTGATACTGATTTTCTCACCATCCATGATTAGTACTCATAGATTAGTATACTTATTCTTTACTTCTCCATCTTTCTCATAGTTACCGGTTACGGCTACAATCTTTTTTACAATTCTTTCGCTCATTTTTACAAATAATAATTAAAGGGGTTCAATAAATGATTCAGCAATTGATCATTTCAACTGATTATAATGATCGCATGTCATAAGACTAGTCCTACTGATAGGATCTCATGCTTTACGAGTAATTATCTGTCAGTTTTTGTCTTCTGTATAGAAACCAATAGGATACACACTTTCTCGTGTATTAGTCTCTACGCATTGTATATAATAATCTAATGCTGGCTTTATTTTATGAGTTACTTTCTCAATTAGCGAGTCAGCACTCAGTTTATATCCCATATATGGATATGGTGCTTTTTTACCTATTACATCTAGTATAACATCACATTTCTTATCATAGTTTATATA
>SPKZ01010401.1_pt1 | contig 32215 bp, 30 predicted proteins | sample 2456571 | NCBI WGS metagenome assembly SPKZ01 (sample SAMN11192286, study PRJNA482655) | marine metagenome | biome: ENVO:00000447; feature: ENVO:00000244|ENVO:00000211|ENVO:00000569|ENVO:00002023; material: ENVO:00002151; isolation source: ocean water from marine abyssalpelagic zone ...
GCCGCGGTGGCGGCTCTGCCTTACAGGAAGTCATGGACACCGTGTCCGAAGTAAAAGATGTGAAGCACGCCTACACCGCTGGCGTTAAGGCACGCAAAGGCGTCGATTACTGACCATGCGCGGCGCGCTCATGGTACAGGGCACCACCTCAGACGCGGGAAAAAGCGTTCTGGTCGCCGGTCTCTGCAGGGTACTGGCACGCCACGGTGAGTCTGTCGCGCCTTTTAAACCGCAGAATATGTCCCTGAACAGCGCCGTCACCGATGACGGCGGCGAGATCGGACGTGCACAAGCTCTTCAAGCCGAAGCAGCAGGGATACCTGCCTCCGTCGACATGAACCCTGTGCTACTCAAACCCAGCTCGGACACTCGGGCTCAGGTTATTCTGCGTGGACAGGTATTCAAGGCCATGGACGCAATGTCGTACCACGACTACAAGTCCATCGCGCTCGCTACTGTACTGGATGCTTTTACAGCACTGCGCACCCGTTACGACACGGTCATCGTCGAAGGTGCAGGGAGTCCCGCAGAAATCAATCTGAGAGAGCGGGACATTGCCAACATGGGGTTTGCAGAACCCGCGGATTGCCCCGTCATTATCGTGGCAGATATTAATCGCGGCGGCGTATTCGCACACCTTGTGGGCACCCTGGAGCTTCTGTCGGCCACCGAGCAACACCGCGTAAAGGGTTTTGTCATTAATCGTTTTCGCGGTGATATCAAACTGTTGGAAAGCGGCCTGGAGTGGTTGCAGGAACGAACGGGCAAGCCGGTCTTCGGCGTACTACCTTTCATTGAGAACCTCCGGTTAGATGCAGAGGACGCCATCGACACAGACCAGACACTCACACAAGGTGTCCTCACCGTTGTTGTCCCTGTACTCAAACGCATCTCAAATCACACCGATTTCGATGCCTTGCGGCACCAGCCTGGCATCAATCTCGTGTACGGCGCTCCAGGGCATCCTCTTCCTCCGGCCGATCTCATCATCTTGCCGGGTAGTAAAAATGTGCGCGCTGACATGCAGTGGTTGCGCAAGCAAGGATGGGACAAGCAGATCATGAAACACCTGCGGTTCGGCGGGAAGATGTTGGGGGTCTGTGGTGGCTACCAAATGCTCGGGCAACACATTCATGATCCGGACGGGATCGAAGACTCGCCCGGAAACACCGAAGGCCTGGGTCTACTTCCCTGCTCCACCGTGCTTAAGGATGGCAAACAACTGCATCAGGTTGCAGGCACTGTATTGGGCGATGCAAAGCTTCGGGGCTATGAGATTCACTGCGGGGAAACCCATGTCTTGGGTGATTTGGAACCACTGGCGCAGCTGGCAGACGGCCGTTCAGACGGTGCTATTTCCGAAGATGGCATGGTGGCCGGCACCTATGTCCATGGACTATTCGATGAGCCGGAGGCCTGCCAGGCGCTTTTGAAGTGGGCGGGTTGCAACACAGGGGCTACTGTTGACGTTGCTGCGCTGCGCAACGCCGAGCTAGATCGCCTCGCCGACACCTTGGAACACCATCTGGATCTCGCCGCGTTGTGGCGTGCTGCAGGCATCGCCTGAATGGCAACCCGTTCACTCACACCCTCACGGCTGCTGACACTGTTATCTGTGCTGTTGGCGGCGTCGTTTCTGGTGGCCCTCTCCCACGGCGCAGTGCCAGTATCCATGCACGATACGCTGCTCGTGTTGTTACCCTGGACAACATCCGAGTCTGCGCAGGCAAGCATGATCGTCGGCGAGCTACGCCTGCCCCGCGCCATCCTCGCTGCGCTGGTGGGTGCAAATCTCGCTGTCTGTGGCGCAATCGCCCAGGGCTTATTCCGCAACCCTTTGGCCGACCCGTCTCTCATCGGCGTCAGCGCGGGCGCTTCACTGGGCGCATCACTGGTGATCGTTGTCGGCGCCGGTGCTGGCACATTGTCCGGCATCACCCTTGTAAGCGGCGGCGCTTTCATCGGCAGCCTCTGTGCAGTTTGGTTTGTACATGCACTGGCAACACGCGATAGCGTGACTTCAGTAGCAACCATGCTGCTCGCAGGTATCGCAGTAACTGCCTTGGCAGGTGCCATAAGCACACTCCTTGAGTACTACAGTTCGGATGAACTGCTGAGACGCATCAGCTTATGGCGCATGGGCGCCCTGGACGGTGCGAATGAACTGCGTGTGAGCATCGCACTGCTGGTGACGCTGATCGTTTTGCTCCCCTTGCCCTGGTTTACCCGGTCGCTGGACGCGCTGCTGCTGGGTGAGTCCGAGGCCCGCTATCTTGGTATCAATGTGCAGGCCACGAAAACTGCCTTAATTGTGCTGGTTGCAATCGGCGTGGGAACTTCAGTTGCGCTCGCGGGCACTATCGCTTTCGTCGGGCTGGTGGTGCCTCATATTATTCGCCTGCTTGTTGGACCGGGGCACCGGACACTGCTGCCCGCAGCCGCGCTGGCCGGCGCCACCCTGATGTTGGCAGCTGACACCGCATCACGCCTACTCATTGCGCCCGCTGAGTTGCCCGTGGGCATCGTAACAGCGTTAATCGGCGTCCCGTTTTTTGTGTACCTGCTGCGCTATCGATCGGACTTGGGGTCGTTCTGATGTTACTCACCGCGACCCATCTTGAGGCAGCCCCCTGGGGCACCCCGCTTCTGCGGGACGTTAATCTGAGCGTGACCAGTGGCGAGGTGCTGGGAATTATCGGACCCAATGGCGCCGGCAAAAGCAGCCTACTTCACGTTCTGGCCGGCGGACTGCCGTTTACGGCTGGATCGCTCACCTTCGGTGATGAAAGACTGGACACTGTGCCGAGCCGCCGCCGAGCCTGTGGCATCGCATTGCTCACGCAGCGCGCCACGCTGCGCTTCGCCTTCACAGTGCGCGAAGTCGTGTCACTGGCCAGAACGCCACATGCCACTGGCCACAACGTTGATGAGCGAGTCGTCGCCGAGGTGATGGACGCAACTGATATCTCCTATCTTGCCGATAAAGCCTACACCCAGCTTTCGGGTGGCGAGCAGCAGCGCGTGCAACTTGCGAGGGCCGTAGCCCAGGTGTGGCGCGAGGAAGACAGTCGCCACCGGCTTTTGTTGCTGGACGAGCCAGGAAGCGCGCTAGATCTTGCTCATCAGCAGCAGCTAAAAACAATCATCCACGACCTTGCTGCACGCGGCTGTGGCGTTGTCGTTATTGCTCACGACTTTAACTTCATGGCGGCCATCGCCGATCAAGTGATTTTGTTGGAGTGTGGGCAACAGCAGGCTATGGATCGCTGTGAGGCAGTATTTTCTTCCCAACAATTTCGCCAGACTTTTAATGTAGACCCCATCATCGGTGTTCACCCTGAGTCGGGAAAACCGACGGTATTGTTGCCATGAGCATGACTCGTCAGAATGCATTAGTGCGCGTACTTTGCCTGTGGCTTCTGATAGTTGGCAGCGCGCAGGCGGCCATAGAGGTTGTCGACTTCGATGGCAGAGAGGTGGTGCTTGAGCGACCCGCCCAGCGTATCCTTGCACTGGCGCCGCATATTGTAGAGAACACCTTTACCGCAGGTGCTGGCCACAAGGTCGTGGGCACCGTTGAATACGCAGACTACCCGGAGGCCGCCACGAGTATCCCACGGCTGGGCCGAACCTATTCATGGAGTCTGGAAGCCGTTCTCGCAGCGGAACCGGATCTCGTTTTACTGTGGGGTACCGGCAAGGGCACAGAGCAACTCCCTGCGCTGGAGCGGCTCGGCATCCCTGTGTATGTGAGCGAGCCGCAGACAATACGGGACATCAGCAAATCCATTCGTGATATCGGCACGCTGGCGGGGACCGAGACAGTTGCCACAGCTGCTGCTCAATTCCTTGAAACGGCGTTTGAGAAACTGCAGGCCGCCCACAGTAACCAGCAACGCCTGAGCGTGCTCTACCAGGTATGGAACGAGCCGCTGCAAACCGTAAACAACCAGAGCATGATTTCAGCTGTCATCGAAACCTGCGGGGGGCGAAACGCCTTCGGGGACCTGCCCATGATTGCACCTAAGATCAGTATCGAGTCGGTGCTGCAGCGCAACCCAGATGTGATTGTCGCCAGCGGTATGTCATCCGCCAGGCCCGAATGGCTGGATGAGTGGCGAGCATTCCCGGCACTACGCGCCGTGCAAACAGATGCACTGCTGTTTGTAGAGCCTGATCATATTCAACGCGCAACGGCCCGGCTGCTACTGGGAGCGAAATCTTTGTGCACCCAGCTAGACGAGGTTCGTCATCGACAGTTTGCCGAGTAACCTGTGGTTTACTATTGTGTCGATGCTAAAGGTTGAGAACGTTGTGCTATTGCAACCGTTCGAGCGGCAGTGCCTGATTCATCCTCTAGTGATCTATAGCCGCTACCGTAATTAGCAGGACATTACTTCGTTTACCATGCTTAGAGAGATTCCATAAAGAGGTGGTTCAGCAAAGCTGACTTCCCACGTGAGTTCTTAGGGGCTCCCGAGGGTGCGTGCTTACCCGCATAATAGCAGCCGGATCAGATCGCAGCTGATTTAAACTCTAGTACATACTCGCTGGCCAGGTTGAGAATCGCCTGCGTCGGGGCTTTGCCGTCATAGCACCCAAAGAAAATTCTGCACGGGGCTGAAAAAGGCCACCGAGCCACTGAAAAATGGCTGCTTAGATGCGGGATATTTACGATGCTTCGGCTACAACCAGGCATTGCCGCTCGAGGCTAGGTCGTTTGGCATCTAAGTTTGCAACACCCGCATGCTGCCATACAGATAGCTTTGGCGATGCTAGGTATAACCCGAGCTTATGCCGAAGCGCTGCTCTCTCAGCGAGGAAAGAGCATAGTAAGCGTAATGCGAAAACCGACCCCCTCGCCGGTCCCGGCGTTCGAATTCGCCCAATACCGCAGGCCCGCTCCGGCACTCAACAGCTGATTGCCGACTCTGAAAACTTGCGACGCTGCCACGTTTACCGGCACACCCCACTCTTCTGTCGTCCAGTTATAGGTCGATTCCAGATTCAAAGAATAGGTAAGTGCTGACGCCGTGGTGTAAGAAACAAATGGCTGCAAAAATAGTGCATTGTACTTTTGACGGTCATCATCTCCAGCAAGCCTCCAAACCTGATTCATCAAAGCGCCATAAGTGAGTCCCATATTTTGCTTTAGTGCTACCGCAGTGAAACCCCCGCCCCATTGTTCTGAGCCCAAAAGCCTGTCGCTGGCAGTGGGGAGTAGAAACGCAGGGCCTACGCCCCATATCCAACCATGGCTGCCGGGGGTCTGGGGTGAAAAAAACAGGCTTTGGACGATATCTCCTGTGCCAGAACTACTGGTTCCCGCGGGCACATGATCTTGTTTTATCACGGGTAAAATTGTGCGGGAAATCAGGTTCCATTCTTCGTTTAACTCCACAGGCACAACTGGCTGCAAATTCAGAACAAGTCTCTCGCCTTGATCGTCACTACCAATATTCTTGTCATAGTTCAGCTGCATCGGAACGCTGATAAGAGATGCAACGGGATTCGACAGCTGCTTGGCCAAGTCCTGATTGCTTTGCGCCGCTACGGGTCGCGCTGGAAGTAATAGTGCTGCCACCGGAATCAGTAAACACAGTCTCTGCAGTTTTATCATGAAGCTCATGCTCCGCATAAAGGTACTCGTTTGACAAGTAACCCTCGTTAAAGAATCTCAGTTGGTGGAGGCCGTGATCGACAACCCACATTTCGTATCAAAACGATACAGCTTGTTATAGAAGATAAACGCTTTGCCGCCAAACAGTAGTAGAAGATTAGACGGGAATTTAAGCGAACTTGTGTGAGGCATGGTAATTAAACATGAACGCTTGGTAGCTACCGTTGTAGCGAAGGTTTTAGAACGAACAATGAGGGTGTCGTATTCTCGCTCTTCTTGCCACATGAGACAGGCAAGCTTAGGTCGTCAATTGGGGCTGTTATCAGGATGTGTAAATAAGAATGAATGTAGAGAATTACGCTTAATGAGTATTAGGCAGGGTTGCTTGAATCGTTTTTGTGCCCTTTAAATATGAATACGCTTGTGGCAACAGTACCTAGAACCCAAACGGCAATTCGGAGCACCGCAATAGCTACTACCAAATTGCTTTCAGAGGCAATCCCTAGCGGGTAATCAAACTGCTGTGAAAACTGTACAGCAGACAAGAGCATCAAGAATAAAAGCACCGAAACAGCAAAATACAAAGTCGCAATTAAATACTGGAGTGCCTTAGCAAGACGGTGTCCTGCGAGGTAGGAAGCGATAATTACGGCAAAAGTAATCGTTAACCAAAGTTCAAACTGTGCATTTACGCTACTCGTGACTACTTCGAATAGCTGAATCAATTCTTCGCTATTTAATTCTTCTCGCATGAGGTGCGCCTAATGTGTGCGCGTACGCGTGCAGATTGTTGTGGTTGAAAGAACAGTTTGCTGGGGTCACGCACCGAACGCCTGTTACATTTCACCTATGATAGGCCGAACAAGTCCAATCTGCACGACAGGCTCGTCAAACTCGCTTTACACAACAACGTCAGATAAAGCTGCAGGGATGAGAATTTGGTTGTTTTGTATACATTCTCGCTCCCATGCCGATTTCAATCGAGGGGAACTGGAACCCGAAATTTGCCCGAGGTGAGCTGGGGTGTGACGGGCGCGAAGCTCGCTAGTTAAGACACAGAAAGTAAATTGGAGGCTCGGGTCGGAATCGAACCGGCGTACACGGAGTTGCAGTCCGCTGCATAACCACTCTGCCACCGAGCCACACTGAGTAAGACTACTCTTGAGAATTGGAGTGTGAAACGGCCGGGGTGGCGATCCACTTCGAACTCCTTAACCTTCAGGGCCTGTTCTGCCGTTGAAGATTGGAGCGGGAAACCGGGTTCGAACCGGCGACCTCAACCTTGGCAAGGTTGCGCTCTACCAACTGAGCTATTCCCGCACCGCACGTGTTTTAACCGTCGTCACGGTTGCCGGAACCGGCGAGACTAGGCGTCCCCCCTCAACCTTGTCAAGGTTGCGCTCTACCCACTGAGCTATTCCCGCACCACACGTATTTTAACCGCCGTCACGGCTGCCGAAAACGGCTTGGCGCATCACCTCGGTGACAACGGCGCACATTGTAGGGGCTGCTGTCATAGAGTCAAGCGTTTACGTAAAAAATATACGCAAGCCATTGAATTAATTCGGATTATCCTCAGGTCGCATTACTTTCCATGCCGCCTGCAGATAAATAAACATCGACCATAGAGTCAGAACGGCCGCGGCATACAGCATCAGGTAGGCGAGCCCCAAGAGCCACCCTTGCCCGGTGTTGGGGTCGATTGCCAACAAACCAATGATGGAGATCATCTGGAAAGCTGTCTTCACCTTCCCCACCACGGAAACCGCAACGGATGTGCGGGCACCGAGTTCGGCCATCCACTCCCGTAAGGCGGAGATTACGATCTCTCGGCCGATAATGACGCAGGCCGCCAGCGTGAACAGAATCGTATCGTGTCGCTCTACCAGCAATACCAGGGCAACGGCTACCATGAGCTTGTCAGCGACAGGGTCAAGGAAGGCGCCGAATGCGGTTACCAGCCCCATGCGGCGCGCCAGATACCCATCAAACCAGTCAGTCACCGAGGCCACGGCAAACACCGCAGCGGCAACCAGTAAGTGGTTCTTGAAAGGCAGATAGAAAACCAGCACCAGCACCGGTATCAAGGCGATACGGAACAGGGTCAAGGCATTGGGCAGGTTAATCGGCAAAGCTGCGGCTCTCTGTCTCAGTCAGCACTATTATGCAGGTGATCGTATATCTGTTGCGCCAAAGTGGCACTAATACCCTGTATTTTTTTCAGCTCCGACACATTGGCGTTTACCACGCCTTTCGCGCTGCCAAAGTGGCGTAGCAATTCTCGCCGACGCTTGGCGCCTACTCCGGGAATATCCTCCAACAACGATTGCTGACGCGCCTTATCACGCCGCGCTCTGTGTCCTGTAATAGCAAAGCGGTGTGCCTCGTCTCGTATGTGCTGAATCAGATGCAACGCTGGCGAATCGCCGTTCATCTGGGTTTCAGCGCCGGAGTCACCATCAATCAGTGTTTCGAAGCCTGCCTTGCGCGTAACACCCTTCGCAACGCCCACCACCCGTACACCTTGAATACTGAGATCGCTGAGCACCGACATCGCCTGCGCGACCTGCCCTTTACCGCCGTCAATAAAGAGAATGTCTGGCAATGCTCCCTCGCCTTTTTGCAACCGCCTGTACCGCCGCTCCAGCGCTTGCTGCATTGCCGCGTAATCATCGCCGCCGGTGATGCCTTCAATATTGAATTTTCGGTAATCGGCCTTGCGCGGGCCGTTCTCGTCAAACACCACACAAGAGGCAACGGTAGCCTCACCGCTGCTGTGACTGATATCGAAACACTCCATACGCCGGGGCAACTCAATCAGCGCTAAGGCTTCCTGCAGCGATTGCAAACGCTCCTGCATGGACTGCTTACCCGCCAGGTGGGCCTCAAGATTCGTGGTGGCGGTCTGGGACGCCAGTTGCAGCCAGCGCGCCCTGGCTTCCCGCACACGTGTTCGAACCTGTACTTTTCTACCCGCTTGCACGGTGAACGCCTCTGCAAGCGTTTCGGCATCATCAGGCAGTGCATTCACGATTACCTCGGAGGGAATCGCTTGATGCCCGGAGAGATAATACTGGGGCAGAAAAGCCTGCAACACATCGCCAGGAGACTCATCGAGCTTTAATGGCGGATAGTAAGTCTTACTGCCAAGCACGCGTGCACCTCGCACGAACAGTACCTGCACGCACGCACGCCCGGCGGAGACAACCGCCGCAAGGATATCCAGGTCACCGGTGGTGCCCTCAATCCCCTGACTCGCCTGCACATGCTGTAGTTGCCTGAGTTGATCGCGGTACAGCGCTGCTTTCTCATACGCCAACTCACCCGCCGCCTTTTCCATATCGTCGGCAAGCCGAACCATCAATTCCTGCGACTTTCCGCGCAGGAACAGCGTGGTGTCCTCAACCTGCCGTGCATAGTCGTCTTCACTGACGGCATCCACACACGGCGCCGTACATCGACCAATCTGATACTGCAGGCAGGGCCTTGATCGGTTTCGAAAGTAGCTGTCTTCGCACTGGCGAACCTTGAATACCTTCTGCAGAAAGTGCAGCGACTCTCTCACCGCACCGGCACTCGGGTAAGGGCCGAAGTACTGTCCTTTCTTGCGCTTGGTACCCCGGTGCAACGACAGACGCGGGAACGTGTCATTGGATGATAGGAAAATGTAAGGGTAAGACTTATCGTCCTTCAGCAGAATGTTGTAGGGCGGTTGATGCGTCTTGATGAGGTTGTGCTCCAGCAACAGCGCGTCCACTTCTGTGCTGGTCACCGTGACCTGAATATCATGAATCCTGGCCACCAGAGCCATCGTTTTGGTTGTCAGCCCGCTGGCGCGAAAGTAGCTACCAACACGGTTGCGCAGGTTGCGGGCCTTACCGACGTACAGCAGTTCCCCGTCTGCGGCATACATTTGGTAAACACCAGGCCGGGTGGTCAGGCTCTTTAGGAAGTTCTCGTGATCGAACTTAGCCATCGCTGCTACCCAGCACCCTGGGTTCTATCTCCAGACGGAAACCGAAGCGCTGGGCCACGGCATCCTGAATGTCGCCCGCTAACTTAAGCAATGCACGACCACTGTTACCGCCTCTGTTCACAAGCACCAGCGCATGGTTTGCATCTACGCCCATGCCATCTTGCTCCGCTCCCTTCCACCCGCAATCCTCGATCATCCATGCGGCGGACAGTTTCACCCTGCCGTCGGCTTGCGTGAACGCGGGCAAGCCGGAAAACCGGGTTCGCAGATAGGCAACGCCCGCCTGTCCCTCTACGGGGTTTTTGAAGAAGCTTCCGGCATTCGGAATGACCCCGGGGTCAGGTAAGCGCTTGGAACGGATAGCAACGACCGCATCGAACACCGCTTGCGGCGTCGCCTGCATTCCTGCGTCTTCGAAATATTGCGCCAACGACGGATAGTTAACGATCACGACTGGCTGCTTGTTCAGACGCAGATCCACGGCAGTAATGGCAACCGAATCGCGCAAGGCACCTTTGAAAACACTGTCTCGGTAACCAAATTCACAGGCCGCACCCGAAAGCACCCGAGTCTCACCCGTATCAAGATTCAAGGTGTGCACGGCGTCTACGAATGACGCGATTTCTACCCCGTAGGCGCCAATATTCTGTATGGGAGCCGCACCCACTGTACCCGGAATCAGCGCCAGGTTTTCCAAACCGAAGTAATTCTGGCCCAAACACCACTGCACAAGCCGATGCCAGTTCTCACCCGCCGCTACTCGAATGACGGCGCTCTCGCTGTCTTCCCGAAGGATCTCGATGCCGCGGCTCACGATATGGACAACGACGGCTTCAAGGTCGCTGGCCAAGACGACATTGCTGCCGCCTCCCAGCAACACCAGAGGCAGACCATTGGTTTTTGCCAGTGCGACAGCGTCAAGGATGTCCTGCGGCGTGGCTGCCGTCACCAGATAGGATGCCCTACTCTCCAGTGCCAATGTGTTTAGGGATACCAATGGTGCGTTGGTTTCAACCTGCACGCGACACCTCTTTTAGGAGCGCTCTGCTCGCGTTCTCTACCAGGTCGAGCACATGCTCGAAACCATCATCACCGCCATAGTAGGGATCGGGCACCTCTGTCTCACTGCTATCGCCGAAATCGAGGAACAAACCGATTTTTTGTTGCAAGTGGTCCGGACACATCGCCTTGAGGTCACTGAGGTTACTGCTATCCATCGCCAGTATGTAATCGAAGCGATGGAAGTCGTCAGCCGTCACCTGCCTGGCGCGCAATGGCGACAGGTCGTAACCTCGCACGGCTGCGGCGAGCGTCGCACGCCTGTCAGGCGCCTCACCTGCATGCCAGGCGCCGGTGCCACAGGAATCGACGTCAATGCTGTCCTGTAGTCCGGCGGAGCGCACCATGGCTTCGAGCACGCCATGGGCGGTCGGCGAACGGCAGATGTTACCCAGGCAAACGAACAAGACCGATGCGCGCATTACGCCTGCTCTTCTCGCAGCCTTTTTCGTACGGCACTCAAGTCGTCCTCGGTATCCACACCCGCCGGAACGGGTGCCACGGCTGGCTCCACGTGAATACGCTCACCGTTATACAACGCTCTTAGCTGCTCAAGCTGTTCCAGTGTTTCAAGATCAGCGGGGATCCACGTCACGTAGCGCGCGAGAAAGCTGGCCCGATAGGCATAGATACCGATATGACGCTGACAGGCAGCCGAGCTTGGTAGTGGAGTCGTCGCGTTTGGCGCCTGCCCCTGCAAGAGCTCTCGTGGCCAGGGTATGGGTGCCCGGCTGAAGTACATGGCCATCCCATTGCTGGCCGCGACGACTTTCACCGCATTCGGGTTTTGCAGTTCTTCAATGCCTTCGATGGGCTCGCTAAGCGTGGCAATGGCCGCGGTTGGGTTTGCAGCCAGATTGGCCGCAACCTGGTCGATGACCGCTGGGGGAATCATGGGTTCGTCACCCTGTACATTCACAACAATATCGTCCGGTGCGAACGAGAACTTCTCGGCCACCTCGGCCAAACGGTCTGTTCCTGAGGGATGGTCTGAACGGGTCACCGCAACCTCAGCCCCGAAGGCGGCTGCCACATCGGCGATACGGCCGTCATCGGTCGCGATAATCACCCGCTCGGCCTTACTGGCCATGGCTCGTTCCCAAACCCACTGGATCATGGGCTTGCCCGCCAAATCCAGCAGCGGCTTTCCCGGGAGTCGGGTGGAGCCAAATCGTGCGGGAATCACCGCCGTGTATGTCATACCTAAACCTTTTTCCGTTGGCGTATGCCAGTGCGTTACATCAGCGACGTCGTGGCTGATGCCACACCGTCACAACTCGCTCGAGAATGAAGTGACTCAGACCTTCGTGTGACTCTCTGCACTCAGTTCGAGGATATCGTCCACGACCACATCCGGCACGCGGGTGGATATCGACAGGCTCCACATGCGCGCATCTGCAAACGCTGCGCATTTTACCGCGTCCTTCTCGGTCATAATAATGGGCCTGTCGTCCATGGACGCAAAGTCTGACGCCTGAAACTTGTGGTGATCGGGATAACTGTAAGCTATCACCTCGAAACCGGTCGCGCGCAACTGTGCAAAGAACTGCTCTGGCTGCCCGATACCCGCTACCGCATGCACAGCGTCACCAAGCGCCGCCGGAGACGGCGTTCGCTGCTCGCCCGTTGTGAGCTGAGTGAGCAAGTCTAGCTGGTAGCTAAATCCGTTATCGGCATTCGTGCTTCCCCGAAACAGCGTGTGGTCTACGGTCGCCAGGCGCGAAGGCGGCTCACGCAGTGGTCCTGCTGGCAGGCAGTGGCCGTTGCCCAGCGCGCGCACCGCATCAATTAAAACAATTTCCCTATCCCTACCCAGCGCGTAGTGCTGCAAGCCGTCATCGCTGATGATCAGATCAACAGAGCTATTGCCAAGCAAGCAGCGCACAGCATCGGGCCGTTTGGGTGATACAACCACCGGCACACCTGTCTTCCTGGCTATCAGCAATGGCTCGTCACCGACCATTATGGGGTCGCTGCCCGGTGTCACTTCCCGCGGCGCCTTGAGCCCCTGTGCGCCATAGCCCCGGCTGACTACCCCAGGCTTCACACCTTGAGCAAGCAAAGCATGGACCAGCGCTATCACAAAAGGGGTTTTGCCGGTGCCGCCTACGGTGACATTTCCCACGACCACAACCGGCACGGGCGCCCTGTAGCTCTTTAGCCACTGATTTCGGTACAGCCAGCGTCGTACAGACGTTACAGCGCGAAACAGCCACTCAAGAGGTAACAGCAACCACAGCCAGGCAGCGCCAGCGTACCAGGCCCTTACCAGACGTGATTCACTCACAGGCTCAATCCGAGAATGACTGGTGATAGAGCTGGGCGTAGAGGCCACCCTGCGCCAGCAACTCTTCATGTTTGCCAGCCGCCACAACCTGCCCTGCATCCATCACTACAATACGGTCTGCTTTCTCAACCGTGGATAAGCGATGTGCAATGACCAGTGTCGTACGGTCCTGCATCACATGTTCCAGCGCGCGCTGAATACGGTGCTCAGATTCATTATCCAGCGCGGAGGTTGCCTCATCTAGAATCAGCAACGGCGCATCCTTCAAAATCGCTCGGGCTATGGCGAGCCGTTGACGCTGTCCGCCGCTCAACCCGGCACCTTCATCGCCGAGCAAGGTTTGAAAGCCATCGGGCAGGTCTTTGATGAACTCCGTCGCGAAAGCGGCATCGGTGGCACGTTCGACCGCCTCTTCGGATACGCGATCCCTGGCGGCGTAAGCGACGTTGTTGAAAACTGTGTCGTGAAACAGCGTCACATCCTGAGACACCATGCTCAGCTGACAGCGCAGATTATTCAGCTGATAGTCTTCAATAGGAACATCGTCCAGATAAATGTAACCCCGTGTTATCGGGTAGAAACGTGCCAGCAACTGCACCAGTGTTGTTTTACCGGACCCGGAGCGCCCAACCAGGGCGACAGTCTCGCCAGCACCGATTTCCAGCGAGACATCTTTCAGCGCAGGCTCTTCTGCACTGGGATAGTAGAAAACAAGATTTTGAATGCTCAACCGCCCTTGCACACGGGGCACGACCAACTGGCCTTCATCCAATTCCGCAGGCTCATCCAGTTGGGCGAAGATGTCTTCGGAAGCAGCCAACCCACGTTGAATTTCGCTTTGGATACCGGACAAACTGCGGATGGGCTTGCCCAACTGACCAGCCGCCGTCAGGAACGCCACCAGCGATCCGGCGCTGAATCCCGCGAGAATTGTGGGGTTGAGGGAAAACCACACCAGCACCGCCAGGGCGAGTGCCAGCAAGGTCTGAATGACCGGGGTACTGAGCGCGTCTGCAAATGCGAGCTTCAGGCTCTGTGCGCGGTTGTAGGCACTGGCTCGTTTGAATCGCTCGCCCTGATGCGACTGGCCGTTAAACAAGCGCACCTCTTTGTAGGCTCCGATAGTCTCGTTAGATACCTGAGTCACATCACCCATCGACGCCTGTATTCTACGGCTATAGCGCCTGAAATGCTTACCTACAACGGCGACCACCAGGGCGATAAATGGGGCCACTGCGAAAAACACCAGGCTGAGCTTCCAGTTCAAATACAGCATGTAACTGATCAGTGCGATGACGGTTAACCCCTCACGCACAAGAATTTTCAGCGCCTTGGTTGCAGCGCCAGCCACCTGCTCAACATTGAAGGTAATCTTGGAAATCAACACACCGTTGCTGTGTTTATCGTAGTACTGCGCCGGCGCTACCAGCATCTTGTTAAACAGCTCACAACGCAATTCATGGATCAGGTTGCGCGCCACATGGCTCATAAAGTAAGTGCCGAGAAAAAACCCCATTGCACGCACGAACGCCAGCGATACGGCAGCAACCGGTACCGCGATCCGCGCGAACTCCAAGGCGCTCATGTCCGAAGAATCAAACAACGCATAAGCCGCACTGGCGACGATGCCCTTATCGGCGCTATCGGATTCATTGATGGAATCCAGCAAAAACTGCAACAAATCGGCCAGTAGCACATTACCCAGCGAATAAACGAGAAAGCCCAGAATGCTAAACGCAAAGATGTACCAGTACGGAACAATGTAAGACAGCAGTCGCCCGTAGAGCTTCCAGTCGGAGAGCTCGCCGCTGCGGGGCGGCAGGCTCTTGGCGGGAGCCTTAGCCATTACCCATGGCCTCTGCAGGCTGGCGCGTTGTAATACTCAGGTGTACGAAGCCCATTTGACCGGCCGCATCCATGGCGCGCACCACGTACTGGTGCTCAGTTTGCGCATCGGCAGTAATCACCATGGGTAAGGTCGTATCGCCGGCGGAGATCTTGTAGATAGCTGCCTGTAATGTACGCATACGCGTATCAACCAGTGGCTGGCCGTTGACCCGATATACCCCGGCCTCATCGATTCGAATCTCGATCTGCTCGGCCGCCATTTCCTGGGGCTCTCCCGTTGCCTCCGGCAAATCAACCGACAGCTGCGTTTCGCGCGTGAAGGTCGTAGACACCATAAAGAAGATCAGCAGCAGAAAAACCACGTCAATCAACGGCGTGAGATTAACGCCCAACTCCTCGCGCTGTTGGCGACGAAACTTCAAGGACTCTGTTCCGTATTCTCTTCGCTGTGCAGGGCATCCACCAGCTTGATGGTTTCTTGCTCCAACTCAACAACAATGCCGTCGATACGGCCGGTGAAGTAACGGTGCATAATGAGCGCGGGGATAGCCACACACAGCCCGGCGGCCGTTGTTATCAGGGCCTCTGATATACCACCTGCCAACACGCTGGCATTGCCAGTGCCCTGCGTCATGATTTCGGCGAAGACCTTTATCATACCCATTACCGTACCGAGCAGGCCCATCAACGGCGCAACCGCTGCGATGGTGCCCAAGGTGTTGAGGTAGCGCTCAAGGTCATGCACAACGTGCCCAGCCGCCTCTTCAATACTCTCCTTCATGACATCGCGACCGTGATAGGCATTGGCAAGCCCGGCAGCCAGAATGCGCCCCAGCGGTGAGGACTGCTTTAGCGTCTTCAACTTGCCCGCGTCCATTTCGCCGGCCTTCAATTGTTTCCAGACCGTGGCCAGCAGGTGTGGCGGCGCGATCTTCTTGGGATTTAGCGTGTACAGTCGCTCCAGACAAATGGCGACAGCGATGACTGAGCTCAGCACAATGAGCACCATCAGCGGACCGCCCGATGTCAGCAATTCCAGCACGTTTTTACCCCCGGTTAAGATCTGTGTTTGCGCATTATACGCACCGAGAGGGTGCCGGTAAGAGCAAAAAACTCACATCCACCAGTATCGTGGGGAAAACGAATGCCTCGTTAGCGTCAGGCTGCCGTCGGCGCCAATACGGTACTCCAGCGCGCCGTGCTCGCCAGTAACTACAGAGTGCGCACCCGTGAGGTCCACACGCTTCTCGACACGCCAGTGCGGGTGCCCAAAGGCGTTGGCATAACCTGCGCTATACACCACTGAAGTCGCATCTACACGCCTTAGCCAAGCGCTGCTGGAAGAAGATAGACTACCGTGATGTGACGCGAGCAGAACCTCAGATTTAAGATCTTCCTGCCAATAGCGTACCAGCGACTTTTCCAATCCTGCCGTGATATCGCCCGGCAGCAAGAAGCGCACACCGTGTGAGTTGATCGCAATGACGCAACTGGCATCGTTACCCGACAATCTGCGATCAACGCCTGACATCACGGTAAAGTGGGTATCATCGGACCAACGCCAGCTCTCCCCGAGGCGACAACGCGATACATCGGCACCAGAGGCCAACACTAACGGTCCGTGAGCGCCTAAGGCCTCACCCAGTCGGACGCGGCTCACGGGTAGCCGCCTCAGCAAGGCACTGGCACCCGCGCTGTGATCAAGATCAGCGTGGCTAACCACCAGCGTATCCAGCTCACGAATGCCTTCCCGCTGCAACCAGGGCAAGACCACTGCATCTAGCCGGGTGATTGCAGCAGGATCACCTCCCCCCGTATCTATCAGCGCCGCGCGTTTCCCTTCCTGAAACACAACCGCAGTGCCCTGCCCCACATCCAGCACGACGAGGCGAGACGCCCAACTGGGCGCAGGATTTGGCGAAGCAAGAACGGCCACCAATGCGGAAGCAAGTAGTGCTCGCGCCCTTACGCCTACCGGCAGCAATAGGGCCAACATCACTATCAGGGCAAGCATCGCACTTGAGATACCCATGCCGGTGTTGATGTAGACAGACTGGCCAAGCACCCAGTGAAAGCCCTGTGCGAGCTGCAACCAGGTGTTCAATGGCCAAGATGCCAGGCGCCAGGCAAGGTCTGCCATAGGCTGGCTAATGATGCTCAAGGGAATACCGATAAGTGTCAGCGGTACGACCCAGATACTGATCAGCGGCACAGTGATCATGTTCGCCAATGCGGCGACAGTACTGACGCCGCTGAACCACACTGCTGTCAACGGCATCATCACCAGACACATGTACAGGTGAGTGCGCCATACCGTCGACCATTTCTGCCTACTGGGCTGCCACAACGACCACCACAGCAATAACGCTACGGCACCCGCGCTGAGCCAGAAGCCCGGCGATATGGGGGACAATGGCTGCCACAAAACAATGAGCGTGACTGCCAGTACTAACGCGCGAGCGCTGGAGGCCATTCGCGCACTGGCCAATGCTGCAAGCATTACCCAGACCATGACCAAAGCACGCACGGTGGGCAAAGAAAAGCCGGCCAAAGCGGCGTATGCCCCTGCAGACATCGCCCCTAAGGCGGGCCCTAACAACCATCGCGGCGCCAACCCTAGCAATCCCAACACCCTATTGAGCCCGGCACCAAGACCCAGCCCCATCAACGCCACCAGGCCGATGTGCAGCCCCGAAACGACTAACACATGTACGACACCGAGTTGCTGAAACAATCGCCAAAGTTCGGGTGATATTCCACTGCGGTCTGCAACCGCCAGTGCCTTCAGTATTGCTGCACTGCCCTCGTGTATGGAGGTTTGATCAATAGCCTCACTGATCGTGGCTCTGAGTCGCGCGACACCAGCGCCGATTGAATGAATAGAGCCAGCACTGGCAGTGCTGTGCGCTAAATCGAGCGGCTGACCCGATACAGAGCCCAGTGCGTCAATGCCGTTAAGGTGATACCAGGCTTCGCGAGGTACAACTCCGGGGTTGGCCAAACCCCGTGGGCGTCGCAGTCGTACGTTCAGCTGCAACGACTCCCCAGCCTTTATTGTCCGCTCACCGTAATAGTTAAGGCGCAGCTTCACTGGGCCTTGGCAGCGCTCGGGCTCTAACCTGGCCACCTCAAAGTCAAAGCTGTGCACGGGCGGCCGACCGACGGTTACCCAGCGCTGAGGTAATCCACTAACGGTACCCGCAATCTCGAGACGCTCGCGTAGACAGTCTTTCGGCAAGGTTCGCTTAAGCCGTTGAGTAGCGTATATCGTGCCCCAGCCCAGGCCAGAGAGCGCACCTCCAGCCATTCGCAGCATGGGCATCCGCCAACCGATCCAAGCGCCAGTCACGACGGCGGCACCGCCTGCACTGCCCAACGGTAGAGCGGCAAGGCAGGTAGTGAGCATCGTGCCCAAGAACAATCCAAGCAAGTAGCGGCGCATCGCTAGTGCCGGCCATTGAGTACGGGCATAATGCGGTCTCCCGGGAGGCTGGACTGCCAGTGAAGCACTCACAGCACCTGGCTAGAACATCCGATTCGACCGGTTCACATGCCCAAGAAAACGCTTAAACAATTTGCTCCCAGCCCCGCTCGCCTTCGAAGTATCACGGCGCTACGTGTTCTGGGTGACTGGATTTATGAGCCCAATCTTTGGCACATCAATCGCTACTCGGCCTCGATGGCATTTTTTGTGGGGCTGTTTACGGCGTTCATGCCCATCCCCGGACAAATGGTATTGGCCGCCCTGTTGGCCGTGCAGTTGCGCTGCAATCTGCCCCTGTCAGTTGGGCTGGTTTGGATCACCAACCCGGTTACCATGGGCCCGATTTTCTACCTGTCGTACCGCATCGGCGCATTGCTGGTGGACGCTCCGGTACAAGACATAAAGTTTGCGCTGAGTTGGGAATGGCTGACGCACAGCCTGGGCGCCGTTTGGCAGCCCTTCTTGCTGGGCTGTGTGCTCGCAGGCCTGTTCTTTGGCTCTATGGGCTACTTCGTCATATCGATCCTGTGGCGGTGGCGCGTTGCGCGGCACTGGCGCGCCAGGAAACGCCGACGTGCTCAGGCGTCAACAAACGCCTCGGTGGATACAGAGAGCTAAGTGCTGCGCTCGTGCAGCACCGTCGCAGGTGCCAATCTTGCTGCGCGTCGAGCCGGGTACAGGGCTGACAGCAGGCAAAGAACGAACGACACGACTGCCACCAAGATGACGTCTGAAGGCAAAATCTCTACCGGTATGAAGGACACCGGGTAGACATCCGTGCTCAAGAATTGGATACCAAGCACGGTCTCCAGCATGTCCACCAGTGAAGGAACTGCGAGACTGAGTAGAACACCAGACAGCGCACCTAAAATCACACCCACAATGCCAATCATGGCACCTTGCCAGAGAAATATTCTCGCCACATCGGTAGGCTTGGCCCCCAGCGTTCTGAGAATTGCGATATCACCACGCTTGTCAAACACCACGAGCACCAGCGACGACACCACGTTGAATGCGGCAACAGCTATCACTGAGAGCAATAGTATCGTCACCAGGTCGCGGGATAGTTGCACAGCGGCATAGAGATTACCGTGCGTCATTGTCCAGTTGGTGGCGTAGTATTGCGGTGGCAGCGCGGCAGTGAGTTCCCAGCCAACGCGGCTGGCCTCAAACAGGTCGGTAGTAGCGAGTTGAAAACCGCTGACTGAATCGCCAAGGCCCGCGAGCTGCGAGGCCATTGCCAGCGGCACAATGGCCGTTACCTGGTCTAGTTCGGTCTGGGTATTCAACAGCCCGTGGAGCGTCACGGTCTCAAACTTACTGCGCCTGGGCGATGCCGAGCCACCCAACTCGGGCACAACCAGGGTCAGCTTGTCTCCAGGCACGGCCTGCAAGCGTTCAGCAATGCCCGAGCCGAGAATCAAACCCCGGGGATCATCCGAGAATCGACGCCGGGTTTCCGCGGGTAAGGTCGCCAGGATGGGAGAGTCCGATGCAGTTGCCCCGCTTGCTTGATAGTCACCCAAGCCGATGCCTCGTGCTGTTTCAATCACAGCACCACGCATAAACAAGGCGTCGAAGGCCGTGAAAGACTGCAAGGCACTGACCTCGGGATGCTCGAGAATGCTTGCGGCAATCGGGCTATCGGGATCAGCGCCGTCATACGCATGGAGGGTAACGTGTGGCACCAGGGAAAGAATGCGCTGACGCATTTCCCGGTCGAAGCCATTCATCACGGAAAGCACGGTAATCAGCAGTGCTATTGCCAGAATCAATCCAAGGATCGATAACGACGACAGAAACCCGCTGAGCCGCGCACCGCCACCAACAAAGGTGTAGCGCGCAGCAATAGCGATGCGCTCCCCCGCGTTCACGCGGCGCTATCCACCAATGTCCCGCCCGCCAGGGTGAGCACCCGGTGCATGCGAGATGCAATATGCGCATCGTGAGTGACGATAACAAAGCTCGCGTCGGCCTCACCCAATTCGTCGATCAGCGCCAACACTTGCCCAGCGGAGTGAGGATCCAGATTGCCAGTTGGTTCGTCCATCAGTACACAAGCGGGCTCGTTCACCAATGCTCGCGCAATCGCCACACGCTGACGTTCACCGCCGGACAGCTGACCCGGGCGGTGCTTCATACGATGCCCCAGTCCCACCCGCTGCAACAACAAGGCGGCCTTTTCCTGAGCGCTTTTTCTCGAAGTGCCGGCAATCAATAACGGCATGGCGACATTTTCAACCGCGTCGAATTCTCCCAGGAGGTGATGAAACTGGTAAACGAAGCCCAACCGCTGGTTACGCCAGCCACACAGTGAAGCCTCATCCAACTGGCTCAAATCCTGCCCAGAGAGCTCAACAGTGCCCTCAGAAGGCGCGTCCAGACCGCCCAACAGATTCAGAAGGGTTGATTTGCCGCTACCTGATGCGCCAACAATGGCAATCTTCTCACCCGCGTGCAGACTGAGGTCCAATCCCTTAAGAACCTGCACCGCATCCTCACCATCGCTGTAGTGCTTGCCTAACAAGCTGCACCGCAGGACAACTTCACTCATAGCGTAAAACCTCTGCTGGTGCGACGCGGGCTGCGCGCCATGCCGGGTAAAGTGTGGCAAGAAACGCCAGGCTCAATGAAGCAATCACAATGATCAGCACATCGGACCACATCAGTACCGACGGCAGCTCGCTGATGAAATAAACGCTGGGATCGAATAGCTTCATACCAAGAGCGCTCTCAGTGAAGGCAGTCAGCGGCGCGATATACAGCGCCAGCATCACGCCCAGAACAGCACCCACACTGACACCCACCAGGGCAAGTGCCAGACCATGGGCCACAAAAATTGACATAACTCCCGAGGCTCGAGCACCCATGGTGCGCAGCACAGCGATATCACGCCGTTTCTCGGCGACGGACATCACCAGGGTTGAAACAATGTTAAATGCTGCGACCGCGACAACGCTGAGTAGCAATACACCGACCATGATCTTTTCCATCTTTACAGCACGAAACAGCGAGCCCTGGCTCTGACTCCAGTCGAGCGCCACCAGTCCGTCCGGTAGACTTTGCTGAAGTCGCACGACTATCCCTGGTGCATCATCCAGGTTCACCGTTTGCAGCTGAAGTCCGGTCACGCCATCGGCAGCTCCCAGCAAACGCTGGCCGGTCTGCAGTGATACGTAGGCCTGCACCGTGTCCGCCTGGGCGCCAATCTCAAACAACCCAACCACGGTCAAACGCTTTGTCCGCGGGAACACGCCAAGCGGTGTCACAGTGAGTCGCGGTACGGTCACTTCCACCGTATCTCCGGGCCGAACACCGAGCAGGCGGGCCAAGGAAACACCGAGAGCCACAGAAAAAGGGGTTTGTTCCAGCGCCAAGGCGTCGCCCGCTACTAGCACCTCGTCTAAATCCACGATCGCCTGGGAGCGCGCCGGATCAATGGCCGTCAGCTGAGCACCGCGCAGCAGACGGTCGCTGGCAAGTATTGCCTTCTCAGAAATGTACGGGGCAACAGCTATCACCCCTTCTTGCGCAGCGAGCTGGGCCGCAAGCGGCTCCCACTGCATCAACTGACCCTGCTCAGCGGTGACAGTACCGTGAGGAACCAGTGTGAGTATGCGCTGTCGCAGCTCACCCGAGAACCCATTCATCACCGATAAAACCGTGATGAGGCTGGCAACGCCCAGCACCATTCCCAGCATGGATATGAGGGCAATGAGCGCGGTAAAACGGTTTCGCTTGCGACTGAAGCTGTAGCGAAAGCCTATGAAGGCCGCGTAGTTACTGGCGACGGACAGGGGATGCCCTTACTCTTTGTCGGCCTGGTAGTATAGGTCCGGATTGGCCTTACCGACTTCTCCGTCACGCGTCTCCTCGTCGCAGCGCTGTGGGTCGCCGCCACAGATTTCGCAGTTCTGATTGATACCCAAGGCGCCAATCCCTCCACAGGAACCTTTGATGGGCTCTCGACCCATGATCACGCCAATGGCCATACCTGCGAAGATAACCGCCATCACCAGAAAGCTCATAATAAACAAGGTCATACCCTGCTCCTCTATTGGTCGCCAAGGGGGGCGAGATAGGCGTTAAACGCCTCGCTGTAACTCGTCACCCATTGGTCATCCTGCTGTTGAATCAAATATACCGCCAAGCCCTGTGCGTTCGCCACGTTCATTGCGTCCGGCATACCCAGTGCCAACAACGCCGTGGCCCACCCATCAGCCATCATTGCGCTGCTGTGTATCACGGTCACAGAAGCCAGATCGTGACGCACCGGATAACCTGTTCGGGGGTCAATAGTGTGCGAATACCTGACACCGTCGACCTCGAAGTAGTTGCGGTAATCCCCGGATGTCGCAATCGCACCCTCGTTCATGGAAACAGCAGCAGCCGCTGCCCGCCGTCCAGCATCCGGCTGCTCAATTGCTAGCCGCCACGCATCACCCCGGGGACTATTACCTGCCACCCGGAGTTCACCACCGATTTCTACCAGGTAGTTGGACACGCCCGAGGACGCAATAGTTTCCGCCAGACGATCGATACCATACCCTTTTGCAATCGAAGATAGGTCGACTTCCCTGGGCTCAGCCTTCACCAACTCACCTGCGGCAGTCAGCGAGAGTGCTCCCTGCCCCACCGTCGCTAGCACTTCCTGAAGCTGCGCAGCATCCGGCTTGTCGCGCACCGCTCCGTCCGGGCCAAACCCCCAAAGGCGCACCAAGGGACCGACGGTCACGTCATACGCGCCCTTAGAGTGTTCACCAATAGATAAGGCCGCAGCCATCACTGCGGCAAAGCCCTGCGACACGGCCATAGGTTGATTGGCGCCCAGTGCGTTAAAAGCCGTTATCTCAGCATCAATACGGTAGGTCGACATCGCCGCGTTAACGGCTTCCAGCTCGTCTTCAATCGCACTCTGCAATTCCCGCGGTGAGGCACTCGCGTCCTCAGGGACGTAGGTCACCTGCCAGGTGGTACCCATGGTCGCACCACTCAGGGTGACCGGCGCCTGCTCACGGGCACAGCCCGACAGCAGCATGACACCGATGCAGACTGCAAAAAAAAGCCACTCAATTGAGTGGCTTTTGCGTTTATCCACCGAAGTCATCGAGCAGGATGTTCTCCGGTTCCACACCCAGATCGGTGAGCATCTGGATGACAGCCGCGTTCATCATGGGCGGCCCACACATGTAGTACTCACAGTCTTCCGGCGCCGGATGGTCCTTCAGATACTCTTCATACAGTACGTTATGAATGAACCCTGTCAGCCCTTCCCAGTTATCCTCAGGCTGGGGATCAGACAGTGCAACGTGCCAGTCGAAGTTCTCGTTCTCCGCTGCGAGCTGGTCATACTCATCTTCGTAGAACATCTCGCGCAATGAACGCGCGCCGTACCAGAAGCTGATCTTACGCTTTGAGTTGATGCGCTTGAGCTGATCAAACAGGTGCGAACGCATGGGCGCCATACCAGCACCGCCGCCGATGAATACCATTTCCGCTTCGGTTTCCTTGGCGAAGAACTCACCAAAGGGACCGTAAACCGTCACCTTATCGCCAGGCTTGAGATTGAACACCCAGGACGACATTTCACCGGCAGGAATTCCTTCACTACCCGGAGGCGGTGTGGCGATACGGATATTGAACTTCACAATTCCTTTTTCTTCCGGATAGTTCGCCATGGAGTAGGCACGGATAACCGGCTCCTTAACGATGGACTCCATCTTGAAGAATCCAAAGCGCTCCCAGTCACCGCGATACTCTTCTTCGACGTCGAAGTCGGCGTATTTCACGTGATGCGGTGGGCATTCCAACTGAACGTAACCACCGGCACGGAAGTCCACAGATTCGCCCTCGGGCAGGGCCAGTGTGAGCTCTTTAATGAAGGTCGCTACATTGGGGTTGGACACCACGGTGCACTCCCACTGCTTCACACCGAAGACTTCTTCGGGCACTTCGATCTTCATATCCTGCTTCACGGCAGTCTGGCAGCTCAGGCGCCAGCCCTCGTTCGCCTCACGACGGGTGAAATGGGATTCCTCAGTGGGCAGCATAGAGCCACCGCCCTCGGACACCACGCACTTGCACTGCGCGCAGGTACCACCGCCACCGCAGGCGGAGGCCAGGAAGATGTTAGATTCCGACAGTGTTTGCAGCAGTTTGCCGCCCGCCGGTACGGTAATCGTTTTTTCACCGTTGATCTCGATACTTACGTCACCGCTACTTACAAGCTTGGTGCGGGCGAAGAGAATCACCAGCACCAGTGCAAGAACGATGGCGGTAAACATGCCAACGCCAAAAACAATCGTCATATCCATAAGTCAGTGACCCGCTTAGATATCAATTCCGCCGAAGGACATGAAGCCCAACGACATCAAACCCACAGTGATAAAGGTAATGCCCAGCCCCTGCAAGCCATCGGGCACATCGCTGTACTTCATCTTTTCTCGAATGCCAGCCAGGGCGACGATAGCCAGTGCCCAGCCAACGCCGGCGCCGGCGCCGAACACGGCGCTCTCAGCCAGGTTGAGCTCCCGCTCCACCATCTGCAGCGACGCGCCGAGGATGGCACAGTTCACTGTAATCAGCGGCAGGAACACACCCAGCGCGCTGTAGAGCGCAGGCACGTACTTATCAAGGAACATTTCCAGAATCTGCACCAGGGCCGCGATAACACCGATATACGACAACAGACCCAAGAAGCTGAGATCCAGATCGGGCAACCCGGCCCAGGCCAACGCGCCATCCGCGAGCAGGTAGTTGTAGATGATGTTGTTAACGGGAACGGTGATCGTCAGTACCACAACAACCGCCACGCCCAGACCGAAGGCGGCCTGCACCTTCTTGGACACTGCAAGGAAGGTACACATCCCCAGGAACATGGACAGCGCCATGTTCTCAATGAAAATCGACCGGATAAATATGCTCAGGTAGTACTCCATCAGGCACCCTCCTCCGCAGTTTTATGAGGCGCCATTTTGAAGTCAGGGGCTTCAACCTGATCTTTATTGACGCTACGAAGGGCCCAGATAAACAGGCCGATGAGGAAGAACGCACTGGGCGACAGCAGCAACAGGCCGTTGGGGTTGTACCAGCCACCCTCGGTCACCAGCGGCAAGATCTCGAAGCCGAGCAACTTGCCGGCGCCGAACAGTTCGCGGCATACGGCAACGAAGATCAGCACCACCGAGTATCCCAGTCCGTTGCCGATACCGTCCATGAAGCTGGGCCCCGGCGCATTCTTCATCGCGAATGCTTCTGCGCGGCCCATAACGATACAGTTTGTGATGATCAGACCAACAAATACCGACAACTGCTTGCTGATGTCATACGCCACCGCCTTCAGCAGTTCATCAACCAGTATGACCAGAGAGGCGATAATGGTCATCTGCACGATGATCCGGATGCTGCCGGGAATATGATTACGGATCAGCGAGATCGACAAGTTGGAAAATGCACATACCGCTGTCAGCGCTACGCACATCACCAATGTCACCTTTAATGAGGTGGTTACCGCCAGCGCAGAACAGATTCCGAGGATCTGCAGTGCGATGGGGTTGTTCTTGAAAATAGGACCCGTGAGGGTTTCCTTTATGCCTTCCATGATCAGGCGTCCCCCGTCTTCAGATTCTGTAGGAACGGCTCAAAGCCGTTCTCACCCAGCCAATACTGCACCAGGTTGCTGACACCTCGCGTGGTTAAGGTCGCTCCCGCCAAACCGTCAACCTGATAGCTCGCATCAGCCGCTTGTGGATCAACTGTGCCTTTCAAAACACGCAGCGCCACTTCCCCGTTGTTGTAGACCTGTTTGCCTGGCCACAGGCTCTTCCAGCGAGGGTTGTCCACCTCACCGCCTAGCCCTGGGGTTTCCTTGTGCTCGTAGAAGCCAAGGCCTGCCACCGTGTTCGCATCCGACTCCAGCGCGATAAAGCCGTATAGCTGGCCCCAGAGGCCGTAGCCGTGAACAGGCAGGATGATCTTATCGATATCCCCATCCGCGTTAGACGCCAGGTATACCAACGCGTAGTGCTCGCGGCGGATAATCTTGGCAGGGTCATTATCCGAAGGCAGTGCATCGGACATGGAGCCATCTTTTGCAGCGGCGCGCTGGTTGTAACTGGTCGCATCCACATCAGTGCTGAAACGGCCCGTGCGCAGGTCTACAACGCGCGTATCAATTTGCGCGAACTGCTCATCGACACTGGCGCCTTCCTGCAACATGCCTGCAGCTGCGAGGATGTTTCGCTTGCGATCCAGTTCCTGATTGGCCTGCTGCTGCGGTTTCAAAATCACAGCGGCGGTAGACACGATGACGGAGCACACAATGCAAAGCGCAAAGGCGACCGTCAGGATTTTCTTGATACTGTCATTACTAGACACGAGCGAGTCTCCGCTTGATGTTGGCCTGAACCACGAAGTGGTCAAACAACGGTGCAAACAGGTTGGCGAACAGAATGGCGAGCATAATGCCCTCGGGGAATGCTGGGTTCACCACACGGATCAGCACGGCCATCACACCGATCAAAATACCGTAGGCCCATTTGCCACCATTGGTCATGGCCGCTGACACGGGGTCAGTGGCCATAAAGATCATGCCGAAGGCGAACCCACCCGTGACCAGATGCCAGTACCAGGGCATGCTGAAGGCCGGGTTGCTGTCTGAGCCGATCAGGTTAAACAGTGACGACAGCAACACCATTCCAAGGAACACACCACCCACAATCCGCCAGGATGCGATGCGCGTTGCAAGCAGCACTGCACCACCGATAAAAATCGCCAGTGTTGAGGTTTCTCCGATGGAGCCGGGCACCGCGCCAATAAAGGCCTGGGTCCAGCTAAAGGTGGCCTGCAGACCTTCCATGCCCTGAGAGGCAACTACGCTCAGTGCGGTGGCGCCTGTGTACCCGTCAACAGCGGTCCAGACAGCGTCGCCGGACAACTGCGCCGGGTAGGCAAAATAGAGGAAAGCTCGACCGGTAAGTGCCGGGTTGAGGAAGTTTTTACCGGTTCCGCCAAACACTTCTTTACCGATCACCACACCTAAGCTAATACCCAGTGCGGCCTGCCACAGCGGCAGATCCGGCGGGCAGGTTAAGGCAAAGAGAATCGAAGTGACGAAGAAGCCTTCGTTAACCTCGTGCCCGCGCTTCATCGCAAACAGGACTTCCCAAAACCCACCTACGATGAACGTCGTGGCGTAGATAGGGAGGAAGAACAGCGCGCCAAACCACAGACAATGCCAGACGTTACTGGCATCGTACCCACCGAACGCTTCGATCATGGTGCCGCGCCAGCCATCTATTCCGCCACCGCTCACGGCCAGAATGTCATTGGCCTGAAAGCCGAGGTTGTACATGCCGTAGAACATGGCGGGGAAAGTCGCCATCCAGACGGTGATCATGATGCGTTTCAGGTCTACACCGTCGCGCACGTGTGCGGTAGAACGCGTCACATGATTGGGGGAGTAGAAAATGGTATCTACCGCTTCATAAAGAGCGTACCAGCTCTGGAAACGTCCACCTTCCTGGAAGTTGTGCTCGATACTGTCGAGGTACTTACGCAATGCCATGTCTTAGCCCTCTTTCTCAATGCGGGACAGATTATCGCGGAGGATTGGCCCGTACTCGTATTTGCCGGGGCACACATAGGTGCACAGCGCCAGATCTTCTTCTTCAAGCTCCAAACACCCCAACGCTTGCGCAGTTTCGGTGTCGCCTACGATCAGGGAACGCAGCAATTGGGTGGGGAGAATATCCAGTGGCATGATGGTTTCGTAGCTACCCACTGGCACCATGGCACGCTCACTGCCATTGGTGTTGGTTGTCATTGCCAGCGGCTTCTTGCCGAACCAGCTACTCAGGTAAATACCCAGGTTTGAGTGCTTTGAGGCACCCGGTGACAACCAGCCCATGAATTCACGATAGCGGCCTTCCAGCAACACCGACACCTGGTTGTGATAACGGCCCAGGTATGCGGTAGGGGCTTGTACGCCGCGCCCGCCCAGAACCGAGCCGGAGATGATTCTGTTATCACCCTCTTTGACCTCACCGGCACACAGTGCCTGTAGGTCTGCACCAACGCGGGTGCGCAGCAGTCGAGGCTTCTCCACCTGCGGGCCCGCCAGTGCAATGATTCGATCGGTGTAAAGCTTGCCGTCGAGGAACAGGCGACCAATGGCAATGACGTCCTGATAGCCAATGGTCCAAACAACGCGCTGCGTGCTGGCTCCGAACAGGAAGTGAACATGCGTTCCGGGCAAGCCGGCCGGGTGCGGACCTGAGAACTCGGCAGTTTCGATATTGCCCGACTGGCCCGTGGGGAAGTTCGCAGCCGGTGCGGTGCACAGGAAGACGTTACCGTTGGTTAGCTTGGCCAACAGGTCCTGCCCCAGTGCGAAAGCCTCGCCTTGCTCGGCAATGGCCAAGGCGGGGTCGGCCGCCAGTGGTTGCGTATCAATGGCAGTGATAAAAATCGCAGCGGCTTCGGCATCGGCCGCCGGCACTTTGCTGAAGGGGCGTGTGCGCAATGCAGTCCATTGACCGCTCTGCACCAGCGTATCCCTGATCGCAGCGGCATCAAGCTGCCTTGCCTGCTCGGCTGAGTGAGCGCCAAAGTCTTCGGCGTCGTCGCCATCCACTTCAATCACTACCGACTGCAGCACTCGCTTGGCGCCACGGTTGATCGCTGACACCACACCAGACGCGGGCGCTGTATAACGAACACCCTCCGTCTTCTTATCGGCGAACAGCAACTGTCCCAGGCGAACCCTGTCGCCTTCGGCCACTGCCATCGTGGGTTTCATGCCAATGTAGTCAAAGCCAACCACCGCCACGGCACGGGCGGCTGGAGCTGAGTCAATACGCTGCTCCGGAGCGCCCTGGATAGGGATATCCATGCCCCGCTTAATTTTGATCATACGATCTGCCTACAGAATATTCGCAAATATGGGTTAACCGTCACGATTTACCGGCGTGGCCGTGGCAAACATAGCCACGTAACCGGCGCCCCGAGGCAGTCAAGCACGCGCGCGCACTGCCCCCAAATCTCGGCCGCGCGAATTATACAAGATGTGCACCCGGAAAGGCCACTCCCCTGACACACACAGATCATTGATTTAGAACAGATTTTGCACAGCCGACAGGTTAAACAATGTGCGCAGTTAACCCCGCCGGCGCCGGGACTGAGGATACGCGGGAAAAGCGAGAGAGGACGGCCGCCGAACGGCGGCCGAAGAAGTCGCTGGCCTAGCCCTTTTTCGGGTAGGTCGCGTAGGCAATACCGGCCATTTGCTCCAGTATGCGGTGCACCTGGCAGCTATAACCAAACTCATTGTCGTACCACAGGTAAACAACGGCTTGGGTGCCATTCACGATAGTCGCCTGCGCGTCATAAACACAGGCCGTGCGTGAGCCCACAAAGTCCGTCGACACCACCTCAGGCGAGTTCGAGTAGTCAATCTGCTTGCGCATGGTTGAGTGCAGCGCCATGTTGCGCATGTACTCATTGAGCGCCTCTTTGGTGGTTTCGCGGCCCAGCGTGATGTTAAGGATGGCCATAGAGACGTTGGGCGTGGGAACACGAATGGCGTTGCCTGTCAGCTTCCCGGCCAACTGCGGCAGCACCTTGGCAACAGCCTTGGCAGCACCGGTCTCGGTGAGCACCATGTTCAGTGGTGCACTGCGACCGCGGCGATCGGCCTTGTGGTAGTTGTCGATCAAGTTCTGGTCATTGGTGAACGCGTGAACCGTCTCAACGTGCCCCGTGACAATACCGTACTCATCGTCCAGCGCCTTCAGCGGCGGTACAATAGCATTGGTGGTACAAGATGCGGCCGAAATGATGGTGTCATTGGCACCAATGATGTCATTGTTGATGCCGGCAACGACGTTTTTCATATCGCCCTTGCCCGGCGCGGTCAGGATAACCTTGCTCACACCTTTGGATTTCAGGTGCAGGGACAGGCCAGCCTCGTCACGCCATACACCCGTGTTGTCGATCACAATCGCGTTGTTGATGCCGTACTCGTTGTAATCGATGCTGTCAGGCGAATCCGCATAGATCACCTTAACCTCATTGCCGTTTGCCACGAATGACTGACGCTCTTCGTCGACACGAATGGTGCCATCAAAGGCGCCGTGAACGGAGTCGCGACGCAGCAGACTGGCGCGCTTCACCAGATCGTTGGGCGCTTTGCCTTTGCGCACCACAATCGCTTTCAGGCGGAGGCAATCGCCACCGTCGGTTTTGTCAATCAGGATTCGGGCCATCAGGCGGCCGATACGGCCAAAGCCGTAAAGCACCACATCCACCGGCTCATCCACGGGCTTGGCGCTGGCACCCACCAGATCGGCCACTTCAGCAGCGACATACTCCTGAATGCTCATGCCTGAGCCTTCGCCCTTGTCGTAGTAATTAACGGCAAGACGACCCACGTCGATATGGGCAGGACCGAGGTTCAGCTCGGACAGGGCCTGCAGAACCGGGAAGGTTTCGAATTCGGACAGCTCGTTCTCTTCGACCTGACGCACATAGCGATGCGCCTTCATAATCTCCAGTACTGACTGATTGACCAGAGAACGACCGTAGATGTAGCACTTTACGTTACTCTCGCGCGCCATTCGGCCAACGACCGGGATCATGCCCTCGGCCAACGCTTCACGCTCTTTCCAGTCCTTGAAGTAATCGTCGGGGCGTTCCCGCTTGCGCTCGTTCACTCTGGCTACCTTTACTGGGTGGATTCAGGGGGCGCGTATTATCCAATCAAGACCGCGCCCCCGCAAGCACCGCGGCGGGTAATTGTTGGTGGCGCAGCGCCCCTCCCGTACAATGTCGCGCTCCAATTTTTAGCGCTCTCATCAGGCTGCCCTGAATGTTCAAGGAACTTGTCGACTCATCACCATGGCCCGCCAAAGCAGGCACGCGAACCGCTATTGGCCCCTTACCCGGCGCTGCGCCCGCAGCCTGCATAGCGGAACTTGCCTCTAACGGTCAGCTGCTGCTGGTGATTACAGCGGATAACACGGCTGCGCTCGCGCTAGAGAGAGAGTTGCCGTTCTTCCTTGGCGACGACGCCGACATCCTCACTTTGCCTGATTGGGAAACCCTGCCCTACGATAACTTTTCTCCCCATCAGGACATCATTTCAGAGCGACTGGAGACCTTCCACCGACTGCCCACCCTGCGCAGCGGCGTACTCATCGTCTCAGTGTCCACCCTGATGCATCGCCTGGCGCCGACGGAATACGTTGCCGGTGCCAGTTTAATGGTGGCGCCCGGGCAAACCCTGGAAGTGGACAGTTTCCGTAGCAATCTAGAGCGTAATGGCTATCGCAACGTGGACACTGTGTACGAACACGGGGAATTCGCCATTCGCGGTGCGCTGCTGGATATATTCCCCATGGGCAGCGACCTGCCCTACCGAATCGACCTGCTGGACGATGAGGTAGACACCCTGCGCACCTTTGACCCGGAAACCCAGCGCACTGTGGACCGCGTGGAAGAGATTCGTCTGCTGCCCGCGCGTGAGTTCCCCTTGAACACCCAGGGCGTGGGCCGCTTCCAGATGAACTGGTACGAAGCTTTCGACGGCGACCCGGATAACAGCCCTACCTTCACGGAAGTATCCGCCGGGCGTGTCCCGGGTGGTTGCGAATACTATCTACCGCTGTTCTTCGATACCTGCGCCAGCCTGTTCGACTACCTGCCAGACAACACGGCCGTTGCGACCCTGGGTGACCACTACGATGCGGCCCGGAAGTTCTGGCAGGAAGTCTGTGATCGACATGAGGAGTATGGCATTGACCCGCGCCGGCCACTGCTGCCCCCTGCGCGCTGTTTTATTCCGGTCGAAGACCTGTACGCCAGCCTGGGCGAACACTCGGTGCTTGAAATGCGCACCCACAGCGAAGCCCCCGCACACCTGACTACAACACTGCTGCCACCACC
>SPKZ01019432.1_pt1 | contig 32204 bp, 23 predicted proteins | sample 2456571 | NCBI WGS metagenome assembly SPKZ01 (sample SAMN11192286, study PRJNA482655) | marine metagenome | biome: ENVO:00000447; feature: ENVO:00000244|ENVO:00000211|ENVO:00000569|ENVO:00002023; material: ENVO:00002151; isolation source: ocean water from marine abyssalpelagic zone ...
CACGCTGTTTCGCTCCGCGAGAAGCGTGCCGAGCGTGAGGAGCGATTTGTCTCGGGATTTTGGGCATGGCGTGCGGCCACCGCCGACGGTAGACGGGCTACCCGCCGATGTCGGAGCTACCCCCGCTGGCCACTAGTCAGCTCCGCTCTTTACGCCGCAAGGTCTGGAGACCGCGAGTCCTCTCTCGCGCACGATAGAGAATCGCGCCAGTTGGCGATCGCTTCGAAGGCCCCCACATGAAGTGAGGGGGCTTTCTTCGCTTCTTGCGACGCCCCTTTGCACGAGTTCCTATCTCTTTGTGCATTTGGTTTGGGGCCCCCGATCCTGAGGATCCGACAGCAAGCTATTTGTGTAGGATCCTGAGGCTCCAGCGCCGCCTTGGCGGAGCCGCGTCCTCCGTGTTTTTTAGCTGCTTCGCCCAATGCAGCTCGTTCGGTTGAACTGGTTCGGCTCCGGGGTAGTTGCAGAACAGCTAACCCCGCCAAAACCCCCAACCGTCACCGTCGACTCGTTCACGAGCGAGCGGGTCTGAGCCCTTCAACTGGCCAATGGCTAAGGGGGCAATCATCGCCTCGACGGGACAGCGGCCCCGGCATGAACAACGGCCGATTCCAGAGGTGGGCTAATGCCCTACCCAATTTGAAACGGTTCATTGCCATCGGTCCAAATCGGGTACACTAGGCCAGACAGCCTGCCCACGCGGCCAGCTTGACCACTGTTCCCGTATTCCGATGTCTACAACACGAGTCCGATCGTCAGTCGAGCACTGGCCTGTAGTCACCCTCGACATCAACGCCAGCCCGATGCTCGACCAGGACTTCGAGCGGATGTTCGACGCCATGACCCGTGTGCTAAAACGGGAGCGTCGATTCACGCTGATCATCGACGCTCGCGGCTCGTCCAGCAAACTGACAGGATCGGTCCGAACCGTCATACAGTCCGGTCTGTCAAAAATATACGAGGACCTCGGTCGCTATCAAGTCGCAACGGCAATCGTCTTGGAGTCCGCCTACGCGAAAGGCCTCATGACTTCCGTCCTCTGGATTTTGCAGCAGCTGGGCGATCGCGACCAGCACAACTACGCGGTCTTCGCTACCTACGGCGAAGCCGCCAAGTGGGCCGTGGCCCAGCTCATCGAAGCCGGCATCACCGAGAGCTCCGAGCGAGCGTCGCTGCTTCGCGGAGTGACCGGAGGCAGCTCGCCCACGGCCAGCCCGTAGCTTTCTCCCGCGCAGATCCACCCACTTCCCCCCCCGTGCGGCTCAGCCGAACTGGACCGGTAGGCGGTCGGGACTGCGGAAGGAGAAGCCGAAGATTCCGCATTCTTCCCCTTCTTTCAGTCGAAGGTTCGGCAGCCGCTTGAGAAGCGTACTGATGGCAATCTGAGACTCGGAATAGGCAACCCGCGATCCCATACAGAAATGCCGACCGTGACCGAAAGCCTCGTGGGCTGGTTCGTTGTTTCGGTAAATGTCGAAGCGATCGGGATCGGGATATCGCTTTTCGTCGCGGTTCGCCGAACCGAGAGAAACGTGGATCTTGTCGCCCTCCTTCAACTGTACCCCCCCGAGCTCGAAGGACTGGGTAACGACCCTAGACACAATCTGAACCGGTGCTTCCCATCGTAGTCCCTCGTCAATAGCGGACCGTACGAGTTTTTCGTCCGCCAACACCGCATCAAACTGATCGCGGTTCTTGAGTAGACCGAACATGACCGAACCCAGCAAATGGTATGTGGTCTCTGCCCCAGCCAAGATCATCAGGCGTAGGAAGTTGACGACCGCCTCATCAGATAGCTGCTCCCCGTCGACTTCAGAGTTGCACAACATGGTGATCAAGTCAGTGCCCGAGCCACCGCGGCGTTCCGCTACGACAGGAGCGAGATACGCCGCGAACTTAGCGCCTGAGTCCATTCCAAGAAATGGGTCACTCACGACGCGACAAAGATCGATGGCCCACTGGTGCACCTGCTCGTAGTCGTCAATCGGCAGGTCTAGAATCGTAGTGAACACGCGAAGCGGGTAGGTGAAGGTAAAGTCAGAAATCAAGTCCGCCTCTCCCTTGTCGACGAACTCATCGATCAAGTCATTGGCGATCTTGTTGGCCGCGACTTCAAACTTTCCGCGCAACGCACTCGGAGACAAAAACGGGCTAGCGAGCTTCCGGTGATCCAAGTGAGCCTTGCCATCCATCTCCAGAATCGTCTTACCCAACACCATGCCCACGCCTTCGGCATAGACCGCGTTGGAAAACACTGTGTCGTTGGCCATTACCTCGTGCGCGAGCTCAGCACTGGTGACGAGATAGAACTCGTAGATCATGCCCTTCACGTAAAGTATGGGCGTTTCGCGCCGGAGTCGTGACCAAACCGGATGAGGGTTGGGCAACGGGTCCAGCTCACTGCCGCCAAAGAGATCGTTGATAGTCGGGGGGGTTGTTTCCGTCATGTTCTATTCCTCAGCTATTTCCTCAGCCGCCGCTGCCCCACGAGATAGCCTGAACCTCCAGGTACTCGTGAAGGCCGAACTCTCCGCATTCGCGTCCGATGCCTGATTGTTTGAATCCACCGAATGGTGCTTCCAACAAGTTAAGCGCTCCGCCAATAGACACGCCACCTGTACGAATTTGTTTCGCGATCTCAATCGCTCGCGCAGTGTCTTTAGTCAATATTCCACCGAAGAGGCCAAAGCTCGAATCGTTCGCGATCTGAACGGCCTCTTCGACGCTATCGTAGGGGATGACGCTAACAACGGGGCCAAAAATCTCGTCGGTCGCGATTCGCATATCGTTCGTGACGTTGGAGAAGATCGTGGGCTCGAGAAAGTATCCCTTCTTCAGATGTTCCGGCCGGCGTCCGCCACAGACGAGCCTCGCGCCATCTGCTTTACCCGTCGAAATGTACTTTTCAACAGCCGCGCGCCGTTCTTCACGAATAAGGGGCCCGAGCATTACGCTTTTGTCATTCGGATCGCCGATCTGAACGAAGGCCTGAACGAACACGCTCATTTTTTCGACGAGTTCGTCGTGTCGAGCGCGGGACACCAACACCCGCGTATTCATCGCGCAGCCCTGGCCGGCGTGAAAAAAAGCCGGTGAGGCCGCATACGGTGCTGCCTCGTTGAGATTCCAGTCGTCCAATATCAAATTGGCGGACTTTCCGCCGAGCTCCAAATGGACTCGTTTCAGAGTGGCTGCCGCACTGCTCATGATCCGTTTGCCCGTCTCGACAGAGCCGGTAAAGCTGATCTTGTCGATGCTCGGACTTTCGGCCAGTTCGATTCCAAGATCCGGCGACTCTCCAGCAACGACGTTGTAGACGCCCGCCGGTACGCCCGCCTCCTCCACCAATTCGGCGAACAACAAGTCGACAAGCGGACCGAAAGGCGATGGCTTCGTCACTCCAGTGCAGCCTGCGGCAATGAGCGGACCAAACTTCTGCACTGTCACGTACAGCGGGAAATTCCACGTAGGAATCAAGCCGCAAACACCAACAGGCTGACGATGCACCATAGAACTAACAGCCATGGTGCCGTTCTGAGTGGGCGCCGTACCCAATGGCAGCATCTGATCAAACTCGAAGCGAAGCGCGAGATCGGCGTAGTAGCGGAGGAGCTGAACCGGCATCTTCAGGTTGATGTAGTGGGTCACCCACTCGCAACCGTGTGTTTCGATGAGCAGCTTCCGGAACTCTCTCCGGCGCTCATGCAGCAGGTCAGCGATACGGTGAAGAATTTTCGACCTGTCTTGGGGGGTGGTTTGGCGCCAAGGCCCTTTGTCGAATGCACGACGCGCGGCGGCGATAGCCATCTTCATATCCTCGCGGGTTCCGTTGGGAGCCTCCGCCACGATATCTTCCGTAGCCGGATTGATGATGCCAAATGTGTCGGGCGTAGCCACCCACTTGCCGTCGATATAATTCTTGTAAACGTTGTTATCGGAAGAGTTACCCATATCGGGCTCCTAAGTTTCAGCGTCCAATGGTGGATTCGCCGTTCGAGCATAGGTTGCAGCCGAGCCTTTCAGCCCGCGCCGCGTTCGCAACCGATTGCAGAAGTTGCACGACTACGCCGGAAACTCGATCACGCTGCGTATGACCGTGCCGGCCTTCAATGCGTCAAAGGCATCGTTGATTTGATCGAGCTCGAAACGCTTGGTAATCATCGCTTCCAAGTCCAACCGCCCCGCCTGGTATAGGCGGATCAGCCGCCCGAACTCGGTGCGAACGTCTGCCGAACCGTACACGCTCCCTCGCAGCGTTTTCTCCGAATAAAAAATCTCCATAGCGCTGAACTGAACCATCTGGTCCATCGCTGCGACGCCCAGAATCGTTGTGGTCCCTCCTCGCCGTGTGGCATCCCATGCGCCACGAACTGTCGCCGCAGAGCCCACTACCTCGAAGGCGTAATCGAAACCCAGTCGCCGTGTAAGTTTTGCCTGTAGCTCCGGCAACTCATCCGGTGTGATGGCGTGGGTCGCTCCGAACTGCTTCGCCCACTCACGCTTGCTCTCTACCGGATCCACCGCGACGATTTCTGCCGCGCCGCAAATCTTCGCGCCCTGAATCACCGAGATTCCGACACCGCCAGCTCCGATCACCACCACGTTCGAGCCTGGCGTCACCTTCGCGCCATTCATCGCCGCGCCCACCCCAGTCGTCACGCCACATCCGATGAGCGCTGCCACGTCGAAAGGCACATCTTTGGGGATCTTGATCGCCGATATTTCGGGAACGACGGTTTCTTCACAGAAGGTCGCCGTACCAATCGTCGCCATCACGGGTGTTTCGCCCAATCGAAAATGGGGCATGCGCGTCTTCGCCATGCCCTTTTCGCAAAGGTTGGGCTGGTGAAATCCACAATAGGCGCAGCTGCCACAGGGCGGTCCCCAGGCGATGATCACGGAGTCCCCAGGCTTCACGCGAGTCACGCCTGTCCCGACTTCGACAACAACCCCTGCCCCTTCATGACCCAACACGCTGGGTGTCGGCGCCGGCATCCGCCCCTCGATGCAAGAGAGATCTGAATGACACACGCCGGCCGCGCGCATCCGAATACGTACCTCGCCGGGTCCTGGCCCATCGAGGGAGAGGTCCTGGATTTCGAGACGGCTGCCAGTGGCACCTAAGATGGCGGCTTTCATGTGTGTCCTTTTTACTGGGGTAGACCCTCGGCCTGACCGCGCAAACACTACCTACCCCATGGTAGGTAGTGTTTCAATAGGTAAACCCTGAGAATGCGGACATTATTCCACCTCTCTACTACGGTGTTCCCAATATTCAGCGATTATTGATGGCGTTGACGAACCAGGGCCGCCGCCGATACAGTTCGCCAAAATGGCGCGTGCTCCCCGTCGGACATCAAAAAAGAAGCCCTCCAAGCGGCCCGGCCCCGTCCCCGGTCTCGATCAGGCGCGAGCCGCGACCGCTTCAAAGAGTCTGCTCGGCCCCCTTCAGACCTTATCTCTCGATATTCGAGAGCAGTTCCGCGAAGGCCTGCGCCGCCGCGGGCACACAACTCGGCCTGTCCACTTCCAAGCGGTGGCCAACCTGCCCCAGGCTGGCGCTCGCCTGACATCGCTCGCTTCCCGGGCTGGCATCAGTAAACAAGCCATGGGCAAGCTGGTGGAAGAGCTCGAAGGCATCGGCTACGTCGAGCGCATCCCCGATCCGGCAGATGGCAGAGCCCGCCTCGTGCGTTTCACAAAATCTGGAATCGCTCTTATGCGCGACTCCTTAGTAGTGATCGACGAGATCTGGAGCGAATACGAGGCGATTCTCGGTCCTAAGAAACTCGTCCAACTGCGAGATTCGCTGGCGAAACTAAACCACGGGATCAGCAGCCAACGCTCCCACAACCTCGCCATGAAACTCGAGCTAGAGGACTGATCTCAACCATAGCGCTATCGCGCCGCCGCCGTCCCTCGACCCAGAGGCGCCAAAATAGAGCCCCAATTCGCCTGCCAGCCTCCGGATCGTCCGATTCCGTTTTCAATGGGCAACACATCTGTCCGCTGGCAGTAGACCGGGCTAGGGCAACAATCCGATCGCCCGGGATTACTCCCGCATCACTTAATTTTGATTCGTGCCGCCACAACGCGAGCCCAGCTCGCTCTGATAAACTACCCCGACCTCCCCTTAACCTGCCTCACATAAACAAGGTCCAGACCATGCGCTCGTCCCAATTTTTGTTTCAACTCGGCTGCAGCACGGTAGTTTTCGCTCTCGCTTACGGATGTTCCGAGGCCGGTACGCCAATCAGCGGCACCGACCCAAACACAGGCACCACAGGCGGAAACGGGGGGCAGTATGGCACCGGAAGCGGAGGAAGCGGCGGGCTCCTAGGCTCCGGCGGCGTCGGCTTTGTCCCCGACAGCAGCGCCGGAACCGGCGGCATGCTGAATTTCGCGGGCTCCGGCGGCACCGGCGATGCGGGAACGGTAGACGAGGTGATTGTCGACTGCATCACCGATCAGCAATGCGACGACGGCAACGCGTGCACCAGCGACGCGTGCACCGGCGCCGGACTCTGCGACAACGTTCCCATTGATGGCAATTGCGACGACGGCAGCAGCTGTACGACCAGCGATACTTGCGATGCCGGAATCTGTGTCGGCACCGACACCTGCACAGACGGCAAGAGCTGCATCGCCGGTTTCTGTTCCAATTGCCGGACGGATTCTGACTGCGATGACCGCAACCCCTGCACATCGGATGTTTGCTCCGCCGGAACCTGCAGCAGTACCGATCTCGATGCGGGCGAATGCACGGACGGCGTCGCCTGTACCAGCGGAGATCACTGCGTGGGCGGCACCTGCATCTCCGGCGTTGGCGACAACAACGTCTGTAACGACAACAACGTCTGTACCGACGACGCCTGCACATCGACCGAAGGCTGTAAAAACACTGGCAATACTGCTAGCTGCGACGACGGCGTCGCGTGCACCACAGACACATGCTCAAGCAAGGTTTGCGTCGGCGTACCGACAGAGGGCTCCTGCTCGGACGGCAACCCCTGCACCGCTGACATTTGCGACACCGTCTTCGGCTGCTCCAATCCCGCAGACGACACAGGGTCTTGCAGCGACAACCCGACGTGCACGATGGATAACGCTTGCTTGGCCGGCGTTTGCAAAGGGACCGACACGTGCAGCGGTGGGAAATTTTGTCCGCCCACAGGCGGCTGCACCGACTGCACAAGCGACACGGACTGCAGCGATGACGACCCCTGCACTGACGACGTGTGCGGCGGTTCTGGCTGTGAATATACGTTGAACACCGCCAACTGCGACGACGGCGTGGCTTGTACCAACAATGATACGTGCAACGCGGGGATATGCGGAGGCAGCCCCGACAACGGCTACTGCGACGACACAGAGAACTGCACCACGAATACCTGTGACCCCGCCCAGGGCTGCGTCGTCACCAACAACAGCAATGATTGCGACGACGGGTATTCTTGTACTCACGAGGACCGCTGCGTGGGCGGTAGTTGCGGCTCGGGAACTCCGACACCGGCGGACTGCGACGATCAAAACATTTGCACCACCAACTCTTGCGACACCACCAACGGCGATTTTCTCACCGGTTGCTATACAGTCAACAATTCAAATGACTGCACGGACGACGTCACTTGCACCGATGACGTTTGTTATGAAGGTGGCTGCTCGTCAGTGGCCAATTGCGACCCTGGAGAGCAGTGCGTGACCGAGACACAAATGTGTACGATTGTGACGGTCCGTATGCATCTCACGTCGGAGAGCGAATTCAAGGCAGTCGAAACCAGCGGGTTGTTTGACCCAGAAGACGCCGCGGTGAGCGATTTTGACCCGGCGACCTTCGAGTTCAGTAACGAATCCTCGTCCCTCGACGCCGAGTTCGACTGCGGCTGGCTTTGCGGCAATCGCAAAGACAACATGGACGCCATCGCATCCTATGGCGGGGATCTCGTCGTCTCCTTCGATCGCAGCGGCTCGCTTCCGGATCAAGATGACGTACTCGAACACGAGCTCTGGCTGTACAACGGCGCCACGTGGAGCCTTTGGCTGGACATCTCCGGAGGGATCGACTGCCGAGGGATCGGCTGCGATGTAAGCCTGGACGCGGCGCACATCATGGCCAACGGCGACGTATACTTCTCCCTGGGTGGACGGGGCACGATCATCACCGGCGACGTCGACTTCGATGAGGGCGACATCATCCGTCATAGCGGCGGAGTGTATACACGTGTGGCGGTACAGAGTTCCTATGACGACCGCGATATCGACGGCATCAGCGTCAACCCCATCACCCAGCGCTTCGTCGTTTCGTTTACCAACGACGGCTCCAACGGATCCGCCTTCGAGCAGGAAGATATCGTCCAGTTGGCGTTCGGTCCCGGTGACATTGCCATCCCAGGAACTACCATGTTCATGGACGGCTCAGCTCACATGGTCGATGACGGGGGCAACATCAATGGCGTACACATCGAGTAGGGCGCCCCTCGGAGGCACGGGAAACTCAGCTCATCGGGGATCCTCATCCAGCCGATCCCCCCATTCGGTAATCAGTGGCAACGCCCCTCGGAGCTTGCGCTGACCGCGCTCCTCTCACCAGGAACTGCCGACAACTAGCCGGAGTCCCGGCGACGATCTCGACGGGCGCACGCCAATCCCATCACGCCCAGGCGCGTTCGCCCCGCAGTGGTGCGCTATTAGCTGCTTCCACCCGCGAATCGCGGCGCTCACCCTTCCGTCTGCTGCGCACTATCAGCGAATCGCCAGTAGGTCGGAGCGCACAGCCGGCGCCACCCGCGCATTGCCGCGTTCACCCTTCCGTCTCATGGCGCGAATGGCTACACCACCCGGCAATCGCCGCGCCCCCCTCGTTCTGACGACGCCCAAAACACGACGGCCCCGCTCACCAAAGGTGGGCAGGGCCGTGCGAGAGCGTTTCCGCTCGAGTCTCTATCGGTAGAGAGTGGCTACTGCTGGGTGGCGACCGTCTTCTTGCCGATCCAGCGCTTCTCGCGGCTGTAGGGTACGGCGCCAGCTTCTTCGGCACTCACCGACTCTTTGTCGAGCTTGGTGTTCTTCGCCAGCGTGATCATGAACACGGTGGAACTGCCCTGGGCGCCGATGATGACAGACCAGGAAAGGAACATCATCCACATGCGGAACCAACGCTCACCGTACTTGGCGACGATGGCCTCTTCGTTGGACTTCCAGTTGTCGTACCATTTGTGAATGGTCACGGAGTAATGAACGCCGCAGTTCTCCACTCGGTGAACTTCAAAGCCTGCTCGTTCACACTGGCTGGTCACGAAACCGAGAGGGCAACTCGCGTCCGCTCCGGGGAAAATGTACTTGCCCATGAATAGGCCCCAGACCAAGTCTTCGTACTGCCAAGAGCGACGGAGTCCGGCAATCTGCAGATAGAAGATACCGTCGTCCTCAAGCATGCTTCGGACTTGGAGCAGGAACTTTTGGAAGTTCTTGATACCAACGTGCTCGGCCATTTCCAAACATGTGATCTTGTCCCACTTCTGGGCGGGTAGATTTCGGTAGTCGTCCACGATGACGGTGACCTTGTCGGAAACGCCGTCGTTCTTGGCTCGCTCGTGAGCCCAGTCCGCTTGCTCTTGGGCGAGAGTGATCCCGGTGCTGATGCTGCCGTGATTCTTAGCGGCGTGGCAGACTAGCGGTCCCCATCCACAGCCGATATCCAGGTGGCGGTCGCCTTCCTGCATCTGCACGTACTCGCAGACTTTTTCCAGCTTGCGTCGCTGAGCGTCCTCCAGAGTATCCTCGGGATCCTCAAAAATGCCGGTGGTGTACACCATCGTGTCGCCGAGGAACCAATTGTAGAAATCGTTACCGCGGTTGTAGACGTTCGCGATATCGCCTTCGTCGGAAGTCACCGTGTGGGTGACGTTCTGGCCCAAAAATTCACCAAAGTAGAACTTGGCGTCGCCCCACGTAAAACACATGCGAAACAGCTTGTTGCGCTTCAGCATGGTCTCGTAGACGTCCTGCTTGAAATCGAGCTTTTCGGCCATGTAGGCCTCGTAGAGGATCTCCATCGGGATCTTCTTGCCGCTCCACTTGGCCGCCATCTTGGCGTCCTTGAACTCGACGAAGGGGGCCCAGTCGACAGCTCCTCCATCATGCCTTCGTGAGCCGATGATTAGGCTCATGGCTGGAATGCCCACCAAGACCAACGGAACAGCGATCCATGTGCCAACGAAGACTGGCCAGCCGAGACCACTCGCGAACATCGCCGCCGCGGCTATCGCCGTCGGAATCAACAGCAGCAAGAAAACGCTCTGCTCCAATACCCAGAAAATGAAGGGCAGTGCGTGGGAGCGTCCGGTCTCCGAGTGCTGGGACGCGACCGAAGTGGTCGGCGATGAATTTAAAGGAAGATTGTCGATCGTTGATTGGCTCATGTTTGGTTCTTGGCGTTCGCGAGCTGCTCCGAGGAGGATGCTTGCCAGCCGAATGCAGCCAGCATCACCCCCGAACAAATGCGGCCAGACGGCCGCAACGGCGGGACCTTACTCGCATATCGCTGTCAGTGCGAGAGGCTCAATCCTTGGCTGTCAAAGAAAGCCGTCGACCCTAGACAAGCCCGGAGCCCCCAGATAAATCTGGCGTTCCGACGCGGGCCTTGCCCGCGACGCGATCGATGTGACCCGCCCTATGCTTCCTCGCCTCCCCCCACAACTCCTGTTCGCATCCGCCCTGCTTGTACTCGCCTCAGCCTGCTCTGACGCAGCCGATGGGACCGGCCGAGGCAGCGCGAGCGGGGTCAACCCTTCGGGCACCCTCGGAGCCCTCAGCGAAGCCCAGCGCCGACAGTTGTGCGATTTTACCCAGAACAACCTGCACGCGGGGACCACACTCCAATGCTCAGGCGGATACACGGTCACCACCGGAAACTACGACCGTAAGGGTGTCGACCAGTGCGCTCGTCGATTGGACCAATTCCCCTCGGACTGTACCGCGACCGTGAACCACGCCGAGCAGTGCGCTTTAGTAACGGACGGCGACCCCTGTGACAGCGAGGCGAGCGCGGCGGCATGTGAAACCATCGTTGAGTGCGGCAATCGAATTTGAGCCAACTCCACGGCGGCTTCAGCGAATTGACCCCGTCGAATTGACCCCGCCTGACTGATCCCGCGGCGCCTCGTTGCACCGAATTGAGTGAATCGCGGAATTATGGGCATATTTCGCGCCACAAGCTGGCCTCAAAGCGCATCCCATGCGATGGGGGCGCGTGACTTTCTCAGAGTTAAAGCTGATCCCCGAGCTTCTCAAAGCGGTGGAAAAGGCCGGCTATACGACGCCGACGCCCATCCAAAAAGACGCGATCCCCCCTGCCCTGGCGGGCAAGGACATCATCGGTACGGCCCAAACCGGAACAGGTAAGACGGCAGCGTTTTCCCTGCCGGTGCTGCAGCGTATCGACGAGATGGCAGGCAAGGAGGTGGAGCTCCGGTGCTTGGTCCTGACCCCCACTCGAGAACTCGCAGCCCAAATCGCCGATAGCTTCAAGACCTACGGCAGCGAACTCGACATCTATCACACGGTGATATTCGGGGGCGTCAACGACAAGCCTCAAATCCGCGAGCTTCGTCGTGGTGTCGACGTCTTGGTCGCCACCCCCGGACGGCTGCTAGACTTGATGAATCAAGGGGTCGTGAACTTGGGCTCTGTCGATATTTTCGTACTCGACGAAGCCGATCGCATGCTGGATATGGGCTTCTTGCCTGATGTTCGTCGGGTCACTGCCAAGTTGCCCCAGAAGCGACAAACGCTGTTCTTCTCCGCCACCATGCCCGCCGAGATCCGCGAGCTGGCTTCGGGGCTGCTCTACAAACCCGTCGAGGTTTCGGTCGCTCCTGTATCGGCGACCGCTGAACGGGTCGAGCAACACATGTATTTTGTCGACAAGGGCAACAAGCGGCACCTACTGGTCGATCTAGTAGAGGCCGACGACGTAAAAAAGTGCCTCGTCTTCAGTCGAACCAAGCACGGTGCGAACCGAATCGTGAAGGGGCTCCGCGCCGCGAATGTCTCGTCAGAGGCGATTCACGGAAACAAGTCGCAGAACGCACGTGTACGTGCCTTGGAAGACTTTCGAAACGGTGAGGTCAAGGTCCTGGTCGCCACCGACATCGCGGCGCGCGGAATCGATATCGACGGCGTCAGCCACGTCATCAACTACGATATTCCGAACATCCCAGAGACGTACGTGCATCGCATCGGACGGACCGCGCGCGCCGGCGCCGAAGGCATCGCGCTGTCTTTCTGCGAAAGCGAAGAGCGCCCCTTCTTGGTCGACATCGAGCGCTTAATTCGCCGCAACATCCCTCGCGTCGAAGATCATAGCTACCCGCCGAGTGAGCCAGTTCCAGAAGAGACGGATCTGGAACGCAAGGGCCGCGGCGGCGGAGCACGTCGTGCCGGTGCCGGCAATTCAGGGTCCCGAGGTCGCGGCCCACGGCGCGGCGGTGGCGGTCGGCCCGGTGGTGGTGGTGGTGGTGGACGCGGCGGGCAACGCCCCGGACGCCCGGGTGGACAGCGTCGCAACGGTGGCGGCTCCTCCGGAAGCGGTCGCCGTAGCTCAGCCTCGAAGAGCCGTTAGCCTGCCGGCTCGCTAGCAACCCTGGCCCGCTGGCGCTGCGGTCGCGCGAATGATAGCGCCCGGGGTTGTAGCCGCAACGACGGGGGTAGTGGGGGCTCCAGCGCGTGGACTCGAACCACGGACAAGTCGGTTAACAGCCGACCGCTCTACCAACTGAGCTACGCTGGAATATCTCTATTGAGGGGGCGGAGACTACCTCGCAGATCCGTCTGGTCAAGCGGAATTCTGGCTCATCTCATACGTATCTGGTCCGCGGCGGACTTTGCTTGCCGTCGTCCTGCCGGCCGGGTTGACGTCTTCGCCCGCCCGATGCGATAGCCGTGTCGCTTTGGAAGACTCGAAATCGACGGCGGCCCCGTCCACCGCTGATGCTGTGCCCGTCAAGGGCGAAACCGCCAGTCAAGAAACGACCCGCAAGGCAGGCAGAGGGGGGCTCGCCCTCGCCGCCGGCAAGATCTATTTTATCTTCCTCGGCCTGATCCAACAGATCGTGCTGCAACGAGTGCTGGGGCTCGATGGTTACGGCGGTCTCTCCACCGTGCTCAGCCTGGCGAGCATCACTTACAATCCCATCGTATCGTCATCCATCCAGGGCGTGAGTCGTGCGGTCGCGCAAAGCCCCGACGCTGAGCGGCCCCAGGCGCTCCGGCGGACCGTGGGCATTCATTTCCTTTTGTCTGTGCCCGTCGCCCTTGCTTTCTTTTTCGCGGCCCCCCTTGTGGGCGAGAGCTTGCGGGCTCCGCATCTGGTGAGCGCTCTTCGAATCGTCTCGTTCGTCATCTTGTTCTACGGGCTGTACACGCCTCTGGTCGGTGCTCTGAACGGACAACAAAAGTTTTTTCATCAGGCCGGGCTAGACGCCGCTGCCGCCACCCTTCGAACCTGCGGCCTGGTGGGGCTCGGTTGGTGGGGGGCTACCCAATTCGGTCGCGGTGTGGATGGAGCCGCAACCGGCTTCCTGCTCGCCTCCGCGACGGTCTGCCTTCTCGCCTGTGGCATCGTTGGGTTCGGAAAGCCCGGCGAGGGAGGCCCGAGTCTCAAGGCTCACCTCGGATTTATTGCGCCCCTGGTGTTGGGGTGGATCGTCTTCAATCTACTGCTTCAAGCAGACTTCACCATGCTCCGCCGCCTAGCGGCTGATGCCGCCATTGAGTCGGGCGGGCTGGCGAAAGACGCCGACAAACTAGCCGGCGCCTACCGAGCCACGCAGCTGTTTTGTTTTCTTCCGTTCCAGATGTTGCTCGCCGCGACTTTCATTTTATTCCCGATGCTCGCCCAGGCGCACCGCGACCGCGACAGAGAGGCGGTCGCCCGCTACGTGCGCCACGGTGTGCGCCTTGCCGTCATTCTTGCTGGGCTGATGGTGAGTGTCAGCTCGGGGCTTTCCGCATCGCTACTGCGACTCGTGTTCAGCGACGAGATCGCAGATCTTGCCGGCGAATCGATGCAAGTATTGACCTTGGGATACTGGTTGTTCGCCATCTTCCTGGTGTTCACAACCGTGCTCAATAGCCTCGGCCGCGAACGGATCAGCATGGCCATCACGGCGAGTGCCTTCGGCTTGGTCGTAGTCCTATGCTTCGTACGAGTGCCGGGAACCCCCTTCGGCAAGGAGCTGCTCTGGCAGACTGCCACCAGCACAAGTCTCGGAATCTTTTTCGCCACGAGCATTGGCTACCTGGCCGTCAAGCGCGTTGCCGGTAGCGTCGTCTCCTGGCTCAGCGTCGGGCGAGTGGTACTGGCCATGACCGTCAGCATTTCCTTGGGTCGATGGCTCCCCTACGAAGGCAAGCTCTTCACCCTCGTGCACTGCGCAATAGTGTCAATTTGCTACTGTGCGCTGTTGATAGGCTCTCGGGAGATCGGCCGCAACGAGCTGGGGATGCTAAAAACCATCCTGGCCAAGACGCCAACCCCTGCAGCTTAGCCCTACGGCTAGCTGAGCTTCCGTCGCATTCCCGACAGCTGGACCCGCTGCCGGATCACCCGGGCCACCACGTGATCAGCGACTCGCCGATTGTTCCGCGGGCGGGGCTTCGCCGCTTTCGATCGCCTCACGGACAAATAGATCTTCCAAGGTTTCGTGAACGGGAGCGACCTCAATGATCTGGGCCGATTCGTCAAGGGCTGCTCGCACCACCGCCTGTACGTCAGCCCCTCCGTCAACAGTGACCACCAGGCGACCCGGAACTCGACGAAGCTCGTGGTTCATAGCAGCGAGTTGCGACTCAAGAGCCTCGCCGACGTCAGCCAGCACCACATTCGTGTGGCGGACGTCCCGGTTCAGCAATTCGCTCAACTTGCCGGTCACCACCACCTCGCCCTTACGAAGGATGGTCACCCGATCGCAAAGGGTCTCTACATCTCCCAAGATGTGACTCGAAAAAAAGATCGTCCGACCCGCGGCACGCTCGGCCAAGATCAGTTCTCGTACCTCTTTGCGACCCACCGGATCCAAGCCGCTCATCGGCTCATCCAGGATCAGCAGCTCAGGATCCGCCACCAGTGCCGAGGCCAGGCCGGTGCGCTGCAACATGCCCTTCGACAAGCGCCGAACGGGACGATCTGCTGCGTACAAAACCCCCGTCTGACCGAGAACCTTCGTCGCCTGAGCTCGCGCGTCTTTGCGGCTGAGTCCCGACAGTTGCGCACACATCTCGACAAACTCGCGCGGCGTCAAAAAGGGGTACACATACGGGTTCTCGGGCATGAAGCCCACGCGTGCCATCGCGCGAACGCTCGGAATGGGATCTCCAAAGATGGTCGCATCGCCCGAAGTCGGGGATATCAACCCCGTGATCATCTTGATAGTCGTCGTCTTGCCGGCACCATTGGGGCCGAGAAAGCCGAAGATTTCACCCTGCCGCACCTCAAGGGAGACATCCTTTACTGCGTCCACCCGGCGCCTCATGAGCCCCAGTCGAAACACCTTTTGCAGCCGGTTCACCTTGATCAGAACATCAGACATGAGCCTTAGATTATCCGGGATTCTGTATCTTGCCTAGAAACCCATATGTCGATGACATTACACAAGTTAAGTCACTCCCCCGCGAGATCTGAAATCCCTCCCACGAGGGAATCATCGCGGCAAGATCTGCGCTGGCTGGGTGGGAAACGGTGGTACAAGTGAAACACCTCACATACTCAACAGTATCTATGCGCTCTCTATCTCGTTCTCTTATTCCCAGCCTCCTGATCAGCGCCCTGACGTCCACCACCGCAAGCGTCGGGCAGCCTGGCCCACCGCCCGGACCGGCTGGGCCTCCCCCGGGACCGGCAGCTCCGACTCCTCAACCTGCGCCGCAGCCGGCCTACGGCGGTCAAGCCCCCGCCCCCACCGAATATCCAGCTCCCGGTGGTTACGGTGTCCAGCCCGGCTACAACCCCAGCGGCAGCCCAGCTCCGGCCCAGCCTCAGACGATGGTGCCGGGACAGCCCGCCTACGGTCAGCCAGCAGACCCCGCCCCGCAACAGCCAAGTCCTGGCACAGGCTTTGAGGGCCAGACTCAGTTCGGCACCAACGGCATCGAAGCAGGCGTGGCCGGCCCGGCGGTGCCAGAAGATTCCGAAGAGAGCTCAAGCAAGAGCCCGGACTACCGAGCGCTGTCGCTAACGCGCCACAACGGACTCGAAGCCTCCACGGGGCTGTGGCGAGTGCGCGCGGCCGACTCCGGAGCACCCGGGACATTCCGCTTCAGTCTCTCATCTGCCTACTACGCGGGCAGCAGCTTCTTGTGCCCGCAATGTGAAACCACCAGCGGAACGCCGAACGTAATCGACGAGGTCGAACGCGTCGGAGCCCACATTCAAATATCTGCGACCCCCGCGTCCTTCCTCGAGGCGCACATCGGCTTTCATTCAAGCGCCACCTCCAACGACTTAGGCCTCCCCACGCTCCTTCAGGTGCTCGGCGATGCCAATATCGGACTGAAGGGTTTCATGCCGCATGAACCCGACCAACTATTCACCGCAGGCGGCGGTGTCGATCTGGTGCTTCTGAACGGCACCGGATCGGTGGGTGTGGGCAACGCAAACTTTCGGATGAATGCTCTGGCAACCGCCGATTTCTCGAACAAGCGTCAAGAATCAGAACGAGTACCCCTTCGTGCCCATTTGAACATGGGCTACTACTTCGACAACTCCGCGAACCTCGTCGAAGACGTAGAAACGGCCCGGGGGGGCTCACGCATTACGAGGATTGAGCGCTTCGGGCTCGGCATCAACCGAGTGGATCGATTCGAGATCGGACTTGGCCTCGAAGGGGTGTTCGAATCCGTTCGGCCTTTCGCCGAATGGACGATTGGTATCCCCTCCAATCGTCAGGGCTACGCTTGCGATCGCCTGGACACCAATCTGGGAGACCGCTGTCTGGGGGACGAGAGCAACTTCGGTCACACCCCATCGCGATTCACCCTGGGGGGGCGTGTGCTGCCTCCCTTCCTCGAAGGGCTATCGGGCTTACTGGCGCTAGATATCGGAACCGGCGCCACTTCCCAGTTCGTCGAGGAAGTCGCGCCGGAGGTGCCATGGAATCTCCACATGGGGATCGGCTATGCCGTCGATATTCAACCGCGCGTTCAGATCAAGGAACTGCCGCCGGAAGCCCCCGTCGCCACCGAAACCGTCCGGTACTTTATCGAGGGTAGCGTCGTAGAAAAAGGCACAGTCATCGCCGTCGCCGGAGCTATACTTCGCTACGACGGAAATGAATTGACCGGCATGGTCGCCAACACCCACGGACATTTCCGCTCCGCAGCTCTCGAGCCGGGCAATTATACGCTCAGCGTCGACAAAGACGGCTACCACACCGGAAGCTGCGTCGCCGCCGTCGGCCCGCAGCCTCCCTACGTGCCCACGGGCTACGGTCAAGCTCCAATCGTTCCAGGGCAAGCAGCCCCCGGCTACGGCGGAGCCTATGGGCAAGCCAGCGCGTACAATGGCCAACCGTACGGGGCGCAACCGCAGAGAGGGCAGCCGGGCACGGCTCCCCTCGCCCAGCCAGCGTACGGGCAACCGGGAGCGATGGGCCCCAATCCCATGGGACCGGCCTATCCCGGGGGGCCCGTGCCCGCAGACGGCGCTGGCTACGGCTCTCCTCCGCCAGCACCTGAGCTGACCGGACCGCAGATCACTTCGATTCGCTGCGAGCTCCAGGCTCTGCCCCAAGTCGGACACATCGACGGCGTCGTCACGGACGCAGAGTCCAATGATCCGGTGGCAGGAGTGGGTATCAAGATCACCGACAAACGGGACCGAAGCCTCGATATCGTTGCAGACCAGTCAGGAACCTTCCGCTTCGAAAACATTCCCCCGGGCACGGTCACTCTAGCCGTAGAGGCCGACGGCTACCTACGCACAGTGATCCAGGTCGATGTGGCCGCTCGCAAGGAGCAGCGCGTTTCAATCCCGATGGCCAAACGCCCAGCGCGATCGAACGTTGTGGTGACGACAAAAGAAATTCGGCTCAAGAAACAGGTTCACTTCGCTCACAGCAGCGCGGAGCTCATGCCTGACTCCATCGCCATCATCGCGGAAATCGCAGAAGTGATGTCTGACCACAGCGAAATCGAGCGGATCGAAGTTCAGGGGCACACCGACAACACCGGCTCCCCCGCCTACAATATGAAGTTGAGCGCCGACCGCGCCGCAGCTGTGCGAGAAGCGCTAATCGTGAACGGCGTGGCCCTAGGACGCATTACTGCCAAGGGATACGGCGACACCCAGCCGCTCGCTCCGAATGTTTCAGACCGCAACCGCTCCCGGAACCGCCGCGTACAGCTGGTCATCAAACGACGGCGCTGAGGGCCGACAGCGCTGAGGGCACGGCCGGGGTGCAGCGGCTAACGCCCGTGCTGCACAAGTCGCGTCGCAGCTCCGACTCCTACTTCTGAACGCGCTCAACCCTGGCTAGGAGCCTTCGGGGCCCGGCTCATCCTCGGCCGCCGAAGGCAACGGTCCCACCTCGTCTAGGATTTTCTGAACATTTCGCTGCGCTTCGGGACCCACGTCATACTCGAAACGGAGTTCCGGCACTCGCTTGAGCTTGAGGTGCTGCCCCAGCCCTTTGCGCAATTTGCCAGCCGCGCCCTTCACACTCGCCACCGCATGGCGGCGCATGCGAGGGTCGTCGTCCCCCACTAAGAGTACGAATTTTACCCAAGCCACGCCGAGGTCAGCTGGCAACTTCACGTCAGTGATTACCAGACCAGCGAGACGCGGATCCTCCAAGGTGCGGGAAAGCTGCGCGCCGATATAAGCTCGGATCTGCTCAGCTACGCGACGCGGACGTCGACTGTCAGCCATAACGGTGCGTTCCTCCGAGCAAGGCAGCCAACCGACAGAAAATCATTCGGTCACCACCTCGCCCGCTCAATCGAGCGTCTGGGGAACCTCTTTGAGTTCGTATGCCTGAATGATGTCGCCCTCGGCGACATCGCTATGGCCATCCAGCGACATGCCGCAATCGAAGCCCTCTTTGACCTCTTTCACGTCATCCTTGAATCGCTTGAGACTGTCGAGCTTGCCTTCAAAGATCTGCTCGCCAGCGCGCACCAATCGAACGTGCGCAGAGCGGCGGACCATGCCCTTGACGATCATGCAACCAGCGATGATGCCGGCTTTGGTGATCTTGAACACCTGCCTGACTTCCGCCTCACCGAGTGCCTGCTCTTCGTAGATGGGCGCCAGCATGCCTTCCATGGAGTTGCGAACATCGTCGATCACTTCATAGATAATGCTGTAGTTGCGAATCTCGATGCCCTCTTTTTGGGCGAGAGAACGCGCCTTGCCGGCGGGGCCAACGTTGAATCCGATAATCACGGCCTTGGCCGCGGCCGCGAGGTTCACATCGCCCTCGGTGATCGCGCCCACTCCGGAATGAACCATCGTGACGCGAACCTTGTCGCCGGATAGATCCACCAGGCTCTGCTGGAGCGCCTCCACGGAACCCTGAACATCACCCTTGATGATCAGCTTGCATTCCAGCTGGTTGGCTTCGTGCATCGCCTGGGCCAAGTCATCCAAGGAGACTTTAATGGTAGTCGACATCAGGCTCCGACGCTCTTTGGTACGACGGCCTTCCGCAATCTCTTGCGCGTCCTTTACGTTCTTCACCCAGTGAACCGGATCGCCGGGAGAAGGGACTTCGCCGAGACCGATTACGGAAACCGGTGTGGCGGGGCCCGCCTCTTTGATGTTCTTGCCGAGGTCGTCGACAATCGCGCGGATCTTGCCGAAGGCGCCACCTGCCAGAACGACATCTCCGCGTCGCAACGTGCCTTCGGTAACCATCACGGTCGCCACCGGGCCGCGTCCACGGTCAAGCTTAGATTCGACAACAACACCGCTTGCCGGCCGGTCCGGGTTTGCCTTCAGCTCCATGACTTCCGCTTGAAGCAGCACGGTGTCCAGCAATTGGTCGATGCCTTCGCCGGTCATCGCTGAGACCTCAGTAAACAGAGTGTCTCCACCCCATTCTTCTGGGACTAGGTCCAGCTCACCGAGCTGACGACGAACACGTTCCGGCTGTGAGCCTTCTCGGTCGATCTTGTTGATCGCTACGATGATCGGAACCTTGGCTGCCTTGGCATGGGAGATGGCCTCTTTGGTTTGCGGCTTCACCCCGTCGTCAGCTGCGACTACTAGAATGACGATATCTGTCGCGTCCGCACCACGAGCCCGCATGGACGAGAACGCGGCATGTCCGGGAGTGTCCAGGAACGCGATACGGCCTTTTTTGGTCGTTACCGAATAGGCGCCAATGTGCTGGGTGATGCCGCCAGCTTCGCCGGACGTCACGTTGCCGGAGCGGATCTTGTCGAGCAGGCTGGTTTTGCCGTGATCGACATGGCCCATGATGGTGACGATGGGCGCGCGAGCTACTCGACCGGCATCTTCCTCGTCTGATTCTTGGCCCTGAGCCTTGACGATGGCCTCGGCTTCACTGACCGCGACATCTTCAATGTCCCAACCAAATTCCTGGCCAACGATCTTGGCCGTGTCGGCATCGAGGGTCGTGTTGATGTTCACGCCGGTCATTCCGAGACTCAGCAACTTCATCAGTACTTCGCCGGACTTGGCGCTGATCTTCGCAGCCAACGCCTGTACGGAGATGCTCTCCTCGATCTTGACGACCTTCTTATGCGCTGAACGTTCCTGAGTAACGCTACCTCCACCACCGCGGCGGGGCGCGAAAGATCCGATACCGCGGCGCGGGCCACGGCCCATTCGGCCGCCCATCATCGGTCGGCCGCGATGCCCACCACCTGGGCCTCCGCCACCGGGACCGCCGGTCTTCGCGTCGTACTGAACCCGGCGAGGGCCAGCGCTCCGCGGAGGTGTCGGGCGAGGCACGCCAGGGCGGCCCTCCCAAACGTCGATACCCGTGCGCGGCGCCGTCGAGGGACGGGCTGCGGCATCCGCACCTGCGGGCGCAGGCGCAGCTGGAGCTGGCTCGGCCGGCGCGGCGGCCGCGGCGGCCGCGGGAGGTTCAGGAACCGGAGCGGGGGCTGCCGCTGGCGCCGAAGGCTCAGGGGCTGCTGCCGCTGGCGCAGACGGCGCTGCGGCTGGCGCAGACGGTGGCGAGGCGGCGGCGGGCGCGCTCGGAGCGGCAGCAGGCGCGCTCGGAGCGGCGGCAGGCGCGCTCGGAGCGGCGGCAGGCGCGCTCGGAGCGGCGGCAGGCGGAGGCGCCGCTGCCGGCACTGCTGCCGGCACTGGCGCTGCTGCCGGGGCAGACGCTGCCGGGGCAGACGCTGCCGCGGCAGCAGAAGCCGGAGGCGCCTCCGTGGCGACCTTCCGAGTCCTACGCTTCACGACGCCGTGGCGAATCTGCTCTTCGACCGCCTTTTCGCCACCTTGTCGAGCCAGTTGCCGCTTTACACGGTCAACCGCCTCAGGCGCGACAGCGCTCATATGGTTTTTCACATCTGTCACGCCGACGGACTGAAACAAGGCAACCAGTGACTTGTTGTCGACTCCGAGATCCCGGGCCACCTGGTATACGCGTACCTTGCCGCTCATCTATCCTCCATGGGTTGAGCGCTCATACCGCCCAACCGCGAAATCATCTCGGCTCGGCGAATTTCTCTGCCGAGCCGGTTGTCCAAAAGGGCCACGATCGCGATTTCATCGCGTCCGCATGCCAGCCCAAGAATCTGTTTTGTACCCCACGCGATAGCCCGACCGTCAGCGATACATCGCTGCACGTAGTCGAGGGTCGCTGTGGCGGCTGCGTCGCGTGCGACGATGCACAGTTCGCTCTTTCCCCCGATGACAGCATCTTTGGCAGCATCGGCCCCGGTCGCTGCATGGCGCGCGCTTACCGCGGCGCTCAGCAAACCAGCGATTCGGCGATCCGCGCCGTCCGCGAGCAGAGCGAAAAGCACCGGCAAGTCGCAATCAACCGCGGTGCGAAAACTACGGGCGAAGCCCCGCTGCGCAGCCTTCTTGAAACATGAGGGGCTGACGTGAACCCAGGCACCGCGACCGAAGGCCCCCCCTCCGAGATCGGGCAGAAGCCCGCCGTCCGGTCCGAGTACAATTCGTACCAGCTCGCGCTGCTCGGTTCGCTCACCACAGCCGACGCAGCTACGCGTAGGAACTCGCTGGCGCTCCTTACTGCTGTGCCGTTTAGGCTTGGTCATTGTGCTTAACTGCATACCTGATATTCACGGAACACGGTGGTCGTCGTTTAGACGGTCTCCGACTTCTCTGGCTGAGGGATCTTGAGACGCGCCGCATCGATTTGAGGCGCCTCATCCCGTAGAAATTCGTTGGCTGAAGCCTGAACTCGTCGGGCCTTCTTGTTCGCGAGACCGCTTCGAATACTCAGTCGGTCGGCGTCTTCCTTGATCACCTCGGCGATCGATCGATAGCCGCCTTCTTCGAGGAGCTGCAGCGTCCTGAGACCGATACCACTCACTAAGCGTAATACCTCCTGATCGGTCGGGGGCTCCACTCGGGTACTTGCTTCGACAACGCGCTCTTTGCGTAGGCGCTCCATCGTCTCGGCGGCACCTGATTTGAGAGTATCCGCGTCCTCTTTCGCCGCGAGGCCCTCGACCGCGTGAAGCTCCTCCACGTCGGCTTCGGCGACCTCTTCGAGCGCACGAAAACCCAGCCGATACAGCCCATTGGCGACGTCGTCGGTCAGGCCCTCGATCTGGCGAAAGGCATCCAAGCTTTCGTTCTCCATCTGCTTGAATTTGCTATCGCTAATGATGTCTAGTTTCCAACCCGTGAGCTGGGAGGCCAGGCGTACATTCTGGCCCTTGCGACCGATCGCCAGGCTCAGCTTCTCGTCCGGAACTACTAGTTCCATTCGATTGTCAGCCTCGTCGATGATGACCTTGTTTACATCGGCAGGCTGAATTGCCGCGATAATGTAACGAGCTACATCCTCGTCGAAGGGAACGATATCGATCTTTTCCCCGCGCAATTCCTGGACAACAGCCTGAACGCGAGAGCCCTTGATGCCGACACAAGCGCCGACCGGATCCACGTCACCATCCCGAGTCGCCACGGCGATCTTACTGCGGAAACCCGCTTCGCGAGCCACGTTCACGATGCGCACGATTCCTTCGTAGATCTCCGGGACCTCGGCCTCGAACAACTTCTCGACTAGATGGGGATCGCTGCGACTCAGCAGAACCAACGGTCCCCGCGCCTCTCGGTCGATATCCTTCACGTACGCGACGATGCGATCACCGGGACGGTAGGTCTCCCGCGGCGTTTGCTCTCGGTAGGGGAGAATGCCTTCGGTCTTGCCGAGATCGACAATCACATTGTGACCCTTTTCGAAGCGCCGAATGATTCCGCGAATGAGCTCGCCCTTGCGGTCCTTGAACTCGTTGAAAATCAGATCACGCTCGGCATCGCGAACGCGCTGCAGCAAGACTTGTTTTGCCGTCTGGGCAGCGATGCGGCCGAAGGTGCTCCGCGCTTGTTTGATGTTGAGCACATCTCCAAAGTCTCTTTCTTGCTGGGCCGCCTTCTCCGCGTCCTTCGGGTGCCAAAACACCTGAAAACCAAGCTCTTCGCCAATTTCCGCTTCCAAGCCGTGAGAGCGGGCCAGGGCCGCAGAGATCTCATGTTCGCTCTCGTCGACTTCTTCAACCACCGTCATGTACTGAAACAAGTCGATGTTCCCGGACTCTTCATTGAAGTGCGCTTCGAACTCACGCCCCATTCCGAAAGCAGCTTGAGCCGCCTTGAGGATGGCAGCTTCCATGGTTTCGATCAGGATCTGTCGATCGATGCCCTTTTCGGCGGCGACCTGGTCGACGATTCCACCTAGGTTTGCTTCGAATGCTTCAGCTTTGCTTGCCATTGAAATTACCTACTTCGCTGCGGCGCCCTTACGCCGCCGGTGCCCAGGATTGCGATTCTTTACGGATCGCTCGCCTTTTGGCATGTCTAGGACGAGTTGTGCACGCTCAATGAGCGCATAAGAAACGTTAGTGGATCCAATATCCGCATCGATCGCAATTTCCGTACCGTCTTCGCTCACTCCGGACAGCGGACCGCGGAGGGTGAACTCACCATCGATGGGCTCAGACATTTTTATCTTGGCGACGCTGCCCTTAAACCTACGAAAATCATCGATGGAGTAAAGCGTTCGGTCCAGACCGGGCGACCCGACGTCAAGCCGATAGGCCGCTTTGATGACGTCAGCAACGTCGAGCGCCGCGGAGATATCTCGGGAGACCTCCGAACAGAGATCTAATGTCACTCCGGCAGCCGGCTCGGTCGCGTCCGGCCGTTCGATGGTGACGTACAACACGTGAGAGCCATCATCCCGCTTCCATATGAGTTCAACACCGACCACGCCATGCGCACGCAACACCGGCTCAATCAGCGAAACCAGACGGTCCCGGTCGAGGGTTTTGAGTCGTTCAAACGCGAAAGGCATGACAGAGGAACGGAGCGACGAGAGCAGGAGAAAAACTGGGCTGAGAAAAGCTGGTTGAGAAAAAAAAAACGGACCGCCCATGAGGGAGTCCGACCATCCATCCGAATTCGCGGCGCGAAACTTATCCAACGGTTCAGCACTATTCAAGTACTGCTCCCGGCGCTCGAAAAGCGCCACCACCGGATCGGGGGACCGCCTCCTACACCGGATTTAGGAAAATTCCCAGCCCCACAAGCACAAAGTAGCGAAAATATAGGAAGCTTTCGCTATTTACCGGCAATCGGATAGGTTTTGCCGGCAATTTCCACCACCAAGGTGCCGTCAGCAGCGGTATCCAGCCACGGTCCCAACTCAAGCTGGGCGGTACGGCTGAATTTAGCGTCAAAACTCTGGGATTTCACACGCACCAAAAGCACATCATCCTCGACAATCCTCAAGGATTCGACATCGAGGGGTTCCTCGGAGCCGTCACTGAGCACCGCCCGCACGGCATCCCCATGTTCGCGCAATCCCTCGACAAAATATGGCGTGCCCTGGACGTCCAAATAGGTCCAGTCGTATCCGTTGCTCAGGATCCAGCGCTCATCGTCCGGGTGCCGGCGCAGCCACGATGCAAACGCCCGAGCCATCGCACGCCGTTCCACCTTCGCGCCATCGTGCCAAAACTGGCCCTGGGCATCGAGCACGATCGTGCTTTCCCGCGACTGGCCCTTAGGCGGCGGGAAGCGAAAGAATTCGGGATGATCGCCGGGGCGCACCTCTCAACCCTAGCACCAGCAGAATATTCGACTGCCGACAATCTCGCTCGCTCTGCCTGCCACGGCTGATTCGGCATCACCGAACGCGGCCTCACCCGCGCCGGCCCCTCCCGCGAAAGCTGCGATTTTCGGTAGCGCCAAAGCACCGGAGTGTTAAGTCCCTGCCATGAACGCCACCGGAACTGACGACGCGAATCGAGCGTACTACGACGCCTTCTCCAAGGGCTACGAAGACCAACGTGGAGCCAACGCCCCCGACGGCTATCACGAGCTCCTGGACGAATTAGAAACGGGTTTCGTCCGCCGTTACGGCCGGGGCGCCAACATCCTCGAAGTTGGCTGCGGGACCGGTCTGGTGATGCGACGAATTTCTGAATTCGCCCGAAGCACTCAAGGCGTCGACATCTCTCCCGGCATGCTGGAGAAAGCGCGAACCCGTGGGCTCAACGTCCAGGAGGGCTCCGCAACCAAGCTGCCCTTTGAAGACAACAGCTTCGATCTGACCTGTTCCTTCAAGGTACTCGCCCACGTTCCCGAAATTGGAACCGCACTGTCCGAGATGGCCCGAGTCACCCGGCGCGGCGGCATCGTGCTGGCTGAGTTCTACAACCCCCACAGCCTCCGCGGGCTGGTGAAGCGTTTCGGCCGAGCCGGGGCAATTTCCGACGAGAAGAATGAAAGCGACGTGTACACACGCTTCGACTCGCCAGCAGAGATCGAGCGAATCATGCCCTCGAACTGCGAACTAGTGGACGCCCGGGGCGTGCGAATCTTCGTCCCCACCGCCCACACCATGAACCTGCCGGTGGTCCGAAGTATCTTCCGCTGGGCGGAACGAAAGAGCTGCGATTCGCGATTGTCGCGCTTCGGCGGCTTTTACATCGCGGCCATGCGCAAGCTCTAGTCAGCGTACCCCGCGGACGGCTGCCACGGTTCCCCCGACCGAGGAGCCCCGCCACTTAGAAGCGTGCGCCCCATCCGATAGCGAAGCCATCCTGGCTCGCCATCAGCTGCGTCCCCAGACCCGCAGCTGATGGCTTCTTACGCCGGAGCTCCTTCGGGAGCTTTCGCCGACGCTCACTCTCGTGTTCCGGCACGTAGGAGGCGTGCGCCTCAATGATGCCCGTGATGGCCGTCACCGCTAGGGCGCCGGCAGACCAGAGAAATACCTGGTGAGCCACCTGAAGGTTTTCGTTCAACACATCGGTGTCTTCTAGATCGCGAGCTCTCTCGGCGGCCTGATGGTGCAAATCCAACTCGATGGCGGCCGCACTGATGGCCGTCACACCCAGCGCCGTCTCAGCCCCGAAGAATATCCATCCCAGGAGCGGGTCTCGATTCTGGAACTGCCCCACGCCGAAGGGCATCGAGGCGAAGGACCGGCGATGTCGCTCAACCACCGGCTGCCGTTCCGCAAAGGATTCCAGACCCAAAATACGTTGTCGCTCTGCCGCCTCCCTCGCCTCGGCGGAGCGACGCGCCGCCTCGGCTCGCGCCAGACGCTGATCCTGCGCGCGGGTGATTTCTGCCAATAGCGTCTCCCGAACAGCAAAGAATCGATCGATGACAGGGATCGGGAACACGATGCCATCGGGAGGTGACATTTGAGGGTTCTCCTGAATAGCCAAACGAAATTGTTCGCTGGCACTCTTCTCATGACCCAGCGCCAGCTGACAGGCCGCCAGGTACGTGCGAGCCTGTTCGCGAGATTTCGGCTCACGAACGCCGTCGTGCTTGAGCGCGCTTTCAAAAGCCGTCACACACTCTTCGTAGCGACCGGCTTCGAAGTACGTCGCAGCCCGGTCGACGAGCTGCCCTTCCGACGGCGCTACGTCGACGACGGGCGGCGTGTCCTCCACGGCTGCTGCGGGCTGCGCGACCGCAGACCCAATGCCGGCAGTCGCGCACGCCAGCACGCCCCCGGCGGGGAGCCGCAAGAAGACTGATAGGGAGAGATGTCTCATGATTGCGCTCGGCGACAGCTCCCGAACGCTACGCGCCAGAGTCGCTCAGCGCCAGTTTAGCTGTGTTCGCTGACCGGGTCGAAGCGTAACCTCCAAAGCCTTCGCCGGTATACCTTCCGTTCCTGGAGCTGGCTGGAGCTCACAACGAGCGCTTATCGAAGGGCGGGACATCGGTACCAAGCGCTCTCCAGGAGCCTCCATCGAACCCAAAAACAACGTGGGGCACAGCACTGAACCCTTACCCGCCGGGACAGCCAGCGTCGCGTCCCGGTAGGAGATGCGGCCGACAACCCGGAGTTCGTCCTGTCCCGCCGCGATCTTCACGGTCTTTCTCTCACCGGTGCAGCAAGCAGTATTCGGCGGCAAGAACTCGAACTCGTGCGAACCGACCGATAGATCGTGAGAACGCGCAAACCATTGGCGTGGCTTTCCGTCGATCAGCAACCGGCCGCCGGGACCCGCTATGTGCACCCGAACCGCACGCATGCCAGCCAGCGCATGGGATGCCTTGCCTCTGGGTGCTATCGGCCGGGGCACTGCCTTGCGTGGGGGAGGGCGACGGGGCTGCTCCGACGCCACTGGTCGGGCAATAGCCGTCGGGACCGCCGGACTGTCCCCAGCGACCTCAGTGGGGCCAGCGGGCTCGCTGAGGGTTGGCGGCGGCACACTCCCCGCCCGCTGTGCGAGCCCCATCCACACAGCGCCGACAACACCCACACCGAGAGCGCCAACGACCACGCGCCGAAAGGCCCGGCGCAATTGGCGACGGCGTGCGAGTGAACCGACCGCTGCGAGGATTTCCGAGTCCCCGGGCTTGTAGGCCAGGGCGCGGTTGTACTCCGCCGAAGCGATTTGAACATCGCCTGCCTCGCGCGCCCTGCACGCCCGAGACAGCAGCTCCGGGACCACACGCGCCGCGTAACTATCGGCATACTGAGTGCTGTCCGCCAGGTACTCACCCAACACGACCATGGGCTCGTCCAAGTCGAAGGAGTTCAGCTCGTTGGATAACGCCATAGCGAACTCGTCGATACTTGAAAATCGTTCTTCCGGCGCCACGCTCAGTGCTTGTTCGAGGATGTCGCTCCAACGCGCCCCCACGCTGGCTCTCTGTTGCACCGCGGTCGGGTGCTCTCCGTCCAACACCCGCCGCAACACCTGCGCCGGGTTGCTGCCAACAAAGGGGAGCTGCCCCACCATGCACTCGTACAGCAATACCGCCAGACCAAACACGTCGGCGCGGACGGTGACTTCTCCGCCCTCGATCTGTTCCGGCGCCATGTGGGCGGGTGAACCGAGCACCTGCCCCGTCGAAGTAATTCCCTGGGCATCCAACATCTTCGCGATGCCGAAATCTGTCAGCTTGATACTGGGAAGCATGCCGGGCTCTTCGTCCCTGGGCAGTTCGACGAGCACGTTCTCTGGCTTGATATCGCGATGGATGACGCCGTTTTCGTGAGCGTGAGCGAGCGCAGCTGCGACCTCAAGAACCGCCATGACAGCGACCTCCGCCGGCATGGGATGATGCCGGTCCAACAACTCCCGCAGGGAGGCACCCCGAACCAACTCAACGATCAAATAACGTTCGTCGGTTTCCTCGCCGGAGACGTCGAACACCTGAACGATGTTTGGGTGACGAAGCTTCGCCACGGCCTGGGCCTCACTGACGAATCGCTGAGAGACTTCCTCGTTCTCCCGCAAATGCCGATGAATCAATTTAACGGCGACATCGCGCTGGAGCCGCTGATCGTGGGCACGGTAAACCGTCGCCATTCCCCCGTGACCGATCTCCTCGAGCAGATCGTACTTCTGAATCCGTGGGACTGATTGGATGGCGGTAATCATCGAGGTATCGAGGACAGCTGTCTCGCCGACCCGTCACTGCTGTGAGACTATCAATTCTCGCACTGTTAGGCCGCCTGAGCCCAGGTGAAATGTGCCCCGAGAAGGAGCGGACAGGGGAGAAAGTTCCGTTTTGACGCCGTCCCAGGCTCCCAGAAAGGAGGGTCTGGCGCCCCCAGCAGCCCCATTGATCATTCGCCTAGGCTCCCCTGCCCTGCTAATCAGGGGCCATGTCTGGCTTTCAGCGAAATTCCTCAGGGCAAGCGGTGATCGGCGCGGCGGTTCTCCAACACATCGTCGAGACCGGCACGCTCACCACTCCAGCGTACATCTACGATTTGGATGGAATCGAAGAGGGGGCGAAAGCCCTGGTGGACGCCCTAGGCCACGACAACATCGTCGCCTACGCAGTCAAAGCGAACACAGCAGGCTCGGTCGTCAAGCGCGTCGCCCGCGCCGGTGCTGGAGCCGACGTGGTCTCAGCGGGTGAGCTTCAGGTAGCCCTGGCATGCGGCGTCCCCCCGGCTCGAATCGTGATGAGCGGCGTTGGAAAAGACACGGCCGAGTTTGACCAAGCCATCAGTGCCGGCATACGCGGAATCCAGGTGGAGAGTGTGGAGGAGATCGCGCGACTGGCTGCCCGGGCTTCCGCGCTGAGTCATGACGCGAACGTTTCAATCCGTATCAACCCCAGCGTGGAGATCGATTCGCACTCGCATATCGCGACGGGCCACGACGAAGCCAAGTTCGGCGTGCACCTCGATGATCTCGACCGCGCTTGGGCCGCCATTGATGCCGCGCCTCACTTGAAGGCTGTCGGCGTCTCAGCCCATGTCGGCTCGATGTTGACGTCCCCGGAGCCCTACGTCGCGTCCGCGAAAGTTGTGTGTGACTCGGCCAAGGCTCGGCGTGCCATGGGCAAAATGTTGGAGTTCGTGGACCTCGGCGGTGGCTTCGGCATCGATTACGGCGGGCAACCCGCGCAGCCGCCCACGGTGTTCGCCAAGGCAGCTCTGCAATTGCTCGCCGAACAAGAACTCGCGGACCACCAGCTGGTAGTCGAACCCGGTCGTTCCATCGTCGGCCCCTACGGGGTGTTGCTGACTCGCGTGCTCCAGTCGAAGACCAGCAGCCCCCGTCGCTGGGCAATGATCGATGCGGGCATGAACGACCTACTGCGCCCGGCCCTGTACCAAGCTCATCACCGAGTCGAATCCCTCAGTGCGCCACCTTCGGGTACGCCCTGGCGAGTGGTCGGTCCCGTCTGCGAAAGCTCGGACGACTTCGGTCTGCACGCCATCAGTGAGACGCTGCCCGACTACGTGGTCATTCGAGACGCCGGAGCCTACGGCTTTACACTCGCCAGTGAGTACAATGGCCGCGCCTTAGCCGCCGAGGCATTCATCTCCAAGGGGCAGATCGAATCCATTAGCGCATCCCCTGGTGTGGATGCATGGATCAAGAGCCGCCTCGACGCTTGAGCGCATCGGCTGCATTGCCGCGTTGGTTTTCCGACGCCCACTCTACCCCGCCGGCATCCAACACCAGCGATGCACGTTTTCCCGAGGGCTAGGCTCCCGGGGGGCTAGGGGCAAAGTCGTTCACTTGGCTTTTTGAGCGGCTGTGCTGGTTGACGACGCTCGTTTTTGCGTTGTCGTGGACGATGCTCGCTTTTGAGTTGTTGTACTCGCAGCGGACGCCCGCTTTTGTGCGGGCAAACTGGTGGAGGACTTTCGCTTGGCAGCCGGCATAGCCGCCGCCGACTTCCGACGGCGCGTCCCGCTTTGACGGCGGTCGGGTGCCACGGAAACGCGCCGCGCCGGGGGCGCAGTGGAGCGCGTGCGGTAGGCCTCGCCGTCGAGGTAAACCTCGATGCCCAAAGCACGACAGCGGGACGCAATTCGTTCGATGTCCACGCCGGCGCAAACCAGAAGACCGCCAGGCGGCGAGGGGTCGACGAACATCTCCGAGGTCTGGCGGCGGCTGCGGAGCAATTCTCGCAATTCGGGGTCGTCCACCCAGAGGAAACCTTCGGAGGCGACGAACTCCGCTCGACCCAATACCGTGCTGGCTTGGGTGAGCATCCGTTGAATCGGGTCCGAAAGTGCCGCGACCGCAGCGATTCGCCGCTGAATGGAGTCTCCGGATAGACCGCCACCCAAAGCGCGTGCTACACCTGCCTGGTTGATCACCACATCGAGATGATTGGTGACGCCCCCCAGATCGATGAAGGGGGCGAGGGCAATGACGTCCCCGACTTTTGCGTCAGCACCAATACGTAGAGCCTGATTGTCCAAGAAGCGAGACTCGGCACCCGCTGGAAGGGCCTCGTCACTCAAGAAGGCACGCGCGCGCGCCGTGATGCGGAGGGTCGGGCTCATCTCCGGGTCCGAGTCGTCGTCCATGCCCACGTCGCCCAAGTCCACAGCGCCCAAGCGATGCAGGGTTTCCAGAGCGATGCGCTGAGCGACCTCAGCAGGAGTCATCGTCTCTACCCCGGAGCGCTGTGCCCATCGTTGCAGGAGTCGACCCACGCCAGGGGTTCGGCTGTCGGTTCGCACATAGCCAGCAAGTGCTTCCCACGGTACCCAGCGGCCCTCACCGAGCTCACCGAGCGCGTCGACCACCATCTCGCGAAGAACACCAACGGCGCTGGCTTCCCGGGCGCCTCGTAGAACTTCGCCTTCCGGGCGAGCGTCGTCCCACGCTCCACCTTGATTCCAAGCATGGAACAATCGTTGGCCTAGCTCGCCAACAGTCCAGGAACCGGGAGGAGTGCCGGCGTCAGCAGCCGAGGTGTCCCAGAGACCGATCGCCCGACTCAACGCCGCGATCAGTGCGACGTCCTCAACATCTCGCCCGAGGCGAGTGGCAAATTTTTGAACTAGTGATCGCGGTGTACCGACATCAGCGCGAACCGCGTTGGCCGACTCGCGTACCAAGATCGCCATGGCCAATGCCAGAGGAACCGGATCGGCAGCGAACTGCGCACGGCGCGGAGCATGATCTTCACCGAGCACAAAGGTTCGGATCTCCCCTCGGCGCGCGTTGCGCTCGTTGCGCTGGCGCGCGCCAACCACTCGCCCGACCTCGCTGGGGACGATGTGACG